>JAABUS010008218.1_pt1 | contig 11529 bp, 12 predicted proteins | sample 5560161 | NCBI WGS metagenome assembly JAABUS01 (sample SAMN10711885, study PRJNA513376) | rock metagenome | isolation source: Antarctica rocks | place: Antarctica: Victoria Land, Trio Nunatak nord | collected 2016-01-04
CGACGCTGCAACAAGGCTCGACCGGGACCGCGGTGGTGCAGCTGCAGCGGCTGGTCCACGTGTCCGCGGACGGCATCTTCGGCCCGATCACGCGCGCCGCAGTCGTCAGCGCACAGCGCAGCCACGGTCTGGCCGGGACCGGCGTGGTCGACGCCGCGACCTGGCGTGCTCTCGGCGCGACGTGCGGTGCCGTCCCCGCCACGACCCGCGGCCTGCTCGACGCACGCGTCCGCGCCTACCTCGCGACCCGCCCGTCCACGGTCTCGGTGGCCGTCTTCGACGCGCGCACCGGCGCGTCGTACACCCTCGGTGCCAGCGGGAGCTACGACACCGCGAGCATCGTCAAGGTGGAGGTCCTGGGGACGCTGCTGCGCAAGGCGGCCAGGGAGCACCGCAGCCTCAGCTCGACCGAGACGTCCCTGGCGTCACGCATGATCCGCAGCAGCGACAACGACGCGACCACCCAGCTGTGGAACCGGATCGGCGGTGGCAGCGCCGTCGGCGCCTTCGACCGCTCTGTCGGCATGACCCAGACGGTCCCGGGCAGCGGCGGCTACTGGGGCCTGACGAGGACCACGGCCCACGACCAGCTCATCCTGCTGCGCAACGTCGCCTACTCCAGCAGCGTGCTGTCGGCCGCGGACCGCAGCTACATCCGCTCGCTCATGGGCTCGGTCGTCGACTGGCAGCGCTGGGGCGTCAGCGGCGGCGTGCCGTCCGGGGTCACTGTCGAGCTCAAGAACGGCTGGCTGCCCCGCGCCACCCACGGCTGGCGGGTCCACAGCATCGGGCACGTGCGCGGACAGGGCCGCGACTACGTGCTGGCCGTCCTCTCGCAGGACAACTCGACGATGGACACGGGCGTCCGGACGCTGGAGGGCGTCTCCTCCGCCGTCTGGCGCACGCTGGTCAGCCCACTGCGCTGACCGGTCGAGCTCGACTGCGGACCCGACCAGCCTCGGGTCAGAGGACCTGCGCCTGACGGGCCAGAGCGGTCAACCTGCTGACCGCGCGCAGGTACTTCTTGCGGTAGCCGCCGGACAGCAGCTCAGCAGGGAACAGCTGGTCCAGGGGCACGCCGCTGGCGAGCACCGGGGCGTCGCGGTCGTAGAGCCGATCGGCCAGCACCACCAGGCGAAGTGCGACGCTCTGGTCGGTCACGGGGTGCACCCCCTCCAGGCAGACCACGGTGACTCCCTCGACGAGCGCGCCGTACCGTGACGGGTGCAGCCGGGGCAGATGGTCCAGCAGCGCGTCGAAACCGTCGTACGACGCACCCGCGGTGCTCACGGCCCGTTGTGCCACCTCCTCGGCGGAAGCCGGCGCAGGAGGGTCCGTCAGCCCGCGGCGCCGGTAGTCCTCGCCGTCGACGCGCAGCGGGGCGAAGTGCGCGGACAGCCCTTGGATCTCGCGCAGGAAGTCGCCGGCGGCGAAGCGGCCTTCGCCCAGCGAGCCCGGCAGGGTGTTGGAGGTGGCGGCGACCGCGACGCCGAAGTCGACCAGCCGTTGCAGCAGGGTCGAGACGAGCACCGTGTCGCCGGGGTCGTCGAGCTCGGACTCGTCGATGGCGAGCAGCCGGTGACCGGACCGCGCCTCCACGGTGCCGGCGAAGCCGAGCGCGCCGACGAGATGGGTCAGCTCGACGAAGGTGCCGTAGGCCTTGGGCTCCGGCGCAGCGTGCCACAGCGCCGCGAGCAGGTGCGTCTTGCCGACCCCGAAACCGCCGTCGAGATAGACGCCCGGCCGGTGCCCGGGCGGCCGGCGCCGGCCGAGCAGTCGCCGGGACCGAGGACGCAGGCGAATCCCTCCAACGCATCGACGGCGTGCGCCTGCGACGGCTGCGCGGGGTCAGGGTGGTAGGTCTCGAACCTGGCCGCGCCGAACCGCGGCGGCGGCGCCATGGCGGCGACGAGAGCCTGCGGGTCGACGACGGGCTCGCGGTCGACCAGACGTACGGCGGACACGGGAGGCGGCGCGTTCTACGCGGGCGCGCCCTACCCGTCCTCGCCTGCGTCGGCGTCCGGGTCGCCGTCGGCCAGCTCCTCGTCGGCGGTCCCGGCGCCGCCGGGGTCGCCGTACGTCGTACCCGGTCCCTCCTGCCCCGGGGCCATCTCGTCGGCGGTCGCCCCAGTGGCCGACAGGCCGGCTCCTTCGAGGTCCGGGTCGGGTGTCTGCTCGCTCATGCCGGCGACCTACCCAGGGATCCCCCGACGGAAGCCGGCGCACCGACAGTGGCGCCTGCCACCAGGGCAGTGGGCCAGCTCAGCCCGACGGGGGCGTGAACTGGCTGGCAGTGAACTCCGCGCCCCCGAGGTCGCGGATCTGGGCGGTGCGCGTCCACTCGGTGTCGTCCTGACCAAGGACCTGCACGCCGAGTCGCTCCGGCTCAGCTGCCGTGTGGTCGCGGTCGGCCACGGCGAAAGAGACGTGCCAGTGCGGCGGCTCGTCCGGGGCGGTGGCCGCGACCCAGGCGATCGCGTCCTCGAAGCCGGGGGGTGCGACCACGCCGGACTGCCGCGCCCGGATGTCCGGGCCGACCGTCGCCTCGAGGTGGTCGCCGTAGCCGGGCCGGCGGATCATCGTCGCGAACCCGAGGTCGTCGACCTGCCAGCCGAATGCCCTGTGTAAAAAGGCGATCGCCGCTGTCGGGTCCGCCGTACGGAGGTCGCTGAAGTTCCACGCGCCCGGGTCGTTGACCACCTGTGCGCCCAGCCGTAGCCGGGCCTGCCAGATGCGGAACTCGGCACCCTCGGGATCGGTCAGGACGGCGCCGCGGCCACCCTCTCCGGCGTCGGCGGGCGCCGACCGCACCGTGGCACCGGCCGACCCCAGTCGTTGAGCAGCACCATCCGCGTCGTGCCGCTCCTGACGAAGAGGGCGGCTTCCGGTCCGTTCGTCAGGTCAGAGCAGGCGCTGGCACGAGCCCATCCCAGTCCCAGCGGGGGACGGACCTACCGGCCCGGACGCGGCTCCCGGGCGGCGAAACTGCCATGACGTCGGCGACGGCCCAGGCGATGTAGGCATGCATCGAGGAACGGAACGCGTGGTCTTCGGGCAGCGCCGCGTCCTCGACGGCACCCAGGAAGCAGGCCGCAAAGCGTGACCCCAGGTCGGATTCGGCGCCCATCTCGGCGTGCAGGTGCAGCATCGCAGAGTGGTCGCCGCACGACGCGGTGAACCATGGCGGCCCACCGAAGACCTCGGCCCAGTAGTCCGCCAACCTCGTCACGTGCTCCGGGTGTCCGGGGTGGGAGAACGGGTGCTCCAGGACCGGGTCCTGCAGGCACCGCGCATGATGCGCGGCGGCGAGCCGCAGGAACGCCCGCCTTCCTCCGGCGAACTCGAACATCGACGGGCGCTGCATGGCGCCGACGATCCCACCGTCGGGTCTGACTGTCACCGGCCGTCCACGGGCACCAGGTCTGCAGCTGCGCGAGACTCTGGCCGTAGGTTGCGGGCATGACGCAGAGTGCCGCGGGCGCCGATCCTGACGTCGTCGGGCCCTACCTGGCGAAGGTCCTCGGTAACGACGCCTGGCGCGCCTGCGGCGTCGCCCTCATCGCCGGCGGCAAGTCCAACCTGACGTACCTGGTCGACTCCCCCGCCGGCGCGGTCATCCTGCGCCGGCCGCCGCTGGGGCACGTCCTGCCGACCGCCCACGACATGGTCCGCGAGCACCGGATGATGTCCGCACTGCAGGACACGCCCGTGCCGGTCCCGCGGATGCTGCACCTGTGCACCGACACCGAGGTGCTCGGCCAGCCCTTCTACCTGATGGAGCGGGTCGAGGGCCTGGTCGTCTCGACCGCCTTCCCACCGGGGTACGCCGACGAGGCGACTGACCGGCGGGCCATCTCCGACGGGCTGGTCGACGTACTCGCGGCACTGCACGCGCTCGACCCGGAGACGGTCGGGCTGGGCGACTTCGGTCGGCCCGAGGGCTATCTCACCCGTCAGGTGGCGCGCTGGGGAAAGCAGTGGAACGCGACCCGCATCGACGGGCTGGAGTCGCTCGACGTGCTGGCGCAGGACCTGTCCGCGGCTGTCCCGAGCACGCAGCGCTCGACGGTGGTGCACGGCGACTACCGCCTCGACAACACGCTGCTGCACCCGACCGAGGTAGGCCGCATCGCCGCGGTGCTCGACTGGGAGATGTCCACCCTCGGCGACCCGCTGGCCGATCTCGGCATCCTGCTCGTCTACTGGTCGCAGGCCGACGACGGCGAGGTGCGACGCGGCGGGACGGTGGTGCCGTCGGCGACCGTGCTGCCGGGGTTCCTGACCCGCGACGAGGTGGCAGAGGGGTACGCCGCCCGCACCGGGGCGGACATCACCGCACTGCCCTGGTACGTCTCGTTCGGGTTCTTCAAGCTCGCCGTCGTCTGCGCCGGGATCGTGGCGCGGGTACGCGGGGGCGCGATGGTCGGTGGCGGGTTCGAGGGCTACGAGGAGCGGATCGGCCCGCTGGTCGAGCTCGGCCGCTCGACACTCGCAGACCGCGTCCTGCGCTGACCCGCCCGGGCGTCCCGCCGTACGTGCAGGGCCCAGAGCACCAGCGGCACCTGCAGCGGCAGCCGCGCGTAGGCCACGACCCTGCTCGCCGTCGACCCCGCGTCCAGCGCCATCTGCACGTTGGCCGGGAAGACCACGACGAACAGGGCCGCGGTCACACCTGCAGCAGGCCCCCGGGTGCGGGGGTACAGCAGGGCCAGGGCGCAGGCCAGCTCGGCCACGCCGCTGCCGTAGGTCAGCAGCCGCTTCGCCGGCAGGAACGACGGGATGATGGCGTCGTACGGCGCCGGCTTCACGAAGTGCAGGGTCCCGGCGCCCGCAAGCAGCGCCGCCAGCAGGTACGGCGAGGCGGTGCGCAGGCGGGACACAGCGGCAGTGTCGCGCATCTGGCTAGGGTCGCCGCATGACCCTGCCCGCCGGGACCTACCGCCACTACAAGGGTCCGCGCTACCTCGTGCTCGGCCTCGGCCACGACGCCAACCACGCCGACCGGACCGCCGTGGTCTACCTGCCGCTCTACCCCGTGGACGGCCCACCGTTCGCGGTGCGGACGCTGGCCGACTTCACCGCCTGGGTTGACCCGGCGACCGGGGACGGCGCCACGAAGGACGACCCGGGCGCCGTACGCCGGTTCACGCACGTCGCGGGAGGATGACCCCGTGGACCTGCCGGTGATGCCACCCGTCAAGCCGATGCTGGCCAAGTCCGTGCCCGAGGTGCCGGTGGGCAGCTACCTGTACGAGCCCAAGTGGGACGGCTTCCGCTGCATCGTGTTCCGCGACGGCGACGAGGTCGAGCTGGGCAGCCGCAACGAGCGGCCGCTGACCCGCTACTTCCCGGAGGTGGTCGCGGCGGTCAAGGCCCAGCTGCCACCGCGCTGCGTAGTCGACGGCGAGATCGTCATCACGGGCGGCGCGGGCGGGCTGGACTTCGAGGCGCTGCTGCAGCGCATCCACCCGGCCGCCTCCCGCGTCGCGATGCTCGCCGAGAGCACGCCGGCGTCCTTCGTCGCATTCGACCTGCTGGCGCTCGGCGACGAGGCGCTGCTGGACCGGCCGCAGTCCGAGCGTCGGGACCGGCTCGTGCAGGCCCTCGCCGACGTCAGCGCGCCGGTGCACCTCACCCGGGCCACGGATGACCCGGCGCTGGCGCAGCAGTGGTTCACGCAGTTCGAGGGCGCGGGGCTCGACGGCGTCGTGGCCAAGCCGGTCGGGCAGCACTACGCACCCGACAAACGCGTCATGCTGAAGGTCAAGCACACCCGCACCGCCGACTGCGTCGTCGCGGGTTTCCGCTGGCACAAGAGCGGTCCGGTGGTCGGCTCGCTCGTCCTCGGGCTGTACGACGACGGCGGCGGGCTGCAGCACGTCGGGGTGTGCGCCTCGTTCCCGATGGCGCGCCGGGCGTCCCTGGTGGACGAGCTGTCGCCGCACCTGCTGCCCGAGGGCGATATGCACCCGTGGGTGGGCGAGCGGACCTCCGAGCGGGTGCCTGGGGGCGAGGGGTCCCGGTGGAACCGGGACAAGGACACCAGCTTCGTGCCGCTGCGGCCCGAGCTCGTCGTCGAGGTCGCCTACGACCACATGGAGGGCGCGCGGTTCCGGCACACCGCGCAGTGGCGCAGCTGGCGCCCCGACCGCGACGCCGCCTCCTGCACCTACGCCCAGCTGGAGTTGCCGGTCCGCTTCGACCTCGGCGACGTCCTCGCGACGTGAGTGCGACCCTCGTCGCGGCCGACTTGACCGTCGTACGCGGTCCGGCCGTCGTCCTGTCCGGCGTCTCGCTGACCGTCGCGCCAGGCTCGCGCACCGGTGTGGTGGGACCCAACGGCGCCGGCAAGAGCACGCTGCTGGCCTGCCTCGCCGGAGACCTGCAGCCCGACGGAGGACGGGTCGCGCTCGCGCCGCCGACAGCCAATGTCGGGCTGCTGCCACAGGAACCTGACCGCCGGCCCGGGGAGGACCTGCAGGCCTTTCTCGCCCGGCGCACCGGCGTCACGGCGGCGCAGGCAGCGCTCGACGCCTCCACCGAGGCACTGGCTGCCGGCGCCACGGGTGCCGACGACGCCTACGCCGCCGCGCTGGAGCGCTGGCTGGACCTCGGCGGCGCCGACCTGGAGCAGCGGGCCGAGCAGGTGTGCGCCGACCTCGGCCTGCCACCCGCGCTGCTCGACGCGCAGACCGCGCACCTGTCCGGAGGGCAGGCCGCCCGCGCCTCGCTGGCCTCGGTGCTGCTGGCGCGCTTCGACGTGTTCCTGCTGGACGAGCCGACCAACGACCTCGACTTCGCCGGTCTGGAGCGGCTCGAGGAGTTCGTGCTCGGGCTGCGGGCCGGGCTGGTCGTGGTCTCGCATGACCGGGAGTTCCTCGCCCGCACCGTCACGGCGGTCCTTGATGTGGACGGCCCGACCAGGACGGCGACGCTGTACGCCGGCGGGTACGACGCCTACCTGTCCGCCCGTGCGCTGGCCCGTCGCCAGACCCGCGAGTCCTACGAGGAGTTCGAGGACAAGCGCTCGGCGCTGGTGCAGCAGGCGCAGCGCCAGCGCGAGCAGTCCGTCCGCGGCGCCCTGAGGGCCAAGCGCAAGGCACCCGACGGCGACCGGGCAGCCCAGGGCGCGCGGCTCGAGGCGGCCACGCACGCCGCCTCCCGGGTCCGGGGCATCCAGAGCCAGCTCGGCCGCCTCGACGCGGTCGACGAGCCACGCAAGGAGTGGCAGCTGCGCCTGTCCTTCGCGGCGGCACCACGTTCCGGCGACGTGGTCGCGCTGCTGTCGGCGGCCGTCGTACGCCGCAGTGCGTTCACCCTCGGCCCGGTCGACCTGCAGGTGGCGTACGGCGACCGGCTCGCCCTCGTCGGTCCGAACGGTGCGGGCAAGACCACGCTGCTGCAGGCGCTCCTCGGCCGCATCCCGCTCACCGCCGGCCGGCAGTCGCTCGGAGCGGGAGTGCTCGTCGGTGAGGTCGACCAGGCCCGCTCGGCCTTCGCCGGTGACCGCTCGGTGGTCGAGCTCGTCGAGCGGCGGACGCAGTGGGCGGCCGCGGAAGTGCGGACGCTGCTGGCGAAGTTCGGGCTGCGGGCGGACCACGTGAACCGCGCCGGGGGGTCGCTGTCGCCGGGTGAGCGGACCAGGGCCGCCCTCGCCCTGCTGCAGGCCACCGGCGTCAACTGCCTGGTGCTCGACGAGCCGACCAACCACCTCGACCTGCCGGCCATCGAGCAGCTCGAGCAGGCGCTTTCGTCCTACGAGGGGACGCTGCTGCTGGTGACGCACGACCGGCGCCTGCTCGATGCCGTACGCACGACGCGCACCCTGGCCGTCGCGGCCGGTCGGGTGCTCGAGCGCTGATGGTCCGGGCGATTGGACCTGCGATCACCCACCCCCACCGGCTCCAGCCGGGCTTGGGCGGCAGCGGCCGCAGACCGCGCCGCCGGACCTCCTCCGCGAGCGACGCCGGTGCGCCGAGCCGCCACGTCCGGCCGTCGTACGGGCTGGGCATGCTGGTGCCCGTTGGGCTGCTGAACCGCAGGCGCACCTGGCGCGCCTCCTCGACCTCGTTGACAGGTCGGTGCGCCGGCGGCCGCCTGCCCTGCTCGTCGCGCGGTGCCTGCTCGTGCAGCAGGGCAGCGGCTGCCTCGAGCCAGGGCTGCAGGCCGGGTGGCGCCCCGGCAACCAGGTCGACCGGCGGCGGCACCAGCAACAGGCCTGACCGGCAGGCCCGGCCCATCCCCCAGCCGGGCAGCCGCACCGGCACCAGTCCCGCCGGCCAGGGGCCGGGCTCCAGGTCAACGGCGTACGGCGGACGGCCGTCCCTGCCCTCGGGCGGCAGCGCACACAGCAGTGGCACGCGCAGCAGCAGCACCTGCTCGGCGATGGACGGCAGCTCGTCGACCGGCGCCCAGCTAGCCCAGGCCAGCGGCCCGGGGGGGGACGCCGACCTCGCGCGCGCATGTCGCGAGCCGGCACAGCTGCTGCCACGGCTGCTCGCCGCGCGGCAGGAACGGCTCGATGCCGCCGGCGGCTCGGCACACCCTGCGGGTCAGGCTCAGCCGCAGGTGGCGGTGCAGCAGCTCCCGCGCGTGCTCAGGCAGCGACGCCGGCAACGGGACGCTGCACAGCTCCCGGTCGCAGGCGCGCAGGAGGGCGTCCAGGACGTCCGAGCGGGGCGAGCGGCGACCGCTCTCGGCGTCCTCGACGACCCGCCGGCTGGTGCCGGCGCGCGCTGCGAGCGCCCGCTGCGAGAACCCGGCGCGACGCCGGGCGTCGAGCAGCAGAGCGGCGGCGTCCATCTGCCGAGACGACCAGAGGCAGCCGCCGACGGACAGCGCGGAGAGCGAATCTGTGCACGAGCTCCGGCGTCCCGGAACCCGCCGACCTCCGATAGACCCGTCCGTCACGTATGCGGCCTGCCCCCGCGGCGGTGGCGGCGCGGCGGTGGCGGGGCGGTGGCGGGGCGCTGGCCCGGCGCGGCCCGGCGCGGCCCGGCGCGGCCCGGACGACTCCCGCTGCGTCGCCGCTGGCAACCCCTTCCACCATGTCTCGACCATGTATAGGGCTGGCCCTGCGGCGGTGGCGGTAGGGGGCGCTGGCGCGGCGGCAGCCCTCCCGGCAGGACCCCCGCTGCGTCGCCGCGGGTAGCTCCCTCCACCAGGCAGCCACCAGGCATCCACCATGTATGCGGCCTGCCCCTGTGGCGGTGGCATCGGGAGCGCAGTCGGAACCCGCCAACTCGGAAGGGGCGGACCTCCCCCGTCCTTGCGCCGCTGTCACGCCGCCACCCAGGTGGGGGCAGGCCGCATACGTGTCGAGGTGGCCTCCCGGCGAGCGGGCTCGCGGGCCGGGCTGCAATCGCGGCAGCGACCACGCCTGCAGGGCGCCACCGCGGCGGGGGCAGGCCGCATACGTGCCGAGGTCCCCTTCCCGGGGAGAGCAACGACCGGCCCCGCACCCTGCGTCGGACTGCCGTCAGCTGCGGCTGCGAGGATCGGCGCCGTGACCTCGCAGACACCGGGCCGGAGCGCCGCGCAGACGCAGACGCCGCTGCACCGCCTGGTCGACCTGCTCGACCTCGAACGCATCGAGGTGGACATCTTCCGTGGCCGGCAGCCGACGGAGGCGCAGCAGCGCGTCTTCGGCGGCCAGGTCGCCGGGCAGGCCCTCGTCGCCGCCGGCCGCACCGTCCCGCCGGACCGGCCGGTGCACTCGCTGCACGCCTACTTCCTGCGGCCGGGCGACCCGACGGTGCCCACCGTCTACCAGGTCGACCGCATCCGGGACGGCCGCAGCTTCACCACCCGGCGGGTGGTCGGCATCCAGCACGGCAAGGCCATCTTCAACCTGCAGGCCTCCTTCCAGGTCGCCGAGCCGGGACTCGAGCACGCCCTCGTGATGCCCGCCGTACCGGACCCGGAGACGCTGCCGACGATGTACGAGCGCCTGGCGCCGTACGCCGAGGAGCTCGACGGCTGGTACACCCGGCCCCGGCCCATCGACGTGCGCTACGTCGCCGACCCGCCACGGGTCGCCAAGGACACCGGGCAGGGCGGCCCGCACTCGCAGGTGTGGATGCGCGCCGACGGACGGCTGCCCGACGACCCTCTGCTGCACGTGTGTGCAGTGACTTTCGCCTCCGACATGACCCTGCTCGACTCGACCCTGCTTGCCCACGGCAGGGCCTGGGGCACCGGCGACATCGTGGGGGCGAGCCTGGACCACGCGATGTGGTTCCACCGGCCGTTCCGGGCGGACGAGTGGTTCCTGTACGACCAGCAGTCCCCGTGGACCGGCGGCGGTCGCGGCCTGTCGCAGGGCTCGATCTTCACCCGGGACGGCGCTTTGGCCGTGTCGGTCGTGCAGGAGGGGCTGATCAGGGTCAACGACCGCTAGCGCTCCCGGTCACGGTCCCGGGACGGCTGCACCCGCTTCGGCTCGCCGGGCTGCACCGGGAACTGCGGTGGGAATGGCGCCTCCCCCTCGGCCTGCCTGTTGTAGAGCTCCAGCAGCGGGGTCAGGTCGTGCGCCACGTCGTCGATGGCCGCATGCACGTCACCCAGCTCCGCGAACCGGGACCGCATCGTCCAGATGTCGAAGTCCGCGACCTCGCACAGCGGGACCTCCGCCCAGGTCAGCGGCGCGCTGACCGTCGCGGTCGGCCGGGCCCGCACGCTGTACGCCGAGGCGATGGTCTGGTCGCGAGCCATCCGGTTGAAGTCGAGGAACACCCGCTCCCCGCGCTCCTCCTTCCACCACCGCGCCGTCGCCAGGTCGGGCCGACGCCGCTCGACCTCCCGTGCCACGGCGAGCGCGGAGTGCCGGACGTCGAGGAAGGACCAGTCCGGCCGGATCCGCAGGTAGATGTGGATGCCCTTGCTGCCGCTGGTCTTCGGGAAGGTGACAAGGCCCATCTCGTCGAACAGCGCACGCACCTCCAGGGCCACCTCCTGCACGTCCTCCCAGCCGGTGCCGGGCATCGGGTCGAGGTCGATCCTCAGCTCGTCGGGCCGTTCCACGTCATCTCGGCGAGAGGGCCATGGGTGAAAGTCCAGGCAGCCGCTGCTGGCGGCCCACATCACGTGTGCGACGTCGACGGGGCACAGCTCGGCAGCGCTGCGGCCGCTCGGGAACTTCACTGTCACGGTCTCGATCCACGGCGGCCGGTGCTCCGGCACCCGCTTCTGGTATATCGGCGGCGTCTCGGCCCCGCCCGGGTGGCGCTTGAGCACCGTCGGCCGCTCGTACAGCCCGCGCACCACCCCGGTCCCCACCGCCAGGTAGTACTCGACAAGGTCGAGCTTGCGGCCGCGGCCCTCCGGCAGCCCGGAGAAGTAGGTCTTCTCGGGGCTGGTGACCTTCACGACCCGCTCACCGCCGGGTGTGTCGACCGAGAGCTCGACGAAAGGGGTCGCGTCCTGGCTCCGGTGTAAATGACACGGACGTAGGTTTCCCTCGATAGCGACCAAGCTCCCGAGGAAGGACCTACGTCCGTGACGTCCCGAGTATCACCTGCTGAGCGTTTG
>JAABUS010008220.1_pt1 | contig 11526 bp, 10 predicted proteins | sample 5560161 | NCBI WGS metagenome assembly JAABUS01 (sample SAMN10711885, study PRJNA513376) | rock metagenome | isolation source: Antarctica rocks | place: Antarctica: Victoria Land, Trio Nunatak nord | collected 2016-01-04
GTCTGACGTCTCTGATGGTGGCGGTATCTTGTGTGTCTAAATGGAAAGTCGCGGACAGCATGGGGTGTGAGCCTTCGACGATAATTGCTAGATGAAAGTTTTTAGTGAAGATCTTTTTGGGGTGGCCGGGGGGCTTACTGATGCGCATGGCTGGAGCTTCTGGAGGATGAGTCCTTTGCGAGTTTGTGGAAAGGAGAAAGAGGATGGGGAGAGGGACATATATAGGGGAGGATGAGGAGGGGAGGGGGAGGGGGATTTTTTCGTTGGGGATGTGTGGTGGACATGTTCGGACGTCTGAGGGGTGGGAATGAAGGACTGGAAGTATGGATTTGTATTTGGAGGTCGTGCTGGAAGCAGATTGAATGTTGGGGAAAACGATGGGGAACATGGTGAAAGACAAAGACTTGGAAGGGATATCTGCAAGTCGCCGCAGACCATGAAGCACAACAATTGATAAAGCTCTCTTGTTCTAACAGAAGGTCTGTGGTGGGTGAGGCATTTCGTAGAAACTCTCAGATAAAAGAATTCTTGACCTTTGTGGATGACAAGATTGAGGTTGAAGACCTTCTGGTAAACGGATAGTGAGTTGTAGGTCCCAATCTCAGCTACGGACAGAATACTCAACAGAAATGCACCGCAAAGGCAATTAAAAAAATTGAGATGCAATGAGACAATGCGCTTACCTCGACATACCTGTGAATGATGCACTGGACTTACTACAGAGGACAACATTATCTGACCTTCGAAAGTTGGAGGCCGCACTAGTTCCCATGAAACGTAGCCCGAAAGCGCATAGAGACTGCTGGTATCAGTATTCTGAGGCCCACCTCCTTCCCTACGATCTCGAGAGAAACTCCAGGACTGATAACGCTCCAATAGTGCGGCACTGTCGCCAGTAACACGAGCAGACGAATGCTGTCAGCGTGCGCTTGCCACCGGCAATCGTGTCGCAGCGAAGATATGCTGGGGCTTGCCGCCTGCTTTTGACTCATGGGCCATTTCTTTCGGCCCATTGACCGGCAAAGTGGCCCCGTTGAGGTTGTTCCGCATACCCTATCAAGAAGCAGGCGGCAGGGAGGATGGGGTGAAGTAGTACGGAGAGTGTGCCCAACCATCTTTTCAGAACAATATGATTGAATTGCCCCCGAGATGGACAGCCTACAGCTGAAGTAGGTTCACCACCATCCAAAGCTGCCATCGAAAGCAAACTCGCTGGTACCATCTCCATAGCGAATGTTATCGAGAGAGGGCACGTCTCCTGGGTTGTAGAACCCAAGCAGGATTTCCATGTCATCTTCGTTCATGTCGGCAAGATCTTTTAGCGGCCAAGCTTCGCAGACTTTCGACATCCTGTACCGCATGTCAGTAGTCGAAAGATATGATCGGTGAATGTGATGGTACCACTGCATCCTCTTAGGCCCTTCTTCAATATCTGGAGCCACTTTTCGAAGTTTTCTTCGCAACATTCCAACCTTTTGTATTGCAGCACCGATATTATCCGGCAAATTGGCAGCAATCTGTTTCCTTACGATGCTCGCAAGCTTCGGTCCATTGCCATTCGTGCTGACCATGATCTGGAGAGGTCCATCTCGGTGAACGCTTCCGAAGTAAAAGTCGCATTCCGGCGGGACATCCGCGATATTTGCTGCGATCTTTCTCTCTTTGCAAAGCTTCCATATCTGGGTTGACGCCTCTGGGTCATCCACGGCTGTCAACACCATGTCGATATTGTCCAGATCCGAAGGCTCGAATTTTCGGTCCACGAAGTCAACTTCTCCTTTCTCAACTCGATAGGCGACCTCATCATTGAGACCGTCGCGCGGCGAGACAAGGGTGACTTTGGCGTCGGCGTTAAGGATGTTCAAGATTCGCCCAGCAGCGACCTGCAAAGTCATTATACAAAGACTGTATTCGTAAGTGACAATCACCAACCTCGCCGCCGCCAACAACAAGCACTCTTTTGTTCTTGATCTGCCATGCTAAGAGGAGCGAACCACCACCTTGTACAGCTGGAAAATCGTCAGACATTGCTGCTTCGAGATGGCAAAACTTCCGCATGTGAATCTCGAAATGTGGCGCATCTGATTAGATAAAAAGATCTGATAAGCCGGGACTTCGGAGCGAATACAACCCGCTACTGCTAGACTTCCACTCTCGAACTACATGTGTTGATTGATAGTCCTCGGAGGCCTGTCATGGCCATTCAATGAGACAATGTCTGCGAGGAAGCTCGGCGGAGGGAGAGTGTTGGGGAGCGGTAAAGGACTGGTCCCCGCCGCTGCTGCCTACCCCCAGAGATCGTCCAGTTTACTGTCGCCCTCAGCCAGCACGATCTCCGTCAGTTCGACAGCATCAACGTCTCAGCCATCATCCGACGCCCAGGAGTTTAGCTCGCGAGTGTCTTTAGACCAGAGCGATGCGAACAGTGCAGCCGCGGCGGGCGGCGGGCCCCGGCTTTCTTGCCCAATCTGCAATGAGGAGATGGTCAGAACCTCCGAGAGTCAGGCGGTTTCTCTCGCTGATCATAGATTAGATGACTCTACTGCAGCTGAATAGGTACCGAGAACTGGTCTGCACGCTTTCGCCGATATTGACGAGTATCTAGGCATCTGGATGACAATCACAAAAATTTGGAGGAGGTGAAGCAAGATGAAGTCAAGGATTGGTTTAAGACACAGATGGTCAAGGCAAAGCGATTTCAACCTTTAACTGTTCTCAACCAAAAATTCAAGGGTCTTGACGTCTTTGAACCAAATGAGCCTTCTCGATCCCCAAATATCGCGCCAGCATTACCCACGCCTGAGCGAGCAACACCGGATCCTGACGAGGTCATCACTCGAGCGCACTGGCAAAGACCGGGACCTAACGATTTCTGTCTGGATCCCGGCTGTGAGAAGAGGCTTGGGGCTACAAATGGCAAGATCAATTGTAGAAAATGCGGCAAGCTGTTCTGCGAGGAGCACACCATGTACCAGATGAAGCTTTCAAGATCGGCACAGCATGAGCCAGTCAGAGGACTTTGGTGTCGAGTGTGTGAGACTTGCTACAAATCGAGGGAAGGCTACAACGACCGCGGTAAGGCTTAGACGTTGGCAATACTGCAGGACCGGTCTGTGGAGCTAAACTACGACAGGTCTCGAGGAGGATCTTACAATGGACTTCACTGCATTCAGACGGAATAGGATCGACAAAACACTACTCGAAGTCTCACGACTTGAGAAGAGACTGACAAAGCTCACTCAACTCCTAGCAAACCCGTCCTCCGAACAGACCACAGCCAATAGCGGTCTACTATGGCAATTCTCAGGTGCCAAAACGCAGAGAAAGCAGCTTGAGCAATCGGTGGTGCCATGGGAGGATGATGCGACCGTTGCACGCTGCCCATTTTGCCAACAGGAGTTCTCGACTTACACCTTTAGGCGACATCACTGTAGGCTTTGCGGTCGTGTGGTGTGCGACGATCTTGTCACTGATTGCTCCCAAGAAGTAGCACTCACTGTGGCAGCAAGTAAGTCATAATGCAGGATTTCCTTGATCAACGTTTGCTAATTGGTCAGTGCCTAAGCAGACCACAGAGAAAATAGGCGGCCAGATCGGCGTAGACATCCGCATGTGCAAAGACTGTAGGAGCACCGTCTTTGGTAGGAGAGACTTCGCCGCTGCACTCTCGCAGAAGCCCCCAGATGTGAGAGCGTATCAGAGCCTGGTCGAATTTGAACGAGGGATCAGGTCAATGCTCCCAAGGTTTCAACGGCTCATTGTTGCTTTACAGTAAGCCCACCCCACCCCATGACGATACCGTCTATTCACTGCATTTTTAAGAGATCCAGACAAGCCACCGACGCCAGCGCAGCTTGCAGAAGCCTCGAGGGTCCGTAAGCGACTGACAGACTCATTTACACAGTACAACTCGGCAGCCCGTCGCTTACGCGATCTGCCTACGCAATCGCCGACACAGCAGAAACTCCAGAAAGCGATTTTCCAGCAAGCCACAAGCTTCTTGCATATCCACATGCTGCCCCTTAAGTCTCTACCCCAGGTGCTGAAACATGCCAGTGCGAATGGGACGGGATCTCCTGCAAAAAGCCCCAACGGCAAGCCCAATGGGGCTCTAGCTGCGATCAAGTTCAACGACATGGAAACAGCTTCGCAAGCCAGCAGTAGCAGTGCTGTGTCAGCGCTGGAGGCAGAAGAAAAGACTCTACGAGAACAACTAATCGTTTTGGAGGAGCAAACTTTCCTAGTCAGAGAGCAGATCGTGGACGCTAGCAAGAGAAGAAAGTTCGATGAAGTCGATAGCTTGAGCCGGAACATGGAGGACCTGAACAGGGAGATCGATCAAGTGCAAGGCCAACTTGGCCAGCTGGACTTTGCTGGTGCATACAATGCGCAGGGGGTGTACAGTCCACCAGCAAGATGAGAAAGAAAGAAAATAGATGTTGACGTGATACATTTTTGGCATAAGGATAGCATACGTCAGGCGTACTCTGTATGGGAAACGAGCCTGTGGCGACTCCCACATAGGATGCATTCGCACCAGGACCAGGCATTTAGCCACGACTGAAGCACGTTTGGTATCAATGCGTTATCCTGCACATACTATCGAACCTCTGCTGTGGTTTAGATGTCCCCCATATTCTCAGTCCGTCAACGACGCAGATCTAAAATTCATGCATGAAGAGAGGTCGTCTTGGCTTGCTGGGATGATGAAAATTCATCGCCAGTGCTCGTATCTTCACTGCTCCAAGTGTCCTGGGTCCTTGTACCGTCCGATGGCGCAGTCATGGAGCGCTGAGCGTCAGCTTACCATTCTATGCTCAATGTAACGGTGTATGAGAAGACGAGCAATTCTGGCTGCATGATTCGCTTGTGGGCGAATCACGCTAAGCTTAGCCTTGAACTACGCGCTTGGTCGTGGGTGAGACGAAACACGCTGCAAATCTTGCACTTCGACAATGCTTCGAGGTTCTCAATCAATGCTTTCAACTCCTTGAACTATACCTATCTTGACCCAGAATGTCGGAAGCTTACTCGTGCTTGGACTGCCGACGTCTCGCCTTCGGGGTACCGTTGTTCTTAAACCGAGGCTGATTGTAGCATTTTGGCAACGAGAAAGCAGGTCCAGCTCGGCCTGCTGGAAGACCCCAAGCGCTTAGCATCATCCAACAAGCTTGTTGATGCACTGTAATAATGGTACATATCCCTATACCATTATTTCTTGTGCCTCGATGATTCTTACCATTGTACAGACTCTCCTTTGTCATTGGCCTAATTTTTGGTCGTTTTACTGCCAGGCTGGGCCTTACTGTCGTGTGTCCTCTTTCAATATACCACGAACGGCAGGCACGACCATAACGTTTCCTTTCCTTTCCCACCGCTGGCCGGGCCTTTTGGCTTTTGATCTGTATTGATTCTTCGACCGACTGTTTCTACTTTACATTCCCACTCTCTCTTCGTCATTTTTGGTCCGCAAGTATGCGATCAACTCTGGTCACCGCAACCGTTGTCCTCCTTGTTCAACACCTGCACGTGGTTCGAGGCTTGAGTCTGAGCCGAGTGGTACCCGAGGCAGCCATCGACGTCTCCCATGCGTACCGCCACACAGGCTACATCGACCAGAGAGTTCGAAGCGATGCTCATGCCATCCTAAATCACCAACTTTACCATCAACGCAATGTTGATCAATCGGCAGCTGCTCCGGTTGCAAGCCCAGCCCAACGCAAAGCGACCACGCCTCCTCCCAGCGATGCCGCCCCAGTTATGTCAGGCCCCGCACCTGCCTGTCTCATGGCATTGGATGCCATGAAGGGCCAAGCTTCGAATCCTTCTGGAATTGCCGTGTGCTACAATGTTATACAGATGGACAATACCACGGGCGCCTTCATGGCAGATTTGCGGCTTTACAAGATTGCAGCCCCTACTGGAGACTGGGCGACCCTCGACATGAAGAAAGTCAGCACAAGCTTGACTTACCTTGGAGCCGACATTAGCCAAGCACAACTTACGACGACAAAACGTGACGAGCTGCAGCCTCCTGACGCGACTGGAGAAGGGATTGAGAAGCGTGCGGCATCGCCTCCACAGTCACTACAGCATACCATGTTCATCGGCAAGGCTCACGCAGATGTGCTGCCGTATCTTAACAACGTGTAGGTTTTGATTCCACTGGAATCTCAACTTCGCTTTGGCTAATGATGAGATGCAGAACCTTCCAGCAAGCACTCCTGACCCCGAAGATTACTCTTGCTGGTGGCATGGCGAATGGCTCCACTCTGCAAACTCAGCTCTCCTCAAAAGATGCCTCCTTTGTCAGCGGGCTGTTTCAAGACTCGGCCACTGGCAATACCACCGCTGCAGCACATGAGGCCGCAGTCTCAGCAGCAGCAAAAGCCGAGTTTGTCATGCCAGGTACCTCACTGGGTATGTTCCCTATCGGCCTGATTATCACGAGCGCGTGGGCGGGTATCTTCATCACGGTGTTGGCATATGGAACTTTTGGACGCATTCAGTTCCGAGAGTCGTACCGACGGAGGATGAAGCGCGGAGTCGCCGGGATCACAAGGACATTCTAGGGATACTAGGTAGACATCATTGGGTCTATTCAAGGCTTGAGAATAATCTCCCAAACACACATGATTAGGACTACCACGACGCAACGTTCATGCATGGTATGGCACCTCTTCTTGGGGAAGCAGCATTCAGGGCAGGGTTGCATAGGTGAGGGTATTCAAGATCAGGGTCACTAAACATCATGTATGTTGTGAGAGCGAAGTAAAAACTTGAGGCAATTACAACAGGTAAACATCCTGGGCTCACGCCGACAACTACATCTTATTCGATAATCATGATATCAATGATTGGATGAGTGGCGATAAACACATCTCAAGATTGCCTGGTGAGCTCTGTCGTTTTGTCGTGTATCTGCCCTATGAGGAAAAGCTCGAACCGGGTATAAAAGTCATGGTGGCTTCAGGGTCTGCGACTCGAGAATGTTTGTTGTCTACTCTGAACTATAAGAAATGTAATTGCAGTGTCAACAGCGGTGACGGGGTTTGTCTGAACGCCAGACCCTCCACCGGCGTCACAGCCGAGTGATTGAAAGTGACACGCTGCGCTAGCGGCTAGCACCAAAGAATTTTTTGTGCGGCTTCTCTTACCAAAATCCCCACCAGCTCCATCATCTTCCTCTCTCGCCACAACCTCCACTCGTGACGAGTCCGACTTGACCTTTCCTACAAGATCAATAGACGTCTGCTTCTCAGCCGTTCTTTGTTGATTGCAATAGACCAGGTCACATAGAGCGCAGACCAATAATCTGCGCCGGCTTTTGGCTTGAGAGATATCCGGCTGTTTTCAGCTGCCTTCGCCGCCCTCCCATCTCACTCACCTTGACTCCTCTGACACCCTCCTGCGCCTATATCACCTCACATCATGCCCGGTGTCGAAATCATGGAATCCGTGCACAATTCCGCCAACATCAAGTCCGAGAACCAGAAGTCCGTCAAGGTGCTCGATGAACTCTTGAACGCCCTTACCATCTCGAAGACCGCAGATCAAACGAGCGCTGCTGCTGGTAACATCGCGACATTCATCAACGGCGATATCGAAGAGAATGACGCCCCTACGAAGTCGGTTTTCCCCTCTTCCCTGTTCGTATTGCGATTTTGAGGTGGTTCTTGCCACGGTCGCATTCTAAGCACGCCGCAGCTTTGGAATCTACTAACATTATATCCCTAGGGCTGTCGAAGCACTCAAGAAGCAGCTCTCGAATAAGAAGGATGCTGGTGCACGAGAACGAGCCCTCGAAACTATCAAGTCAATAGCACAGCACTCCACCATTTCTCCCAATGTCGAGCCTTACTTGGCGGAGCTACTTGCTCCAACACTTGCCGCCGTAGGCGACAAGATGAGCCCTGTCAAGGTTGCCGCACAAGCCGCCTCACTCGCAATTGTCAAGGCTATTAACGCCAACGCTGTCAAAGCCGTTCTTCCAGCAATCATCAAATCGATATTGAACGCACAAAAATGGGTCGAGAAAATCACTGGTCTTCAATGCATCGAGGCTCTCGTTGAGAGCGCACCGGCACAACTTGCGTTCCGTGTACCGGACCTGATTCCAGTGGTCTCCGAGTCAATGTGGGATACGAAGCCGGAAGTCAAGAGGCACGCCTATGGCACAATGGAAAAGGTCTGCAATCTGATCGTCAACAAGGACATTGATCGATTCATCCCCGAACTCATTAAATGTATTGCCAAACCAGAACATGTTCCTGAGACGGTCCATTTGCTGGGGGCGACAACCTTCGTTACCGATGTTCACGAACCTACGTTGGCCATTATGGTTCCTCTACTCGACCGTGGCCTGGACGAGCGCGAGACTGCTATCAAGCGAAAGGCTGCGGTTATCGTCGACAACATGTGCAAGCTTGTGGAAGACCCTCAGATCGTCGCTGCATTTCTGCCTAAGCTTATGCCTAAGCTCCAGAAGAATTTTGACACACTGGCCGATCCAGAAGCTCGGGAAAAGACTAGGCAGGGTCTAGACACCCTCACTCGCGTCGGTGATGTCAAGGATGGCAAGATCCCTGAAGTTTCGCACGCTGGTGATGTTGCGACTGTTTCCGCTATCTTGAAGCAAATTCTTGAACCATCGCACAAGGGCCTCGTCAGCAAATTCCAGCCAGTCATTGACTACATCTCTGCTATCGCTGGCCAGCTCATTGACGAGAAAGATACCGACAGCATCAGCTGGATCGAGAATACGCTGCCCTACGTTGTCGCTATAGTTGGTGATACCGATTCGAGACCTGTTGCTGAGGCACTCCGAAAACGCGCGTCTCCCGGCGTGACGGACGAGGCGGAGGAAGAAGAAGATGACGAGGAGGGTGAAGACCTTTGCAATTGCACGTTCAATTTGGCCTACGGTGCCAAGATCCTTCTCAACCAGACTCATCTCCGACTGAAGCGTGGTCAGCGATATGGACTGCTTGGTCCCAACGGTTCCGGCAAGTCAACTCTTATGCGCGCTATCAACAACGAGCAGGTCGAAGGTTTCCCGAAGCAAAATGAAGTTAAGACTGTCTTCGTCGAGCACGATCTCGATTCTGCCGACACTGAGCAGACCGTTATCGGTTGGACGATGAAGAAGCTTTCCGATGTTGGGATCACTCTCGAGAAATCCGCTGTGGAGGAGAAATTAGACGAATTCGGATTTTTGAAAGAACAATTCGAAGGCCCAATTACCTCCCTATCCGGTGGTTGGAAGATGAAGCTGGCTCTTGCTCGCGCTGTGTTCGAAGATCCCGACATCCTTTTGCTCGACGAGCCTACAAATCATATGGATGTGAAGAACGTTAAGTGGCTAGAGGACTACCTCATGAACTCCCCATGCACTTCCATTCTCGTATCTCACGACTCAAAGTTCTTGAATAACGTCGTCCAGCACGTTGTGCACTATGAGCGTTTCAAACTTAGACGGTACGCGGGCAATCTGGAGAGCTTCGTGAAGAAGTGTCCTTCGGCCAAGTCATACTACGAGCTCAGTGCGTCAGAGATGGAGTTCAAATTCCCAGAACCAGGCTTTCTCGAGGGTGTCAAGACAAAAGCCAAAGCCATAGTCCGTGTCACCAACATGTCTTTCCAATATGCTGGCACCAGCAAGCCTCAAATTTCAGAGATCACCTTCCAATGCTCTCTGAGCTCTCGTATTGCCGTCATCGGTCCCAACGGTGCAGGCAAATCGACCCTGGTCAACGTCCTTACGGGCGAGCTCATCCCCACCGGCGGCGACATTTACACACACGAGAACATCCGCATCGCCTATATCAAGCAACACGCCTTTTCGCACATCGACCACCACCTCGACTTGACCCCTTCCGAGTACATCCAATGGCGTTTCCAAACGGGCGAAGACCGCGAAACCATGGATCGCGCTAATAAGATCGTCACCGACGAGGACGAAAAAGCCATGGACAAGATCTACACCATCAACAGCACCCCGCGTCGCGTAATCGGTATTCACTCTCGCCGCAAGCTCAAAAATTCTTACGAATACGAATGCTCCCTCCTCCTTGGTGAGAACGTCGGCCAGAAGGGCGAGAAATGGACGCCCATGATGACCGCCGACAACGAGTGGATTCCGCGCAGCCAGATCATGGTCTCCCACTCCAAGATGGTCGCCGAAGTCGATCAGAAAGAGGCACTTGCCTCAGGCCAGTTCCGACCTCTGGTACGTAAAGAGATCGAACAGCATTGCGCCAACTTTGGCCTCGATGCTGAGCTGGTGTCGCATTCTCGGATGCGCGGTCTTAGCGGTGGCCAGCGTGTTAAGGTCGTGCTTGCGGCTTGTTCGTGGCAACGCCCGCACTTGATCGTGCTCGATGAACCGACTAACTATCTCGATCGCGACTCTCTTGGCGCCTTGTCAAAGGCACTGAAAGCTTTCGAGGGCGGTGTGATTATCATCACGCACTCCGCGGAATTCACGCAAAACATAACAGAGGAGGTGTGGGCGGTCATGGACGGTAAGATGACGCCGAGCGGACACAACTGGGTGACTGGACAGGGGACGGGGCCGAGACTGAAGGGCGATGAAGATGAGGAGGATAAGTTCGATGCGATGGGGAATAAGATCGAGGGCGGGAAGAAGAAGGTCAAGCTTAGCAGCGCGGAGTTGAGGAAGAAGAAAAAGGACCGCATGGCGAGGAGGAAGCGCGGTGAGGAAGTCTTCTCTGACGAGGAATAATTCACTCGCGGCTTCGAAGCTCTGGGACATAGTTTTCTTTTGTCATTGATGGATGATGTGGCATGCGCATGGAATATACCAACGAGGCCGATGAGGGACGTGAAAAACAGGGACTCGAAGACATGCGCACGCTTTCTCATTCTACGGTTCTCGCGCAGGAGTTGTTGGCATGAAGCACTCGATGGGTGCATGCATTTCATTTTCAATCAGAATTCGTGGGCGATAGACGGATGGCTTTTCCTTTTGCTAGACTACCTCAAGATGATAGATCAAAAGATATTTACTTTACCAGCATTCTTCGTACTTGGTTGACCGCACTCATCGCTAAGGTATCGTTGAGTCTCACACATCTTCCTGCACGAATCCCTCAACCCAGACACAAGTGCCCTGACAATCTCTCCCCAGTCTCGACGAACAACCTGCTACACGCCCCAAACTCCGCAAAACAGATCTTTAGTCACCAGTCACCGGCTTCTTTGAACATTCCCTTCTTTCGACCCATCTATCGTTTCTATTTCTCGCTCTTCTTGTTCTCTCTCATCCCCTCTTTCTGCCTATCCTCCCTCTACCTTCTCCCCGTCGTATTCCTTATTTCTTCTTCTATCCCCTCTCCCTCCCTTCTCCGTTCTCATCCCCATCCCTTTCTCACATTCCTTTACTCTCCTCACCCCCTCTCCCTTCTTGCCATCCTCTCGTTATCGCACCCACCACCAATCACGCCAAACCCCCCGCACCGACGTCCTCCCCTCTTCTCTCATCCATCCCATCTCTTCAACCCTCTC
>JAABUS010008221.1_pt1 | contig 11526 bp, 11 predicted proteins | sample 5560161 | NCBI WGS metagenome assembly JAABUS01 (sample SAMN10711885, study PRJNA513376) | rock metagenome | isolation source: Antarctica rocks | place: Antarctica: Victoria Land, Trio Nunatak nord | collected 2016-01-04
ACGGGACGCTGTTCTCCGCGGTGCTCTCCGACGACGGCCGGGTGGCTGTCGGCGCGGTCACCGCGGACCTCTTGTACTCGGCCTTGAAGTCCCGCTGACCACCTTGACCCGTCCGGACGGGGTCACCACCCGTTCGGGCAGATCGGCTGACGTCAACCGCACGCTGGCCGTCGCCACCCGTGGGCTGACCAAGCAGTTCGGCCAGCAGCAAGTGGTGAGGGGTGTGGACCTGGCCGTACCCACCGGCGCTGTGTACGGGTTCCTCGGACCCAACGGCTCGGGCAAGACAACAACGATCCGGATGCTGCTCGGCCTGATCGAACCCACCTCCGGTGAGCGCTCGGTGCTCGGCCACGACCTGCCCAAGGGCGCGGCGCAAGCGCTGTGCCGGGTGGGTTCGCTGGTCGAGGGACCCGCCTTCCACCCGTACCTGTCCGGACGCGCCAACCTGGTCCGGCTGGACGCCGTCGACACCCATGCCGACCCGCATACCAGCGCCGGCCGGGTGGAGGAGGCGTTGGATCGGGTCGGACTGCGGGCCGCGGCGCGCAAGCGGTATCGGCAGTACTCGCTCGGCATGCGGCAACGGCTCGCGATCGCCGCGGCACTGCTCGCGCCAAGGGATCTGTTGATCCTCGACGAGCCGACCAACGGCCTTGACCCGCAGGGGACCCGCGAGGTCCGGAGCCTGATCGCCTCGCTCGCCCGCGACGGCGCGACGGTCCTGGTCTCCAGCCACCTGCTCGCCGAGGTCGAGCAGATCTGCACCCACCTGGGCATCATCAGCGACGGCACGCTGGTGGCGCAGGGCACGGTGGAGGAGGTCAAGAGGTCGCATCTGGCCAGCGTCGTCGTCAGCACCGCAGACACCGAACAGGCTGCCGCGGTGCTGACCGATCTGGATCTCACCGACGTAACTCAGTCAACCGGTCGGGTGACCGCCTTGGTCGGCGAGCGGGAACCCGAGGTCGTGGTGAAGGCGCTGGTGGAGGCAGGTGTCGGCGTGCGCGGTTTCGAGGTGCGCCGACCGAGCCTGGAGGACGTGTTCGTCGCGCTGACCGGAGAGGGCTTCGATGTCCACCACTGAGACCCTGACCAGCACACAGATCCGGTCCAGCGGCGACCGGCCGGCAGCGAGGCTGTCCACCCGCTTCCTGCGCTCGGAGCTGTTGCTGATCTTCGGACGTCGACGCAACCAGGCGGGTCTGCTGGTACTGGCCCTGGTTCCGATCGCGATCGCGATCGCGGTGAAGGTCGCAGCGCCCGGTGGTGGCGGTCCGGACTTTTTGAACCTGATCACCCTCAACGGCCTGTTCGTCGCGTTCGCGGCGCTGGCCGTGGAGATCACCATGTTCCTGCCTCTGGCGGTGGCCATGCTGGCCGGGGACGCGGTGGCGGGCGAGGCGCACTTGGGGACCCTGCGCTACCTGTTGACCGTCCCGGTCAACCGCACCCGGCTGCTGCTGGTGAAGTACCTGTCGTTGTGCATCGGATCGGCGATCGCGGTGCTGATGGTGGCAGTCGTGGGCAGCGTCGTCGGAGGGATCTTGTTCGGTGTCGGGCCGATGCTCACCTTGTCCGGAACCGAGATCGGCTTCGGGACGGCCATCGTCCGGTTGGCGCTCGCTGTGTTGTACCTCACTGCCGGACTGTGCGCGCTGGCGGCGGTCGGCTTGTTCCTGTCGACCCTGACCGAGCAGCCGATCGCGGTGACGATTGCGGTGATGATCTTCGTCATCCTGTGCACCATCGCGATCACCGTGCCGCAGCTGTCCTGGTTGCATCCGTGGCTGCTGACCGATCACTTCGGCGCGGTGGCTGACGTCCTGCGTGAGCCGATCGCCTGGAGTGCCATGCTCAAGGGGTACGGCCTGGACGCCGTGTACGCCCTCGTGTTCTGGCTGGCGGCCTGGGCTCGGTTCACCACCAAAGACATCACCAACTGACCTGCGATGCGCCGCAGGGCGGCCCATGTGGTTGGTTTGGAGACCTTGCTGCACGTCGGAGGACATGCGGCCAGCCCCGGGAACCGACTGGATGCTGAGCACAGCGTCACGACGGCCAAGCAGATGGCCGCAGCCGGCATCGTGCCCACCCCGACTCCGATGGCCGACCCACCGCAGTCGAATCCGCACCGGTTCGGGAGACCCCCGGAGCATCGTGGCCGAGTGGGTCCCTTGGATCTGGGTCTCAGGGTGTCGGACGCGCTGCAGCGCCGGCCCGTTTCCCCCGAATCGTGACCGGCGCTCCAGTCGCCCCCAAGTGGTGGATCGTTGTATGTACGCGGATCCGAACCAGCAGAATCATCGTATGAGCGCCCTGTCACGCAGCGCAACTGCTGCGCGCACAAATATGCACCGCCAAGGCAGTGGCTGTCGCTGTCCGAGGGCCAGGGTCTGGAACGCACGAGCGGTCTGAAACGCACGAGTACCCCGGTGCGCATCGCCACCGAGGTACTTTGTGCTGCGTTCAGAACATTCAACTGACTGAAGGTCGACGGTCAACCCTCGCCCCGGAGGCTGCTACTTCACGTGTCGGGGGAGGACGCTGGAGGAGCCTGCACGAAGCGAGGGCCAACCGTTCACCTCAACCGTTCAGAAATGCTGAACGGAAGCCTTTGGGGACGGCCAGTGGCCTTCGCTGCCGGCCACGGAGTGGCTTGCGGCAGCTGCGCCGACCAGGCCCGAGGAAACGAGCACGAGTGCCAGGCCCGCAATGCAGCGCTTGATGGTCATATTTTTCCCCTAGGTCCTTGGTGCTTGGTGCCTTTCCGATGCTGTTCGCCAGCACGGCCATGGCCGAACGTCATTGACTTGGACGTAACGCTATGAGAAGTTGACAGAACTGTCAAGGCCATTGACAGATCTGTCAAACTTGGGGTCACCGGCTCCCAATCACGGCACGCCGGACGTCACTGCTGCCCGTCCCGCCTCACGAGGGCGCGCGACGGGTTCGGAGGAGTGGAGCATGGACAGTTTCGGAACGCGGCTGCGCGCAGCGCGTCGTAAGGCCGGCATCTCTCAGATCGAGGCCGGTGGTCACCGGTACTCCGGCAGCTACGTGTCCCATCTGGAGAGCGGACGTCGGCAGCCGACGCCTGACATCGCCGAGTTCCTGGGCACCCGTCTCTCCGTTCCCGCCAGCGAGCTGCTGGGCGCAGACCCCACGTCGTTCCTGCTGGGCCAGGCCCAGCAGGAGCTGCTGCTGTCCGACCTCCGGGCCCGGACGGCCTGGGCGGAGCAGGACTTCGAGCAGGCGAACAAGGATGCGACCAGGGCCGCAGAAGCCGCACTCCGATCGAACCGACCCGACTCATGGTGGGCGGCGAACTGCCTGCGGGCCCAGTCGATGCTGGCCTCCGGTAACTACCCCGAGTGCTGGCAGCTGGCTGAGATGTTGTTCGAGCACTCGGTCGCGCGGACATCGGGAGCGATGCGCGCCGAGATGATGGTCCTTGCCTCGAAGGCGCGGCGCGCCGAGGGACACCTGGTCGAGGCCGTTGCCCGGGCAGACTCGGCCATCGAGTTCGCGAGTCAGCCGCCGACCCACTACGCGCCGTTGGCCCACGCCCTGATCGCGGCGATCTCGGCTCTGGTGGAGATCGGCAAGGTCCAGGAGTCGGTGCCGCACGCCGACCGGTTGCGGATGGTGCGTGAACACGTCGAGTCCGCCCATGTCCGCGGACTGGTTGCCTGGGCCCTGGGCAACCTCGACTTCATCGTCGGCGAGATCGGCCGGGCCAGCACCGAGCACGAGCTGGCCGGGCAGCTGCTGCGTCCCGAAGCCAATCTGCGCGCGTGGGCCAGGTTCCGGTTGGCCACTGCCCGGTTCCATCTCAGCGTCGGTGCCGACCAGGGTGTCCGAAAGCAGTTGGACACCGCGTCGGTCGCGCTGGAGCTGGTCGGCCATTCCGGCGACCAGCGTGAGCTGCTCGGCGCCTATGCCGAGCTCGACGTGCACGAGGGCAGCTATCGCGAGGCAGTGGCCCGGATCGAGAGCGCGTTGACCGAGCCCTGCCCGCTGCCGGACAACCGCCGCGGTGAGTTGGAGGTCATCCGGGCCACCGCCTGGCAGGGACTTGACCACAGGGAGCAGGCGCAACAGGCGTTGGCTCGGGCGGCCATGCATCTTGAGCGCGCGGGCGCACTACCGCGGGCGCTGGAGGTCTGGCGCAGCTTCGCCGAGCTAACTCACGGTGGCCAACACAGCGCTGCGGTCGGGCAGCCACTGGTGTGCAGCTGAGCGGCGCAGGCATCACGGCTTGGTAACCGCGTCGTGGTGTCGGCGTTTCCTGGCAGGTCTTTCGGTACCTTGTTCGAACCGCACGGCCGTCACCACCGGATCGGAAAGCCAAGAATGCACTGCGTAAGGCAACCCTCGCCGCAGGCTGACGGGTATGTGCCCGGGGCCAACCACGTACCCGTACCACCAACAGGAGACCACGTGACCGACAAGCTGCACCCCAACCGATGCCGGGTTGCGCTGACAGCGCTGGCCGCTGCTGCCGTGACCCTGGTCGGCGGCTGCGGCGCGCCGGACAGCCCAGCCGCCGTCGCACCGGCCCAGCAGCAGGTGAGCCAGCCGCCGTCGACCGGGCCGGGACAGCCGGCCAGCGCTCAGCCCGGCCAGTCGCGCTCTTCAACGACGCCGGGCAGCTCGCCGAACTCGTCGCAGCCCAGCGCCGAGCCCGCCAGGACACCGGCCGCCGGCAAGCCGACGACCGGGCCGACCAGGACACCAGCCGCCGGCAAGCCGACGACCGGGCCGACCAGAACACCGGCCGCCGGCAAGCCGACGACCGGGCCGACCAGAACACCGGCCGCAAGCAAGCCGACCACCGGGCCGACGGGCAAGCCGGCCAGCAGTCCGACCCCCAAGCCGACCACCGGGCCGACGGGCAAGCCGGCCAGCAGTCCGACCCCCAAGCCGACCAGTCCGACCAGAAGGCCGACCAGGAGTCCGACCCCCAGGCCGATCCCCAAGCCGACCATCAAGGAAGTCAGCAAGCCGATCATGACGTCCGGGTCGAACGGCGAGCAGGTCCGCGAGCTGCAGCACCGGCTGCTCCAGCTCGAGTGGTACTCCGGCAGGATCACCGGCAGCTATGGTGACCCCACGGTGACGGCGGTGAAGGGATTCCAGCACAAGCGCAGTCTTGGCACGACCGGTTCGGTCGACCAGACCACCTGGGTCACCTTGATCTCGATGACCCGTACGCCGACGCACGATGAGAAGTACAACGTGCTCAAGCCCGGGAAAGCCCTGTACCAGAAGGGATCCAGCGGGGACAAGGTCAAGGGGCTGCAGGCCCGGCTCAAGCAGCTCGGCTGGTTCGCAGGCAACGTCACCGGCAGCTATGGCGACATCACGGTCAACGCCGTCAGGGGTTTCCAGGGCAGGCATGAGATCCCGGTGACCGGCGCCGTTGACCAACGCACCTGGGACAGGCTGGCCGCGATGACGCACACGCCGACGCCGGCGGAGCTGGGCAACACTCCGCCAACCGCGTCGTCCCAGGCTGCCGGACTGGACGCCCGATGCCTGACCGGCCGGACGATCTGCATCTCCAAGACCGACCGCAAACTGGTGTGGATGATCGACGGCAAAGCCCAGCTCACCGTGGATGTGCGCTTCGGATCCGAGGCCGGGACCCCGACCAGGGTCGGCACCTTTCAGGTGTTCCGCAAGGTCCGCAACGACTGGTCGCGGCAGTACAGCTCGAAGATGCCGTTCTCGATGTACTTCAGCGGTGGCGAGGCGGTCCACTACTCGTCCGACTTCGCCGCCCGCGGTTACAACGGACATTCCCACGGCTGCGTCAACGTGCGCGACCACCAAGGTGTCGCCTGGCTGTTCGACCAGGTGAAGATCGGCGACAAGGTCGTCGTCTACTGGTGAACGAGAACGTGAGCGGGCCGGTCGGTTCGAGGTGAGGGTCCGGGCGTGTTGAGCTCACCGGCCCGGGAGCAGGCACGCAGGCTGCCGCTCGAACCTGGCGTCTACCGGTTCCGAGCCGTTGACGGCACGGTGCTCTACTCCGGCCGGGCCACTGCCTTGCGCTCGCGGGTCGGGTCCTACTTCTCCGATGGTCACCGCCGGCCCCGGCTCGCCAGGATGACCGCACGGATCGACCGGGTCGAGGCGCTGGTCTGCACGTCGGTCCACGAGGCCTGCTGGCTCGAGCGCAACCTGCACGAGCGCAGCCTGCCGCGCTGGAACCGCGTGCCGGGTGGGCAGGAGGTTCCGGTCTTCATCGAGGTGAACCCTGGACCCGGCCGCCCCGGTCTTGCGCTACGGCATGATCGGTGCGGATCCGGACTGGTGTTCGGACCGTACCTGGGCGGATGGAAGGTCCGTACCGCCCTGTCCGGACTGCAGCGGGCAGTACCTCTGGGTCATAGCGGCACTGCGCTGTCGTCGTCAGAACAGCAGTTCGCCGAGCTGCGCGGGGTTCGCGCGGTCGACCGGGAACGACTGTTGGCGCAGGTGCTGGGCGTGCTCACCGGTGAGCCGGGCGCCATCTCCTCGGCTCGAGCGGAGCTGGTCCGGCTGCGCGATGTCGCATCCGCGCAGGAACGGTACGAACAAGCGGCGCAGCTTGACACCGAGGTGGGCTGCCTCGACTGGGTGACCTCGATCCAGCGGGTGACCTCGACCCGGCTGAGAACGGGGGCCGATCCGGTGGATGCGGTCGCCGTTGGCTGGCGGGACGGCGTGCTGGTCCGGTTCGAGATCCGCGGTGGTCGGCTCGATGGTTGGCGGCAACGGCTGTGCAGCGCGGCCGGAGCCCGCCGGGCACTGGCGGCGAGCCCGCCGGAATGGTTCGACTTCGCCACCGCCAACGCCGCGCTGGCTGCCCGCCTGCTCCAAACCTGAGCGTGCGCCAGTGCTGATCGGCTCAGCTGGCCGGTCGGACCGCAACGGTCAGGGTTGCGGTCTTCTCGTCATCGGGATGGAACAGCAGCAGCTCGGACAACCGCTCGGCCTCGTGCACGCCACGGGCCGGCCAGCTCGAGGCCGGCCCGAGCGCAAGGAAGTAACCGGCCTTGTACCAGGGGAACCCGGAGTCCCGGCCGGCTTCCAGGTCGTACCAGGCGTACGGCCAGGCGTTGCTGTTCCAGGTCAGGTTGACCTCGAGGTCAAGATCAACATTGCGCACCGACAGTCGGGATTCGGTGAAATCGGTGAGGTAGCAGCGTCGGGTCTCGTCCGCGTCGGGTGCGGGCAGGGTGCGCAGGTTGATCAGCCCGTCGACACCGTGTGCACGTGGCCACGGCATCAGGTCGTCCCAGCTTGCCGAGCTGACCACGTCGGTGTCCGGCCGGACAATGGTGGCACCGGAGTCGACCGTGGTCGACGGCCCGATCACCGGTGCGGTGAACATCAGCTGTTGCCCCCACATGACGGTCACGTCCTCGCCGCCGACGTTGCGGACCGACTCGGTCACCGTCACCGCGTCGTCGACCAGCGTGACGGTCCGGTTCAGCACGAAGGGGACCCGGGACAGCCGGGTGGTGAGCTGGATGCCGTCATCGACCTCGATCCAGTCATAGCCCGCCAGGCAGGCCTCACCGGTCTCGCCGAGCTCGACACCGTTGGCAACCGATGATCTTCCAGCATTGGGAAACAGCGTGCGCCAACCACCGGCCCAGGTCTCCATGGCCTGCGCGGTCGCGCTGGCGGGCGGCGGTACGGCCCCGTACGGCCGAAGCCCCCACGGGGTCTGACCCAGCACGGCAAGATCATCGAGGCGGCGACGCAGCTGGAGAATGGTGCCACCCTGGCCGGGGACCAGATCCACCTGCAGCTGGTCGCTGATGAGCCGGAGCACCGGCCAGCCACGGTGGGTGAGCGACGTGACGGTCATTCGAGCCTTCGCAGTCGAAACACGGGTGGAATCAAGCGGAGGCTCAATCCTTGATCAGGTATTCGGTGATCACCTTATTGTATTCGCTCAGCATGATCAGCGTCATCTGCTGCCGGTCCGCCCGGAACGCCACCCAGCCTCTGGTCTGCTCACCGGCTTGGAGGTAGCCCTGGGTGAGCTGCGGCGCCGGCGCATTGTCCGTCGAGCTCGGATAGAGGTTTCCTGCCTGGTCGAAGGCGTTGAAGACATCCGTCCCGTACAGCACCTCCCCTTTGCTGACAGACAATGAGATCTCGACGAACAGCTGGCCGCCCTGCCACCGGTGGTTGTTGATCTCCAGCCGGCCGGCTCCGTCGTCGGAGACGAAGTCGATTCCGTTGCCTGACTGGGAGGGCGCGGTAGCGGCAGGACTGGGGGAGTCAGCGGGCGGCGCAGACCGGTTCTTGTCGCTGATCCAGGCCACGATCGCACCCGTCGCAACGACCGCGACCACTACGGCGACGACGATGATCGTCACCAGCAGCGGCTTGTTGTCCTTAGGCGGCCGGAACTGCTGGCTGCTGAGGTGATCGCCGGGTTGGCCCGGTGACGGCGGCATCGGGGTCATGCCGTGAGCGCCCAGCCCCTGGCCGACCGCCGGACCATACCCACCAGGTGGCGGCGCGGTGAACGACGGTCCGGGCTCTGGGCCCCCCGGCCCCGAACCCCCCGGCCCCGAACCCCCGGGCCCCGAACCCCATGGCACCGAACCCCACGGCCCCGAACCCGGCTGCCCTGAGCTGGGCGGTCCCGAACCCGGCTGGCGTTGGCCTGACCCCGGGCCTGAGGACGGCGGCCATCCTTGACTCGTCATATGCCGACCAAACTACCCGGAACCGCCCCAGCCTGCTGGCAGGCTCTGTCCACAACCAAGTCGGTGCGACTTATCCACAGTGCTCAGGTGCCCGCAACCGATCGCTCTTCGGATCACCAAGGTCTGTGCATGTCGCACAGCAAGCGCCGCAGGCTCCGGATCACGCGTCCGGTCGGGCCACCTGAGAAGCAGCTTGCGGAGATCGGGAGCCCGATCCTGCTGCGAGCCGGTTCGGCGCATGAGCTGTTGGACGTCATCCCGTACCTGCTGGGCTTCCATCCGCAGGAGTCACTGGTGGTGGTACTGGTGTGCGGCGGTCGGGTGCTGTTGACTGCACGCTCGGATCTGGTCGGGGACACCGCCGGGCTGCTGACCCAGATCCGGAGGGTCGCCCTGGGCCATGGCGCGGACGCGATGTTCTGTGTTGCCTATGCCGCAGCACCGATGCCCGCTAAGGGGATGCTGCTCCGGCTGATCTCGGACGACAGTCTGCCGATGGTCCTGGATGCGCTGCACACCGACGGCGTCCGCTGGTGGTCGATGATGCATCCCGGCGATCCAGCGGGCGAGCTGGTCCAGACCGGCGTGCTGGCTGCCGAGGCGGTCTATGCGGGGCTGACGGCGTTGCCGACCAGGGCACAAGCGGTCGCGGTCGCCGATCCGCCGGTCGCCGAACAGGTGCCCGCCCTGCTCGAGGAGACCGAACGCCAGCTGGACCTCGTAGGTCGTTTGTCGTTCGGCCGCCGGGTCGAACGGGTCAACCAGCTGATCAACGGGTTCGTCAGTGACCAGCAGCCGTTGTCGACAGCTGAGCGGGTGTGTCTGGCCGTGCTGGTCGGTCAGGTCGCGGTGCGGGACCGGGCGCTCCGGCACCTCCGGCCGGACAAGGCGTCAGCGCTGACCGCCTGCTGGAGCGAGGTGGTCGGCGTCGCGGTACCGCCGTGGGAGGTCGCGCCGCTGTGCCTGTTGGGGCTGTCCGCATGGGTGAGCGGGAATGGCGCAGTGCTGGTGCGGTGCATCGAACGGGCGCTGGCAGCTGATCCGACGTCCGAGCTGGCCGGGCTGCTCGCTCAGGTCAACGATCAGGCGTTGCCGCCGTCGGAGTGGGAGCGGTTGGCGCACCGCTGGCAGTGACGACGGAATCCCTGGCCGCGACAGCGGCGACGGAATCCCTGGCCGCGACAGCGGCGCCACACCGACCTGCTCGGCCACATAAGCAACCACGGCTCCAGGAAGCTCGCCGGGCCCGTCGGGGAAGCGGGCCTCCAACTCGAAGAACTTGAGCAACACCGCGAAACCGAGTCGAGTGGACCCGGACTTGTTGGCGATCCGCCGCCAGTCGTCGTCCACCAGTGTCCACGCTCCGACCAGGTCCTCGGGCTCCCACTCCTGGCGCACAGCCCTCCCCCTTCGTCATGTCGCCGTCACCGGCTAGAAAGTGCCGAGAATGGCCGGTGGCGGCAGTTCTATGCTCGGCGCCAGTCTCGTTCCAGTAGGTGAGAGGTGCAAGTGCACCGCCAGATAGACCGGAAGTGCCGACGCCAGAGGCGGACTCGGCACTTGCTCCGAACCGCACCATTAGGTCGCCCCATAGGGATCGCTGTAAGGGACTCGCCATGGGCGGTCATCCCGAGAGCCGGCGAGTCACGCTCAGCCCACCGGCTGGCACGTACACGCCGGCCTTGTGGGCGAGGACGCGGAAGGCGGTGCGGCCGGGGCCGCTGCGATGTATCTCGTCGACGGTGAAGCCGGCGCTCGTGAGATGGGGCACGGGGTCACGAGTGAGGTGGTCGGCGGCGAAGCGGATGCTCAGCGGCTCGATCGCCCGCATGACGGCACAGCCCACCGCGTGTGTTGAGGGTCCGTGTTCCGCGAGGACGAACCTGCCGCCGGGCCGGAGCACGCGGTAGGCCTCCCGTGCTGCGGCACGTGGATCGGGAATCGTGCAGAACGTGAACGTGGAGACAACGGTGTCGGCTGTATCTGCAGGCAGGTTAAGGGCCTGCACATCGCCGTGATGGAACTCGACACCATCGAGATCCTCGTCGGCGACGCGCTTGCGGGCCACGGCCAGCATCGCGTCAGACAGGTCAACCCCGACGACACGCTGGACCGCAGGGCCGTAGAGCGGCAGGTTGAGCCCGGTCCCGACTGCGATCTCGACCACGGTCCCTCGCGCCTGGGAAACGACCCAGGCGCGCAAGCCGCTGAACATGAGTCGTTCGACGAAGCCCATCTGCCGGTCGTAACGACCGGCGATCTTGTCGAAGACTCTTTCGATCTGCTCGTTACTGGGCTGGCGCACAACAACCCTCCCGAAGAGACTCCTCGATCGCGAGTGTGTTGACGTGGCCACCAGCGGGCAGGCAGAAAATCACGTCGCCACGACGCACGACGAACGCCCAAACCCCACTACGCCGAGCCGGCGACGCCGGCCTGCCCACGGCTCTGCGATCGCCCGGTGACGTAGATGGCGGTGTCGCCCTTCCTGCCAGCCCGGGACTCGGCGCTCACATCGGCAAAGCCGGCCGCTACCAACCCGTCGATGAGCTGCGGGCGGAGATCGACTGCGCATACCGACTCGCCGGCGCGGGTCACGCAGCGCTGGTGCAATGCGAGCACCACCCGGCCGCCCGGTGCCAGAACCCGGCGTACTTCGGCAATGCCCGACCCCAACGGCGCCCACAGCTGGGCGCTGTTGACCGCAAAGACCGCGTCGAAGGAACCATCAGGCCATGGCAGCTGCTCGGCCGAACCGAGCCGCAGATCGACTCGAACATCGCCTCTCGCCTGTTGGTTGCGGCGG
>JAABUS010008224.1_pt1 | contig 11523 bp, 14 predicted proteins | sample 5560161 | NCBI WGS metagenome assembly JAABUS01 (sample SAMN10711885, study PRJNA513376) | rock metagenome | isolation source: Antarctica rocks | place: Antarctica: Victoria Land, Trio Nunatak nord | collected 2016-01-04
CCGCCCGCGCCGGGATCTCCCGGGTCGTGGTCACCTCGTCCGCCGCGGCGGTCGGCGAGGCGACGGGCACGGTGGGCCACGAGGGCTCGCCGCACCGGGGGTCCTACCTCTCCGTCTACGACCGGTCGAAGCACGAGGGCGAGCAGGTCGCCTTCGACGCGGGGCGCCGCCACCACGTCGAGGTCGTCGCCGTCAACCCCTCCTCCGTGCAGGGCCCCGGGCGCACCGCGGGCACCGGCAAGGTCATCATCGCCTACCTCAACGGCCGCCTGCGTGCCTTCGTCGACACGTGGATCAGCCTGGTCGACATCGCGGACTGCACGGAGGGCCACCTGCTCGCCGCCGAGCGAGGCCGACCCGGCTGCCGCTACGTGCTCAACGGCGCGACCATCCCGGCGCACGAGGCGCTCGAGATCGTGTCCGCGCTCTCGGAGATCTCAGAGCGTGTCCGCATGGTGCCGCCGCCGCTCGCCCGCGCGGCGGCGGCCATCGCCGAGGGCGCCGCCCGTGCCACCGGCCGCACCTCCCCCCTGTGCCGGGCCCGGGTCCGCACCATCCTGCACGGCCACCGCTACGACGGCTCCCTGGCGACCCGCGAGCTGGGACTCACCTACACGCCGGTCATCGACACGTTCCGGCGGACGATCGAGTGGGCGGTGACGGAGGGGCTGGTCACGCGGCCGCTGCCGGGATGGAGTCAGACGAGCGATCCGGGCGGCGGACTCTGAGCGGAGGGGGCGGGATTCGAACCCGCGGTCCGGGATTGCCGGACTCCGGTTTTCAAGACCGGTGCATTCGACCGCTCTGCCACCCCTCCGGAACGTTCACGCTCCCGCTCCGCTCCTCGCGCTCGATCACGAGCGACCACGCTACGCCTACAATCTCCCGACCGCTCAGGAGAGGTGGCCGAGTGGCTGAAGGCACTCGCCTGCTAAGCGAGTATGGGGTTCATCCCCCATCGCGGGTTCGAATCCCGCCCTCTCCGCTAGGAGGGTCTTATTGGAACCGAGGCCAGAAGAAGCGATGGTGCGCGCCTCGGCGCGAAGCCGCCGGGGTGTGTCGTGGGCGGTGAGCGAGCGGAACTCTTCGCGGAGCGGAGCCTCGGGGAGACTGTCGTCGCCGATCTCGAAGTGCTCGAAGAGAGCCTGGTTGAGCTGGCGGCGCGTCGTCTCGCTGGCGACCGTGTAGGCCCGTTCGCAGTTCTGGGCGAGGTCGAGCGCCTCGTTTAGCACGCGGCTGAGGGCAAGGCCGTCCTGTTCGGCCAGCGCCAGGAGGTGCTCGGCTTGCGCCAGCTCGGCTTCGAGTCTGGTTTGCTTCTCCTGGAGGATGCGCTTGGGGAGGGCGCCGTCGAGGAAGGCGTCGAGCAGTCGCTCCTGCTGGTCTTTGATTCGAGCGATGCGTTGGCGCTGGGTTCGGATCTCCCGGGCGTGGTGGGTACGCATGCCCGAGATTGCTTCCGCGAGCGCGTCACGCACGTCGTCGAGGTGGGCGATCCAGTGCTCCTGGGTCTGGGCGCCGATCTGCTCGAACTTGACGCGGGTGTAGGAAGCGGCTACCCGATCCTCGATGGTGTCGGCCGCGGAGTACGGGAGCGGGCAGCCGGTGCGTCTGATCCGCCCGATGCAGGCGAAGTACGTGTAGGTCCCGCCGTTTCCCTTCGCGCGTACGTAGGTGAGTCGGGAGCCGCAGTGGGCGCAGACCAAGCTGCCTTTCAGGTAGTGGTGGTGCTTGCGGTCGCGCTCGTGGGCGGCGCCGTGGGCGGCGAGGACTGCTTGCACCCGTGAGAAGGTGTCTTTGTCGATGAGCGGGTCGTGTCGTCCCGCGTACTCGATGCCGCCGTAGCGGACGGTCCCGACGTAGTAGGGGTTGCGGAGCATTCGGGCCAGGTGGGCGCGGGAGACGGGGGTGGCTGAGTACTTGCGCGTCTGGCGGGTGATGAGCCCGCGGCGGGCGAGTGCGGCGTGCAGGGTGTCGAGGGTGTAGGCGCCGGAGGCGTAGGCGGTGAAAGCCCAGGCGATGTGCGGCGCGCGGTCGGGGTCGGGCTCGACCGTCCGAATCTCGAGGCCCTCGATCGAGGTTCTGACGTTCAAGTATCCCAGCGGAGCGGGACCCGGGGTGCCGCCCTTCTTGGCCTTTTGGTGCAGCCCCTTCTTGGCTTCGGCGGAGAGGTTCGCCGAGTACAGCTGGGCGTTGGCGGCGAAGATCGTCTGCATGTACTCGCCGAGTGGCGTGTCGTCGATTTGCTCGACGACGGAGACGAGTTCCGCCCCGGCGGCCTTGATCGCCAGCGTGATCTCGACGTGGTCGGCGAGGTTGCGCGCCAGCCGGTCGAGCTTGTGGACGATCACGTAGTCGAGGTCGCGCCCCTCGCGCAGCCGACCGAGCAGCGCTTGCAGCTGCGGGCGCTTGGCCGAGCGGGCGGACTCGCCACGGTCGACGTACTCCCCGCCGGGCGCGAGTTCGGCTTCGAGCAGCGCGATCTTGCGGACGCAGGCTTCGCGTTGCGCCTCGATTGAGTAGCCCTCTTCGGAGTAGGCGCGGGTCGTCTGCTCGGCCGTCGAGACCCGCAGATAGATGGCTGCGCGCTTCATGCGGCCTCCCGGGCGCCGCAGCGGATGATTGGCTGCACCAGGCCGAGCGATTCGAGGCGGTAGCGCATCGCCGCCTGGCTGACCGCGAAGGCGGCGGCGAGGGCGGGTAGGCTCGTCAGGCCGCGGTTGAAGTAGGTGCGCCTGACCCAGGCCTTGGGCATGAGCAGGCAGGCGGCGAAGTGGTTGGCGACCTGCTCGGTCCGCTCATCGGCGCTCAGGCCGCGCCAGCCCGGGTAGAGGACGTCTCCGAAGGGGGCGTCGAGGACGTGCTTGAGCTCGTGGGCGAGCGAGAAGCGTTGGCGGACTACCGGCTCGTGCCGGTTGAGCGCGATCATCCAGAGCCCCTTTGACCAGCGGACCGAGCCCGACACGGGGATGTGCCCGACGCGCTCGACGGCGACGCGCGGCAGGTCGGCGATGATCGAATCAGGCACCGCGGGCTCGCGGATCTTGGAGGCTTCGAGCAGCCGGTTGGCCTGGAGCTCCGCCACGCGCAGGCCTTCGCCGAAGGTCAGCGGGCGGTGGGGGCAGACGGCCCGGAGTTCAGCTACCACGCTTGGCATCAGGCCCTCCCTTCGTCTCTTGCTTTCTGATTCGTTCGATGTAGCGCTCGACCTTGGAGAGGCCTTCGTCGGAGAGGTCGTCGAACTTTCGGCGCAGGTAGACCGGCACCTCTGGCAGGCCGGGTGCGGCGTAGCCCGCGAGCTCGTAGAGCTCCTCGAACTCGACGTCGAGGGCACGGGCGATCCGCTGGAGCTTCTCGGGACGCGGGACTTTGAACTCGCCGCGTTCTAACCGGTAGATCGTCGAGTCCGGCACGCCGACGGCCGTCGCGAGCGCGGGCTGGGTGAGACCCTTGGCCTTGCGGTGGCGCTTGATCGCGGCTCCGAGCTTCTTGGCGTTGGTGGATGACATGGCTCAATCTTATCGTTGCTACTTGCGTGTACGCAAGTAAGCGAGCGTGAGGTAACGGACGTCGTTCCGTAGGGAGAATCTGGGGGGAAAGGGGGGCGGCCTGAACGGATGAGTGGTGTTCATGTTCAGGCCGCCCCGGGTGTGTGATCTATGCCTTGAGGGCTTCGATCTTGGCCGTGATGGCCTGCTTGCGGGTCTTGGCGCTGGTCTTCAGCGCGTTGTACTCGCGGGTGGCCTCCTCGGCGCGCTCGTGGGCGGTCTCGACCTCGCGGTCGATTGCCTCGAGTGCCTTCTCCAGCGCGTGCGTGGCGCTCGCCACGGCGTCATCGGCGGTCGTCTCGCGCGGGGTGCGCGAACGGCTGGTGCCGGTGCCCTTGCGGGTGTACTGGTAGTAGGCGCCCTGGAGCGACTTGACCGGCGAACCGGTCTCGCCCGCGACCTGGCGGAAGGCGTCAGCCTTCTTCGTGCCGCTGGCGACGAGCGCCTCGATGCGCTCGTAGACCTGCTGGGCCTTGGTCATGGCCCGACCTCCTTTGGAGGTTGTGGTGGACTGGGACGGCGCGCAGAAAGGGGGTCCCTTCCGCGCACCGGTCAGCCCGCCACCCCTCATGCCGCCCTCGGCTCCCCGAGCCGAAGCCTCCGGGCCGCTAGCTCTCGGTAGACGGGGCTCAGCTCGACGCCGAGCCAGTCGCGCCCCAGCCCCGCGGCCGCCTCGCCGACCGTGCCGGTCCCGAAGAACGGGTCGAGCACGACGCCACGCCGGCTCGGTGCGAAGCAGTCGCAGCGCCCAAGTTCTCCGACTCTCCGAACCGGGCGACTGCCCTCCGCGGTGTGAACGGTGAGCAAGCGAACCGGCCGCGTCCAGGCGCGGTCGCACTGCTCGCAGATCCGCTCGGGACAGGTAGCTCGGATCGGGCGCTCCAGAAGGCGTGCCGGGAACGTTGCCTGGTGGCCCAGGCGGTCGATTGCCGTGGGGAACGTCCAGACGTCGCCGGGGTTCTTGCCGTTGGGGTGCCCAACGCGGCCGGTGGCCTTCAGAGTGCCGAGCCCGCCGTTGCCGCCCTGGTAGAAGCGCGAGGACTCGTACGTCTGAGGGCGTCCTTCCCGCTTCGCCGACCGGTGCGGCTCGCGGATCGCATTCAGGTCGAAGAAGTAACGCCGGCTCTTGGTGAAGAAGTAGAGGACCTCGTAGGTCGGGCTCAGCCGGTCCGCCACGGACGACGGCAGCGGGTTTGGCTTGTGCCAGACCACCTTGTTGCGCAGGAGCCACCCGTCGCGGGCGAGGGCATCGGCCACGCGTTCCGGAGCGAGCAAGAGGCTCTTCGGCGGTCCCCCGGCTCGGGCACGGCGGGAGTAGGTGTCGCCGAGGTTGAGCCACAGGCTGCCGGTGGGTTTCAGGACGCGGCGTACCTGACGCATGACGGCCCGCAGGTTGGCGACGTACTCGTCCACGGTGGTCTCCTGCCCGAGCTGACCTGGGACGCCGTAGTCGCGCAGGCGGTAGTAGGGCGGAGAGGTGATGACGCAGTCCACGCTCTCGGCAAGGAGCCCCTGAAGTACCGCGCGGGCGTCACCGGGCAAGACCACGTTTCGCGGCAGCGACTTCACGACGAGCCTCCCGTGAAGATCTGGAGCGCGTCGTCGTAGCGGGCGATCTGGAAGAGCGGCCAGCTCTCGGCGGGCTGCCCGCCCGCGACCTCGACCAGCGCGGCCTTTCGGGCTTCCGTGGGCACGAGGATCAGCACCTTCGGGAAGACGCCCGACCAGCGATTCTGCTCGCGGCCGGTCTGCCAGTAGCGGCGGTAGAGGGTGAGCTTGCGCGCCACGCTGGGGCCTGAGTGGGTCGCGCGGTCGACCTCGACGAAGTAGGCGTCCTCGAACTCGCCCAGGCCGAGGCGGACGAACGCGTCGGGCTTGAGCACGGTTCGCGCTCCACCGAGCCCGGTGAAGGTGCGCCAGCAGGCCGGTTCGGCGGCGAAGTCGAGCACGTCCAGTTGGCCGTGGCCGGCGGCTTCGACGAGGCCGACGTAGAGCTCGGTCACCGCGAGCTGGTGGGCGATGAAGGCGCTGCCCGGTGTCCAGGGCCGGCGGAGGCGGACACCGCCCGCCGGACCGCACGCCGAGGCGAGGCGTTGACCGGCAACGTCGAGCGCGTAGACGGACCCGTGCGAGCCGGCGCGTACGCCGCCCACTCGGCGCTCGAGGCGAACCACGACGCGGAGCTCGGTGAGACGTGCGAGCGTTCGGCGTGCTTGCGAGGCGTTCGCTTTCTGGCTCTCGGCCGTGAAGCGGAGCCGCTCGAGCTGCTTGACCGAGGCCAGTCGGAGGCGGTCGAGTTCGTGAACGAGCGCGAGTTCCCGGGGCGTCAGCTCCAGGACCAGGTCGGCGACGTAGGCCTCCGTCACTCGGACGCGCGGACTCATCGCATGGCTCCCGTGGCGCAGTGAGTCGTTGGCGCTACAGCGGCGCAGGCCAAGCTGGGCCTGGCTTCCGGGCGCCCGCTGGGCGACGCGAACGCAACAGCGAGCGCGCTCCTCACGGCCGCCTCCGGCGCTTGACTCCGCCCGCCGCCGGGCGGGTCTCCAGGCGCGTGCGCATCGCGCGCTCGACGACGGTGCGGTCGCGGCCGTAGCGCAGACGCGAGAGCTCGCGCGCTTGGGAGCCGTTGCCCGTCGGCTCGGTGGGCGGCAGGGTGACCATGCTCGCGGGCGGAAGGACCCGGTTGCTGGCGGCAGCCGCCACCACGGCCTCGTAGGGACCGAGGGCCTGGAGATCGGCGGCACTCAGGTGCGGGGCGAACTCCCGCGCCAACGTCTGGGCGTCCGAGGCCGCCGTCTGAAAGACGACCTTGCTCCGCGCGTTGGCGAGCACGGCGGTCCGCACCAGCGGCGGCAACTGTCCGAGGTGCTGGTGAGCCAGCGTCAACCCGAACCCGTACGAGCGTGCCTGCGCGAGCACGTCAGCCAGCGACGTCGGCAGGTTCAGGTAGTCCTGGAACTCATCGACGTAGCAGAACACCGGCGTCCGGGCACTTGGCGGCAGCGCCGCCCGAGCCTGGACCGCCTGCCAGAGGCGAGCCAGTACGGCCGAGCCCAGAAGTGCGGCCGCGTCCTCGCCGAGGAGGCCCTTGGAGAGGTTGACCAAGAGGATCTTTCGCTCGGCCAGCACCGCTTCGAGGTCGAAGGTGGACTCGGCCTGTCCGATGACGTTGCGCAGCCGGCGGCGGAGCAGGAAGGTGCGCAGCTTGTTGAGAACGGGGCCGATCGCCTGTGCGCGCTCGGCGGGACTCATTGCCTCATACCAGCCCCAGAAGGGCTCCAGCGCGACCGGATCGTCAACGGCGGCCACCATCCGGCGGCGGAAGGCCTCGTCGGTCAGCAGCAGCGGAACCTCGACGAGCGTCATCCCCGGCTCGGCCGCGAGCGTCAACAGCGCGGCGCGGAGGATGTCGTCGGTGCGCGGCCCCCAGAAGGCGCTGAAGAGATGGTGGAAGACCGAGACGACCTGATCGGTCACGAGCTCGGGCGCCTCGGCGGCTCCCGCCAGCAAGTTGAGACCCGCGGGGCGCTCCACGTCGTTCGGGTCAAGCAGGATCACGTCGTCCACGCGGTCGCGCGGGACGCGGTCGAGTACGTCGCCGACCAAGTCGCCCTTGGGGTCGATGACGACCACGCCGCGCCCGGCCGCCATGTCGCCCGCGATCAGGTTGAGCAGCAGCGTCGACTTCCCTACTCCGGTAGGCCCTATGACATGGAGGTGCCGGAGCGAGTCGGCGACCTTGAGGGCCAACACGCGCTCGGCGCCCGGGAACGTCGAGCGCCCGAGCACCCGTCCGCGCCGGGGCAGCTCGGACGAAGCAGCGAGCTGGCGGGCGCCACCGAGGGTCAAGCCCGGGAGCTGCAGATCGCCGAGGGGGATCCCGAGGAAGGCGGCCAACTCCTTCGCGTTCAACAGGGCGGTCCAGCCGCCCTGACCACGACGTTCGATCCGCCGGGCGACGACCGCCGTGGGTAGCCAGCGGACGCGGAAGGAGACGCCGGGGGCGTTGCCCGCGTGGAAGGCGCCGATCATACGGCGCAGTAGCTGCACCTCACGCCTGGGATCGCGGGCGCGGACACCGAGCCGGCAGACGGCGTGGGCCTCCGGCTCCGAGCGCTTATCGCGCTCCGCGCGGGCCCGCTCGACCGGGAGGCTCGCCTGGACGCGCCCGACGCCGAGCGTCACCTCGGCGAGCAGCGACGGCAGCGGAACACTGCCCCCAAACCCGCCCGGCGGCGCGGGGGAGAGCACCCACTGGATCACGCTGAACTCCCCTGAGCGCCGCGGCTGAAGCGTCGCCAGCAAGCCGGCCACCGCCCGCTCGGGCTGGTCCGTGCGAAGCGGAACGCGTGTGCTGGAGACGCGCAGCTCGGCCGAGGCACGTACCTCCAGAAGCCTGAGGTCTTCCGGCTCTACCCGCGTGCCCGGGACCGCCGCCTGGAGCTGAGACAGGACGTAGCCCGCCTGCTCCGGCGCGGCGATCAGACGATGCACGATCCCGCGCTCATCGGAGGAGACCTCGAAGATGACCGCCGGGGTCCCTGCGAACACGCGCCGCCACCACGGCGGAAGCAAACCCGCCAGGCTGCGCGCGAAGGCGACCACCTGCTCGGGCCGGATGTCGCGCGGGAAGATCAGACGAACCGCCGTGAGCTCGCGCTCGCCTGACGTACGAACCCACAGCGCCAACGCCGCCAGGCCAAGGCCGATTCCGGTGAGAACGACCGGATCAGCCATGGTCCCCCTGTGAGCCAGATTCAGACCCAGCGGCTTCTGCCTCCTCGCGCTCGGCCTCGACGCGCGCGATCGCCAGCGCCAGCAGCGCCGCCACGAACCGGTCGAGATCGGGCGGGTCCTTGCGGACGGCGGTGAGGTGGAGGGAGTGCTTCATATGAGGGCCTTGCTACTTGCGTCTGCGCAAGTGGGATGAGTCCATTCTGCTTGCGCGTGCGCAAGTAGCGCAAGCGGGCAACAGCCGGATTGGCACTGCGCGCTCACCGCCTCCGCCGCGTCGGCCAAGAACAGCCGCGCGATCGCCAGGAAGACGAGGATCGAGATGAGGGCCGGGACCGTCTGCGCGGCCAGGTGCGCCAGGTACGGCGCCGCCAGCGCGAGTACCAGCAGCCCGAGCACCGCGCTCAGGAGACGGCCCATCACCACCTCCCGGGGTCACCCAGGTGGTGGTCGGTCTCGGTGAGCGAGAGCCGGTGGTGGCGGGCGGTCACGAGCAGCGCCTCCTCGTGGCTCACGCCGCGGGCCAGGGCGTAGACGTAGCGACGGCGGATCAGCTCGAACTCGTCGGGTGTAGGGGGCGGGCCGTGCATCAGCACTCCTCCCGCTTGGCGGACTGCGCGGCCAGCGCAGCGCGGAAGAGCTCGCGCTCGGCCGCCCATCCCGCGGCGGTGATCCGCGCCGAGGCGTCGAGTCCCGCGCGGTACGGGTCGCGCGCAACCTCAACCTGGTTCTTGACGTCGCCGGCCACCCACAGTGCGCAGGCGAGCACGAGGGAAACGAAGCCGATCACGGCGAGCATGGCCTCGAGGATCTGGAAGATCATCGTCAGCACCTAGCGGAAGGCCAGGAGCGCAATCTCCTGGCAGGCGTAGCCGGCGAAGCTGTCGACGATGGCCCGGTAGCGGGCCTCGCCGAGCGGCGCCATCGTGAGCATGTTTGCCTCGCTCGCCGAGAGCATGCCCGCGTGCGAGAGCGCGACGTGCGTGGCGAACGCCGCAGACTCGATCTTCGCGGCCGCACGCATGCCGGGCACCTGGGCCTGGCGGAGCGTCGCGTCGAGACGGCGGGCCTCTCGCGCCGGCAGAGCCGCCGCCTGCGTGGTGGTGGTGGGCAGGGACATCGAACCTCCTGGGGTTGCGGTGCGGCGAAATCGCCGTCCCACCGGTTTCGGCGGGCACGAGAAACGCCAGCACACGCCCCAAGCAAGCAGACATAAACGCGCCACGAACCAGGCACACTTCACGGCCCATGCCGCGGCCCGCCACAGTCAAGAATCGCCGCGCCCTCCTACGAGACGCCCAGCGCTACGTCCGGCGGCACCTGGGCAACTTCGACCTCTCGCTGACCCAGGTCGCGGAAGCCGCCGACACCTCACCGCGGCACCTCCAGCGCGTCTTCCGAGAGGAGGGCGGCGAGGACTTCCGCAGCTACCTCCTGCGCACCCGCATGACGCGGGCGCGAGCCCTTCTCACGCGCGAGCCGAACCCGCTACCGGTCCGTGCGGTCTGCCACCGCGTCGGCTATCGGCAGCCCAGTGGCCTACGGCAGGCGTTCGGGCGCTTCTACGGCACCAACCCCTCCGAGGTACAGGCGCCAGCACCGGAGTACCTCGGGACGACGACCTTCGAGGAGACGCCGCGAGAACCGCGTGAGGAAGTTGTTGATGGGGCGCGGTTTGCAAAATCGGGCCGTGACAGGTAGTCGAGTCCTCCTGCGATGCCCGGCGGCGTCTTGAGCTACGTCTCGCCGCGCGCCCTGTTGAAAGGGCGTATCGCCAGCGCCACCTGAGCGCAAACGCTCGCCGTCACAACTCGCAGCTCAGCACCTGTGACGGCGAGAGGCCCACCGTCCGTCGCCGCGAGTCGTAGTACTTGAGCGTGCCGTCCGCCACGCGGCCTTGATACACAAAGCGAAAGCGTGTGCCGCGGCGTCGTGCGGCACCAACGACCTTTCCGCCCGTCAGCGAGTAGCGGACCCCGGCCACCGTGCTCGACGCACTGGGGCCAAACCTGCGCTTGACACTCTTCTTCCCCATGACCGTCCACTTCCCGCTTCGCAGCCGCATCTGCAGGGTCACGTCGACCATCGCCGTCGCAGCCACGCCCGTCCGGACGTTGATCTTCCCGCCGTAGGTGCACCGGCCGTGACGCTTCACGCGGTAGCGGCTGGTGGTGACCTTCACCGGATCGGGGAGCACCTGGACGTGCTGGTCAACCTTGTCTGCGTTGACGTCACTGCCGGGCGTGATGGCGTAGGCCTCGATCAGCACCGACCGCCGCGTCGGCGAGTTCGGCCCAAGCCGGAAGCAACGCGTCCCGGCGGGCATCGTGGCCGGGCACTTGGCTCGGTCGACGAAGAACCCGCCTTGACCAGCATCCCCACCGGCATTCACGATGGGCTTCGGCGACTGAATCCCCCACACCGTCGAGCGGTAGAGGGTGGTCGGCCCGATGTAACGGATGGGCTGGTGGACGTCGCCTGGCGCGAGAGCATGAATGGTTACGCCGGCATTGTAGCCGCCTGGCGGTCCCGTTCCCTGGAGCCTGATATTGTAGGAGCCAGGGACTCCGTAGTAGCAGGTCACGGACGGTCCCGTCGAGTCGGCCTGGTTGACGCCGTTCGGATCACAGCTCCAGCGGTAGCTAGTCAACTCAGGGTCACCCTGGCCACCATTGGGGTCCACGTAGTACGTCACGCGGACCGTCACGGGTGCAAACGTCTGGAAACTGTCCGCAGCGGTCTGCCACTGCCCTCCATTGCTGGAGTACTCCACGTACAGCGCCGCCGACGCGTTCGCGGCGAAGGCGAAGCTCGCGAGGATGACCCCCACGAGTACAGCGATGTTGCGGTACTTCTTCATGAGGTTCTCCTCGGTGTATGCCGGTTTATCCGTAAGCGGAATGCCTACGTCCTCACCGGCTTGCTCGTGATGTTTCCCAGCACGAGCAAGCCGACCCAGCAAGCACCCGTCGTCTCGGCACCGGCTGCTGGCTCATGGCGCCATGCTAGCTCCGCTCCCCCCGTCGCTTCTGATTGAGCGTTCTGTCTGGTCTCGTCCGTAGTTCTCGTTGGCCCCCTCAGCCGGGGCATGGGTTCGATAGTCGTCCCATCAACTCCGAGGGTTCTCCTCTTCGTTTGGGGGTGAGTCATCGGCCTGGGAGGCCGATGTGGATGCCGGCGCAGCAGAGGTAGATGGTGGCGATGAGCGCGTTGGCTGAGTGGAATCCGTAGGCGCGGTGGGAGA
>JAABUS010008226.1_pt1 | contig 11521 bp, 11 predicted proteins | sample 5560161 | NCBI WGS metagenome assembly JAABUS01 (sample SAMN10711885, study PRJNA513376) | rock metagenome | isolation source: Antarctica rocks | place: Antarctica: Victoria Land, Trio Nunatak nord | collected 2016-01-04
TGAGTAGTGGTTGAGTCAGGATTGCGTTTGGCGGGGGGGGGGAGATGTGTGTTGTTATGGAGCAAGAAGGTTCAGGTGTTGGGATCCGGCATTGGGGGATGAGTTGTGGGAACAGCTGTCGAATATTCAAAGCTAGCGTTGACGGTTAGGTTTGAACACGGTGGAAGGGCGTCGATGGTAAGGGACATCGATAAGATGAGTGATGACAGGCAATGTAGAAATATGGACACCATTAGGACCTAGCAGATGAAGATCAAGGTACAATTTCGAAGACATCTAATTTTCCTATGTAAAGCTCACTACTTGATGCACTGAACCATATCCAGTCCCCACGCTATGCATACCAATCGCTTGCAGAACCAAATGCTATGTCGTAGAAGAGTCGTTCCGCTGTTCATGACAATGTGGATGCTGGACAACATCATGCTAAAACAGTGAAATCAAGGCCAATTCGTCCGCCCGCATAAACACCAAGTATACTGTCTTCGGCGTCTTGACTGTCTAAGCCGGATTGGTATCTGCATTGAAAGGAGATGACTGCATTTCTGGAAGTGGATAGTCGCTAAAGACACCTCCACTCTCGATGGGATCTTCGTACACGCCAAACCACACGGGCGGGCTACTCGGCATTGGAACATCTGTGCTGAGAAAATCCTGGGAATCAAAATGGGAGAAGTCGTAGCTGTCAGCAACACGACCGGGCGTGTTGTGCAAGGATGGTAACGAGGGAAAGTCAAAATTTGCTGAAGGACTACCGTTGGCGTCGGAGAAAAGTTGATTGAGATGCGCAGTGAAGGGTGTCATCTCACCAAGAGGCTGGGCAGCGGATGTTGAAGCATTTCGTCGAGGTGTGATAGGATGGTTCAGAAGCGCTTTTGCCGTTGAGGAAAAGAAATCACCAGTCTTTGGGAGACCTCGGTGAGGCGTGCTGTTGTTTCTGGGCGTCTTGAATGTTTGGTCCAGCGCCTTGCTGGCAGAAGTTGGGGTAGTAGGTCGAGTGTTGGAGCGGGGTTCTTCCTCGAAGAGATCATCATAAGCTTCGTTCTCATCCGGCATTGGAGGACAATTCTCCTTATCTGCTTGTTCGTCGTCGGTGTCGACAGATGCTCCGTGACGGTTGCTTTCAAACGTCTGTTCTTTCGCAGCAATGGGCGAACCTAGCGAGTCGTCAAGCTTAGCGCTACTGCTTTGGCTGGGTGAAGGGAAGAGAAGTCGTCGGGTCGGTCTAGGGGTGAGATCGGCGATGGGGATAGGGGCGTTCTGTGTCCCCGTGAGCCTTGCGGGAGAGGACTGAATTGCTCTGTGTAGCGCCGCAGCTGCAGACGCATTGTCCAAGCCGCATTTCGTCCTTTGGGCGGGACTGAGTTGTACGCTCAACGCTCGGCGTTTCTTGAAAACTGGGAGCTGTGGTGACATGTGAATGATATCTTCACCCGTGGTATCTGCGACTGGCGAGGAGGCATCTGATGGTTGACTTCCTGCTGCCTCGGTCGCTTCGCTACCCGCACCACCGCGGACTGACCGCGAACTCTGCTTCCTCGGTGGGCGTTTCCGCTTGCGCTTTTCGTCGGGGTTCTTCTTAGGCTTTCCCCAATTCTCTTTGGGTCGCAAGCATTTTCTATTATGGAGCCATAGGCCGCAGGCTGGAAGACAATTAGTGCAAAATTTGGTGGTACTCAACGAAGACTTACGGTTGCAGAGTAGAATCTCCGAGAAGCCCTCGTCCGTAGGCAGCAGCGACTTTTTGAAGATTCTGTAGAGACAGACAATGCCGTTCTCATCTGTTTGCAGTGTCTGCCACATCAAGATACCACCTTGATCGTCAGATATGCGCACGTGCTCGGGGGTACCGCTATGTGTTTTCACCCAGGCTTTCCTCCACGTAGGTGTCTCTATGGCACCGCAATTCTCGCAAAAGGGTGGCACTTGTCCAGCTGCAATAGATGAAGCTAGTTTGTTTTGAATAGCCTTCCTGCGTTGTGCACCAGATCCGCTGTCAGATCCGACCTTTGTTTCTGACGGACTGGGGGCGATAGAGTTGTCTGCTGCGGGAACATCTGGACCATTATGCGGTTGCTGATGGCCAGCCCATGATTGCGATCGGCAAAGGTTCGATGGCCGAATTGGGTCACTTGCTGCTGCAGACGGCCGAGACAAAGCGCCGGACGAAGCTGTGCGGCCAAGGCCAATAGCATTCCTTGCCGATTTCCTGGATAAAGCGATGGCCTTATCTTCAAGCTGCTTCTCAGTGGAGGATCTGGCTTCGGCATTTGGCAAATGAGGCGCTTCCTTAGCTTTCATGAATGGAGGGAGGTCAGGCCGCCTGCAGTATTGAGAGGCGAGCTCAAGGTCTTCATCGTCGAGAGGACGAAGCTCTTCATCGTCGAACAACTCATCGACCGTTCCACTCATGTAGCCCGAGTCAAGCTGTTTTGGGTATACAGGTAGCCGTGGGCTCGACGGAGCAGTAGAAGCATCACGATAGACTGGTGGAGATGAACCAATATCTGCTGGCGTTTCGCCCAAGCTGCCGATGCGACTGGCTTCAGGCGATGTGAAGGCTGACTCAGGTGGTCTGGTGCCAATCTCCGAGAGAGCGTACGGCGACTCATAGGTTCTGTCGTCTGCAATGAGCGACTCACGTCTCAAGCTGCTTCGGGCTGTCAGCAAAGAAGGCCTCTTAATGCGGGCCGCCGGATCTTCAATTGGGGTCGGTGCTCTCGGTGGGCCTTCCAGTGCATGAGCCCCATTCGTTGGCGGACGTATCGCGGTTGGTTGATGTATGCGCACCGAAGCTGCTGTGCTTGCAGCAACCCTTAGCGATTCTGGCTGCTGTCCGAAAGTAGCCTTGCTGGGCATGTCCGCTTTGGTAATTTTGGCCCTTTTCTTGATAGGCCCTTCCTCTGTGCGATCATCACCGTCCAGATATCCCCCATCTGTCCCCATCTGACTAAGACTTGCTTTTTTTTGGGTGTTGGCGACATTGACTGTAGTCTTGAGACCGTTCTTTGGCGGCCGTCCGCGCCGTTTGGGTGCAGTCATAGACTTGACGCTTGTTGCTGGGCTTGAGGCTCGACCTGGCTGCTCATTCGCTTTTGGTGCTCCAAAGTAAATTCCGCCAGTATCGTTAATCGTGGAACCCTGACTGAGCAACCTCTGAACATGCTCGATACCCATACCTTCCCTTTGGACGAGGCCTTGTGAAGGTGTTTGACTTCGACTTTGACCTGCTGATTGCAAGATCCCAGGATTTGCTTGGAGAAATGCAGTCCACGCCCCCGCATCGAATCCTTCGGGCATGATTCTGCTTATGTCTCTGTATTTGTTCATACTCTCAATGTACTCGCTCTGAAGGCAGGTCGGGACAGGCACTAGTCGAAGCTTTACTTCCAACGTCTCTTGTGACGTGCTAGGAAACAGCCCAAGGATGGATTTGCACACACGTCCAGTAACCATGGTTTTTGATTGATGCGCAGGAGCTGCAGGGGTTGATGAAGCTGATGCAAGGGCCCATGATAACATGCCCTGCCCTACAAGCGGTGTCTCATACTCGGAATAGTCATATGCGTAGACCGTGTAGTCTTGGCCGAGCTTGGCTACAAGCTCCGGACTTGCAGACACGATGGCCTGTAAGCATGTCTTGAGCTCAATCACACCGATCTGTGTGCTCTCATCAAGGTATGCTGTTCTTATATCCAGGGCTTGGGGCCATCGAGTAAGGCAATTCGTTTTGTTTTGGTCATCGAAGGTGTACAGTACTTTCACTAGGTTTCGTAGCGAAATATTAGCGGTCATGTTGTAGATGGGTACTCAACGCTGAACTCACGTCTCATCTGTTGCACAGAAACTTCCTCTGGAGTATGGGACACTGCAGCTGGTTTCGGCGCCAAAATTGGGGAAGACGCAGCTCGTCGATCCGGGGCTCCATAATTAGGCATTGTGAAAGGCGAAGACATTGCATGCCTGTGTTTACAAGCCCCGTAGTTGTGAACTCTCCATGAACTTGCTGGAGCGTCACACCAGGCCTGAAACAGAGGAAGTCGTCGCCAGTTGATGTCCACCGGTTCGTGGAGCAGGACTGCCCATATACGCAAAGAGAATGCCGAAACCAGAAGTTGAAAAAGTCCTTTCAGCGTCGTGGTAGGCAGGATAGATATGCTCCAGCGGTACAAAGGAAAGGCACAAAGGAGAAGCGGTAGTTCAAGGTAGTGTGGGAGTACCTAGATAGCTAGAGTATTTGGCCCATCGAAAGCTCGCGCCCTCAGGTTGAGGTGACGCGACTCGGCAGATCGGCGTTCGGGGGGGCTTGGCTGAGTCATCCAGATCCGCCAATCAGCTCTTCATTCAATTAGCGGCAAACCGTACGAAACTATCAAGGATTCTGTTTCTACTGGACCGATGTGCTATCAGTAAGAGGGCGCATCCCACTCTTATACCATGGCGACCGACGCAAAGATCCAGTACGTGACTCATCTAACCATTGTTTGACGTCATCCAGTTTTACGGACGCTAACGACTGTGTAGAGAACTGCTGAACAAGCCTCGAGCAGATCTCATGTATGTTCGCTCCAGATTTCCTCCAGTCCTCGTTGAATGGATTTCTTTGCCCATTCGCTTGCTGCGCTATTGCCTAAACTGGTTCGTATGCTGATGCACCTCTCCAACCTAGCGAGTACGAAGTCGCCCTTCTCGAAGAATACGAATTCACCTCCGGCCCACTTTCCATCCTCCAGACCGCTGTTCGCTCGCATACCCAGGTGCTTATTTCGTGTCGCAACAATCGGAAGCTGTTAGCGAGAGTCAAAGCTTTCGATAGACATTGCAACATGGTTTTAGAAAATGTCAAGGAGATGTGGTCTGAAACGCCGCGAGCTTCAGGAGGCAAGAAGGGAAGACCCGTCAACAAGGACAGGTTCATTAGCAAAATGTGGGTTCATTTGGTCTCTACACTTTGGGAAATCTTTGACTTCCTGTTCGGCTGATTGCGACTAGGTTCCTCAGAGGCGACTCGGTGATACTGGTGTTGCTAAGCTGATATTGCACAAGAGAAATCATGCGATCGGTCTCTGCTTTTGTACTTGTAGACCATGGCATGGTTTTGAGATTCAGTTTTATTCACAACCCCTCTGCGACTCCCTTGAAGAACTCACACAACCCGTATGCGCCAGGATCCGGCACGTCCTTCCATCCTTGCCCACCCACATACACAGTCCTTCCTAGCTTCGGTTTCATTCCTTTCGTGCTATCAGCGCCTTTCTTAGCCGCGTCGGCTGCCTCATTCGTGTTTCCCGTCTTCCTCAAGGTTTCTATGAACGGAACGAAAGCATCCATCAATGTTCGATCGCCGGGCTGCGCCGGTGTGTATCTTTCAAGGGCTTCCAGGGATCGTGTAAGCGCTTTGCTCCAGATCGCAGATGTCACTGGTCCTGGTGATGAACCTCCTTGAATTCTCAAGTCATGGGTAAGGGCGTTCAGGAATATGGCATACAGTGCGCCGGAAGTTCCATCCATGGTCTTCTCGACGACTTGAACGATATTAGACAGGTTGAGAACAGCATCATCGGATATTTCCCCGCTGTTCAGATATTTCAAGATACCTTCCGCACCGCGTTTCAAGCCAACGCCACAGTCTCCATCGCCGACTATGGTATCATATCTTGTTATTTCGGCTTCGGACGAGATGACACGCTGAAGCCCAGAGCGCAAGGCTTTCTTCAGAGTTGCAGGGTCGACTGTACGTCGTCAGTTGTCTCCTTGCTTATCCGAGAGTGATATTAGTACACCTTTGACATTCGACGGCTTAACTTCACCTTCTTCTTCTGGTCCTTGGTGGTCCATGGCCGCAAAGTCCTTCTCCCATGTCGACGCTCGAATCGGGGTAGGCCATCCGATTGCTTCAGCAGGCGCATCTATCAATTCCAGCATCGACTTACCAGCGCCAAGGCCGGTATCGATCAGTTTGAGTATGGTGACTGTAAAGCCTGGTCCGTCCAGGCTCCCAAAGTAAGTCCCTACCAGTATTCTCTTTGGCTTTAGTCCATAATCCTTTCGAAGTTGCACCGTTATTTCAGTTGTTACAGCTCCTAGTTCGAGATTACTGACTCCACCGAAGTTGTTAACCAAGAGAAGAATATTGTCCGATTGGCTTATCTGCACGTATGCTCTGTCCTTATCGTTGGGGTCAAGTAGCTGGGCAAGCATTGTTTTAACAAGGCTGGGAAGGTCAGTCCTCAATTTCTCGCAGCCTGGCTCATTGTGTATGCCCATGCCGAGCTCTATCAATCCAGGACCTAATCTCGCTTCCTCCTCCTTCGCCTCTTCCAAGGTCTTTCCGGGTACGTGCACTCTGCTGAGACTGGCGCCAACGCTGACAAGATTAGCTACCGCCAACCTGCCTACTCTTGCGCATTCGTCCAGGCCCACACCTTGCTCTGCGAGCGCACTGCAAAGCTTGACTACAAGTGCTGTTCCAGAAAGGCCCCGTCTGCCGACCTTCCCACTCTTGGCTCTACCAACACCGACATCGTCACCGACCACTACCATGGCTACGTTCTTGTCTGCCGCTCTTGCCTTTTCAACAGCCATGCCAAAGTTTAAAACGTCGCCAGTATAATTGGTCACCACTGCTAGAGCTCCTTGCGACTCTGGAGGGAGCCTATGCAGCAAGCAGGTCCGGACCTGCTGGGCTCCAGGCGACGCGAATATAGTGCCAGCGACACACGCCGTAAGGAGGCCGTGACCGACGAAGCCGGCGAATCCAGGTTCATGGCCAGAGCCCCCACCGCAGATGACCGAAACATTGCTGGGATCCCGGATTGAAGATGGATGCCGGTAGATAATCTTGTTATTCTCGTCGCACAGGGTTGAAGGATTGGTCAGAGTGATGGATCGCAGGGAGGAGAGTACGGCCTGAGTCGGATCATCAACGAAGTGTTTGGCGGCTGGTTAAGCAGACTGGTCAGCTAAGAAGACTGCCTGGGCAGATTCACGACGTACCAGACATGTTGGTAGATGTTGGCCAGAAGTACCACTGCAATGGTTTAGAACAACAACGCGATGCACGGCAATCAGAGAACTGGCTAGGCTCCAGGCCGCCATCTCATAGTGTTCCAGTCCATGGGCTCCTGGCTTTAAGGGCCCATACCGGGGACGAAGCTTGATGCCAAGCGTGCGGGCACTGCGGGGCGACATGCGGAGTTCATATCGGCAGACTTGCCCTATTCGGACATCATAAGGGTCCATTGCTGACTTTCTGGCTTTACGTTAGTCCGCCGCCGCCAGTACGATACCTTCATCAAGCGTCCGTCAATGTTTACCACTACGCTCAGGAAGAGCATTACCAGAAGTCCACTCAATTCGTTCACAGCCAGCGTAAGTCCTAGTCACTGTTGCTTGTGCGATGGCTGATGGCCAATTGGGTGCAGATCGCCCTCTCGCGCGCCATGCATATCCAGTCAATACCCATGTGTATGCTCCTCGCTGTCCAGCGATAAGCTTAACTCTACAGCGCCTGCTCATATCCCGTTCTAGGGACCGGGTCCAGCAACAATTATGCTTATCTTGTCGTCGATGAAACTTCGAAAGATGCTGTCATCATTGATCCAGCGCATCCTGAGGAGTATGAGCCAGGTTGGAAACCTGGTACATGGTCTAAGAGATGAAATTTAGGGTCACACCGGTCTTGAAATCACAGATCGATGCCGGAAAAATAAATCTCACTGCAATAATGAACACCCATCAGTAGGTGCGAACAAAGCTACAACGCAAATGAGGGTGCTGAGATCGGCTTAGCCATTGGGATCATGCTGGAGGCAACTCCGAAACGGCACGATCACCGAATGCCAGACCATTACATCTGCTGACTAGCGACTTAGCTTTCGCATTTCAAGGGACTCCCCGTGATCGGCGGAAAAGACTGTCAAGCAGTCACGAAGACGCCGAAGCATGAGGAAACCTTCAAAATAGGGCAGCGGATCACAGTCAGGGCTCTACATACACCATGCCACACCCAAGATAGTATATGTTGGTTCATGGAGGACGGCCAAGACAAGGTTGTCTTTACCGGGGACACCCTATTTGTTGGAGGTTATTCTCACTCGCATCATCAGCAAGTATACATGGCTGAGACTCAATGCAGGATGCGGAAGATTCTTCGAAGGAACGCCAGCGGAGATGCATACAGCATTGAACAAAACATTGGCAGCGCTGCCGGACGATACCAAGGTCTACGTGAGTATAGACCCTCTTGTGCCACTCCTTATTCGTCTCCTGACCAGAGCAGCCGGGTCATGAGTATACAAAGCAGAATGTCAAGTTCCTTGTCAAGGTGCTACAGACAGAGCCGGTGAAGAAGCTGCAGTCGTTCGTGGAAAACAACAAAGAGACTCAAGGCAAATTCACCATTGGTGATGAGAAGGTATATTTCGTCTAGCAATAGGCTATACTAACGCTGACCCACGATAGCAATACAATGTCTTTATGAAATTAGATGTCAGCAATGGATGCTCTCGCACGAATCCGTCATCGTACTAATCCTCGATAGGATCCAACGGTTCAAAAAGCAACAGGAAAGACAGATGCTGTGGATGTCATGGGCGCATTGAGGGAGATGAAGAACAACATGTGAATACAGTAAATCTGCGAACCAACAATTATCCTCGGCGATTGTCGCTTTCGAAGACGGAAACTGACCAGCACTTTCCGGGCCGACAATCGATATGGCGCGAATCTGAGGCTTTACCTATGTACATAGCCGAGAATTAACGACCTCAAGAATGATCAACTGAACAATCTACAAAAGTACCTTACAGTATTATACTTCATTCCGCTTACGTGCAGCCCGTGACACATGACGTCAGATTTTCAGTCGCCTTCGCTGCTTCATCCGTCATAATGTGCGAAGCCGCAGCGCATGCCTTTTGGCTCTAGAGTCCTCTCTTCTGTTCTCAACACTTCATCAGCAGGAAATTTGACAATGGATCCAACGAAGAAAGTAACGAACGACGCCCAAGGCAATCCTCTTTCTACTGAGAGCAAGGTTTTGGAAACAGGCGCAGCTGCTGGCCAGGTCTGTTTTGTCAAATATTTCCTCCACTCGACTTCACGAGCCTCACACTCGTCCAACCCATCCAGAGCTTCGGCCCCATAAACAACATCTGCGCCCACCTGCACGCATTCCACGTCTACGCCTCCGAACCCTCTCGCTGTGTCGAAGCGAACCACTACTGCTCGCATCTGAACGAAGGTACTCCCTGAAGTATCCCCCATCACCAACCCCTCCTCTCCTAAAACACCCTATCCCAGATGTCCGCCAATGTCTCATCTACGACACCCCGCACGCCAACGCCCGCCTCATTGGCGTCGAATACATGATCAGCGCCGCCCTCTTCAAAACCCTCGATCCCGAAGAGCGCAAGCTCTGGCACAGCCACGTCTTCGAAGTCAAGTCCGGGATGCTGATCATGCCCGGGCCCCACGGTTTACCCACTGGGATATGGGAGGCGGCGGAGACGAAGGAGATGGAGCAAGTGGTCGGGCTGTATGGGAAGACGTACCATTTGTGGCAGGTTGATAGGGGCGATAAGTTGCCGTTGGGGGCACCGCAGTTGATGGGTAGTTTGACGAGCGAGGATCAGCACCCGCGGTTTAAGGAATTGGTTGGGGAGAGGGATGCGAGGTTTGGGGTGGATCATAAGCAGAAGGCGGGGAAGAGGGCTTATATTGAGGAACCGGAGATACATGAAGGTGAGGAATGGATGATGAGGGTGGTATTGGATTTATGCTAATGGTCTGGTGTAGATGCCGACAGCTGGTGGAAGTCGAATAATGGGGAGAAGAAGTAGAAGGCCTTCCTTCAATCTAGATAACCATAAGTCCACTCATGATACATGCAACCAGAAATCTCTACTCCACATGTATCCCCTAATCACCCTCTGTCCAGCCCAATGACTCCATGAAGAGCCGAGCGGGAATTAGAGGAGCCTCTTCACAAAGTGATCAAGGCGGTCGTCAATCTTGCTTCTCTGTCCACACTTGCGCATCCGGAAAGATGACGATGGCAAGCTCTAGCAATTATCGAAGCTATTAATCTTAAAGTCCAACGTATCGTACTAGAACAAAGGTCCAGGCACAGTGCAGACCACGGCAAACCCCTTGAGACTGTATGGCTCTATAAGGTTTAAGGCAGACAGGCAGATGATAATATATCTTGTCCGACGCCGAGACTGATCTATGGGTCTTGTGCGAGTCGGTGCGCATGGACAGAAGAAGAATGGCACTGAGTTGGGAGCTGCCCTCGGCAGCGTTGTCGCTCTGGGATGTCTCTTGCGTTACGATAACTGGCATGTCTTCGAGGTGGGAACGAAGATGAGAAGAGCGATGTACGCAATGAGATGGTCATACCCAGCCATCTCCCTGACAAAGCGTCGGTACATTCGCCAGCAAGTATGTTCTTGTTTTGTCTGACGTGGCATGTCGATGGTGCCTTCAGGACTTCTGCCAGAGATTTCGAGTCCGCTGCCCTTTCCGCACTAGTACTAGCGCCTCGCTTCACCCATCAACTCTTGGCACCCACAACCACATCAGTCCACCATTAACCACAACGACTCCTACCCTACACCGCACCCCCTTGGCACACTCCACAGCGAAGTAAGACCCCAGCTAACAAACTCTCCTTCCTCTAATCAACCTCACTGACGCCCCTCCGCAAATACAGGCTACCCTCCACACCCCATTGGCACAACCATGTCCCACGAATCAGTCTGGTACTCGCGCCCCCGCAGCTACGGCAAGGGCGCCAGAGAATGGTAATGCCTTTCCTTCCTCGCCACCAAGTCACCTTCACCCCATGGCCTAAAAGAACCCAAGCGCGCTCCCGCGCAGACAATTCTCTGGGAGCAGACATCTTGTTGCGCAGGAGAGATATCTTGCTTACTCACGTAACAGTCGCGTCTGCACGCACAAAGCGGGTCTGATCCGGAAATACGGCCTCAATATCTGTCGGCAGTGCTTTAGGGAGAAGAGCCAGGATATTGGGTTCACGAAGGTGAGACCCTCGCCCCAATTATTTCGCTTTCAGCTGGGGGGCTTGGGCGTCGAGGGCGTGAGTTGGCTGACTACTGTGTTCTGGCAGCATCGATAGAGATGGGTTGATGGGTGGATGGGTGGAGGGGAAGTGCTCAAAGGAACGAGGTACACATGTGCGAATTGAGAAGGGAGGGATGGCTTGCTTGCTGAGTGATGGGTTCATGGGATAGAGCTTTCGATCCAACTTTGCTGCCAGAAGGGAGAATCCCCAATAACCTCCACCTGAAGTGATGGATGCTGACATTCCCAATCTTCGCTGACGACTCATACGACCATGCTTGCAGATAGTGGACAGTGACAGCAGGTGTTCTGCCAATCTCATCTCTCCTTCTCCATCTCCCTCTCCGTCACAACACCTCAGTCGCTCTCGAGCACTCCCCCTTCCTCCACCCTACCCTCCAAAACCCATCGCCTCATACCCTCATGCCCCATACCG
>JAABUS010008229.1_pt1 | contig 11518 bp, 10 predicted proteins | sample 5560161 | NCBI WGS metagenome assembly JAABUS01 (sample SAMN10711885, study PRJNA513376) | rock metagenome | isolation source: Antarctica rocks | place: Antarctica: Victoria Land, Trio Nunatak nord | collected 2016-01-04
TCGCGGGACGGCTGGCGAACATCAAGGATTCGACCGCCCGCCAGGGTGGAGGCCAGCGCACATGCAGGAGCTGCCGACAATCCAAGCGCCGCCCCCCGGGGGAGAGCTGACGCGTGCCGAGATCGACGTGCTGTCGGCCGAGGTGAAGGAGCTCGCCCGCACCCGCGACGCGGTCATCCTCGCCCACAATTACGAGCTGCCCGAGCTGCAGGACGTCGCCGACTACGTTGGCGACTCGCTCGGCCTCTCGCGGGCCGCGGCCGCCACCGACGCGCAGGTGATCGCCTTCTGCGGCGTCCACTTCATGGCCGAGACCGCCTCCGTTCTCTCCCCGGGCAAGACGGTCCTGATCCCCGATCTCGATGCCGGCTGCTCGCTTGCGGACTCGATCACCGCGCCCCAGCTCCGGCACTGGAAGGCCGAGCACCCGGGAGCGATCGTCGTCATGTACGTCAACACCTCCGCCGAGGTCAAAGCGGAAACCGACTACTGCTGCACGTCTTCGAACGCGGTCGAGGTCGTCGAGCACATCTGGGCCGAGCACGGCCCCGAGCAGGAGATCCTCTTCGGCCCCGACATGTGGCTCGGCGCGTTCGTCGAGCGCGAGACGGGGCTGCTCGAGGAGCCCGAGCGGCGCGCCCGATTCCACGTCTGGGACGGGGAGTGCCACGTCCACGCGGGGATTCGCCCCGCCGACATCGACGAGATGCGCGCCGAGCATCCCGAGGCCGAGTTCCTGATCCATCCGGAGTGCGGCTGCTCGACCCAGGCGATGGAGTACGTCGCCGCCGGGGACGTCTCGAGCGACGGCGTCCACATGCTCTCGACCTCGGGCATGCTCGACCATGTCGAGCGGAACCCGCAGGGCTCCTTCATCGTCGCCACCGAGACGGGGATGCTCTACCCCCTCGCGCAGGCGGCGCCGCAGGCGGACCTGATCGCGGCGAACCGGATGGCCTTCTGCAAGTACATGAAGATGATCACCCTGCCGAAGCTCCGCGACTGCCTGCGCGACATGACCGGCGAGGTCAAGGTCCCAGAGGATCTCGCCGTCCGCGCCCGCATCCCGATCGAGCGGATGGTCGCGATCGGCTGAGGGGACGGGCGGATTCGGCTCCCTGGGCCGACCCCAAACGCGCATTTTGCGGGCCTTCGCCTCACCGGTTCCGCTTCCCGTCCTCGGACACTGCCCACATGGCATCCGCCGCCAAAGCCGATCGCTCTATCCTCGCTCCCGTGAACCACCTGCGGCCCGTCCCGGACCTCAAGCCGCCGCCCGCGACGATCCACGGTGAGCCCGCCTCCATCGCCCAGCTCGAGCGCTGGGCGACGGTGCTGCGGATCGACTGCGTGCGCATGCTCGCCGTGGCGAAGTCGGGCCACCTCGACAGCTCGCTGTCGGCCGCAGACATCGTCACCGCGCTCTACCACCGCGTCCTGCGCCACGACCCGGAGCGGCCCGACTGGCCCGAGCGCGACCGCTTCGTGCTCTCGAAGGGCCACGCGGCGCCGATCCAGTACGCGGCGCTCGCTCGCTACGGCTACTTCCCGCTCGAGGACCTGATGGGCCTGCGCAAGATCGGCGCTCAGCTCCAGGGGCATCCCGACATGAACAAGACGCCCGGCATCGAGGTCTCCACCGGATCGCTCGGGCAGGGCCTGTCGATGTCGCTCGGGATCGCTCTCGCCCTGCGCCTCGACGGGCTCGACGACGACTCCCAGGTCTTCTGCCTCTGCTCAGACGGCGACTGCCAGGAGGGGCAGACCTGGGAGGCGGCGACGGCCGCCCCTCACTTCGGGGTCTCGAACCTGACCGCGATCGTCGACTACAACCACCTGCAGACCGACGGCACCACCGAGGAGGTCATGGACATCGGAAACATGGCCGCCAAGTTCGAGGCATTCGGCTGGGACACGGTCGAGATCGACGGCCACGACATGGAGGCGGTCGTCGAGGCGCTCGAGCGCAGCCGCACCCTCGACGGCCCCGCCGCCGTGATCTGCCAGACCAAGAAGGGCCGCGGCGTCTCGACGATGGAGGGTCGCTTCGGCTTCCACGGCAAGCCGCCGACCCCGGAGCTGGCCGAGGAGGCCCTGAGCGAGCTCGAGGCCACCCTGGAGGCGCAGACGGCGGCGCTGCCGACCGACGGCTCCGAGGCGACGGGGGTGCCCTCGGTTCCCGCCACCGCCCCCGCCGACGCCCCGGAGGGAGAGGCCTGATGGGGAGCGCCGCGACCGAGCCGAAGGCGACCCGCGCGGCCTACGGCGACGCCCTCGTGGAGCTCGGCGAGCTGCACGACGAGGTGGTGGCCCTCGACGCCGACCTCTCCGTCTCCACGCAGGCGGCGAAGTTCGGCAAGGCCTTCCCCGAGAGGTTCTTCAACGTCGGCGCCGCCGAGGCCAACATGATGTCGATGGCCTGCGGGCTCGCCGCCTCCGGGAAGGTGCCGTACTGCTCGACCTTCGCGATCTTCGCCTCGGGCCGCGCCTACGACCAGGTCCGGCTCGGGATCGCCCACAACGAGCTCAAGGTGAGGATCGGGGCCAGCCACGGCGGCGTCTCGCTCGGCGAGGACGGCGCCTCCCATCAGATGATCGAGGACATCGCGCTGATGCGGGCGATGCCGCGGATGCAGGTGATCGTCCCCGCCGACTACAACCAGGCCTACGCCGCCGTCATGCACTCGTGGGAGCACCCCGAGCCCATGTACCTGCGCTTCGGCCGTCCTTCCACGGCGATCGTCTACGAGGAGATCCCCGAGAGCCTAGGCGACGGGGTCGACGTGCTGCGCGAGGGCAAGGACATCACGCTGATCGCCACCGGCCACATGGTCTGGCGCGCCCTCGAGGCCGCCGAGGCGCTCGAGCGCGAGGACGGGATCGAGGCCGAGGTCGTGAACGTCTCGATCATCAAGCCGCTCGCCGGCCAGACGATCATCGAGTCGCTGGCGAAGACCGGGGTGGCGGTCACGGCCGAGGAGCACCGGGTCGTCGGCGGGCTTGCCGACGCCGTGCGCGAGGTGGCCGCCGAGCAACACCCGGTCCCCGTCTTCGCGGTCGGCATGGGCGACGAGTTCGGCCTCTCCGGGACGGGGGAAGCGTGCATGGAGCACTTCGGCCTGACCACGCGGGGGATCGCCGACCGCGCCCGCGAGGCGCTCGTGCTGAAGCCGATCGTCAGCCACCCGCCACTCCACAACCCCACCTGGTCCTGATTCTGGCGGGCTGAGAGGCCGCTGGATCTGCGTCATCGGTCGGCTTGCGGCCAGAGGCCGCGGCGCCTCCCTCTTTCTTGACCAGCGGGCTCTCAGCCTCACCAGAACGAAGGCGGTTGATCGGTCAGCGCAGCGGGCGGCGCTGCTGCGGATGATGGACCGGCTCGGCGGTCCGCCGCCGGCCGCCGCCTGAGCCTAGGTCGCGTCGGGCTCGTCTCGCGGCTCCACCGCGGCTCGCCGGCTGCTCCCGAGCGGCAGGCCGGCCGCTTGGCGCGAGCGGTCGGAGAGATGCTCGCGCCGCCGGCGCACGTAGAGCAGGCGCTGCACGTAGAGGGTGATCAGCCCCGCGACGAAGATCATCGCGAGGTTGATGGTGAGCTGCAACGTCGCCCCGCCCAGCTCTCCCCACTTCTCGTAGGCCGCCGCGACGCCCATGTTCGCCGCGGCGGGAATCGTGGCCACCGAGATCAGCACGCCGACCAGAACGCTCGACTTGGCCGACGTCAGGCTCAGCATCCCGACGATCCCCGCCAGCAGGGCGACGTAGAACGAGAAGAAGTCGGGGTTGAAGATGAACTGGGTCGCCTCGTGCGACTCGAAGTCGATGCTCGGGTCGATCAGGCCGGTGCCCTTGAGCGCCAGCGTGGCCAGGTAGGTGGCGACGATGCCGAGGGGGAAGCCGATCGCCAGCGCCGCCGCGGAGCGCCGCGCGAGCTCGTAGCGCTGGCCGACGAGGGCGACGCAGATCCCGGCGATCGGCCCGAACTCCGGGCCGACCACCATCGCGCCGACGATCAGGATCGGCTGGTCGTAGTAGATCCCCACGGCCGCGATCAGGCAGGCCATGACCATGAAGATCAAGAAGCCGTGTGTGAGCTCGGTGCTCTCCTTGGTTCGGGTCGCGAGCTCCTCCCAGACGACGGCGTCCGGCCCGCGCTGCCCGGCGATCCGCTCGACGGCCGCCGCACCCGCCGAGATCTCGGAGTCGATCTCCTCGATCGCGATCGAGCCCTCGGTGTCGATGTCGAGCTCGCGCAGGTCCGCGACCACCAGGCTCGCGTCCTCGCGGGCGACGTCGCAGAGGATCACGTCCCCCTCGGGCTTGCGGGCCGCCCGCTCCAGGTAGATCAGGTTGCAGACGGTCTCGGTCGCATCGAGCAGATGCAGCGTGTGCTCGGCCTGATAGCTCGGGACGACGATCCGCAGGTGAACCACCGGCTGATCGTAGGGGGGCGCAAGTGGGCGGGGTCGCAGCCTCCCCGGCCGACGGCGTCGGGCCACCCCGCAAGCCCACGTGCATTTCGAGCGAAGCGTGTGATTTGCGTGAGCGTTCGCCTACACTTGGCCTTCCGCGCGAGGCGGATCTGCACGGCGCCGCCCACGTTCCCTCGCCGGAGCAACGTCGCGAGCCTCGAAGAATCACCCTTCCTCCCATGGCCAGAGCACGCACCCGCAGCCGACTTCGCGCCCGCCGTTCGCGGATGCCGGAGTCGCATCCCCGTCCGCAGCGTCCCCCGATCGTCGAGCTCCGCGACACGACGGTCGTCTACCCCGGCGGCCACGTCGGGCTCGAGCGCGTATCGGTCAGGATCGACCGCGGCGAGTTCGTCTTCCTCGTCGGGCCGACCGGCTGCGGCAAGTCGACCTTCATCAAGCTCCTGCTGCGCGACCTCGCACCGGCGGGTGGCAGCGTCATGGTCGCCGGCAAGGACATCAACGAGATGCCCCGCGGAAGCGTCCCCCAGCTACGCCGCCGGATCGGCACCGTCTTCCAGGACTTCAAGCTCCTTCCGAACCGGACCGTCTACGACAACGTGGGCTACGCCCTCCAAGTGACGGGCACGCCCCGCTCGGAGATCCGGCGCCAGGTTCCGGAGATCCTGCGGATGGTCGGCCTCGGGGCGAAGATCCACAACTACCCCGATGAGCTCTCCGGCGGAGAGCAGCAGCGCGTCTCGGTCGCGCGGGCCTTCGTCAGCCACCCGCCGCTGCTGCTCGCCGACGAGCCGACCGGCAACCTCGATCCCGAGACGTCGATCGGGATCATGCAGCTCCTCTACCGGATCAACCGCACGGGAACGACGGTGGTCGTCGTCACCCACGACCGCGAGATGGTCGACAAGATGCGCCGTCGCGTCGTCCAGCTCTACGACGGGCGCGTGATCCGCGACCAGGCCGCCGGCCTCTACGCCGCCGACGAGTCGACCCAGGAGTTCGGAGCCAGGATCCGCACCGAGCTCGGCGTCGAAGGCCCTGACGCCAACCGCGAAGGCCGCTGAGCATGGGTCGTCTCGGATTCTTCCTCAGCGAGGCCTACCGGGCCCTGCGCCGCAACGCCGCGCCCTCGATCGCCGCGATCGTGACCATCGCCGTCACGGTGCTCCTGGTCGGCGTGCTCGTCCCGGTGCTGGACGCCAGCGGCTCCAAGACCGAGGACGTGCGCGATCAGCTCGAGCTCAAGGTGTTCCTGTTCAAGGACTCCAGCGCGGGGGAGGTCTCGGCGCTGCAGAAGCGCATCGGCGGCATCCCGCACGTGACGAGCGTCGAGTACGTGTCCCCGGCCGAGGCGCTGCGCCTGACCGAGGAGAAGCTCCAGGACAAGAGCCTGCTCGACGAGCTCAACAGCAACCCGCTGCCTCCCGCCTTCAACGTCAAGCTCGACAGCCCCGACAACTTCGAGTCGGTCCAGGCCGCGCTCTCGCCCCCTGACGCGACCGGCAAGCCCCAGCCGATCAGCGCCGCGATCGACAACATCAACGCCGGGGGGCAGCAGACCGAGCAGATCCGCGAGGTCACCGGCGCGGTCAAGATCCTGCTCACGGTGATCGCAGCCCTCCTCGCGATCGCGTCGCTCTTTCTCGTCGGCAACACGATCCGCCTCTCGATCTACGCGCGTCGCCGCGAGGTCGAGGTGATGCAGCTCGTCGGCGCGACCGACTGGTTCATCCGCTGGCCGTTCGTGATCGAGGGCCTCGTCGTCGGCCTGTTCGGCGCAGGGATCGCGGTCGGCATACTGTTTCTCGGCAAGGTGACCATCGTCGACCCGCTCTCCGACAACTTCGCTTTGGTCGAGAATCTCAACACGATCGCCTTCGGGCCCCTCGTTGCCGCCCTCGCGGCTGGGGCAATGGTGGTCGCGGCGCTGGGCAGCGGGTTCACGCTGCGCCGTTTCCTGCGCATTTGAGCAGGGGCAAGGGCCCCTTCCTCGGAGGCCTCGCCATCGGCGCGGTCGTCGCGATCGCGCTGCTCGCCCTCGTCGGCCCGCTCCAGGACCTGCTCCCCGACCTGGGGCGGACCCGCAGCGACGAGGCGCGCCAGATCATCGAGGACACCTACTTCCGCGAGACCAAGCCGGAGAAGCTGGATGACGCCTCGATCGCGGGCATGGTGAAGGCGATCAGCAGGGCGAACGAGGACAAGTTCTCCAACTACTTCGACCCGGCGACCTACCGCCGCTTCAAGGCCTCCACGTCGGGCCGCTTCTCGGGGATCGGTCTCAGCGTGAGCGAGGCCAAGCGGGGGCTGCGGGTCTCGCAGGTGTACGAGGACACGCCGGCCGAGGGAGCCGGGATCGAGCGCGGGGATCTGATCGTGGCCGTGCTGGGCAAGTCGATCGCCGGCGTCTCCGCGACCGAGGCCGCAAACCGGATCAAGGGCCCGCCCGGCACGAAGGTCTCGATCACGGTCCTGGCCGCGAAGGGCGGCGGGCGCCGCGAGCTCGAGGTCGAGCGCGCCGCGGTGAGGATCCCCGCCGTCGACGCGAGCCTCGAGCGCCGGGGCGGCAACAAGATCGGCTACGTCCGGCTCGCCACCTTCAGCAACGGGGCTCACGGCGAGCTCCGCAACGAGCTCGTGGGGCTGCAGCAGCGTGGGGCGGAGGGATTGGTCTTCGACCTGCGCGGCAACGGGGGAGGCCTGCTCGACGAGGCGGTCCTGGTCGAGTCGATCTTCCAGGAGGACGGCCCCGTCGTCACGATCGAGGGCCGCGCCCGCCCGGAGCAGACCCTCGATGCCGAGGGCGGCGCGCTCGATCCCGGCCCGCTGGTGGTGCTCGTCGACGGCGACACGGCCTCTGCCTCGGAGATCGTGACTGCCGCTCTGAAGGAGAACGGCCTGGCGACGGTGATCGGCACCCGCACCTTCGGCAAGGGCGTATTTCAGGAGGTGATCGAGCTCGAGGAGGGCGGGGCCCTCGACATCACGGTCGGTGAGTACCTGACCGCGGATGGCACCTCGATCCTCGGCAAGGGCGTCGTGCCCGACCGGCGGGTGGCCGACGAGGACCTGACCGACGGCGACGACGTGCTCGACGCCGGCCTGCGTCAGGTCGCCTCCGAGCTGCGGGCCGGCTGAGGCCACATGGCCGGCCCCGATGTCCTGGACCCCCTCCGCCCGCGCGTCCTCGCGGTCTCCAGGCGAGGTCGCTTCTGGGTCGGGGAGCCGCTGTTCGAGCCCGGGCCCCAGCTCACGCTGGCGCGGGGACGGGCGCGGGTCGACGAGGGAGGCCTGGCCCTCTGCCGCATCAACCGCCGCGGCGCCCAGCCGCTGGTCGACCTCGGCCGCGCGGACAGCCCGCGGGACGTCGTCGCGGCGCTGATCGCCGACCGCGGGCTGCGACCGAGCTTCCGCGACCGCCACGAGGGGGAGGCGCGGGCGGCGATCGAGCGGCTCGAGCGCGACCCGGGCGAGCGCGTCGACCTCACCGCCGAGCCCACCTTCACCGTCGATCCCCTGAGCGCGCGCGACTTCGACGACGCGGTCTCGGCGTCCCGCCGCGAGGGCGGCGGCTTCCGCCTCTGGATCCACATCGCCGACGTCGCCGCGCACGTCGCGCCCGAGAGCGGGCTCGATCGCGAGGCCCTCGAGCGCGCCAACTCGACATATGCGCCCGGCACCGTCAGCCCGATGCTGCCCGGGTCGCTGAGCAGCGAGGCCTGCAGCCTCAAGCCGGGCGTCCCCCGTCTCGCGGTCACCGCCGAGATCGAGCTGAGCGACTCCGGGGAGGCGACCTCCGCGCGCTTCTACCGCTCGATCATCCGCTCCGACGAGCGGCTCGACTACGACCGCCTCGACCGGATCTTCGCCGACCGCGAGCGGCCGCCCGAGGCGGTCGCGGGGGCGCTCGAGGCGGCGCGTGCGGCGGCGGCCGCAATCGCCTCGCGGAGCGCCGGGCGGGGCCTCGAGGTGAGCAGCAGCGAGCCCGAGTTCTCGTTCGGTCCGGACGGGGAGGTGGTGGCCGCGAAGGCGGTCGCGCAGACGGAGGCCCATCGGCTGATCGAGCGGCTGATGATCCTGACGAACGAGCAGGTGGCCACCCTGCTCGAGCGCAAGCGCGTCCCGACGCTCTACCGGATCCACGAGCAGCCGGACCCGGCCCGCATCCGCGTCCTGATCGACCAGCTCGCCTCCCTCGACGTCCCCACTCCCTCGATCGGCGAGCTGGCGGGGCCGAGCGAGGCGGGAGAGGTCGCCCGCGAGGCGAGCGTCCTCGTGGCGCGCGAGGCGCGGCGGCGGGGACATGGCGCCAGCAGCCTCTCCTCGCTCGTGTTGCGGGCGATGAAGCCCGCCCGCTACAGCGAGGAGAACCGCGGCCACGCCGGGCTCGCCAGCACCGCCTACGCCCACTTCACCTCTCCGATCCGCCGCTACCCCGACCTGATCGCCCACCGCGGGCTGCTCTCGGCAATCGATGGCAGCGAGGCGCGCCCCGGGGCCCACGAGGTGGCCGAGGCCGCGCTGCATTGCTCCGATCGCGAGCGTGCCTCGATGCGGATCGAGCGGGACGCCGACGACGTCTGCGCCGCCTTCCTCCTGCGCCGCGAGCTCTTCGAGCGCGGCTCCGACGCCACCTTCGAGGGCGAGGTGTCCGGGGTCATCTCCGCCGGCGCGTTCGTCCTCTTCCGCGGCGAGCTCTCCGACGTCTACGAGGGGTTCTTCCCGGCCCGCCGGATGCGGGGCGAGCGCTTCGACATCAACGACGTCGAGACGGCGCTGATCGGCGGGCGAACGGGTCGCCGCGTGGGCATCGGCGACGCGATCGAGGTCCAGGTCGACTCCGTCGAGGCACCCCGGGGGAGGGTCGACCTCCTCGCCGCCGCCGGCGAGGAGGCTCCGGCCCGCGGCGGGGGAGGGCGCGATCGGGCGCGATCGGGTGGCCGCGGCCGCAGCGGAGCCCGCCGGTGAGCCCCGAGGCCGAACGTGGCCCCGACGTCGCGACGAACCGGGCGGCGCGCTACTCCTACGAGATCGTCGAGACGTTCGAGGTCGGCCTGATCCTGCAGGGCACCGAGGTCAAGTCGCTGCGCGACGGCAAGGCGCGGCTCCAGGACGCCTACGCGGTGATCGAGGAGGGCGAGCTGATGCTCCGCGGCTCCTACATCCCTCCCTACCCGCCGGCGCGTGACAACCACGAGCCCGAGCGGCCGCGCAAGCTGCTCATGCACCGCTGGGAGATCGAGCGGCTGATCGGGCGGATGCAGCGCAAGGGCCTGACGCTCGTGCCGACGCGGATCTACTTCAAGGGCCGCCGCGCGAAGCTCGAGCTCGCGCTGGCGCGGGGCAAGCAGCATGCGGACAAGCGCCGCACGATCCGCGACCGCGACGTGGCCCGCGACGTCGAGCGCGAGATGAAGCAGCGCCATCGCTAGGGGAGGCACCGCCTCCCGGTCTCCGCGATTGATTGGTTGAATAGCCGCCCCGAGAGCGGAGGGCGAGGTTTAACGGTGGCGGACGAGGAGGAGCAGGAGGAGGAGGGGCAGGCGGCCGTGCCCGAAGATGCGACGCCCGGCGACCCCGATGCGAGCTTCGGAGCGGTGAGCGATGGCGACGAAGCCTTCGCATTCGCGGGCGCGCCCCTGCCGCCCGCGCCCGGCGGGTGGAGGGCGAGGCGGGCCAATCGGCGGCGCGAGCGCGCGGAGCGGAAGGCCCAGGCGCTGGCCGAACGTGAGCGCGCCCGCGCGGAGCGGCGCGAGGCGATCGAGCAGGGGCGCGCCGAGCGATCCGCTGCGAGGACGGAGGAGCCCGGCGACTTCGAGGCGGACGACGAGACCGCGGGCTCGGATGGCCCGCTCGGGGACCCCTCCGTCGATCCCGTGCCGGCCGACTCCGAGGCGGAGGCCCGGGCGCGGCTGTCCATGGCGGAGCAACGCGAGGACGACGCTCGCGTGCGCGCCCACTCAGAGCAGGTGAGCGCCGACGCGGACCGGCGCATGCGCGAGATCGAGCAGATCAGCCACACCGCGGCGGGCGGGGTGGCAGAGGCGCAGCTCGAGGAGGGCGATCGGGAGCGACGCGAGAGCGCCGGCGCGGCGGAGGACGCGATGCCGCTGGCGAACGAGCTCCGCCTCGCCGATCAGCAGATCGAGCGTCGCCGCAGACGGGACCAGGAGCTGCTGAGCGAGATCGAGCGGACGGAGTCGCGGATCGAGGCGAACCGGGAGCGAACCGAGAGGGCCCTCGAGGAGGCACGCGCGCGACTCGAGCAGCTCGAGTCGCAGGCGGGCGAGGCCGAGGAGCGGGCGGCGCGCGCCGAGCGCCTGGCCGAGCTACGTGGGCAGGAGGCGGAGCGCGAGTCGCGCCTGCACGTGATGCTCGAGCGCATCAACGAAGCGGACCGGCGCGCCCGCGAGGCCGAGGCCCGCGCCCGCGAGGCCGTGGCGGGAGCCGCCCGGCCCGGCGAGCCGCCCTCCCCGCCGGCGGATCCGGTCGAGCCCGGGCCCGACGCGCCGTCGCCCGTGCCCCCCGACGATGAGGACGCCCCCTCGGTCGACCTCAACGAAGCCACCTTCGAGGAGCTGCGCGGGGTTGGCCTGTCGGTCACCCAGACCGGCAGGATCCTCGCCCACCGCGAGCGTTCCGGCGGCTTCGGGTCGGTGGACGAGCTCTACGAGCTCCCCGGCTTTCCGCGCGAGTTCCTCGATCAGGTCAGAGCGCGGCTGACGGCCTGAGCCGGCGGCTCTCGCTAGAGGCCGTACTTCTCCAGCAGGTTGAGCCAGACCTCGTTGCGCGTCGGAAAGGCTGGGACGGCCTCGAAGAGGCGCTCGAGCGGGACCTCGGCGACGACCGCGACGGTAGCCGCGTGCAGCAGCTCGTTGGCGTCAGGGCCGACGAAGGTGGCCCCGACCGCCACCCCACGATCCTCGTCGATGACCAGCCGGCTGGTTCCCTCGGCACCGCGGCCGTGGAAGGACGCGCCGGCGTTCCCCGCGGTCGAGACGTCGACCGCCTTCGCGTCGATCCCCGCCTCCTCAGCGCTGGCGAGGGTGTGGCCGACGGCCGCGACCTCGGGGTCGGTGAAGATCACC
>JAABUS010008230.1_pt1 | contig 11517 bp, 11 predicted proteins | sample 5560161 | NCBI WGS metagenome assembly JAABUS01 (sample SAMN10711885, study PRJNA513376) | rock metagenome | isolation source: Antarctica rocks | place: Antarctica: Victoria Land, Trio Nunatak nord | collected 2016-01-04
CAGGGCGATCCGCAGCTCCTTGAGCTCCTCCACCGTCGCGCAGGGTTGCTCGACATACTCCAGCTCGTATGCCGTGAGGGCACCGAGGGCGTCGGCCGCCTGGTCCACGCTCCAGGCACCGTTCGCGTCGACCCGGACCCGCGCCTGCGTGCCCATGACGTCGCGGACCGCGGCCACCCGGCATACATCGTCGCGGAGCGTCTGGCCGCTCTCGCCGACCTTGACCTTCGCCGTCGTGCACCCGTCGTAGCGGGCGAGGACACCTGCGACGTCGTCCGCGCTGACCGCGGGGACCGTCGCGTTGACGGGGACACGACGGCGCCGCGGCTCGGGCCAGCCGTCCCAGGCTGCCTCGATCGCGGCCGCGAGCCAGCGCGCCGCCTCGGGCGGGGCGTAGTCGAGGAACGGCGAGAACTCGCCCCACCCGGCCGGACCATGGAACAGCGCCGCCTCCCGGTGGTCCACACCCCGGAAGCGGACCCGCATCGGGACGCTCACGACGCGCAGGCCGGCGAGGAGCTCGTCGAGGTCGGGCAGCGTCATCGCGACACGGCTGCTCGGGGCATGCGCCGACTCTACCCACCTGCGTGACACCCGACTGCGGCCGAGCCTTGTCATCTCATACCATACCCCCCTAAGGTATCTGTTCAGATGGGACTCCACACTGGCGTCCCCGGAGCCAAGGAGTCGTCGAGACCACAGCCGTTGACAGCAGGAGATCGACCCAGCGGTGGTGGGCGCTCGCACTCATCGCCATGGCCCAGTTCATGGTCATCATGGACACCTCGATCATCGGCGTGGCCCTGCCGCGGATCCAGGCAGACCTCGGTTTCGACCAGCAGTCCCTCTCGTGGGTCTTCAACGCCTACGTGGTGGCCTTCGGGGGGCTGCTGCTGCTGGGAGGCCGGCTCTCCGACCTCTTCGGCGCGAAGCGCGTCTTCCTCACGGGCTGGGTGGTGCTGCTCGCCGGGTCCGCCGTCGCCGGCCTTGCGGGGTCGGTTGCCGTCGAGCTCGTCGGCCGGGCGGCCCAGGGGGCCGGAGCGGCTCTCATCGCTCCCTCGGCGCTGACGCTGCTGATGATGCTCTTCGGATCGGAGCCCAAGGAGCTGACCAAGGCGCTTGCGGTGTATGGCGCCGCGGCTCCGGCAGGGGGCACCGCCGGGGTCTTCCTCGGTGGGGTGATCACCCAGTACGCGTCGTGGCCCTGGGTCTTCTACGTCAACATCCCCGTCGCCGTAGCCGTGCTCGTCGGGGCCTCGCGGACGATGCCCCTCACCTCGCGGAACCACGACCTCCGCGTCGACCTCGTCGGCGCTGTGGCGGTGACCGGCGGGGTAGGCGCGGCCGTCTACGCCATCGTTCGGGCAGCCCACGTCGGCTGGGGATCGGTGGCCACCTGGGCCTGGCTGGGCGCCGCCGCCGCGCTGCTCATCGCGTTCGTCCTGATCCAGGGCAGGCGCCGGCAGCCACTGATGCGGCTGTCGATCTTCCGCCTCCCCAACCTGGCCGCCGCCAACGTCGCCCAGCTCCTCCTCGGCGCAGCCTGGATCCCCATGTGGTTCTTCCTCAACCTCTACCTCCGGCAGGTCCTCGGGTTCGACGCGTTCCCGTCGGGCGCCGCGCTGCTGCCGATGACGCTCCTCATCATGGTCGGGATGGTCGCGCTGGCGCCACGGGTCATCGGCCGGTTCGGGACCAAGGGACCCGCCGTCGTCGGACTGCTGCTGCTCGGGGCCGGGATGTTCTGGCTGTCCCTCGTCAGACCGGACGGCAGCTACGTCGTCGACGTCCTCCCAGCGTCACTCGTGGCGGCCTTGGGCATGTCTCTCGCCTTCATCCCGACGCTCGGCACGGCCATCTCGTCCGCGCCACCCCAGGAGGGCGGCCTGGCCTCGGGCATCGTCAACACGAGCTACCAGGTGGGCTCCGCCCTCGGTCTGGCCGCGATGACGGCGATCGCTGCGGTGGGTGCCGGCCCGGCCGCGACGAACACTGCCAACCTGACGGACGCGTTCTCGCGGGCGTTCGCCGGTGCGGGCGTCGTGGCTGTGGCGGCGGCCCTGCTGGCAGCCGTGACACTGTCCTCCAGGACCTCGGCGTCCGGCTGACGCTCCACCGGGGCGCTTCTGCCAACGAGAACGGCAGGAGCGCCCCGGCATGCCGCCGCTCGCACTCGTTTCGTCCCGGGCGTGCCGCAGCCGGGCACCCGGCATACCCCTGGCTTGAGCGCACTATCCTCGCCAAGGTGAGCGAGGAGCCGACCCACCCCACGGAGCCGCAGGAGCCGCAGGTGTCCGAGATCTTCGACGCCGAGGCGTGGGACGCGGTCCCCGGGTTCGACTTCACCGACATCACCTACCATCGGGCCCGTGAGCTCGGAGCCGTCCGGGTCGCCTTCGACCGTCCGGAGGTGCTCAACGCCTTCCGGCCGCACACGGTCGACGAGCTCTACCGCGCCCTCGACCACGCGCGGATGACGCCCGACGTGGGATGCGTCCTCCTCACCGGCAACGGCCCGTCGCCTCGGGACGGCACGTGGGCGTTCTGCTCCGGTGGTGACCAGCGGATCCGGGGGCGGTCGGGGTACCAGTACGCCGAGGGGGAGACCGCCGACACCGTGGACAGCGCGCGGGTCAAGGCAGAGGGCGGGCGGCTGCATATCCTCGAGGTCCAGCGCCTCATCCGGACGATGCCCAAGATCGTCGTCGCTGTCGTGGGCGGCTGGGCGGCCGGCGGTGGACACTCGCTCCACGTCGTCTGCGACCTGACCATCGCCTCGCGGGAGCACGCCCGGTTCAAGCAGACCGACGCCGACGTGGGCTCGTTCGACGGCGGCTACGGGTCTGCCTACCTCGCCCGGATGGTCGGGCAGAAGCGCGCCCGGGAGATCTTCCACCTCGGGCGGACCTACACGGCGGAGGACATGCACCGGATGGGCGCGGTCAACATCGTGGCCGACCACGCCGACCTGGAGGCCGAGGCCCTGCAGGTGGCGCGCGAGGTCATGGGCAAGTCGCCGCAGGCACAGCGGATGCTCAAGTTCGCCTTCAATCTCGTAGACGACGGGCTCATGGGCCAGCAGGTCTTCGCCGGCGAGGCGACCCGGTTGGCCTACATGACCGACGAGGCGGTCGAAGGGCGCGACCAGTTCCTCGAGAAGCGAGACCCCGACTGGTCCGCCTTTCCCTGGTATTTCTGAGGCAGCGCGTTTGCGCAGTTCCGGAGAGCGTCGAGGCTTTCACTACGTTCGACCGGTCCAACACTGATCGCCGGGCACTGCGTTCGCTGTCCAGGTCGTCGACGACAGTCCCCACATCGATGTCCAGGTCCGGCAACACACCAAGGAGGTCCGGGTTGTCCGCTCGACACGACACCTCGGCCAGTTCACACACTGCGACCGCACCAACCGACGTGGCGTGGCGCGCGGCCAGGCGCTCCAGCCTCTACACGACCTCGTCCGGAACGTGACGCAGGTACAGCGTCCTGTTGTCGCACCACGCTAGCGGCGCGTAAACATGTGGACGACTGCCGTACCGCTCCTCGAGTGCGGGATGATCCCAGACCGACCTGAACGGTGCGTCCTGCGCGAAGGCGCCCCATGTCGCCTCCGGGGGCGGCCGAGATGGAATGCTGGCGGCATGGCGCGGCCGTGTGTCTGCTCTTCGACCGGCGGGGTGAGCGGCTCATCCGTGAGCTGTGGAGCCGCCTCGAGGAGGAGGGCACCCCGACGCTGCAGACGCACACCCACGGACGCCACCACCCACACCTCTCGTATGCCGTACTGCTTGCGTGGGACCTCGACGACGTCCGGCGCGCGCGGTCGCGGACCTTCCCGACGGTGGACCCTTCTCGCTTACCTTCCATGGGACCGTGGCCTTTCCGAGGGGCCGAGCCGCCATGGTGCCGTCGGGCAGTGCCGACGTGATGCGTCGGCAGGAGGCGGTCTCGACCGCGCTGGCGAAGACGGGGGCGACGGTCCACCATCACTACGATGCCGGCAGCTGGGTCCCGCACTGCTCGCTCTCTCCACGGGCGTCCGGACCGGCGCTGGTCACGGTGGCGAAGGCGGTCGCCGACGTGCTGCCGTTGCGGGTCGAGGTCACCCGGGCTGCCATCATCGACAGCGGCACGGGTGAGGTTTGGCCGCTGTCCCAGATCCCCTGAGGTTTGGGCGAGCCGACGGCGGGGACTGTCGAGGCATGAGAACTCGAAGCATCGTCAACACGAAGGTCTCCGCGATCGGGCTCGGTGGGATGCCGATGTCAATCGAGGGGCGCCCCGACCGACAGCGCTCGCTCGCCACCATCCATGCGGCCCTCGATGCCGGCGTCACCCTGATCGACACGGCCGACGCCTATCACCTCCACGCCGACGAGGTGGGCCACAACGAGAGCCTCATCGCTGAGGCGCTGGGCTCCTACGCCTGCGACGCGAGCGACGTGCTGGTGGCCACCAAGGGAGGGCACCTGCGCCCGGGAGACGGCTCTTGGACCATCGACAGCTCACCGCAGCACCTGCGTGAGGCGTGCGAGGCCTCGCTGCGCCGACTGGGCGTGGACGCCATCGGGCTCTACCAGCTGCACCGCCCGGACACCTCGGGCGTGCCCTACGAGGAGTCGGTGGGCGCCATCGCCGGCCTACTCGACGACGGCAAGATCCGGATGGCAGGGATCTCGAATGCCGACCCAGAGCAGATCCGGACTGCGCAGAAGGTGCTCGGAGGCAGGCTGGCCAGCGTCCAGAACCAGTACTCACCGGCCTACCGCAGCTCCGAGCCGGAGCTGCGGCTGTGCGAGGAGCTGGGCATCGCCTTCCTTCCCTGGTCTCCGCTCGGCGGGATCTCCAAGGCGGCGGAGCTGGGGTCCCGGTTCGCGGCTTTCCAGGAGGTCGCTGACGCCCACGGGGTCAGCCCCCAGCAGGTCACGCTGGCGTGGATGCTGGCGGCCTCGCCGGTCGTCGTCCCGATCCCCGGGTCGTCTCGTCCGGAGACGGTCCAGGACTCCTCCCGCGCCGCGGACCTCGAGCTCAGCCCCGAGGAGCTCGAGCGCCTCGACTCTGCGGGCTGAGCAGCTTTGCGCGGCTGAGCGCCTGTGGAGACGGCCTCCGTTGGGCCCGGGCTGCGCCGTACGGTGAGGCGATGAGCCGTGGTGGGACATCGATCACCGCCATGCCCATCCACGACCGCCCGCGCGAGCGGCTGTTGCGAGAAGGGCAGCTCGCGCTGTCTGATGCGGAGCTCGTAGCCATCCAGCTCGGGTCCGGCAGCCAGGGCGAGAGCGCGCTGACCCTGGCCCAACGGCTGATCTCAGAGTTCGGCGGCGTTTCCGGGTTGGCCCGAGCCGAGCCCGACGAGCTGGCACGGCAGCGCGGAGTGGGACCCGCGAAGGCTGGCCGATTGGTCAGCGCCTTCGCCCTTGCGGACCGCTGCGCCGGTCCGTCCGGCGGTCTGCACCTGCGCACGTCCGCGGACATCGCGGCGGTGGCTCGTCCCAGGATCGGGCGTGCGCGGGTCGAGACGGTGCTGCTCATTGTCGCAGACAGCCAACATCGCGTATGCCGGGTGCTCACTGTCGCGCACGGCGGCTCCGCCTCCAGCGTGGTACCGGTCCGGGAAGTGCTGGCCCTGACCCTGCGGCACGACGGCGTCGCCTTCGCGGTGGCACATAACCACCCGGGTGGCTCGACGAAGCCCAGCGACGAGGACCTGCTGGTGACGCAGCGGCTGCGAGCCGCTGCGTCCGAGGTCGGCCTGCGCTTCCTCGATCACGTCGTCATCGCCGGTGATCAGTGGAAGAGCCTCACCGCATCTGACTGAAAACTTCGTTTCGCGCCGCGGGGAGCATACCTCTCGCCAGTCGGTCTGCACGATCAATCGGCACGCCAATTTGGTCAATAGAACTCAACATCGCCTCCAACGCACGCTGTCGAGGCATGGGAGGCAACTCGACCGAAAGCCTGAGGAAGTCGCGCTCCTTCAGGCGGTTGCGGCTGGTGGGCGTGCTCCCGGTGCTCGAGTCGTTCACCTTTCTCGTGAAGTCGGCGCCCAGCAGTAAGGCCAACAGAACTCGAGGGCGGACGATGTCCTCGTTGACGCGGAATGCAGGAAACTCGTTTGACACCGCGCCCTTGACGTCAGGGCCAGCGATAGCGAATGACTGCTTCCAGGCGAAGAGTCGGTTGTAGACGAGGTCACCGGGTTCAATGTCGTAGACCACCTTCGCGGACAGCTCCCGCCCGAGTTTCACATCCCGCGTGAAGAGGCCGCCTCCATACCAGCGAACGCCGTGCATTGGGTAAATGCTGTCGGGATCTGTGGAGCGGGCACGGACGACAGGCTGCACGAGGTCTCCGATCAACGCTTCCTCACCACCCCATGCCTGCGTCGACAATGCCGCCAAGTCCCCGCGGCGTCGTCGTGTCACCGCATCGGCGGTCGATGCCACCCCGCCGATTGAGTCCAGGTGTTCGGAGATGTGCCGTTGCTCGGCGAGGTCCGGGACAGGCATGTCAAGTGCGAGAAATGCAGAGGGATGCACTCGCTCTCGACGGGCTCCGATCCCGGACGATCCCACGCGGAGTTTCTCTAAGAAGCCGTCCCAGGCGAGATAGTGGCGAAGGAAACCGGAGTCGATCGAGTCATCAACCGCGAAGACCGGGAACTCAGGGGACACATAACGTCCGTCGCCTTCATCAGGGACAACGGTGACGGCACCCTCGAACGCTTTAACCTTGCTGTAAACGACATCCCCGGTGGAGAGCCGAGTCAGAGATCCGTACTTTGTGTCGCTTCCGAGGATCCGGTCTCTAAGCAGCAGACCTCGCCCAAATCCATAGACACCGGAGATCGGATAGCTTTCGGACGCAATCACGGGCTCACTGGGACGGTGCCGCAAGACCTCTCGCAGGATCCGAACAGGATGGGTCACGCGGAGAAGTTCTTGATGTCTCGCTGGAGCCGGTCCAGCAGCGCGAGGAGCTCATGCTCGGTGTCGATGAGCTCGGCGACGAGTTCTGCCGGGGGCCGGCGCGCCAGGTCGTCGGCGCGGTGCGGGTTGCGCAGGTCGAGACTGTACCCAGATCCGACGATGTCCGAGACGGCCACCTTCCATGCCTGGTCAGTTTGGACTCGACCTTGCCGGGTGCGCCCACCCCACCAGGCGGTGCAGCCAGCAAACTCCTCGAAGCGCAGCGGCTTCGTCTTGGTGTAGTTCTTGCGTCCCTCGGGCAACGGATGCTCGTAGAACCAGACGTGTGACCCCTGCTTGCCCTTCTCGAAGAACAGGACGTTGCTCGGGATCAGGGTGTAGGGGGCGAAGACACCGTTCGGCAGCCGGAGCACGGTGTGCAGGTTGAACTTCGCCATGAGGTCGGCCTTGATGCGGGCACCGACCCCCTGGTCGAACAGCACGCTGTTGGGCACAACGATGCCGCAGCGGGCCTTGGAGCTGCGTTCCAGTCGGGCCATGACCGCCTGGAGGAAGAGCCAGACCGTTTCGGCGGTACGCCGATCCGCCTTGAAGTTGGTGAGGATGCCGGTCTCCTCCTCGCCGCCGAACGGCGGGTTGGTGAGGACGACGTCCACGCCGTCGTTTCGCATAGCCGCCACCGGCTGAGCGAGCGCGTTCGACCGGACCACGCAAGGGCGGTCCACCCCATGGAGCAGGAGGTTCATCTGGCACAGGAGAAATGGCATCGGCTTCTTCTCGATACCGCGCAAGCCGTCCTTGATCACCTGCAGATCGCCAGCCTTCGTGGCCTGTTGGTGGAGGTGCTCGAATGCCTCGACGAGAAAGCCGCCGGTGCCTGCGGCTGGGTCCATGACCCGCTCTCCGAGACGGGGATCCACCTGGTCGACCATGAACCGCACCAGTGGCCGCGGCGTGTAGAACTCGCCGGAATCGCCGGCGGCATCACGCATCTCCCGCAGCATCGACTCGTAGAGGTGAGCCATCGTGTGGATGTCGTCCTGGCTGGTGAAGTGGACCTTGTCGATCTGGTTGACGAGGTCGCGAAGCAGATATCCGGACAGCATCCGGTTCTGCACGTCGCCGAAGATCTGCGCAAGGGTGTCGCGCGGATCTGCCACCGAGCCCGAGCCCTGCAGGCCACGCAGGTGCACGATGAGGCGGTCGTTGACGAACCGAATGAGCTGCTCGCCGGTGCGGTCGCTTTCGGCTGCCCAGGTCGACCACCCGTACTCCTCCTCCAGCGCCGGCACGTAGGTCCGTTCGTCCACCGCCCGCTCGGACTCCAGGTCGTCGAAGGCCTTGAGGAAGAGCAGCCAGGCCATCTGCGGCAGCCGGTCTAGCTCTCCATTGAGACCGGCGTCCTTGCGCATGATGTTGCGCGACTCCTTGATGACGGACGCCAAGCGCGCCTGGGTCGTCTGCGACTCGGCCTCCTTATTCTTCGCGCGGCTCACGGTTTCCTCTCGGTGGTCGTCGCGGCGTGGACCGCGCGGGCGTACAGGTCACTGACGAGCTGGTATGCCGTGTGGACGTCCGAGGCGGCGATGGCCAGCTCAGCCGCCAACCCGGCATACGGAATCTCCCACGACACCGGCGGCACGGGCAGGGCGGCGGGAGGTGCAGCACCCCCATCACGCACGGCGAAGACATGGTGGATTCGTCCGGCCAGCGCGACGGAGTCGACGAGTTCGGCCTCTTCGAGCAGCACGAGGTCGACCAGATCCTTGACCCGCGAGGACGGTCGCTCGTGCGCGTAGATCCGGCAGTAGGCGTGCAACTTTTCCGCGGCATGCTGGGCAACGTCGACAGCGGGCATCTGCACCTGCGCGAACCCCGCCCCCGCCAGAGGTGGGTCGATGAACAACACCTCCGTGCCGTCCGCGATCTCCTCCGACCGGGCGACGATGTCGACCTTCGCCGTCTGGAACTCGGACCCCCCGAGGAAGGCACGCACGGTGGCCCGCCACCCGCCGTTCCCGAGGTCGTCCGCCGAGATGGGCACGGGCCGCTCCACTCGGAAGGTGAACCCGTCCTGGTCCGCATCAATCTCGAGCGCCTCGTCGAGCAGGTCCTGGACGTCCGTTACCGATAGCTCACCGGGCACCGTAAGGGCGAGGTCGAGGTCTTTGGTCGCGCGGCCGGCCAGGTGCAGCCGCACCTCGAGACAGAAGCCGCCCTTTACCACCCAGCCCTCGCTGCGGGCCAACCGCGCCAGCATCCGCTGAAACACGAGGAGACGGCGGATTCGTTGTGGGTCGACGCCTCGTTCGACTGCCAGGTTGCGGATCCGGTGGGTCAGGCTTCGCCCGATGTCGTGCGGGCTCACGCGGTCGTGCGCACTCACGCGGACCCCGCAGTCGCCGCGGCCGTGGCTCGCTCGAGGCGGAGGGCGGCTCGATCGGCTGCGGCGTCGGAGCGTCGGAGGAGTCTTCGTCGGGTCACCAGCCCACGGGCAAGAGCATCCGCGACGGCCCGGTCGACGTGCTCCTGGGACAGCTCCGAGCCGGCGACGTCGAGCAGCGTTCGCTCCGGAGTGGTGACCGACCATGCTCCGTGATGTTCGATGTCAGCGTTTGGCAAGGCCGCAGAGTGAAGGACCACGGCATCGTCGTGGGCCGTGAAGGACGGGTCCACTGTCAGGTGGATCGCCTCGGGGTTGACGTCGGACAGGTCATGGATGACGAGAGCGGTCTCGTGAGAGATCACGCCGCGTCCTCGGCTCCACAGGACCCACCTGACGTAGGCATCCTCCGGCCTGGACGGCCACTCCGGAAGTCTGAACAGGCCACGATCGACCCGGATCCAGTTGCCGTGGTCGGCGTGATACTTCTGGGCCTGATATGTGTACCCGATCTCAAGGGCCTGGGCCGCGGTGAAGTACCCCGCTTGGTCGAAGGCCAGGGCCATCATCGCGCGGCGGAGGTCTTGGCGAGGGCCCGGCACGATCGCTACCGTAGCAGGAGAGAAACTAAACGTAAACTATATTTTCGGGCTTCGACGGAGGAGATCTCCTAAAGATTATGCGGAGTACAGCCATGACTGCAGGTCATCCACGCGTCGGTGATACGCCTCCGCACCACCGAACGCTCGAGCGATCTCGACACTCGACCCCAACGACCGCAGCGGCTCCATGCGGAGCACGTCGACCGAAGTCATGTCCTCGATACCATGCGCGGTGTACCGCTCGAGCAGTCCCGAGAGCGCTGCCCGAGCCTTGGTGCCGAGTTCCTCAAGCTCCGCATGATGGCTCTCGCGGGCCCGCCGCGCCCGCTCCGCCCTGGTGCGGGGCGCGACGTTCCACGCCAGGTGGACCAGGACGTCGAGTGGGTCGCAGCTCTCCCAGCCCTCTCCTCCCCCAAGCTCCACGAGGTCGATCCCCTTACTCTCAAGAGCGGCGACAATCTCGCTCCTGCTAGGCCCCGTCGACCACCTCTGGGCGAGCTCCGACGCACTGCTCGCCACTTGACGGACCTGGCCGGCGACGTACTCGGCATACTCGGTCAGCCGAAGGTGGCCGGTCGACGTGTCGGGGACATGGGTCGACTCGGCCATGACCGAGAAGGCGCCGTCATCGACATACAGCTTGCGTCGAAGGTGATCCCAAACGAGGTCCCCATCTCCCTCACCCTGCTCACCTATGGGCTCGAAGTCGGGCGCGGGCTCCGCAACGGAGTCGCCAGTCTCAGCACCGTCGTCTGAGGGGACAGGGATGTCGACCACCTCACCGTCTCCGTTCACCGTCTCGGTCGTGATGAGCTCCGGGTCGCCGTCGAAGGCAGGATCGGAGAAGTGCCGTGTCGCGCCAACGTAGTCGATGATCTCGAACGAGGCCTTCCCCTTGTCGGGATAGAGTCGGCTGCCCCGACCGACGATCTGCTTGAACTCGACCATGGAGCCCACGGGTCGGAACAGGACCACATACTTGAGGTCCTGGACGTCGACCCCCGTCGATAGAAGCCTCGATGTCGTGGGCACCACCGGGCTCTCGGACTCGGGATCCGTGAACTCGTCCAACAACCGCCTTTTCTCTGGCTCGCTCCCCACAATGCGCACCACCCACTCCGGGTCACGAGCCACGAGATCGGGGTTGGCTCGCACCAACTCCGATCGCATGTCGTCCGCATGCTCCTGGTCCACGCAGAACACCATCGCTCGCGCCGTCGGATCTTGACGAAGGGTCTGCGAGAGATGGGCCGCCGCCAACCGCGTACGCATCAGCAGAGAGACCACCCGTTCGTACTCACGAGTGCCGTAGAGACCCTCAGGGATCTCTCGGCCGAGGCGGTCGAGCTGCCCCGGGCTGGGCGCCCACCCCTCGGCGTCCGGGCTCAACGCCACTCGCCGCACGCGGTAGGGCGCAAGATATCCCTCCTCGATGCCGTGGCGCAGCGAGTACGAGAACAAGGGATTGCCAAAGTACTCAAAGGGGGTTTCCACTTAGGTACTCTTGACGGGTGGAGCGTCCCCCGTGAGCCCGGTCGCCGGGCGGGACTACCCGCGGTCCTACGCCGAGCTGCGTGCCTGGTTCGACCAGGACGCGAAGTGCCTG
>JAABUS010008234.1_pt1 | contig 11510 bp, 13 predicted proteins | sample 5560161 | NCBI WGS metagenome assembly JAABUS01 (sample SAMN10711885, study PRJNA513376) | rock metagenome | isolation source: Antarctica rocks | place: Antarctica: Victoria Land, Trio Nunatak nord | collected 2016-01-04
ACGCCGACCGTGATCCTCGTCGTGGGGGTCAACGGGACGGGCAAGACCACCACGATCGGCAAGATCGCCTGGCACCTGCGCAACGAGCTTGACCGCACCGTGCTGCTGGCCGCCGGCGATACCTACCGTGCCGCCGCGGCGGAGCAGCTCGAGGTGTGGGCGCAGCGCAGCGGCTGCGACATCGTGCGCGGCGCCGAGGGCTCTGATCCGGCGTCTGTGGTGTTCGATGCGATGGAGGCCGCCGAGGCACGGGGCCATGACGTGGTCATCGTCGACACGGCCGGACGCCTGCACACCCAGCAGAACCTGATGGACGAGCTGGCCAAGGTGCGCAAGGTGATCGAGCGCAGGTTCCCCGGCGCGCCCCACGAGACGCTGCTGTCGATTGACGCGACCACCGGCCAGAACGGCCTGCGCCAGGCGCTCCTCTTTCGCGAGGTCACCCAGGTCACGGGCATCGCGCTGACCAAGCTCGACGGCACCGCCAAGGGGGGCATCGCCCTGGCGATCGCCCAGGAGCTCGGCCTGCCGGTCAAGCTGATCGGGATCGGCGAGGGCATCGAGGACCTGAGGCCGTTCGATCCGCAGGACTTCGCCAGGGCGATCCTCGAGTAAGCCCGTAGTCTTGGAACATGGAGTGGGTTGCCTGGATGATCGGAGCCGGAGTGCTCGCCATTGGTGAGATTCTCTCCCTGTCGTTCTTCATGGGTCCGATTGCCGTGGCGGCGGTGCTCGCGGCCGGCGCTGCCGCTCTCGGCGCGGGGATCGCGATCCAGATCATCGTGTTCATCCTTGCGTCGATCGCCAGCCTCGGCGTGCTGAGGCCGATCGCGCGCAGCCACCTGAAGGTCCCGAGCCAGCTTCGCACCGGCACCCAGGCGCTCATTGGGTCCTACGCCGAGGTGCTCGAGCCGGTGAACGGGCGCAAAGGGCAGGTAAAGCTCGCCGGGGAGGTCTGGTCGGCACGCGCGTTCGACGATGACGAGGTCTTCGAGCCCGGAGCGCGGGTACACGTAATGAAGATCGAGGGGGCAACGGCGTTGGTGTCCGACGCCTAGCTTCCGCTAAGGAGGGTTCTCGAAATGGCTGGATTGATAGTGCTCGCAGTCGTCGCCGTGGTGGTGCTGTTCACGATCGCCCGCGGCGTACGCATCGTTCCGCAGGCCCGCACGGGCGTCGTCGAGCGCCTGGGGCGCTACCAGCGCACCCTCGACCCGGGCCTGGCGCTGGTCGTCCCGTACGTGGACCGCGTCCGCCCGCTGCTGGACATGCGCGAGCAGGTGCTCTCGTTCCCACCCCAGCCGGTGATCACCGAGGACAACCTAACGATCCAGATCGACACCGTCATCTACTACCAGGTGACAAACCCCAAGGACGCGAGCTACGAGATCGCCGACTTCATCTCCGCGATCGAGCAGCTGGTGCTTACTACGCTGCGAAACGTCTGCGGCGGCATGACGCTCGAGGTCACGCTGACCTCGCGCGACACCGTCAGCGCCGCCCTGCGCATAGTCCTGGACGAGGCAACCGGTCGCTGGGGCATCCGCGTGAACCGGGTCGAGCTCAAGTCGGTTGATCCACCGCCCTCGATCCAGGAGGCGATGGAGAAGCAGATGCGCGCGGAGCGCGACCGGCGCGCCGCGATCCTCACGGCCGAGGGCGTCAAGCAGTCCCAGATACTGACCGCCGAGGGTGAGAAGCAGAGCTCGATCCTGCGCGCCGAGGGCCAGCGCGAGTCGCAGATCCTGACCGCCGAGGGCGAGTCGAAGGCGATCGAGACGGTGTTCGAAGCCATCCACAAGGGCGACGCCGACCCCAAGCTGCTGGCCTACCAGTACGTGCGGGCCCTGCCCCAGCTGGCCCAGGGAGACGCCAACAAGGTCTGGATCATCCCATCGGAGTTCAGTCAGGCGCTGGGCCAGCTGAGGTCGATGCTGCCCACGCAAGAGGGCGAAGAGCCACCCAAGGCTCCGTCGCCGCCCCGACCCCGCAGCTAGCCTCAGACCACGATGTTCGACTCCCTCTCAGAGCGTCTGAACGACGCGCTCGGCGATGTCCGCTCGCGCGGCACGCTGACCGAGGACGACGTCGCCAAGGCCATGCGCCAGGTCCGCCTGGCGCTGCTCGAGGCCGACGTGAACTTCAAGGTGGTCAAGGACTTCACCTCGGCGGTGAAGGAGCGGGCCACCGGCTCCGAGGTGCTCGAGGCCCTGAACCCGGGCCAGCAGGTGGTCAAGATCGTTTCGGAGGAGCTGACCGAGCTGATGGGGGGCTCGGGCCGCGAGCTGGTCTTCACCTCCTCCGGCGGCCCGACGGTGATCCTCATGGCCGGCCTGCAGGGCTCGGGCAAGACGACGGCCTGCGGCAAGCTGGCGCGCCACCTGCGCGAGGAGCGCAAGCTCGACGTGGCGCTGGCGGCCTGCGACCTGCAGCGTCCCGCGGCGGTGGATCAGCTGGTCACCGTCGGCGCCAAGGCGGGCGCCACGGTGTACGAGCAGGGGACCTCGCGCAATCCCGTCGACGTCGCCGAGTGGGCGCTGGGCCAGGCCAAGGCCGACCGCCGCGACGTGCTGATCGTGGACACCGCCGGTCGACTGCACGTCGACGAGGCGCTGATGGACGAGCTCGTGCGGGTCAAGAAGGCGATCAAGCCCCACGACGTGCTGCTGGTGGTGGACGCCATGACCGGCCAGGACGCCGTCAACGTCGCCGAGTCCTTTGCCGGGGCTACGGAGTTCGACGGGGTGATCCTGTCCAAGCTCGACGGCGACGCCCGCGGCGGCGCGGCGCTGTCGGTCAAGGCGCTGACCGGCAAGCCGATCCTCTACGCCTCTACCGGCGAGAAGCTCGACGCCTTCGAGCGCTTCCACCCCGACCGGATGGCCCAGCGCATCCTCGGCATGGGCGACGTGATGACGCTCATCGAGAAGGCCGAGGGCCAGATGGACGAGGCAAAGGCCCAGGAGCTCGAGAAGAAGATCCGCAAGAACCAGTTCACCCTCGACGACTTCCTCGACCAGATGAAGCAGGTGCGCAGCATGGGACCGCTGCAGGGACTGCTGAAGATGATCCCCGGCATGGGCTCCCAGCTCGGGAACCTGCAGGTCGACGACAAGGAGCTCGACCGCCTGCAGGCCATCATCACCTCGATGACAGCGGCGGAGCGCGCGAACCCCAAGCTGATCGACGGGTCGCGGCGCCGGCGCATCGCCAGGGGATCGGGCACCACCGTCCAGGCCGTCTCGCAGCTGGTCAAGCAGTTCAGCCAGATGCAGAAGATGATGCGTCAGCTCAGCAAGGGCAAGATGCCCGACCTGCAGCAGTTGGCCAGCGGGCGCTAGGAGGGCCGCGCAGCGGCCCGTTCACGGCGGCGGGATGCCGCCGTGGCCGTCAGAACTGCGGCAGGATGCCGCAGGGGCGGAGGGCCGCGCAGGGGCCCGTTCACGGCGGCGGGATGCCGCCATGGCCGTCAGAACTGCGGCAGGATGCCGCAGGGGCTAACCTCACTGCCTATGTCCGTCCGAGTCCGGCTCACCCGTGTGGGCAGCAAGAAGAATGCGAGATGGCGCGTGGTCGTCGCCGACCAGCGCTCTCCGCGCGATGGTCGCACGATCGAGACCGTGGGCCACTACAACCCGCAAACCGACCCGTCGACCGTCGTGCTCGATCGTGAGCGCCTCGACTACTGGATCGAGCGCGGGGCCCAGCCGAGCAACAGCGTGCGCAAGCTGATGCGGGTGCCCGCCGGCGTCGCTGCCGCGGTGGTGGACGAGGCGACCGCCGACGCCGCCGTCGAGGGAGGCGAGTCCCCCGTCGACGTGGCGGGCGCCACCGAGCCCGACGCCTCGGCCGATGACGCCGCCGTGGCCGAGCCGGCCGCCGCCGCCGATCCGCCCTCCAAGGGCGCCGGCGACGCCGAGAGCGCTTAGCTCCTCCGACCGTGGAGGACCTGCTGGCCTACCTCGCGCGGGCGCTGGTGGACGACCCCGATGCCGTGAGCGTCGACTCCTTCACCGAGGAGGACGGCACGATCGTGCTCGAACTGCAGGTGGCCGCACCGGACACCGGCAAGGTGATCGGCCGGGGGGGCCGCACCGTGTCGGCACTGCGCACCGTGGTGAAGGCCGCGTCGGTCAAGGAGAACAAGCGCGTGATGGTCGACGTCCTCGACGCCGACTGAGACCGGCCAGGGCTTTGGCTGCTCCGGGGTCCGGTCGGCTGGTGACGGCGGGTCGCGTGGGGCGAGCCCACGGACTCGACGGAAGCTTTCGCGTGCTCGGCGCCGCCCACGGGCTCTCGCGGGGCACGAAGGTGACGGTCGCCGGCGAGCAGCGCCGGATCCGCTCCCGCCGGGGCACCGGGCAAGAGCCGATAGTCGCCCTGGAGGGCGTGGGCGACCGCGACGCCGCACTGACGCTGGGAGGCGAGCTGCTGCTGGTAGGTGAGAACGAGTTGCCCATGGACGAGGGCGAGTGGCTGGCCGAGGACCTGATCGGCTGTGAGGTGCGGGATCTGGGCAGGGTGGTCGGGGTGCTCGACGGCCCGTCCTGTGACGTGCTCGAGCTCTCCGGCGGCACGCTGGTCCCGCTGATTCGAGACGCGGTGCGCGCGGTGGACCTCGCGGCGCGCACGGTCGAGGTCGACCGCGCCTTTCTGGGCCTCGAGGGGACGCCCCCGTGAAGATCGACGTCTTCACCCTGTTTCCCGAATGGCTCGACTGGTTTCGCGGTCAGCGCCACGTGGCCAACGCGCTTTCGCTGGGACACGAGGTGGAGGGCCTCGACCTGCGGGCCACCACTCCGCTCAAGGCCGGCCGGGTGGACGACACCCCCTATGGCGGCGGGGCGGGAATGGTGATCCGGGTCGATGTCGTCGATGCCGCCCTGAGCGCCCGCTGGGGAGCCGACGCGGTCGAGGGGAGAGGCGCCCGCCGGGTGGTGGCCCTGGCCCCGGGCGGCCGTCAGTTCGACGACGCCCTCGCCTCGGACCTCGCGGCCGAGCAGGAGCTTGTCCTGCTGTGCGGTCGCTACGAGGGCTTCGACGAGCGGGTGCACGAGCAGCTGGCCACCGACGTGGTGTCGATCGGTCCCTACGTCCTGGCCGGGGGAGAGCTGGCCGCCATGGTCGTCTGCGACGCGGTGCTGCGCAAGCTCCCCGGATCGCTTGGCCACGGCGAGAGCGCGGTCGAGGAGTCCTTCAGTCCGGCGCTTGAGGGGGCCCCCGAGTACCCCCACTACACGCGGCCGGCGCAGTGGCGGGGAGCGGGAGTGCCAGGAGTCCTGACCTCGGGTGACCACGGACGGGTCCGGGAGTGGCGCGCAGAGAAGAGTCGCCTGCGGGGACAGCGCCGATCCTGATGCGGGGGGCGGTCAGGGGCGATGGCCTTCGCTACCATGGGCCGCCGCGCGTAGGCCTCCCATCGCTGCGCCCTCTTCACACGTATGAGCAGTGTCATCGACAACATCGAGCGCGCCCAGCTGCGCCGCGTACCGGCCTTCGAGGCGGGCGACCGGGTGCGCGTGCACTTCCAGGTGGTGGAGGGCAACCGGCGCCGCACCCAGGTCTTCGAGGGCATCGTGATCAAGCGCCAGGGAAGCGGCCTGCGCGAGACCTTCACCGCGCGCAAGCAATCCTTCGGGGTCGGCGTCGAGCGCACGTTCCCGCTGCACTCGCCGAAGATCGAGCAGATCGAGGTGGCTGCCCGAGGCGACGTCCGCCGGGCCAAGCTCTACTACCTGCGCGACCGGGTGGGACGCCGCGCGCGTGTCCGCGAGCGCCGCTTCGGGCGCGCAGACCGCGATGTCGTCGATCCGTCGCTTGACGCCACCCGTGAGGTCGCGTCCGCCGACGGAGAGGGGGTCATGCCGCCACCGGAGACCGATGTGGTCGAGGAGGTGGCAGAGGATCCACGCGGCGAAAGCGTCGCCGAGGTCGCCGAGGTCGTCGCGGCCGAGCAGGCCGCAGGGCGCGAGCAGGAAGCCGGCGCCACGCCGGCCGACGACCCCGAGTCCGAAGCGCCGCGCGACGCCTAGCGGGCCTCGCGCCGAGAGATGGCACGGACGGCCAACCGCGCCGGCAAGGCGCTGTTCGGCGTGGGCGGCTCGCTCGTCGAGACGGTCACGATCGTCATCGTTGCCCTGGGGCTGGCGCTGGGCATCCAGGCATTCCTCGTCAAGCCGTTCCGGATCCCCAGCGAGTCGATGGTCCCCACGCTGACGGTGGGCCAGCGCGTGCTGGTGGACCGCGTAAGCACGCACTTCGGAGAGCCCGCGCGCGGCGACGTAATGGTCTTCAAGCCGCCCAAAGGGGCCGACGAGAGCGCCTGCGGGGTATCCCACCCGGAGGACTCGCCGTGTCCCAAGCACACCGCCGAGCGCTCGGAGACGAACTTCATCAAGCGGGTCGTCGGGCTTCCCGGCGACCGGCTCTCGGTGCGGCGCGGGCGCGTATACATCAACGGCAAGCAGCGCAAAGAGCCGTTCATCCGTCCTGACGCGGGCTGCAGCATCTGCAACCAGGCGCGTCCGATCACCATTCCCAAGGGCGAGTACTACATGATGGGCGACAACCGCGGCGAGAGCGCGGACAGCCGCGAGTGGGGTCCGGTGCCCGAGAAGTGGTTCATCGGCAAGGCCTTCTTCACCTACTGGCCGCCGGGCAGGATCGGCACTCCCTAGCTCGGCTCGGCCTTCCGCCCGGGGTCGCGCCTATGATCGGCCCGACCGTGGGAGAGCCGGACAAAGCAGCCGCCGACATACCGTCGGCCGCCTCCCCCAAGAAGCTGTCGCGCCAGGCGCGCAAGGCGCGCGCCCGCAGACACAGTGGGCGGCGCCTGTTCGCCTTTGACCGCGAGATCGGGTCGCGCTGGGTCGCAGGCGCCGACGAGGCGGGGCGAGGATCGCTGGCCGGGCCCATCACCGCCGCCGCCGTCCTGTTCGACCTCGAGCGCCTGACCCTGGCCGACCGGCGCGCCCTGTCGCGGCTGAACGACTCCAAGCAGCACAACGAGGAGTCGCGCGAGCAGCTGTTTCCCCTGGTTCTGCGGGCGGCGGCCCGGACGTCGATCGTGTCGCGCTCGGTGCGGGCCATCGACGCGCGCGGCCTGCACGTGAGCAACCTGGATGCGCTGCGCTCGGCGCTGTTGGGTGTCGCGTGCCCGGGGACCGTGTGCCTGGTGGACGGCTTCGGCGTACCGGCCATGGACCACGAGCAGCGCGCCGTGATCGACGGTGACTGTCGCAGCGCGGCGATCGCCGCGGCCTCGGTCCTGGCCAAGGTCACGCGCGACCGGTACATGCGGCGAATCGCTGCGGTGCATTCGCAGTGGGACTTCGCAACGAACGTCGGCTACTCGACGCCCGAGCACCGGGCGGCGATCGCGGCGCACGGCGTGTCCCCGCTGCACCGGATGTCGTTTCAGTCCATCGCCTACCACCAGCTGAAGCTCGCCTGACGCCTGCGGGGTCTGGGAGCGCGCCTGCCGGCGTCATCGCCCGGCTCGCGTGCGTTGCACGCTTCGCCGGGCACTTCCTTGGCAGCCACGCTCCCAGCCATCGCAGGCCAGGCGCAGACTCAGGCCCCGCCGAAACGCCCCGGAGGGCGCTCAGGAGTTTGGCCTTTGGCCTGCGAGGACACCACGGCGTGCATGTCACGTCACGCAAGGCAGTCCCACGCTGCGTGACGCCACAGGCACGGACCTTGCGCACTGGACGGCAGCCAAGCTCGGGCCACGCTTGCCTGCCGTGACACGCACGCCGGGTGAGCCTTTGTCGACGCCCGGGCGAGCCTTTGTCGAACGCCCGGGCGAGCCTTGGCCGAACCCCCGGGCGAGCTTTGGCCGAACGCCCGCTGCTTGCCTCGTCCCAGCCGGCTGTGAGCGTCCGAAACCCGACGGCGCCCAGCTCAAGACGCGACACCGGCACCGCCGCCGCAACGAGGCACCGCCGCCGCAACGAGGCACCATCGCCGCGCCGAGGACTCGACGTCCTCAGAACGCGTTCTCCACGTGCTCGAGGCTCAACAGCTCTCCCTTGGGGCTGACCACGACCCCGATCGCGTCGAAGCGCAGGGCAGGGGCCCGTGGGCGCTCGGGTCGGGCGTGCAGCCACTCGCGGGCCAGGAGACGCAGCCGCCGCTGCTTGGCCGGGCCGATGGCGTCCAGTGGGCTCTCCGGGCCGGCCCGGGATCCACTGACGCGTGTCTTGACCTCGCAGAAGACCAGCGCGCGGGAGTCGAGGGCGACGATGTCGAGCTCTCCGCGGCGGCTGCGGAAGTTGGCCTCCACAAGCTCGTAGCCCGCGCGGCGCAGATGCTCCCGGGCCAGCCGCTCGCCCAGCGCTCCGAGCCGTCGGCGCGGGTCGGTGGGAATGACCGAATCCATGCCGCTGACGCTAGGCCCGTTCGGCGCACGGCGGGGTGACGGCGGTGACGAATGCGTACCAAGCGGCCAGTCTGAATGTCTCGCTCCAGTCACCTGCGCAACCCACTTGCGCGCCGGGCCCGCCTAGCTTCCCCGACGTGCTCGCCAGCGTTGCCACCTTCGCCCTCGCCGGCGTCGACAGCCGTGAGGTCACGGTGGAGGTCGACGTACGCAGGGGGCTGCCTGCCTTCTCTCTCGTGGGCCTGCCCGACGCATCCGTGCGCGAGGCGCGCGAGCGCGTCCGGGCGGCGCTGCTGAACTCGGGGCTGGACTTCCCGCTTCAGCGAATCACCGCCAACCTCGCGCCCGCGTCGGTGCGCAAGGCCGGGCCGAGCTTCGACCTGGCCATCGCGGTCGGACTGCTCGCCGCGGGAGGCCAGGTCCCGCCCGAGAGCCTGCATGACACGGCCCTGTGCGGAGAGTTGTCTCTCAGCGGAGTGCTGCGGCCGGTGAGGGGCACGCTGGCCGCGGCCATGGGCGCCAAGCGGGCGGGCTATCTGCGGACGATCGTGCCCGTGGAGAACGCGTCGGAGGCCGCGCTCGTGGAGGGCCTCGAGGTCCTCGGGGTGCCGACACTCGCCCGCCTCGTCGACCTCCTCCACGACCGCTGGCGGCCTGATCCTCCCGAGCGCGCCTCCTGCCGGTCGCCCATCCCCGAGGACGGGCCCGACATGGCGGACGTGCGAGGGCAGGCCGACGCCAAGCGCGCGTTGGAGATCGCCGCCGCCGGCGGCCACAACCTGCTGATGGTCGGTCCGCCGGGAGCGGGCAAGACGATGGCCGCCCGGCGGATGCCCGGCATCCTGCCGCCACCGAGCTTCGACGAGGCCCTGGAGATCACCCGGGTCCACAGCGTGGCCGGCCTGGGGTCGGGCGGGCTCGCCGCAGAGCGGCCGTTCCGGGCGCCCCACCACACGGTCTCTGCACAGGGGCTCGTGGGGGGAGGGGCCCGGCCGCGGCCCGGCGAGGTGACGCTCGCGCACCGCGGCGTCCTGTTCCTGGACGAGCTGGCTGAGTTCTCGCGGGTGGCGCTCGAGGCCCTGCGCCAGCCCATGGAAGACGGATGGGTGGAGATCGTTCGCGGCCAGCACGCGGTTTCCTTCCCGGCGCGGGCGATGCTCATAGGGGCCTGCAATCCCTGTCCGTGCGCCCAGCCGGCGCGGGACTGCAACTGCAGCGAAAGCGACCGCAGGCGCTATCAGCGGCGCTTGAGCGGTCCCCTGCTCGACAGGATGGACATTGTCTGTCAGGTCTCCCCGCCGCCGGCGGCCGAGCTCGTCGCGGCGAGGCCGAGCACCGGGGAGCGCTCTGCCACGATCCGGGCCCGGGTGGTCGCAGCGCGCGCGGCCCAGCGGGATCGCCTGGGACCGATGGGCGTCATGTGCAACGCGGACATGGACGGCCGGCTCTCTCGGGTGCACGCTCCGGTCGACGGCGCCACCGCGGGCCGGCTGGTGCGCGGCGTGGAGAGCGGTGCGCTGAGCGGACGCGGTCACGATCGGGTGCTGCGCCTGGCGCGGACGATCGCCGACCTCGACGCAAGGGGGACGGTCTCGGCCGCCGACATCGACGAAGCGCTGGGCTACCGGCTGGTCACTCCTTCGAAAGTGGCTGCGTGACCGCCACCGGTCGCCCGCTCGAGCCGGGCAGCGCGGAGCGCGCGTGCGCCGGCTGCCTGCGCCGCGGGTTCCTTCTCGGTCTGCTCGCTCCGCGGATCGCGGGGGTGCTCGACTCGAGGAATCGCAACCCGGGGGGCCTGCTGGCGCTGGAGGACGAGCCCTTCGTCAAGGCGGTCGCCGGCCGGGACGGCGAACAGGCAGAGCGGTTCCTCGAGACCTTCGACGCCGGTGCGGCGGGTGAGGGGCTCGAGGAGCACGGGTTCGTGGGGGTCTGCCGCCACTCGCGTGAGTACCCCGTCCGACTGCTGCAGCTGCCCGACCCGCCAAGAGTGCTCTTCATGGCCGGTCAGGTGGCGGAGCTGCTGCCCGTGCTCTCGCGCGGCCCGGCGGTGGCCGTGGTCGGCACGCGGCGTCCCTCGCCCTACGGGCTGGAGATGGCGCGGTCGCTGGGTCGGGGCCTTGCCCGGGCCGAGGTGGCGGTGGTCAGCGGACTCGCGCTGGGCATCGACGCGGCGGCCCACGTCGGGTGTCTGGACGGCGGCGGCGCCGCGGTCGCCGTGCTCGGCGGCGGCCCGGACATCGCCTACCCGCGCACGAACCGTGCGCTGCACGGGCAGGTCGGTCGCGAAGGGCTGCTGCTCTCCGAGCTGCCCCCCGGACGGCGCCCTTACCGGTGGAGCTTTCCCGCCCGCAACCGGATCATGGCCGGTCTGGCGGAGGCCACCGTGGTGGTCGAGGCAGCGGAAGGATCGGGCTCGCTGATCACGACCGACTTCGCGAGCGACCTCGGCCGCGTGGTGGCCGCCGTGCCCGGAGAGGCCACATCATCTCGGGCGCGCGGCAGCAATCAGCTGCTGCGGTCGGGGGCGGCAGTGATCAACCGGGTCGAGGACGTCATCGAGGAGCTGTTCGGCGTCGGTGGCCGCGTTGGAGTACAAGAGAGCGCGGCGAAGGGAGGCCCCGACGAGGGTGACCCGTTGAGCCAAGCCGTCATCCAAGCCGTCGAGGCCGGGATGGGAATCGACGGGGCGTGTGTGTCCGCGGGCCTCCCCGTGAACGAGGTTCGGGCGATCCTCTCGCGCCTCGAGGAGGCCGGCAAGGTGCGCCGGGACGCCCTCGGCGCCTACACCCGCGCAGCGCCGTGATCCAAGGTGCGCCGGGACGCCCTCGGCGCCTACACCCGCGCAGCGCCGTGATCCAAGGTGTGCCGGGACGCCCTCGGCGCCTACATCCGCGCAGCGCCGTGATCCAAGGTGTGCCGGGACGCCCTCGGCGCCCCCCACCCGCGCGGCGCCGTGACCCGATGAGGCCGCCTATCCTCTGTGGTCGCGGCCCGGCGCCGCGGTCACCTTGGAAGCCCAGCCACCGCCACGACTGTTGTCCATCGCCGGCTCGGACTCGGGCGGCGGCGCCGGGATCCAGGCCGACCTGAAGGCCTTCGCCCGGTGCGGCGCCCACGGGATGACCGCCAT
>JAABUS010008235.1_pt1 | contig 11510 bp, 11 predicted proteins | sample 5560161 | NCBI WGS metagenome assembly JAABUS01 (sample SAMN10711885, study PRJNA513376) | rock metagenome | isolation source: Antarctica rocks | place: Antarctica: Victoria Land, Trio Nunatak nord | collected 2016-01-04
ACGACGATCGCCGCCGGCGCGGCGAGCGCTCGCGCCGACCAGCGCGGCCGCCGCGTCCACGCCGCCAGGGCGAGCGGGAGCAGCAGCACGCCTCCGTTCGCGCGCGTGAGGACCGCGAGCCCGCAGAGCACGCCCGCGAGCACGAGCCAGCTCCGCCCCGCGCCCGGTCTGCGCCGGCGCAGGACCGCATACAGCGCGCCGAGCTCGAGCGCCACGAACAGCGGCTCGGAGAGCAGCGCGACGCCGAGGATCGCCAGCGACGGGTACAGCGCCGCGACGCCGGCCGCCACCAGCGCCACGCGCGGCCCCCACAGCTCCAGGGCGATCAGCCCGAGCAGCCCGACGGCGACGGCGCCCAGCACGGCGTTGACGATCCGGGCCGACCCCCAGCGCGAGTCCGCCACCGCGAGCGCGGCACGCCCCGCGACGAGGTCGGGCGGCGGCGCAGGGCCGCCGCCTCGTCGAGGTGGTCCTCGTGGTCGGTCAGCGCGTACGTGGCGCCCAGCACGAGCGGCCACGCCGGCGGGTGCAGCGCCGTCGGCCGCCCGGCGCGGGCGCCCGACCCGGTGCGCGCGGGCCGCGACCAGCCGTTGCCGTCCGCGATCGAGACGCCGACCTGGTCGTAGACCGCCGGATCGCCCCCGATGCGCGCGGGCGGCGCGTCGAAGGCGAGCACCACGCGGATGGCCAGCGCGACGAGGACGATCGCGAGGAGCAGCAGGTGCAGATCGCTGACGCGCGAGCGGCCGCGAGACCCCGGGGAAGCCATCGCCGGGATGGTCGCCGGGCGCGGTGAGGTCGACATGAGCACACGGTGACGCGACGTGATCCGGAGCCCGGGCTCCCGCGCGCCATGCGCCAAGATGCTCGTTCGACATGGCCGGGCTGCGCGCGAAGTTGATCGGGAGACCCACGCAGGAGGGCGTGGCGCGGGCCAGCGACGTGCTGCTCGACTTCGGCGTGCTCGCCTTCGCGGCCTGGACGGTCATCTACCACGCCTGCCTCTACCTCGGCGTCAGCGCGGTGTGGGCGGCGGTCGCCGAGGCCGTCGCGGTGATCCCGTGCGCCTGGCTCGCCGCGCGCCGCCGGCCGCGCCCGCGCTCGCAGGCGGCCACCGTCGCCGTCGACGTGCCGGTCCGCGCCGCGACACGGCGACGGCACATCGCGGTCGCGGTCAACCTCGTGGCCGCCCTCGGCGCCGCGGTCGCCCTCGGCTGGATCGCCCGCTCGTGGGCGATCGTGTGGCCGCTGTGGCTGCTCGCCACGGTCGCGGCACTCGTGCTCACCCGGCTGCCCCAGCCGGCCGCGGCGCCGGCGGAGCCGGGAAGCGGCCGCGGCGCCGTCGTGGCGCTCGCGTGGGCGGCCGCGCTGGCCGTGCTGTCGCTGTTCATCGTGCGTCCCGACGAGGACGACACGCAGTACGTGCACCTGTCGGCCTGGATCGCCGACCACGGCGTGTTCCCGCTGCGGGACACGCTGTTCACCGACCAGAAGCTGCCCGCGCTGTTCTACCCGCCGGTGTCCTCCTGGGAGGCGCTGCTGGGGACCCTCGCCCGCGGGATCCCCGTGTCGCTGCCCGACCTCGTCTACCTCGGCGTCGTCCCCGTGGCCAGCGTGCTCTCCGTGCTCGCACTGTGGCGGCTGCTGCGCTCCTGGCGCGTGCCGCTGGTCGGGCTCGCCCTCACCGTGGCGATCCTGTTCCTGCTCTACGACGCGCGCGGGCACTGGATGCCGGGCTCGTACTTCATCGGGCGCAACTGGCAGGGCAAGGTGCTCTTCCCGCTCGTGTTCGCACTGCTGCAGGACCAGGTGGAGCGCCCGACGCGCCGCGGCCTCGTGCTGCTGGGCGCGGTCGGGATCGCCGGGGTCGGGCTCACCACCACGTCGATCTTCACGCTGCCGGTGCTCGCCGTCGGGTGCCTGGGGCCCGTCGCGCTGCGCCGGCCCAGGCAGGCGCTCGCGGCGCTGGGCGCGACGGTCGCCTACCCGCTGGCCGTCGGCGCGGCGACCCTCGCCGTCGGCGGCCGCAACCCCGACGAATACACGAGCTCCGAGCTGCAGCCGCTCTTCCTCGTCCACCACGCGTTCGGGATCGGGCAGTTCGCCGCCGTCTGCCTGTTCGCCGGCCTGGCCGCTGCCGTGGCGATCCCGCGGCGCACCGAGGCCCGGATGGTGGCCTCCGTGGCGCTCGTGCTCGCCCTGCTCTACGCGCCCGGCGTGCCCGCGCTGATCTTCGACCTCACGGGCCTCGGCCGCGTGCTGTGGCGCCTGACGTGGGTCCTCCCCGTCGCCGCCGGTCTCGGCGCGCTGGCGGTGCGGCCGCTGGCCCGCGCCCGACCCGTGGCGCTGCGCGCGATCGTGCCGGTGGCGGTCTCGGCGCTGATCCTCGTGTTCGGCGTGCCGCTGTGGTCCTCCAAGGCCGAGGGGACGCTCGCCGGCCATCCGGCGTGGAAGCTGTGGGCCGACGACGTCACGCAGGCCCAGGCCATCCTCCGCCACGCCGCCGACGGCGACACGGTGCTCGCCCCGCAGAAGACGAGCCAGGCGCTGCTCGCGCTGTCGGGGACGATCCGGACCGTCAACCCGGTCGGCCGCTACGTGCAGAACCTCCAGCAGTTCCGCGCGCCCGAGTACAAGGGCCGCTTCACGCCGCGGGTGCGGCAGCGGATCGTGCTCGAGCGCTTCATCATCCGCGGGATCGGGGCGCTCAACCGCCGGCACGGACCCCGCTACGTACGGCACGCGCTGCATCTGCTCGGCGTCGACATCGCCTGCCACTATCCCGGCCACGCGACGAGCGCAGAGCTGTTCACGCGCATCCGCTGGCGGGCGATCTCCGACGTGCCGGGGATGCGGTGCTGGCAGGCTCCCTAGGATGCAGACCAAGGCGCCCTTCACCTCCTCGCTGGCCGAGACCCTGGCCTCCGACGTCCTCCAGCGCTTCCTGCGCTACGTCCGCGTCGATACCCAGTCCGCGCGCGAGCACGACGGTTCCCCCAGCACGCCGGGCCAGCTCGAGCTCGGACGCATGCTCGTCGAGGAGCTGCGCTCGATCGGGCTCGCCGACGCCGAGCTCGGGGCCGGCGGCCACGTCACCGCGACGCTCGAGGCCACGGCCGGCGGTGACGAGGCCGCACCGACCATCGGCCTGCTCGCCCATCTCGACACGAGCCCCGCCGCGCCGGGGGCGGGCGTCGAGCCGCTCGTGCACGAGGCCTACGATGGTGGGACGCTCGCGCTGCCGCGCGCCGGCACCGTGCTCGCGCCGGAGGCGATGCCGGTCCTGGCCGCGAAGCTCGGCCACGACATCGTGACCTCGAGCGGCGACACGCTGCTCGGCGCCGACGACAAGGCCGGGATGGCCGAGATCATGGCCGCCGTCGCGCACCTCGCCGCCCATCCCGAGCTCCCGCGGCCGCGGATCCGGGTCGGCTTCACGCCCGACGAGGAGGTCGGCGGCGGCGGCGCCTCGGACCTCGACATCCGCGCCTTCGGCGCCCGCTGCGCCTACACGCTCGACGGCTCGCAGCCCGGCGAGCTGCAGGACGAGACGTTCTCGGCCGCCGACGTGGTCGTCACGGTGCACGGCGTGGAGATCCACCCGGGCTGGGCGAAGGGCGTGCTGGTCAACGCCGCCAGGCTCGCCGGGCGGATCCTGGCCGCCCTGCCGGCGGACACGCTCACGCCCGAGACGACCGAGGGCCGCGAGGGCTTCATCCACCCCTACGAGATCGAGGGGACCGCGGGCCGCGCCGTCCTGCGGCTGATCGTGCGCGACTTCGACGACGACGCGCTCGAGCGCCACGTCGCCCTCGTGCGCCGCACGGCCGAGGCGGTCGTCGCCGGGGAGCCACGCGCCCGCGTGGAGGTGCGGGCCACGCCCGAGTACCCGAACATGCGCCGCCACCTCGAGGGCTTCCCCGAGGTCGTCGAGCACGCCGAGACGGCGCTGCGCGAGGAGGGCATCGAGCCGGTCCGCACGCCGATCCGGGGCGGCACCGACGGCTCGCTGCTGAGCGCGAGGGGCCTGCCGACCCCGAACCTGTTCACCGGCGGCCACGAATACCACTCGGTGCGGGAGTGGGCGTCCGTGCAGGACATGGCCAGCGCCGCCGCCGTGATCGTGCGCCTCGCCGGCGCGTGGGCGCGCGGCTGAACGCCCCGGCCTCAGGCGGGCCGCACGAGCGCCGCGGCGGCGTCTGCGGAGGTGGCGAAGAGCGTGAACAGGTCGCCGAGGCCGCATAGCCCGAGCACCTCGCGGACGGCTCCCGCGGGGCAGACGAGGAGCAGGGAGCGGTCCTCGCGGCCGAGCAGGGCGCGCGTGCGCAGGAGCACGGCCACGCCGCTCGAGTCCAGGAACGTCGTCGCGGTGAAGTCGATCACGAAGGCGCCGGCGCTCGCGACGACAGCCGCCTCGAGCGCGTCCTGCAGGGCCGGCGCGGTGGCGGCGTCGACCTCGCCGCGGACGGAAAGGCCGGGGACGTCCGCGAGCGGCGCCCCGTCGATGTCGAGCCAGTCGATCACGGGCGCCGACGCTAGGGGGCGCCGGCCGGCTCGACCAGGCGCCCGGTCGGGGCGCCAACGTCGGAGTGCCGACATGCGCGACGGGCGTCCGAGATGGGTACACAGCCCGGGTGGCCGCACCCTCCGAGCGCACGATCGCCATCGTCGACGCCGACCCGGACCTCGCCGACCTCCTCGATCCCGCCGAGCTCGACCGCGCGCGGCGCGCGGCGCGGACCCGCGTCCAGCGGCTCTCCCCCGGCGAGTGGGACGCGAGCGGCGCGCTGGAGACCGGCGTGCACCACCGCGGCTTCCTGATCGCCGACGGGCTCCTCAGCCGCACCGTCGACGTCCTGGGGCGCTCGTGCGTCGAGCTCGTCGGGCCGGGCGACGTGATGCGCCCGTGGTCGTGGGACGAGGAGGGGTCGCACGTGAGGGCCGAGGTCGGCTGGGTGGTGCTCGAAGCCGCCCAGCTCGCGGTCCTCGACCACGAGCTCGTGCTGCGCATCGTCCCGTGGCCGCAGCTGGGCGTCGAGCTGTTCAACCGCGGCACCCGGCGCGCGCACCACCTCGCGGTGGCGCTCGCGATCGCCCATCACCAGCGCGTCGACGACCGCCTGCTGCTGACGCTGTGGCACCTCGCCGAGCGCTGGGGCCGGGTGCATCGGGACGGGATCGTCCTGCCGTTGCCGCTCGGCCACCAGCGCCTGGCCGACATCGTCGGCGCCTCACGTCCGACGGTGACGTCGGCGCTGGGAGAGCTGGCGGCCGCCGGCACGCTGAGCCGGCGCGGCCGCGGCGACTGGGTCCTGCACGGCGCGCCGCCGGAGCAGCTGCGCCATCACCGGCTCGTTGCGGCGCTGAGCTGAGGCGCTGACCGTCGGCCGACGCCGGCGTGCCAGGATCGTGCCCATGGACAATGGTCTCGAGCCCGACGAGCGCACCGCGCTGCGCGGCATCGGCATCTGGAGCTCGGAGCTGCGCTGCGGCGACACGGGCGAGGTGCGCGAGGCGGCGGCCGAGCTCGAGGAGCTCGGCTACAGCGCGCTGTGGATCCCGGGCGGAGCCGGCGGGCCGGTGCTCGAGCGCGCGCAGCTGCTGCTCGACGCCACCATGGCGCCGGTGGTCGCCACCGGCATCCTCAACGTCTGGATGCACGACGCCGCCGAGGTCGCCGTCGCCCACGCGAGCCTCGGCCTGCAGGGCAAGGGGCGCTTCCTGCTCGGGCTCGGCGCCAGCCACGCGCAGGTCGTCGACCGCGACGGGTCGAGGCGCTACCGGCGCCCGCTGAGCCGGATGCGCGCCTATCTCGACGAGCTCGACGCCCAGCCGGCGCCCGTTCCCGCCGGCGAGCGCGTGCTGGCCGCGCTGGGCCCGAAGATGCTCGACCTCGCGCGCGAGCGCACCGCCGGCGCGCATCCCTACTTCGTCACGCCCGAGCACACGCGGGCCGCGCGCGAGCGCCTCGGCGACGGCCCGTTGCTGGCGCCCGAGCAGGCGGTCGTGCTGACGGCCGACCCCGCTCGCGCCCGCGCGCTGGCCCGCGAGCACGTCGCGCGCTACCTCGAGCTGCCCAACTACACCAACAACCTGCTGCGGCACGGCTTCGCCGAGGCCGACCTGCACGACGGCGGCTCGGACCGGCTGGTCGACGCGCTCGTCGCCGGCGGCGACCCCGGGGCGGTCTCCCGGCGCGTGCGCGAGCACCGCGACGCCGGCGCCGACCACGTCTGCCTGCAGGTGCTGGGCGGCGAGGGCGGGCTGCCGCGCGCCGCCTGGCGGGAGCTCGCCGCGGCGCTCCTCCCCTGCGACTGACTCGTCAGTCAAGCGGTAGACTCGCGTCCACGAACTCGCCGTCCTGAGGAGGGACCGTGGCCACGAACGTCAGCGAGAAGGAGGCCCGGCAGGTCGCTGAGGCCGCGCGCGAAGTCGAGTGGAAGCTCCCCAGCTTCGGCAAGCAGCTCTTCCTCGGGGACTTCCGCCTGGACCTGATCCACCCGCAGCCGCGCCTCGACGCCGCCGCGGTGGAGAAGGGCGAGGCGTTCCTGGGCCGCCTGCGCGCCTTCCTCGAGGAGAAGGTCGACCCGCTCCGGATCGAGCGCGACGCCAGGATCCCCGACGACGTCATCGACGGCCTCAAGGCGCTCGGCGCGCTCGGCATGAAGACGCCGGCCGAGTACGGGGGCCTGGGGCTCTCGCAGGTGTACTACAACAGGGCGCTCGCGCTGACCGGCGTCTGGCACGCGGCGCTGTCGACCTTCCTCTCCGCCCACCAGTCGATCGGCGTCGGCGAGCCGCTGCGCCAGTTCGGCTCCGAGGCGCAGAAGCAGCGGTGGCTGCCCAGGGTCGCCTCGGACCACGTCTCCGCCTTCCTGCTGACGGAGCCCGACGTCGGCTCTGATCCGGCGCGGCTGGGCACGATCGCCACGCCGACCGCTGACGGCACCGGCTACCTCATCACCGGCCGCAAGCTGTGGGCGACCAACGGCGCGATCGCCGACATCGTCGTGGTGATGGCGCAGGTCCCGAGGTCCGACGGCCACCGCGGCGGCATCACCGCGTTCGTGCTCCCCTACGACTCCGAGGGCATCACCGTCGAGCACCGCAACGCCTTCATGGGCCTGCGCGGGATCGAGAACTCGGTGACGCTGCTCGAGGACGTCTTCGTGCCGTCCGAGAACGTGATCGGCACGGAGGGCCAGGGCCTCAAGATCGCCCTCAGCACCCTCAACACCGGCCGGCTCGCCCTGCCGGCGATCTGCGTCGGCGTCGGCAAGTGGGCGACGAAGGTCGCCCGCGAGTGGTCGGCCGAGCGCGTGCAGTGGGGCCGCCCCGTCGGCAAGCACGACGCGGTCGCCCAGAAGATCGCCTTCATCGCCGGCAGCGCCTTCGGCCTGGAGGCGATGCTCGACGTCGCCAGCCGCCTGGCCGACGACAAGTCCAACGACATCCGCATCGAGGCGGCGATCGCCAAGCTCTACGGCTCCGAGCTGGGCTGGAAGATCGTCGACGAGCTGATGCAGATCCGCGGCGGTCGCGGCTACGAGACGGCCGAGTCGCTGAAGGCGCGCGGCGAGAAGCCCGTGCCGGTCGAGCAGGCGCTGCGCGACATGCGCATCAACCGCATCTTCGAGGGCTCGACGGAGATCATGCACCTGCTGATCGCCCGCGAGGCGGTCGACCAGCACCTGCAGGTCGCCGGCGACATCCTCGAGGGCGGCGGCTCGCTGGCCGAGAAGGCCAGGCTCGGCGTGCAGGCGGCGAAGTTCTACTCGCGCTGGCTGCCGCAGCTCGCCGTCGGCGAGGGCCAGAAGCCGGGCGCCTTCGACGCGTTCGGCGCGCTGGCCACCCACCTCCGGTTCGCCGAGCGCGGCTCGCGCAAGCTCGCGCGCTCGACCTTCTACGCGATGACGCGCTACCAGGCCAAGCTCGAGCAGCGCCAGGCGCTGCTGGGTCGCATCGTGGACATCGGCGCGGAGCTGTTCGCGATCTCCTCGGCGGCCGTCTACGCCGACACGATCCGGCGCGAGCAGCCCGAGCGCGGCGAGCAGGCCTTCGAGCTGGCCGACCTGTTCTGCTCTCAGGCCCGCCGTCGCGTCGACGCGCTGTTCCACGCGCTGTGGGCCAACGACGACGTCGACAACTACGCGGCGGCCATGGGCGTCCTCGACGGCCGCTACAGGTGGCTGGAGGAGGGCGTCGCGGATCCGTCGGGCGACGGCCCCGCCGTGGCGGGCCAGCCCGAGGCGGTCGAGCGGGCGGGCGCCGACGGCGCGACCCCGGAACTCGCCTAGGCGCCGGCGCCGGCGAGGCCGGCCACGGCGCGCTCGCGGGCCCGTGCCGCGGTGACGATGATGTCCGCGCAGACATCGAGCTCGAGGGCCGTCGAGTCCAGCACGAGGTGGTAGAGCGAGCCGTCGCGAGGGTCGCAGCGGTAGAAGTGGTTGACGTAGGCCCGGCGCGCCCTGTCGGTCTCCTGGATGTGGCGCTCGGCCGTCGCCCGGTCGACGCCCTCGACCGCCATGCCCTGGCGGATGCGCGCCTCCTCGGGGCCGTCGAGCCGGACGTGCAGCGCACCCGGCTCGTCGCGCAGCACGATCACACCGCCGCGGCCGAGGATCACCGCGCCGCCCTCGGTGCGGGCGTGCTCGCGCAGGACGTGCTCGGTGGCGCGGCGGAAGTCGTCCTCCTCGACGGCGTCCACCGGGATCGCCCCCGGTGCGCCGAACGCCTGGCCGACCTGGCCGAGCCACACGGTCATGCGGGTGAGCGCGCCGCCGGCGGACTCGTCGCGCTCGACGGCGTCGTCGAGCGGCACCGACAGGCGCGCCGCGACCCTGGTGGGGATCGCGCGGTCGACGAACTCGACGCCGAGACGGCGCGCGACCTCGGGACCGACCTGGCTGCCGCCGGCGCCATACGGGGCTGAGAGCGTGATCAGCGTCATCGTCCGACCTCCTCGTGGACCTCCGCCAGACGCTGGTATACCCGCTCGCGGCGCTCCCCGAGTTCGCGCTCGAGCGCATCGAGCTCGAACCGGCGGGCGCGCACGAGCCCGAGCTGGCGCTCGAGGTGCCCCAGCGCCTCGTCGAGCAGCTCGCGGCGGCGGACCGGGTCCTCGGTGCGGCGGAACTCGGCGCGGATCGCAGCCCGCGCGTCCTCGGCCGCCACCAGCTCGCGCAGCTGGTCGAGCGAGACGCCGAGCAGCTCCTTGAGGCGCAGGATCTCGCGCAGGCGGTCGACGTCGGCCTCGCCGTAGGCCCGATGCCCGCCCGAGGGCCGGTCGGTGGCCGGCGCGAGCAGGCCGATCTCCTCGTAGTAGCGGATCGTCCGCGGCGTCGTCCCGACCCGGCGCGCGACGTCGCCGATCTTCAGCGGCACCTCGGTGGGGGCGGCGGCCATCAGGCCGCCTCCGCCACCGCCGCCCGGTGCGCCTGCTTGGGCGTCGCCGGCCGCAGCAGCGAGACCCCCGCGCCGACGACCGACGTGGCCGCCAGCACCCACAGCGCGACGTGCATGTTGTGGATGAACGGAGCCAGGCGCGCGTCCGAGAGCCCCGAGGTCACCCCCGAGAAGATCTTGAACAGCACGTCCTTGGGGATCGACGCCGTCACGATCGCCATCACGAAGGCGATCGAGATCACCGCGCCGGTGTTCTGCACCATCGTCCGCGTGCCGGCCGCGATGCCCCGCCGCTGCGGCTGGACGGCGCCCATCATCGCCGCCGTGTTCGGGCTGTTGAACATGCCCGAGCCGATGCCGACCAGCAGCAGCCAGACGCTGCTCTGCCAGTAGGGCGACGCGGGCTGCAGGGTGGTCATCAGCGCGAGCCCCAGTGCGGTGACGAGCATGCCCGCGACCGCGAGCGTCCGCGAGCCGTGCCGGTCGGCCCACACGCCGGCCAGCGGCGAGGCGATGAGCATGCCGACCGCCATCGGGGCCAGCTTGATGCCCGCGGTGACGGGATCGTCGCCCTGCGCGCCCTGGAAGTAGAAGACGAAGACGAACATCAGCGCGAAGCGCGAGAGGCCGTTCAGGAAGGCGGCGCCGGTCGCGGCGGCGAACAGCCGGTCCTCGAAGATCGAGAGGTCGAGCATCGGAGCGCGCCCGCGGCGCTCGACGATCAGGAAGGCCGGCAGCAGCAGCACCCCGACGATCAGCCCGCCGATCGTGATCGGGTCCGTCCAGCTGGTCAGCCCGCCGCGCGAGATGCCGAGCACCAGGCCCGTGAGGCCGAAGACGAACAGCAGGCCGCCGGGCACGTCGAAGCCGCGGACCGCGTCGGGCCGCGCGAGCTCGCGCAGGACGAAGGCAGCCCAGGCGCTCGCCGCGAGGCCGAGCGGCACGTTGAACCAGAACACCCAGTGCCAGGAGATCGTGACCAGCACGCCGCCGAGCACCGGGCCGAGCACGAGCCCGACCGCGGCGACCATCGTGTTCGTGCCCATGGCGAGGCCGAGCTGGCGCGGCGGGAAGGCGTCGGTGACCAGCGCGGCGGAGTTGGCGAACAGGAAGGCGCCGCCGATGCCCTGCGCGATGCGCCACAGGATCAGCTCCGTGCCGGTGCCCGCGAAGCCCGCGCCGAGGGAGGCGAGCGAGAACACGAGGAAGCCGGCCACGTAGGCCTTCTTGCGCCCGAACAGGTCCGAGAGCCGCCCGGCGGTGACCACGAGCACGGTCGAGGCGATCATGTAGGCGAGGATCACCCAGACGAGGCTCAGCAGGCTGGTGTTCAGCGCGCGCTCGAGGTCGGGCAGGGCGATGATCAGCGTGCCCGAGTTGACGGTCGCGAGCAGCATGCCGACGCTCGTGCACGACAGCGCCCACCACTTGTAGTGCGGGTGATCCGCGGCCACGCCCTGCGGCCCGCGCCGTCGCCTCGGTGCCTCGCGGTCCTGCTCGCGTTCGATCGTCGCCATGTGTGCCCCTCGGAGTCTTCTTCTTTACGTCAACGTCAAGTTTACCCCGGTGGAGGGGCTGCGCATGTGTCGGGCTGGGCTACCGTGCCCGGCCATGGCCACGAACGAGAAGCCCCAGGTCGACGTCCCCGCCGACCAGCCGCCGTCCTACCAGCTCGAGACCGAGGACGTCGCGGTGGGCGACGGCGAGGAGGCCGTCGCCGGCCGGGTCGTCGAGGTGCACTACGTGGGGGTGTCGTGGAGCACTGGCCGGCAGTTCGACGCGTCGTGGGACCGGGGCGACACCTTCAAGTTCGGCCTCGGCAAGGGGCAGGTCATCCAGGGCTGGGACGAGGGCGTGGCCGGCATGCGGGTCGGGGGCCGGCGGCGCATCACGATCCCGCCCATGCTCGCCTACGGCAAGCGCGGGGCCGGCGGCGTGATCGGCCCCGACGAGACGCTCGTCTTCGTCGTGGACCTCATCGGCGTGAGCTGACGGCGGTGCGAGCGAGCCCGATCAGCGCTCCGCTGACGCCGCGGGCGCGGAGCCTGCGTCCGGCTGGGGCGCCGGCTGCACGATCCGGATCGCGTTGCCGAACGGGTCGCGCA
>JAABUS010008237.1_pt1 | contig 11509 bp, 17 predicted proteins | sample 5560161 | NCBI WGS metagenome assembly JAABUS01 (sample SAMN10711885, study PRJNA513376) | rock metagenome | isolation source: Antarctica rocks | place: Antarctica: Victoria Land, Trio Nunatak nord | collected 2016-01-04
CAAAAAACAAAAACCCACAAACCTTCCCCCCCCCCCCCCCCCCCCCCCAAACATCCCAACTTCCCGTTTTCCCAGATCCCAGAATCCAAGCTGGAGCCATGTATCGTAGAGAAGGGAAAGCGCTGAGCGAAGCGATTCTGCATTACGGTATCGATGTGCAGCTAAGGGTGCTATGGAGAAAAGCAAGGCCGGCTTTGAAATCGATCTCGAACCTTTGGCTGCGGAGCTCGTCTGCTCTCATTGGAAAAACAGTAGGCCATGCTTCCCTCCGTCGGAGAGCGCGAAGAATGCAGATCGCAGAGATGCCGCTCCATGCATCTATCCATTCGGTCCTTCCATCAGCAAATGCATCACCTCGTGAACGAAGGAAATCTACCCTCGCCTCCCCCGCCCATTACAACCCCCTTACCCCCTTCTTCTCATTATCCAACCCCCTCCCCCTTCCCCCTTTCCCCATCCCCGATCCTACCCCTCCAACAAAACCCCCGCCAGCACCACCCTCTCCCTTGCCAGACCCCGCGCCAATAGATCGATCACCGTGATGCAAGGCGTGACGGCGAGTTTTATTTTGCGCCCGTGGCGCTGGATGCGGGCGGGGGGGTCGTGGACGGCGGGGTCGCGGTTGTGCATGTGTCTATGGAAGTTAGTTGTGGGGGGAAAGTGGATGGGGGGAGAGGGAGGGTGTTGTGCGTCGCAGTGACGGAGCGCAAAGGCGTGGACGCAATGTGTGTTGCAGTGTACAGAAGGCGGAAGTAGGGGGCGAAGAGAGAGATAACGGAGAGGCGTGAAGGCGTAATGAAGGGGTGAGAGGGTAACGTACCGTGCGTCGAACCAGGTGACTGGTCTTGCGGTCGGGTATTCGATGTCATAGTGGGCGGGCTGGGAAAGCATCAAGAAACCAATACGGAAGGCTTCGCGGAAGATATGTGTGAGCTCCTCGTACGCTTGGGCTTGGACGGCGGAGGGGGCGAGAAGGGAGGGGATGCTGCTCCAGAGACCGTTTGTGCGTCCGGTCACGCTGTGGGACTTTGGTGTCAGCGATTGTTCTTGAGGTTTGTTGGGGGCTATGGCTCTGTTGGAAAAGGGGGGACGCGCGGGGAAATTCATGTGCGAGGATGGGTTGGCTGAGAGGAGAGAAAGGGAGGGGAGAGAAAGGAAACTTACACACTGCTCAGCCAGGTCCCAAACTCCTGCTCAGCCATCAGGTCACGGACATCGTCTACGATGGCTTGGGCAAAGGCGCGGCGGAGCGTCAGGTTTGTCGAGGACGAGAGATCGTGAGCTTCTTGACGTTGGAGATCGGTTTGTAATATGGCGTCGTATTGATCGGAGAAGCCACGGACAATGTGGAAGCGGAAGACGTCGGCGGTAATCCAGTGGTTGATCTGGGCGGCGACAAGAAAGTAGCGGGTGCCAGACGAGGAGAGAAGATTCGGCGCGTGGGTTGAGCTGGAGTATCCTTTTAGGGAGCCTATAATATCGCGGGATCAGCAATTATGGTTGAAGATGGGAGATCTGGATCCATGGATGGATGTTTGGGGCGGATGGTGCTTGGGGAGAGCTTGAAGGCTTGAGCTGTGTCGCTGGTGGTGAATGTGAGGGGGAAAAGGTGACTCACGTAAAAGTGCTAAAGGAAGACCATCAATTGGGGTGGGGACGTTGCAGAAGTTGCGAGCCCATGCTTCCGTTAATGCGAAGAACTTGGAGAACTCATTTGACCAGTTGACGGCTGAGTTGGCGGTGTCTTGAGAAACCAAAGCGTGACTTGCGACAACGCTGGGAGGACGGAGCGGCAGAGGATGTTGCTGATAAGGGGCGGTAGATGGTTGGACAGAGCCGCGACGGGATGCTGTCAGCTGGACAGACTCTCGCCTTGAGGGGCTCGGCGTGCTTGTTCCATATAGTACTACGGGCTGGTGGCTCCCTCTTCTGCCATATGGTCCTGCCTCCAACGGTGCTACTGACTGCTGACTTCCCCTTATTCCATACGCCGATGCTGGTAGCGGCGGCGGCGGAGGTAAAAAAGCCGAACCTGTCGGCCGAGTTGGAGAAACATGATGGTGACCGTTCGTGAGACCCAATGGCGGAAGTGGGGGAGGTAAGAAGCCATTCAACGGCCGTGGCTGGCTTGCTTGGTGATTATAGGAGGCAGAAGCATGATTAGTCTCGGCAGGGCCGCTGATCTTGCTACTTTGGACCTTGATGGTTTGCTTCTGCTTCTCATTGATGTTCGTCTGGGCGGTCAGCTGGCTCCTCAAAGACTCAATCTCGGCTGAAAGAGAGCGTAGAGAGGCGTCTCGTTGAAGAACCGTCACTCTCACGGCGTCGCGCTCAGCTCTGATATATGGTCAGTTGAGTGATTGGGGGAGTAGAAAGATGGAAGGAAGAGAGAGTTTGCTACCTAAGACGAGCATTCTCGGTCCTGCAGAATGGTTAGTCGAATGATTAAGGAGTGGAAGGATGGAAGGAAAAGAGAATGTGCTACCTCAGACGAGCATCTTCAATAGACAGGTCTCCATGGGACATATTTTGAACCGCCTGTGAACAGTCAACGAGAAGCAATCAGAGACCACCAGCAGCGAATCTGCTTGCCTGTGACTGAGCATCCCTTGGGTAGCCTCTTTGCCAACCTGCCGACATTCTGGAATCCTGTCGGAAACTGAAGGAGCTTGGCTTGAAGGCAAGTCAATTTTGATATCGGGTCAAAGGCCGGCTTACCACCTCGAAATTAGATAGAAAGGAAGGTAGGACGATGCTGAAAGCTGTGACTCAAGTCAAAGACCGAGAGCAGTTGAAGGAGATAAAAGAAGGCGAGATTAAGAAGTCAGACTCGGTACAGTTGGAAGTCGAAGATGGTTGCAAAGGTTAGGAAAGATGGAAGGCTCACATCGCTTGCCACCATTTATATTTGAAATTTCCTTAGCCGATAGTGAATTTGCATGACGCAGCTATCTACTGTAGCGCAAAGCCACGATCGTGGTGAATCGGGTAGTGAATTTTCACCAAACCGGGGCGAATGAAGTGCATGTGAACGCTCACATGAGATCAAGATAAAGTATAGATGGAGCCCATTCGAAGTGCACATAAAGCACACAAGGAGTCCATAAGCATCCACAAAAGGAGCAGATGAACCTACTGTGAAGCCCCCTGAAGAGACCTGCGCAAGCTGACTTGCTTGGTAGCTGGATGTTCTTGCAAAACAAAGACTCTCATTGGTACCAGCACATCACGCAGTAACCCATTGTGATCCTGAACACACTGTGCTCCTAGGCTAACCTGGTATCAGTCTTCTTGACTCCGATCCATAGAGACCTCTGCAATGAAAGGGTGGCTAGAGGGATGGATACAACGTGAAGGAGAGCAACCTGCAGTCATCGATCATGCTGTGACGACAGTAACATCACAGGTGTACGAATAAGGAAGACAGTTCACCGGAGCACTGGTGATGAACAGCCATAGCTTCCAGGAATAATTCCACAAGACCCAGATGATGAAGTGCATCAGCATCAGGAACTACCGGTGATATACCTGATGCGAGAGGGAGCAGTGGAATTCCAAGTCAGTGGAGGGCACACTGTAACCTACTCAAAAGGACAATTGATGATTCTTTATACAAAGGGAACAGTCATCTACGATTGTGGCGATTGGACCGACGGTTTCATATACAAGGAAAGGGGATGACATTCAGGCAATTGGGCAGTCGTCCGGTGCGTGCATCTTCCAGGTATTGATGCACGACGTTCGCCACCTATCGCAAGCTCTCCTTTGTTATCATCTGCATTGTGGTTTGCGTTGTGGGATTGTGCTGAAACAAACGGTTGGAACGTCGACACTGTTGAGACGGAAAGCGTACAATCACAAGCGTAGGATCACAAGTAATGGCTCCATGCGTTATTCGCAGAGGCGGATCTCCATTCTAAACCTAGTCCTGTGAAAGAAGGAAGCAAACACCTTTAGATTGTAAGGGGGTAATTGGAGGAAGTCGCGTAGCCCGGCGACCAGAGGTGCCACTGGTTGTTACGGTCTTTCGTGGTGTCTTAGGACGGGACCTGCCAGGTGAGTATCTCTCGAAAAGTTATACTTCTGGAAGACTGTGCAAACCTAGGATACCCCCAAGTGCGGTGTAACAGACGCAGAAGCATTTCGACGACGGCCGGGCTGGACAGCGGATGGCCCACTCGATCTACAACGCTGAAGTGCGGGAGAATAAGGAGCTGTAGACAGCATCAACAACAGGCTGAGCACTGATCTGTCGACCTCCGAAGAACCTGCCGTTGAGGCCTTTGATGGCGTTCTCACCGCCTTGGACCCGGTCGAATTTAAGGTAGATGTCGCCCTGAGTGTTAGCATCTAGAGAGATGTGAACGACTTTCCCATATTTCTCGTTGCACTCAGCTCGAACGTCGTCTTCGAGCTCCTTCTGCCAGATCTCACCTTCTTCCCTGTGACAATGTTAGCCCGGCCTGACATTTGTGGGAGGACACTGGACTGACTCAGCAGGACTGAACATATTCTCCAATTTGACACAACGGCTGGCCTGGTTGACTGTGACTGGCAGTGGCTTGTTCTCCGTCCTTGGCTTGGTGACCTTGCGTTTCTCGTCAGCGCCGTTGACGTCGGCAGTAGGCTCGTCTGTTCTCGCAAGCTTCCTCATCAGTGCATCTCTGCTGTAATTGTTGAAGTTCACGCCAGCAACATCGGTGTCGTCAAGGGCGCTAGCGCCTCCACCACCTTTGTCGTTATCGCGTCCACCAGCACGGTCAAATGCACCGCCACCACCACCGGCTTGCGCACCGCGGCCGCCATGACCAGAGAAGGACGATCCCTGAAAGTTGCGTTGGTGTTCTTGTCCTTGGAACCGCTGAAGTAGATTTGCGGTAGATTCAGGGGTAAACTTATCGTTCCCGAGGCCGACCCTGATAGGGCGCCCAGCAAGATCGAAACCATTCATCTTCTCAAGGGCTTCTCGGGCCTGATTAGGGTCGCGGAACCTGGCACAGGAACGTTAGTGAGAGGTTTGGTACGAAGCAGAGGACCGCTTACTGGACAAAACCATAACCTCGACTTCGTCCTTGCTCTTCTTTCTGTAATTGCACGAACTCGAGCTCGCCGAAAGGCTCGAAAACATTCTGTAAATCTCCTTCAGTAATGCTGAAATGTATATTGCCCACGTAGAGCCTATGGAATGGCACTTGGTTTGGATTGCTGCTGGAAGCCTCTGGGTTGCGGGCTTGGCGGTTCTTCTCCGCTTCAGTAAGCTGGGCAATGATAGGAATCCCTAGAAGCTTCTGGCCAGTAAGCTGGATAGCCTGTGCAACGGATTCTTCTTGCTTGAATTCGACATAGCCAACACTGATAGAAGTCAGCTACAGCTTTCAAAAATTGAGAATGGGTATTGCTTACCCTTTTGACCTCCCACTAACTCTGTCTTTCACTATCTGGGCTTCCTTGACTGGACCGACTTTTTCGAAGAAAGTAATCAGCTCCTTAGTCCTCAATCTAGCTGCAAGCTGCTGTACAAAGACAGTTCTTCGGTCGCGTTCATCCTCTGTTGGCTGAGGTGTAGCGGACTTGCTCTTCACACGCTTGGGACTTGGTGTTCGCTTGCGGCCATTGTTGCGGTCACGACGAGGGCTTCGGTCCCTAACACGTTCATCGTCATCCCGTCGGACTTTGCCACCAGGCCTGTAATGCCTGTCATCCATTGGGGATCTCGATCGAGTACGAGCACGGCCACTACCACGGTAGTAGTCGCCGCCGGAGCCACGGAAGGCATCATCTGGATCAGCAGATTCCCTATGACGACGAGAGTGGCGTCTGTCGCTGTCTCTACTCCCACTCCTCTTCTTAGAACGATGGCTGTCAGGCACGCTACCACGTTCGCTTCTTGGACTCTTCATAACCTCATCTCCATCGGCATCTTTGTGTCCTCTTCCGCCCCGATCCCTACTCCTATCCCGTCGTTTTCTATCCCGATCGCGATCCCGGCTGCCATCTCGGCGACGGTCACGCTCGCGGTCGCGGCGGTCGCCCCTATGTCTGCTGTCACGGTCTGCCGAGCGGGGTTCTTTGACATCAGAAGGAGGAGCATTGGCTGTGGAATCTAGAAGTGCTTCGACGTCAAGCCCTGACATATTGTCTGCATCCACGAATGGTGATATATGCGTATGTGGTCCACGGTAAGAAAGGGAGAATTTTCACTTGGGGCTGGTCAGACTGGTCCGTGGTGTTGTCAGGTAGATGCAAACCCTTGAAATCTGCCTTCCACTGGATGTCGCTAGATGAAGAATGTCTTGTCACTTTCGAAATGAGATTAGATTGATTAGAAAGTGGCCCCCATGTTCAACCCTTCACAAGAATGTAGCATTGAGGCATTGGAGTTAGGTTGTCGTTCGAGACACCAGCCGAAGCTTGCTGGTTTGCGCTATACTACTTTAGGCACCAGTATCACGTGTGAGCATGCAATGGAAAATTGGTAGAACTCTCCTGTTTTGCACTGCATCAAAGGCTCCGGGCAGTACCGAAGAATGATACAAGCATAAGGTAAATATACAGCAGGTTCTATGCCTTTTAAGACTGCTATGAATGCCCCTCAACCTATCTACATCAATTGCACCGACCAATGCGACGCCATTCGAACCCAACGCCAACGAGCCAAACCTGGACCATCATGCTGCTTTTGCTGCCTTTGTAGGAAGATCCAGCTCAGTCCCAAAGACGCGATCCCAAAAGCGGCTTGTTATCCCAAACCCATTCTCGTAATCCGCATAGTGGTGTTGTAGGTGGTAAGACTTGAGCTCTCTGTAATATGAGGGAAGGCTGATATGAACATCAGTAGTCGAAAGACCAGGCTCAATGCAGGACACTCACGTTTTGTGGTGGAGGAAGTAATGCGTCAGGTCGTAGCAGATGTAGCCGAAGAGGCCACCACAGAAGACTGTAGTCGCAACATACCAATCCCAGTAAAACACAAAGTGTGCAAGTCTGTAAAATGGGATCGCAAGTACAATGAAGAGAGTCGGTGGCATGACCAGGCGGAGCTTATCCATTGGTAGATAATGATGGATGCCATGTAACAGGAAATGCACCGTGATGCCTACACGATTGTCTGGGAGGTATCTAATTCACACGATTAGCTCTAGGCTGCAGTTACATCAGTCAATGGACTTACTTGTCACCGTGAAACAAGCCCCTATGCATCCCGTACTCTACTAGCGTCCACAATGCGAGTCCCGACAACCAATACGCGGCTGTCTGGACGAGCGACGGCAAATGCAAACATCCAAGGGCAGTACCGTATGCGGCCCATGGTAGCCAGACAGTAGGTATCATCCACCACGGTGTCTTGGTCAATGGCTCGAGGAAATTGCCGAAGAGCGGCGCAGAGTCGCCATGCCTGTAATGCCGCGGCCGATGGACTTGCTCGAGATAGAAGTCTCTGCTGAATCCACCACGCCAAACCTGCATGAACAAGGGCTTATCGAGGTCCAAGAATTTATGAGTTCCGTAATCGTTACGTGCATCTGTTTCCTTCTCGAGATCTGCGGCCGAAGACATTCCGGTGGACCTATGAACGATCTTAGGGGCTACCCCATCTGCTGCGCCGTCCTCCTTCGATTCTGTCGTACACTTCTCCTTGAGCGGTAAGGGAGCGATATCGTCGGCATGCTGATTCTTCACTACGGGTTTCAGTACCGAGTCCGTAGCGACAAACCCTATCAAGCAATCGTCGAGTATTTCGTAAGCGACGTCCGAATGACTGTGCGATATCTCACTGCCCATGATCTCTGTGACATCCTTTCCACCATGTTCAAGTACGAGATCCTCTCCACCAGGATGATCTCCAAGGAAGCTTGTAACGTCGTAGACTTTAGGCCCTAGGGTAACATAGCATGATTTCGTGGTTTTTCGTGATGCGACGTCGTTCGATAAGATGGTAGGAAGGGTTCGACCTGGCATTGCTGTAGGCTTGCGTCGAATTGGCGAAGAATGAGAAGATTAGGGGACTGGCGAAGGTGAAAGGATATCAAAATTATCAGGCAATGAGGCTGTGAGAGTTTTGAAACGAGCAGGAGATTCAGCCTCGGATACATCGCCCTGTATTCAAGGGTGGCAAATTGGGGCCGATATTTACCCGAGCATGGCGCAGAACGCTTCTACGCTTCCACGCTTTCACGCTTCCACGCTTCCACGCTTGCCGAAGCCATACAAGGCGTACTTTATTCTAACGTCAAGGTGCCGTCATTCAGGACTTCAATGGATCGCATGGTCCGTCATGAGTTTGGTCCTCAAAAACACTCTTTCGAGTATTGCGGTATCGGACTTGGGACGATTGCGTGGCTGACGATGACATTACAATTCGCCTTCGAAGCTCGAGTTGAACCATTTGACCGGCCTGTCAAGGGGGCTACAGCGAACCTCAAAACTCAGTGCTAGTGTGAAAGGAAGTACTTCTCTGACAATGGCCTGCGGGTGCAACGTTCCATTCTTGATCAACAATGACTTGTTCCTGATGAGTGTTTCGCAACTATCGGTCGGCTACCTTACGACTGGATGAATATGACAGAATCTCACGAGAAGAGTGCTTCCTACTCCTCGCATTGTGACGGATCCCTCTCGTGAGACCATGAGAGGATTGCACAATCACCATTATCGAGTGTCCAATCCTCCAGTGCTGCGGAGTCTTCAGTATGCGACATTGTATGATCGTAGCACAACCCTAAACCTGCTACTATGAGTGCATTAACACCAAGCAATTTGTCTCTAGCAATTTTGAGGTTTGGGTTGAGAGGTGTTGGATCTTCAAGCAGCCACACTTGGTCTATTTTACTCCGCAGCATCCCTGAAAGACTCGTACCTTCAGTCTCCGCCATCAATATATATCTGCTTTCCTTTAATGGATAACCCAGCGTAAGGAGCGATGCCGAGGACCAAAGGGCGCGCTCGCAAGGCTATCAGTCGTCTTGCTAGGGCTGCTGCACTTCCAGCAGAGGCTCGTGAAACTCGCTCAGATTTGGGGGACGAGCACTTCTGGAACGCCTCTCGACTTCGGCTTCTTTTCGTGTACCCGCACATGCCAAGTAATCCAATCGATGAGATTCTTGACCTAGCTTTCACGCAGCAGAGTGGATGCATTGGCTATTCGGGAGAAGTAGAAGATCCGAAGAAAATCGACCAACTTGTCACGATCTTCATCATACACACTTTGACCGATTACCAGTCACTAGAAGCGAGCTTCGGGGAGAACAACAAATGGCACATAAGCAAACGTCTTGCCATCGCCGCGGTGAGTGACACGGTTGAGCAAATCGCAGATACTTGGCGAAATGGGCCCAGCAGCAACACCGATGCCATTTCCAGGAAGATCCTAGGGAAGAATAAGGGAGAAAACGTGTCTAGTATAACACCCGGAAATGGCTGCGGCGCGTTGCCATCCTGTCCAATAATAGCAGCAGTGCCAGCGCAATTCAATGGCCCATTTCTCCAAAACAACAAAACATGCCTACCAACTATGGAAGAAGTCCAAAATACTGCACGTTCGAGGAAGCCACAACTTTCTTCCTGGCATTCAAAGGCAGGCAAGAAGGCTCACGATCCGAGGTCGAAGGTGTCTAAACGCAAAGCACCTTTCTACAGCGGTCGTAACGCAGGAAAGCTCGAGCTGGCGTTCGCGAGAATGGACCTTACCTCGATCGTACAAAGCAATGCGACTGATGTGGATGTTGATAGAACTCAAAATAATGCTCGCCCAGAGACACAAATGGCAATTTTGGTGGCGGAGACGTCCGCCCTTGGGCTTCACGACACAGTCATCGCTTATAAGGACGACATCCAGTTGTCCCGTGTACATTCGGATCAGGAACCTTCCTCCGATGCCACAATCTCAGACCCGGTTGTTGAATATCAAGAACCTTCTAAGCGGAGAGTAGGTTCGAGCGCGAAGGCTCAGAAACGGAACACGCGCCTGAAATGTCATACGGAGGCCGTACGGGCAGCTGAGAGGAGTCTTCAAGCTTTGACACAAAACCAACGTCCTAACGCCAATCGGATTGCCAAAGCATCGACTCGTCTCGAAACTACGAGAGCTCGCCTGGCCAAATACTTGCTCCGAAAACAGCGCGAACAGGAGAAGGCGGCGCTGAAAGCGACCATAAGACCTATCCAAGCACGGGCTCCCGAAGCCAATGCTAACTAGCAAGGTATCATTGAAACTTGAAAGATAGATCGCCTTCACTGGAATCGAATCCTGACTGAAGTCAATGAGATCTCTATTCTAATTGCAAATATTGACATCAACGCCGGCGAATCATGGAAGTAAAGGGCGCTCAACGGCTTGCCAGATGCGTGAAGCACGATATCTAAACTTCGAAACAACCCAAATTCAGCATCAAGCCATGGACATGATGTTCAGCATCCAGATAGACTCAATCATGGAAGGCAACAGCTGAAACATTATCAGATGACTACCTTCACATTCGCACCGTCGAGACCTACTTCCACCCCACAACGCCCACCGCGCTCCCTCCGCCAGTATCAGCTGACAACAGCAGCCGCTCCAACCTGCAACTCCCCTCACAAGAGAGAACAGAGCATGAACAAATCGTCTCCATAGCCCCGCCTTGATAGCCTCCCGCAAAACGCAGTCCATATCAACAACACACCCCACCGCCCCGCCCATACCTATCCCTCAACCGCGCTTTTCATCCACCTCTCCAATCCCCCTAACTCCACTTTCCCCCCCCTTAGGAAAATCGGCATCACTCTCCTCCCAATCCCCTCCCCAAAACCCCAGACCCAACCCCAAGCCCTGACTATCAAAATCTATCGCTCGCTATCGCATCTCGTCCGTGACCGAAACGATCTACCAGCCGTCAGTATCCAAGGAAGGGACCTCGAAGGGTTCAGTGGGTGTAGGGCAGGCGGGGGGAGAGGGGTGGTAATGGTAGGGTGAGATAGGGGCTATGGCGCGAGAGGCGCTGGTGGGAAAGGGTGAGGGATGGATGGGCGTGCGAGTCAAGCGCTGGGGGGGGGTTGCGGCATGGGGAGATCGGTTCCGATGATAGGACGGTTCGCTGCTGGTAGTGGATTGAGTTTGTTGAGCGGAGGGTGCTGGGGGGGGATCGGGGGGGATGGGAGGGCGTGGAGAGGAGATTCGATGTCTTCTGAGGTAGGTCTTTTGGGAGGGAGTGAATGCTGGGACGGTTCGACGGTTTGCGTAGGAGGGTGTTGGAGTTGTTCAGGTTACCGAAGATGTGCGGTTTCATTTCCGATGTTTGCTGGAAAAGGAGTGCAGTACTACTTGCCGGCGTATGGGGCAGCCTGCAGTAGGTGATTCATCCGGGCCTATTGACTCCAGTTCATCTTTCATTCTTTGTTCGTTATAGTCACATACATCAGCGAAAACCGTTGCGCCAGCTTCCCAGACTAATAGCACTCTTCATCTCCTCCATCGAGGCAAAACCCCAATCACCTGACACATCAAGCATTCGCCCCCTCATCGCTGGATTCA
>JAABUS010008239.1_pt1 | contig 11503 bp, 14 predicted proteins | sample 5560161 | NCBI WGS metagenome assembly JAABUS01 (sample SAMN10711885, study PRJNA513376) | rock metagenome | isolation source: Antarctica rocks | place: Antarctica: Victoria Land, Trio Nunatak nord | collected 2016-01-04
CTGCTCGACGCCGACGCACGCCGCCGAGGCCGCCGTGCCGGTCCACTGCGCCGAGGCGCGGGAGCGGCTGCACGCGCTCGGTGCCCGGCTGCACGCCCAGGGCCGGCGCGCGGTGCTCGACCGGGCGCGGACCCTGGCGCAGCTCTCGCGTGCTCCGAGTGCCCACGTCGAGCGCCACCGGCTGCGGCTGCACCAGCAGCTGCGCGAGATCCGCGCGAGCGCGCAGCGAGGCGTCGAGGCGCGCGACCGCGATCTCGTCACGCGCGCGACCGTGCTGCAGCGGAAGGCTGACGCGACCGCCCTGGCCGTCACCCGCGGCGGCGGGCTCGAGCGCCTTGCGCTCGCCCTCACCGCGCACGACCCGCAGCGCACGCTGGAGCGCGGCTACGCCCTCGTGGAGGGCCCCGACGGGGAGCCCGTGGTCTCCGCCGGAACGGCCCGTAGTCTCGACGAGATGACGCTCCGCCTGCACGACGGCACCGTCGGGGTGCGCCCGTCATGAGTGACTCGTTGCTGCCGCCGGAGCCCCCGGGCGAGGAGCCGCGTGCGGCCGCGCGCACCTACGAGTCGGCGTGTGGGCGCATCGAGGCGATCATCCGCCGGCTGGACTCCGGTGACGCGGGCCTGCGCGAGACGCTGGAGCTCTGCGGCGAGGGCCGCGAGCTGGTGGAGTTCTGCGCGTCCGAGCTCGAGGCCGTGGGCGCCGGCCTCGAGGAGCTGCGCTTGGACGAGCTCGTCGCCCGCCTCGAGTCGGGCCGCACGCCGGCTTAAAACCTCTTTCAGCATGAGCCCGCCGTCCGTCGCCCAGACGACCCTTCATTCTGAAGGAGGTTCTTAGTCCGTCTTGCTCTCCTGCTCCTCGAAGAGCTTCGCGAGCTCGTCGAGGCCGCGGATCTTGGCGCCGCTGTAGGTCCCGAAGTTCCCGCCCTGGGCGCCGCCCTCCTCGCGGGCCTTCCGGCGCTTCTCGTCGCGAGCGCGGTCGTCCTCGGCCTTCTGGCGGCGCCGAGCGTTCTTTGACTCGCGCTCGAGCAGGTCGCGCTTGGGCAGGATCACCTCGGCGGCGATCTCCACGTCCAGCGACGCGATGACCTCGGCGGCGAGCGCCTGGCCGAGCGCCTCGGAGACCGCAGCGTCGGAGTCGGGCCGGCGGCGGGCGCGCCGGGCGGTGTGCACGGCCCGGGCAAGCGACTTGCCCGCGAAGGCCGACACCGGGCGCCGCGCGCCCTTGCGGTACTCGCGCACGGCCTCGACGGTCTCGTCGCGGATGTCGTCGGGCAGCAGGCGGAAGAGGTCCTTGAGCGCCTCTACGCCGGCGCCTTCCGAGATCGAGGTTGCGGCGGCGCGCAGCTCGGGCCAGGGCAGCGGCTCGCGCGGGCGCGGCGGGCGCTTGGCGCGCGGGGGCGCGGGCGCGACCGGCGCCGGGGCGTCCTGGGCGGGTGTCTCGGCCGCGGGCGCGGGCGCGGCCGGCGCCGGGGCGTCCTGGGCGGGTGCCTGGGCCGCGGGCGCGGTCCCGATCGGCGGCGCCTCCGGCACGGCGCCCTCAGCCGCGTCCGGAGCGGGCGCAGGCGCTTCCGGCGGGGCCGACGCGGGCGCTGCCGCCTCGGGCGTGTCCGGCGCGAGAGCGTCCGGCGCGTCTGGCGCAGGCCCCTTGGGCGAAGCCGGCGCGGTCACCTCGGGTTCCGGCGCGGTCACCTCGGGGGTGGCCGGCGGGGGTGCCTCGTCGGCGGGCGGAGTCCCGTTGGCGGTGACGGGAGCCTCCGCCGCGACGGGCTCCGGCGGCTCCGGCGCCACCGGGTCGGAGGCAGGCGGCTCCTGCGTCGCGATGGTCTCAGGAGTCTCGTCGGTCGGCCGGTCTTCGGACATCCACCCCGTAGTCTGCCCGACTCGGGCGGCAGGCAGGCCTCTCCTCGCGCCAGCGGGTTCCACGACCGACGTCGAGCGCGGCGACTTGCGCTCGCTCTCCATCGACCACGCGCCACGGAAAACGCACCTCATGGGTGCATCAGGCGTGGAGGCCGGGTCGCGGCCAGAGTCACGACGACGGTTACCTGGGCCCGCCGGTAGCGTGGTTGACTGGCTGGTCAACCAAGGAGACGTGAAGGTGCCTGAGACAGTTGCCGTGGTGGGAAGCGGGGCCATCGCCTGCGGGCTGGCGTGCGTGGCTGCGACCAAGCTCGGAGACGCCCTGCTGGTGGCGCGTTCCGACGCATCGGTCGAGCGCGCCCGCGCGCAGACCGCGAAGATCTTCGAGCGCCTGGAAGGCGACCCGGCGACCCTCACGCTCACCACCGACTCCGACGCGCTCGCCGGCCGCTCCTACGTCATCGAGTCGATCGTTGAGGACCTCACGCACAAGTCCGAGCTCCTGGGCCGCCTCGACGGCTTCACCGACGCGCAGGCCATCCTCGCGACCACCACCTCCTCGCTGTCGGTGGCCGCGCTGGCCGAGGCGAGCGGCCGCCCCAAGCGCTTCGCCGCCCTGCACGTGTTCAACCCGGTCCCGCGCATGGAGCTGGTCGAGCTCGTGTACCCGGCCGGCGCCGCGCCCGAGGTGCGCGAGCGAACCTCCGCCCTCTGCGCGGCGCTGGGCAAGATCGGCGTGGAGGTCGCCGACCAGGCCGGCTTCGTCGTCAACCGGCTGCTGTTCCCCTACCTCTTCGACGCCGTGCGCGTCCTGGAGGAGCAGGGCCTCGAGCCCGAGGCCGTCGACACGTGCATGAAGCTCGGCGCCGGGCACCCCATGGGCCCCCTCGCGCTGCTGGACTTCGTCGGGCTCGACGTGTCGATCGCCATCGGCGAGTCGGTCGGCGTGGAGATCCCCGCCCGGGCCCGGCAGCTGGTCGACGCGGGCGCGCTGGGCCGCAAGTCGGGTCGCGGCTTCTACGAATACTGAGGTAATCGTCAGCCGCGGTTAAGCCCGCCTTGAGGTGTGAGGAGGAGTCTTACCGGTGCGACGACGTACACACCCACGACATCGCACCTCCTCCTGAAAAACTTCGCGGCCGGCTCGCTCCCCTGAGCCGGCCGCGAACGTTTCGGGACTGATCCTCCCCAGGATCTCCCTCTCTCCTCCGTCAACCGCCGCTTGCACGGTGGTCTCCGGTGAGTCGTGCCAAGGTAGCGCGTTCACACGCCTTGTGCAAATCCGCTCAAGGTTGCGATTCGCTACTAGCAGCGCCAGATCCGCGGCGCTCGCGGATGCGGACGGCCTCGATCCGGTTCTCGCGCACGGACTCCACGCGGATGGAGTAGCCGTCGTGCTGGACGGTGTCGCCGCGCCGCGGAAGGCGCCCCAGCTCCCCGAAGACGAACCCGCCCACCGAGTTGTAGGCCTCGGGGTCGGCCGGGAGGTCGAGGCCATGGTCGACGAGGTCGGTGATCGCCACGTGCCCGCGCACGAACCAGTCGCCGTTGGCCAGCCGGCGCACCGCGCCGCCCAGCGGGTCCGTCTCGTCGTCGATCTCCCCCACGACCTCCTCGACGATGTCCTCGACCGTGACGATCCCGGCGGTGCGGCCGTACTCGTCGATCACCACGGCAAGCGAGGCGCGCTCGCGCTGCAGGTCGGCGAGCAGGTCGTCCAGCGGCTTGGTCTCGGGAACGATGGGGGCGTCGCGCACGAGCGCCTCGATGGAGGCGTCCGCGCCCTCGGTCATCAGCAGCTGGGCGAGTTGGTTGGTGTGCACGAGCCCGCGGACCCGATCCTGGTTGTGGTCCTCGGTGACCACGAGGCGCGTGTGCCCCGACGAGACGCAGCGCCGCAGTGCGGTCTGCACGTCCTGGGAGACGTCGACGGTCACCAGCGCCGGGGCCGGGGTCATGATCTGGCGGGCCTGCTGCTCGTGCAGGTGAAAGACGCCTGAGAGCATTCCCGCCTCGCCGGGATCGAGGACGCCGCCGACGGAGGACTCGGCGATGATGCGCTTGAGCTCGTCCGGCGTGGCCTGGTCCTCCCCGATCTGGGACGCCTCGAAGCCAACCAGGCGCAGGATGCCGCGGGCTGACCTGGTGAGCACCTTGGTGAAGGGGCCGAAGATCGCGCGCGACCACTGCATCGGCCGCGCCGCCAGCCGGGCGACGGGCTCGGCGTGGTCGATCGCGTAGAGCTTGGGCATGAGCTCGCCGACGACGATGTGCAGCGAGGTCACCAGGAGGTAGGCGAGAGCCACCGCGATGACGACCGCGAGGCCGTTCGAGACGGCGCCCCCGAGCGGGTCCTCGAGCAGGCCGGCCAGAGCGGGCTGGCCGATGGCGCCGATCGCGATCGAGCACAGCGTGACCCCGACCTGGCAGGTCGAGATGTACTCGTCGATGTCGTCGAGCTGGCGCAGGACGAGCGCCGCCTTGCGATCGCCCTCGTCGGCGAGCGGCTGCAGGCGCGGGCGCCGCGAGCGCACGAGCGCGTACTCCGAGACGACGTAGAAGCCGTTCAGGAGGACGAGAACGACGACGAGCGTGAGCCCGAGCGCCGTCATCCGGTGTCGCGGCGCGGAGCCGCGCCGCTACTTCGAGGTCTGTCGTCGTCGTTCATGTGGCGACGCCGCGGACGGTAGCACCACCCTCGCCCGGCACACCCCGGGCTCAGGTCGCCGCGGCGTCCAGCTCGGCGGCCAGGTCGAGGTCTGCCTGGGTGAGCCCGCCGGCGGAGTGCGTCGAGAGGGTCAGGCGGACGTTCTTGTAGCCGTGGACCAGGATGTCCGGGTGGTGGCCGGCCGCCTCGGCGGCCTCGGCCACGCGAGTGACGTAGGCCACCGCGGCCGCGAAGTCGGCGCACTCGAGGTCGCGGACGATGGCGTCGCCCTCGCGCGTCCAGCCCGTGGCCGCGATGCCGTCCGCGACCTCGTCGTCGGTGAGCCTGTCTGTCATCGCAGGGCCAGGGTAGGGGCGGCAAGCTGACTACGCTGCGCGTCGATGCGCATCGTCTCGCTCATCCCGTCGGCCACCGAGATGCTCTTCGCCCTCGGCGCGGGCGATGCGGTCGTCGGCGTCACCCACGAATGCGACTTCCCGCTGGAGGCGCTGGACCTGCCGAAGGTCACGCGCGACCGCCTCCCGCCCGGCCTCGACGCGCGGGGAATCGACGAGGCCGTCCGCGCCCACACCGAAGAGGGCCGGGCCATCTACGAGCTCGACGCGGGCGCCCTGCGCGAGCTGCAGCCCGACCTGATCGTCACCCAGACCCTCTGCGCGGTCTGCGCGGTCTCCGCGGATGACGTGCGTGGCGTCGCCGCGACGATCGAGGCCGAGCCAGAGGTCCTGTCCCTGGACGCGTTCACGCTCGGCGAGGTGCTCGGCGACCTGCGCATCCTGGCCGAGAAGACCCGCCGCGAGGCCGCGGGTGCGGAGGTCATCGAGGACGCCGCCGCACGCATCGACGCCGTGCAGCTCGCGGTCCGCGGCGCTTCGCGCCCGCGCGTGGCCGCGCTGGAATGGCTGGACCCCGTCTTCGTCGCCGGCCACTGGGTGCCGCAGATGATCGAGTTCGCCGGCGGCGAGAACCTCCTGGGCTTCGCGGGCGAGCGGTCGGAGGTCGTCAGCTGGGAGGAGGTCAAGGCGGTGGCGCCCGAGGTCGTCGTCGTGATGCCGTGCGGCTACGACGCCGAGCGCGCGCAGGAGGAGGCCTACACCTACGGCGACGAGCTCGAGGAGCTCGGGGCCCGGAAAGTGGTCGCGGTGGACGCCTCGGGGCTCTTCTCGCGGCCTAGCCACCGGCTCGTGGACGGGCTCGAGACGCTGGCGCACATCCTGCACCCGGACCGGGTGGCGGAGGCCCCCTCCGCGCCGCTCGAGGTGGCGCTGTAGGCCCGAGCACCCCCAGGCGGGTCCTCTTCGTCCACTCCTCCGCCGGGCGCTACGGCGCGGACCGTCAGCTCGAGCTGCTCGCACGCACGCTCGACCGCGAACGCGTCCAGCCGCTCGCGCTGCTGCCCTTCGAGGGCCCGTTGAGCGCTGACCTGCACGCGGCGGGCGTCGAGGTCTTCACCGGCCCGGTCGCCGTGCTCCGGCGCGGACTCCTCTCCCCCTCCGGCCTCGCCGGCCTCGCCCACGAGGCCGCCCGCATGCAGCCCGCGCTGGAGCGACTGCTGACGGCGCAGCGCATCGACGTGGTGCACGCCAACACGTCAGTGATCCTCGGCCTGGGCGCGCCCGCGCGAGCGGCCGGCGCCACTCGCGTCGTCCACGTCCGCGAGATCTACCCGCCGGTGCCGGTCGGGTGGCCGCTGCACCGCCGGTCGCTCCTGGGCGCCGATCGCGTCGTGTGCGTGAGCCGCGCCGTGCGCCGCGCCCTGCAGACCGACGCCCCGCACGTGCGTGTCATCGGTGACGGGCTGGCGGTCGCACCCGACCGCGCGGCCTCGGGAAAGGCCCGCCTCGCCCTCGGGCTGCCGCGCGACGCGTTCGTGGTCGCTGTGCTCGGCCGCATCTCGGGTTGGAAGGGACAGGAGGTGCTGGCCCGGGCCCTGGCCGAACCGGCGCTGGCCGGGCTCGGCGCCGTCGGGCTGATCGCCGGTGACGCCTGGCCGGGCCAGGAGCACTGGCAGCGGCGCCTGCGGGCACTCGCGCAGGAGCTCGCCCTCGGCGATCGCCTCCGGCTGGCGGGGTTCCGCGACGACGTCGCCACGGTCTACGGCGCGGCCGACGTCGTGGCCGTCCCCTCCACCCGCCCGGACCCGCTGCCCAACTCCGCGCTGGAGGCCGCCGCCGCCGGCTGCTGCGTCGTCGCCGCCGCCCACGGCGGGCTGCCCGAGATCGTCCGCGACGGTCGCACCGGCCGGCTCGTCGCCCCCGGCGACCACCGCGCGCTGGCGACGACGCTCGCCGCCCTGGCCGCCGATCCCGGCGAGCGCGAGCGTCTCGGCGCCGCCGCGGCGCTCGACGTGCGGGAGCGCTTCGCGCCCGACCGGCTGGCGAGGGCGCTCGAGGGGCTGTACGGGGAGCTCGCCGCGCGGTAGTCCGAGCGCTTACAGCTGGCTGGGTACGGGTCGGCCGGCTTGGGGTGGGCGCTTAAGAGCGCCCCCTCGACTCATTTCAGCACCCACCCGCAATCGAACCGACTCCTACCCAGCCCAAGCTGTAGACGCCCGGCTCAGGCCACCGCGATCGAGCCCGCGACCGCAGCGGCGCCCACGCCGATGCAGATGGCGACGGGTAGCAGCACCCCGCGCCGGTAGCTCTCCGCCCGGTCCATCAGGAAACCCGCCAACGCCCCGCCGACGAGCCCTCCGACATGGCCGGCGACGGACACGTTCGGGATGATGAAGCCCAGCGCGAGATTGAGCAGGATCATGGGGCCGATGCCGGACTGCATCGGGTCGACGCCGCGCGCCTGCTGCATCACGAACGCCGCGCCCATCAGCCCGAACACGGCGCCGGACGCTCCGACCGTGAGGTTGTCCGGGCTGAACAACAGGACGGCGAAGGCGCCGACGAGCAGCGACGCCACGTACAGCGCGATGAAGCGCACGGGGCCGAGGCTCGGCTCCAGCAGGTTGCCGAGGAACCACAGGATGTACATGTTGAAGCCGACGTGCAGCGGGTTCTGCGCGTGCACGAAGCCCCACGTGATCAGCCGGTACCACTCGTCGGCGTCGACCGCGGCGGCGAACAGCCCGTAGTCGAACGTGATCGTGCCGGGAACCGCCTGAAAAGCGCCGGATTGCGTCGACATCCCGAAGTAGATCAGGACGTTGATCGCGATCAACCCGATCGCGACCACGGGCCGGGAGTCGTAGGACGCGCGGACGTTCTGGACCTTGGTCGTCTGCTTGGAGCAGTCCGGACAGCGCATGCCGACGGCGGTGGCGGTCATGCAGTCCGGGCAGATCGGGTTGCCGCAGTTCGAGCACGAGACGCCCGTCTCGCGACTGGTATGGCGATAGCAGACGGCCATGCGCGGCGACGCTAGCAGCGAACGGTCAAGACGACGGCCTCAGGCCGGATGGGCCTCGATAACCGGCGCGGTGGTCGGCTTCTGCGACCCGCCCTCGGGCTCGCTGGTGACGAGCACGGTCTCGACGCCCTGGAGCGAGCCGGGGACGTCGACGGACGCCGAGCCGTCCCGCCGCGCGCCGAAGAGCGCGTTGGTGGGCTTGGGGTCCTGGCCTGGACGCTTGAGCCACACCTGGTAGACGCGGCCGGACCCGGGGGGCCGCAGGCCCGTGGCCACGAGCGTCGAGTGCCCGCCCTTGCGCTGGATGAGCTTCGCCTTGCCGAGGGCCGCGGTGACGTGCGGATCGTTGCCGTCGAGCGCGGACCGGCCGAGCAGCGCGCCGGTGCCGCCGAGGACGAGGATCATCAGCGTCGCTGCCAGCGCGAGGCCCGGGCGCGCCGACCAGGCCGCCGGAAGCAGGCCGGCGAAGCGGCGCTTGCGCTCGCGCTCGCGAGGGCGGATGGGCTCGTCCGCGCGGGCGCCGGCCGCCTGCAGCAGCTCGGCCTCGGAGTTCACGACCGCCATGATGCGGTCCTTGAGGTCCGGAGGCGGCGTCATCTGGACCGCCGCGTTGGGCAGCGCGTCGGCGGCGACCCGCAGCAGGACGACCTCCCGGCGGCACTCCGCGCAGGTCTCGAGGTGCGCCTCGAACGTGGACACCTCGTCGGGCGCGAGCGCCTGCAGCAGGTAGGCGCCGACGTCGTCGGTGAACTCGTGGTCGGTCACGCGATCAATCCCTCTGCCCCGCCGGCGGCGACGAGCGCGTGGCGCATCTTTTCGAGGCCGAGGCGCATCCGGCCCTTGATGGTGCCGATGGGCGTGCTCAGCAGCTCGGCGATCTCCGAGTGGGAGAACCCGCCGAAGTAGGCGAGCTCGATGACCTGGCACTGCTCGGCCGGCAGCGTGTCCATCGCCGCGCGGACCGTGCGCGCCTCGTCGCGGCGGGCGACCTCGACCTCGGTGCGCTCCTTGGCCTCCAGGCGCTCCTCGATGCCCTCGTCACCCGTGCGGCGCTTGTCGTGGACCGTGGAGCGGCGCAGCGCGTCGATCGCCCGGTGGTGGACGATGCCCAGGACCCAGGTGCGGACGGAGCCGCGGGTGCGCTCATAGCGGGCGCCGGAGCGCCACAGGTTCAGAAACGCCTCCTGGACGACGTCCTCGGCGGTTCCGCGCTTGCCCACCATCCGGTAGGCGAGCGAGAACGCGGCGCCGGAGTGGCGCTCGTAAAGGCACTCGAAGGCCCGCGGATCGGTGCGCGCGACGAGGTGCATCAGGTCCTCGTCGGCGAGATTGCGAAGGTCGGCCATCGGCATCGGAGTCTTACGTGCCCCCGGCTCGATCGGATCAGAGACGGCGACGCCCTTCGTCGATCAGCTTCCCCGCCTCCCGCGCGAAGTCGCGCACCGTGTTACCGGCGAGCTCGAGCACGTTGCCCGAGGCGGCGCGGCGCTTGTGGCGCCGGCGCTGCGTGCGGACGAGCGCGAGGCCGACGGCCGCGGCGCCGCCGACGCCGACCGCGGTGACCGTCGGCGCCCAGTTGCGCGGGTCCTTCATGACCGCCAGCTCCCAGCCCTCGAGCTCGTCCGCGGCCGCCTCGACGAGCGTCGTCAGGCGATCCTCCAGGCGAGCCTCGAGCTCGGCCGGCGGCTCGATCGGCGCGAACGCCTCGCGCAGCAGCGTCTCGAAGTCAGTCACCGACGTTCACCGGCCCCTCCGCTTGTTTGACGAGCTCCTCCAGTTGCCGGATGGCGCGATGCAGCAGCACCTTCGTGGCTCCGTCCGTGCGGCCCAGCGCCCGTGCGATCTCGCGGTTGTCCATGCCGAGCGCGAAGCGCATGATCAGCGCCTCGCGGCGGTCGTCGGGCAGGTCCTCGACGCACTCCAGGATCCGCGCCAGATCGTCGCGATGCTCGACCAGCGTCTCCGTGGTGTGCGCCGCCGGCAGGACCCCGGCGTCCTCGATCGGCGTCTGGGGCTTGCGCGAGCGGTCGCGGTAGTAGTTGGCCGCGAGGTTGTGGGCGATGCGGATCAGCCACGGCCGCAGCGGCCGGCCCCGGGACTCCCGCTGCGCGCGCTCGAAGTGCCGGTAGGCCTGCAGGAACGTCTGCGTGGTGAGGTCCTCGGCGTCGTGGTGGTTGCCCACCCGGTAGTAGGAGTAGGAGTAGACGTCCTTCAGGTGCGCCCGGTACAGATCTGCGAACTGGGCGTCCAGCTCGACCTTCGCGCGCGGATCGGGGACGACCATCGGGCACGGGAGCGTACTCCTACGCCGCGCGCGCCTTCGTACGTGGCAGCGCGGTGAGCGAGGTGGTCCGCTCGTGGAGGTCAGGGCTCACGGCCGCGTCGCAGCCGGTGGCGATGACCGCGGCGCGGCGCAGGGGCGGCAGGCCGCCCAGCCACTCCCATTGCAGCATCACACAGGGCCAGACGCGATCGGTGACGGCGGCGGCGAGCTCCGGCGAGGCCGTACGCGGAGGCGGACCTTGTGCGGGCGGATGCGCCACCCTCTGCGGATCGCCTCCGTGCCGATGACGGCGACGGGAACCACGGGGGCGCCGGTCTCGAGCGCCAGGCGCCCGACGCCCCGCTTGGGACGGCCCAGCGCGCCGGGGCGGACGCGCGTGCCCTCGGGGAAGATCAGGACGGCGTCACCGCGCGCCAGGATGGCGCGGGCGGTGGCGAGCATCTCGCCGTCCCCGTTGCCGCGATCCACCGGAAAGGCGCCAAGGGCATTGAGCAGCCAGCCCTGCCAGCGCTTCTCGAACAGCTCGCGCTTAGCCACATAGTAGAGCGGCCGGCGCGCGAGCGTGGCGATCATGAACGGGTCCAGGAAGGACCGGTGGTTGGCCGCGAGGATCACCGGACCCTCGGCCGGCACGTGCTCGCGCCCGATCCGCGACAAGCGGAAGTACAGGTGGAAGAAGGGCTGCAAGACGGCCCGGACCAGCCAGTAGACGATGGGCTGGACGCCCTTGGTGCGGGCACGCTCGTGTAGTGCGGTGTGGTCCATCGGCGCTCCTGCTCAGACCTACCTCGGCGGCTCGGTCTCGTTACAGTCAGCAGCACATGCCCGCCGACGCGACACGGATGCTCAGGGGAGCCCTGGCCGGCGGGCTGGCGGCCGGCGTGTGGGCGGCTCAGCAGCCGCTCGACAGGAGGCTGTTCGGCGTGGACTACGACGACGCCGAGCTGCTCGGCTCGGCGATCACCGGCGAGCGCGGCACGCCCGCCACGTATGCGCTGGGCGCCGCGCTGCACGTCGTCAACGGCGCGCTCTTCGGCGCGGTCTACGCGGCCGTCTCCCCTGGCATCGGGGGGCCCGGCCCGCTGCGGGGCGTCGCCGCCGGGGTCGCCGAGCATCTCGCGACCTGGCCGCTCACGCGCTTCGTCGGGGCCGCGCACCCCGCCGGCGCCGCGTTCCCGGAGCTGTGGGGCGACCGGCGCGCGTTTGCCCAGGCGACCTGGCGCCATGTCCTCTTCGGCGCGGTGCTCGGGACGCTCGAGGAGCGGCTGAACCCGCCGCCAGGGGAGGCCGCCCCGGCCGAGGACGATCACTCCACCTCCAACTGTCAC
>JAABUS010008243.1_pt1 | contig 11498 bp, 10 predicted proteins | sample 5560161 | NCBI WGS metagenome assembly JAABUS01 (sample SAMN10711885, study PRJNA513376) | rock metagenome | isolation source: Antarctica rocks | place: Antarctica: Victoria Land, Trio Nunatak nord | collected 2016-01-04
GCCGACGGCTGCACGACGGGAGATCGGGCCTGGCGGGTATCATGGCGGCGGGCTCCTTGGTGGGACCGGATGGTTCAGCACCTCCAGTCTACCGAGGAGCTCTCGCGGTTTTCCTGCGACAGCATTGTGGCTTGCCTTGTCCCTACGACCGGTGGCGGCGTCGCAACATGGATCAGCGGCCCCGCAGGCGGGCGGCGATCGGTGCGAAGGCGTCCATGGACGGACCGAAGACGGAGACGTAGCTGATCCCCCAGCGGTCGCGGCGGGCCAGGAGCGTCTCGACGATCTCGTCCTCCGCGCCGACGAGGATCAGGGGGGATTCGACCAGCGTCGCCGGCGGCAGCTCCCACTCGCCGCTGAGCGTCTCGAGCGCCTCGGCCCTGGCCGCCGCGCTGTCCGTCACGGTAAGATGCTGGAGCAGGATGTTGATCGTCAGGGCGTCGAACCGCTCCCCCGCTCCCTCGCGGAGCCAGCCAACCTTGCGGTCCATCGCTTCAGCGGAGGCATCGGGAACGTCCAGCCCGGAGCCGTCCCGCTTCGCGATCGGGGTGATGCTGACGATGTCGGCCCGCTGCCCGGCCAGGGTCAGCATCTTCCGGCCGCCACCGCCCAGCAGGATCGGCGGGCAGGGCCGGTTCAGGACGTTCTCCGGCCCGCCCAGCTCACTGACCCGGTAGTACTTGCCGGTGAACGAGAACGGCTCCCCACCGAACGCGCCACGGATCAGCGTGACCGCCTCGGCCAGCTTCGCGACCCGCACGCCAGCCGGCTCGAACGGGATACCGGCTGTCTCGTAGTCCCTGCCGAGCCAGCCCGCCCCCAGTCCGAGGTCCAGCCGGCCGTCCGAGAGCAGGTCCAGCGAGGCGGCCTCCAGCGCGACGAAGGCCGGGTTGCGGAAGTCGTTGTCCAGCACGAAGGTCCCGATCCGGAGCGACGGCGCGACGGTGGCCGCGACGGCCAGCATCGGGCCCCAGAGCAGGTGCCCGGAGGGGTGGTCCGGCACGGTGACGGTGTCGTAGCCGAGCGACTCGACCCGGCGGACCTCCTCGGTGAACGCGGCCCGGTTCCCGGCCCGGCCGAGGTGGACGCTGAAGCGAAATGGCGTACTCGTGCTGGTCATTCCGATGGCTCCTGCTGACGTCGCGAATCGCCGGGCGTCAGGATAACAGGACACTCGCCCGTTCCACTGTCGTCTTTCGGGCCGCTCCGCCACGACGATCTGGTAGAGCGGCGTCACCGGTGGTCACCCCTACCGAATCGCTCACCGTGCGTCCACTCCGACATCGGTTGTCGTTGGGATACGGACGCCCGGCGGCCGACTCGAACCAGTGACATGACGGTGGAGCGGCAGCCCACGTCCGGACCTGAACAGACGAGACGGGCGGCACCTGATTGGGTGCCACCCGTCTCGTGTGTCCGTCGGTGCTCACGATGAATCGACCGCTCAGGGATGGCGCGTCGACGTCCAACGTCACTCTGGTTGGCCACCGGCGCGGCGCGGCAGGGCGAAGACGAACAGGAAGGCCAGCACCGCGAGGCCGATATTGACCGCCAGCGCCAGCTCGGCGCTGTGGAGGAAGGCCGGCGCCGGACCGTCGATCCCAACGCTGAGGGTCCCGAACAGGACGCTGCTGATGATCGCGATGCCGATTGCCCCGCCGATCCGCTGGGCCGTGTTGACCAGCCCGCTGGCGGCACCGGCCTGTCGCGGGTCGACCGTCGCCAGGATGAAGGAGGTGTTGGGGGCGATGAACAGCCCATTGCCGATGCCGGCGAGCAGCAGGGGCAGGGCAAGCAGCCACGGCTCGGGGTCCGGCGCCCGGTTCCAGAGCGCCAGCAGGACGAGCCCGAGCCCGACCACGAGCAGCCCGGTCCCGAGACTGAGCACGTTGCGCCCCATCCTCCGGGCGACCCGGTCGCTGTTGGCGGCGGCGACGAGACTGCCGAAGGCGAACGGAGTCACGATCAGACCAGCCGCCAGGGCGCTGTAGCCGAGTCCGGTCTGCCAGAGGATCGACAGGGTGAAGAAGACGCTGGTGAAGGCGGCAAAGTAGATCAGGGCCAGGGCGGTTCCGGCGGCGAAGTGCAGATTCCGCAGCAGGTTGATCGAGACGACCGGAACGTTATCCCGCCGCTCGACGCCACGCTCCCAGAACCCGATCGCGGCGATCGCGACGGCCGCGACGACGAAGCTGCCCCACGTCCAGAGCGGCCAGCCCTGGTTCTGGCCCTCGACCAGCGGCAGCAGCAGCGCGAGGCCGGCGACGACGAGCAGGAGCAGCCCGACCGGGTCGAGCTGGTTGGTCAGGCTGCGGCGCTGCTCCGGCTCCCCCTGGATGTCCCGGCCGGGGACCAGCCGCCAGGCCAGCACGAAGGCGACGATGCCGATCGGGACGTTGACCAGAAAGATCCAGCGCCAGCCGTCCGCCGCGCCGCCCAGCTGGATGAGGGTCCCGCCGAGCAGCGGCCCGACCGCTGTGGAGACACCGATCACCGCGCCGAACAGGCCGAAGACCTTGCCCCGGGCGGGGCCGCGGAACAGGACCTGGGCCAGAGCCACGATCGCCGGGTTGAACAGGCCGGCCGAGAAGCCCTGGACGACGCGGACGGCGACGAGTTCGGCCGGGTTCTGGACGATCCCGGCGACGAGGCTCGTCAGCGTGAACAGCGCGAGTCCGATCAGGAACAGGCGGCGATGGCCGTAGAGGTCGCCCAGCCGCCCGGCCGGTATCAGGACCAGGCCGAAGGCGAGCGTGTAGCCGGAGACGAGCCAGGCCAGCGATGTCTGGCTGGCGCCGATCCCGGCCTCGATGCTCGGCAGGGCGACGTTGACGATGGTGACGTCGAGGAATGCCATGAAGGCGCCGATGAAGAGCGGGACGATCATCCGCCAGGCGTCGGGGTGGGCCAGCCCGGAGACATCGGCCCCTTCCGACGACATCTGTCGATCCCGCCCCTGACGCGACGGCACGGACGCTGACTGACCGGTCATGGGGTTTCCTTCGTTGCTGGGCCAGGTGGGCCATCGTGGGATTCGCGGGCGATGTCAGGGACGCGGCCCATGACAGATCTGTGCCACGCGATGTCGGCGTCGAGCCGCATCACGCTGTGATGAACGACTTCGGTCTCGGCGGTCGAGAGCCACTGACCGTAGACATCGAGTTGATACTGGAGCGCTTTGCGGCGAAGCAGCAACTCGTCGAGCCGCTGCTCGATCGTGGTGGTGAGCCGGTGCTCGGCAATTGCACCGGACCGGGCGAGGGCGAGATCGAAGGGATCGAACGAGCGCACGACCGTTCGCAACGCGTCATCGCGAACGATCCGAAGCGCCCGGCGCCCCTCGTCGGTGATCTGGTAGACGACGCGCTCCGGGTAGTTCCCCTCGCGTTCGGTCCGGATCACCTCGGTCAGGCCCTCGCGTTGCAGACGCCCGAGGACGCCATAGAGGGCGCCGGGCGCGATGTCCGTCCAGAGGTGGGTGTAGTCCTCCTGCGCCTGAAGGCGGATCTGATGCCCATGCATAGGGCCGCGTTCGGCCAGTGTCGCGAGGACGAAGAGTCGACTGCTGTTCATGCGACTACTCTCGCACGAGTAGTCGTACATGTCAATCCCTCGCGCTCAGCCCAACACCCAGCTAGCCCATTGGGGCCGGACTGGTCCCGTCCGATTTGGATCAGCGGAGGCACTGGCGGCGGTCAGACCGGAGCGAGCGGGTGGTGTGGCTCGGCGGGCAGCGAGACGGCGATCGGGTCACCGGGGCGGATCTCTCCACCGGAGACGACCGTCCCCATCACGCCGGCCTTCCGGATCAGGTTGCCGTCGCCGTCGCGACCGAGCGTCGCCGCCATCAGGCCGGGCCGGAGCCCGTCCAGCTGACCGCACGGGTTGCGCAGCCCGGTGATCTCGACGACCGCCTCGTCGCCCAGCCGGAGCCGCGTCCCGACCGGCAGGCCGAGCAGGTCGACCCCACGGGTCGTGACGTTCTCGCCCATCTCGCCGGGCGCGACCTCGAACCCGAGGCCGCGGAGCTCGTCGTGCAACTCGGCGTGGATGAGGTGGACCTGGCGCAGGTTGGGCTGCGACGGGTCCCGCGCCACCCGGGAGCGGTGTTTGACCGTGACGCCGGCGTGGGCGTCCCCCTCGACCCCGAGCCCGGCCAGCAGCCGGATCGCGCCGGCGCCGGGCTTGGACATCGTGTGCGCCGGGCTGACGCTGACCGCCTCGACTGTCGCTTCCATCGTCCTGTCTCCTACTCGGAATGTTCTGCCAAGCGCATTGTCACGGGTCATGTTAGGCCCTACCATCACCCTGCGAAGCGTTTCCAGGAGGTGAAGCATGGTAGCGACGATCATCAGCGGCAACGATCGAGTCTCCCTGCCGGACGATGTCCGGGAGGCGTTAGGGCTTCAGGACGGCGAGGTCGTTTCCGTCGAGCAGAGCAGCCATGGCGTCCTTCTCAGACGCACCGTCGATGCCGGCGACCACACCGCCGGTATCCTGTCGCAGTATGCGAAACATCCCCCGGCGTCCATTGAGGACGAGCGTGCGGCATTCGAACTGGCCGTTGCCGAGGAAGTTGCCGGTCGGGACAGGCGGTGACCACCATCGCCCTCCTGGACGCCAATGTGATCCTGCGTTACATCATCCCTGATGACGGGACCCACTCGCCGCAGGCCTCGGCGCTATTTCTAACGATCAAGAGCGGTGAACGAACGGTACGCATCTCCGACACGATCATCTTCGAAACCATCTATACGCTCCAGTCGTTCTACAAGGCGTCGAGGAGTGAGATTCGGGACGCGATCCTGAGTTTTCTGGATTGGCCGACGGTCATTCTGCCCGACAAACATCTTCAGCACGAAGCACTCGATCGATGGGTGAGGGAACGGTCGATCTCGTTCGCAGATTCGTACCACCTGTCGCTCGCCAAGAGCCTCGGCCTGATTGAGATTATCTCGTTCGATCGCAAGATCGAGAAAGATCCAGCGGTTAGACGAGTCGAACCCTGATGATATTGGCGTGCCTGAGGGCATCGACGATGCTGACGACGGTCGGTAAAGAAGGAATGATCGCCCTTCCGAAGGCGTTTCGTGCTGACCTGGGACTGACCGATGGCGCCATCGTCTCGATCGAGGTCGTCGGAGAGACGCTGGTGCTCCACCTGGCCGCCCTGACGCCGACCCAAGCGGTCGCGTTCTTCCAGAACCTGGCGAGTCAGCAGCCGCTGACTCCCGGCGAGGAGGATGAAGCATTCGCCAATGGCGTGGCAGCCGACTTCGAGCAGGGGCAGGCGGAGGGGCGATTTGGTCCGCCACCTGACCAAGAGCCGAGGATCGGCGTCGCGGTCACGCCAGGGCGAGATCGACGCGGCTCATGACCGCGACGCCATCGCCGACGGCGATACTGCCGAGGCCGTCGAAGGTCATGTTCTGCCCGAACATCACCCCTCGCGGAAACCTGCGGTAGGCGGCGAAGGTCCGCAGGGGTTCCTTGCCAGTCTCGGCCGTCTGCTGGTCGGTCGTCGTGATCGCGCAGCGGGCGCAGAGCTTGACGCCGTTGAGCGTCATCCCGCCCGCGCCGCCGGTCCGGATCTCGCCCCAGTTGTCCTCGTCGTTCGGGATGCCGCCGCCCGCGACGACGATGTTGGGCCGGAAGCGGTCCATCGGCAGCGTCGCCTCCCCCCGCCCGGCCAGCCGCCGGTTGAGCTCCGCCAGCGACTCCTTGGAGACCAGCAGGAGCGGGTAACCGTCGGAGAAGCTGGTCTGGTCCTCCGGCCGGGCGTAGGTCTGGTCGACCTGGCGGACGTGGCCGTCGGCCATCCGGGCCAGCCGGACCGGCGTCCCGAGGAACCCGGATAGCCACGCGGCGATCGCGTCGCCCTGATCGACGCCGACCGCCTGGTCCTTCCAGATCTCGACCCAGAGCCGGTCGCCCTCGACCACGCGCTCGAACGTCACCGGCGCCATCCCCGGCGCCGAAACCCGCAGCCCACCGTCCACGACCTCCGGCGCGATCAACGCCATCCGCGGGATCTGCCGCTGCGTCAGGAATTTTCCGTTGGCATCGACGACGACGAACTCGCGGTCATGGGCGATTCCGCGGGCGTCGAAGTCGGCCGTCGCGATCGCCTGGCCGCGGCAGGACTTGATCGGGTACCGGAACAGCCCGTTGACCCGGACCGCCCCAGTTCCGTCGTTCTTCTGGGTCATCATCAATCCCGACATGCTGCTCGCCAGCCGGTTCGGCCAGCGGCTCCCCCTCGATCCCGTCGTCAGTGACGGCAGTATAGAGGGGAGCAAGGGACGAGCAGCGAGGGTGGCGTGGCATGATTACATTTCGCGAGGCAACCGGACTCTCAGGCATGACGTCAAGACAATTCTCAGACAGCTTGCAGCACAGTCGCAAACCTGACCGAGTCATATTTGTTCATGGATTTGCTTCCGCAACCGGAGCAGCGCTGGCAGCCACAGGTGGAGCCTTTGTGAGACCACCATCAGCGATTCGATAGCCATCGTACATTGATCCGAGGACACATAAACCTGCGCCAACGATAGCTAGAGCGAGCCAGAGCGGAGCCGCTGATATAGCCTTGATGACACCCGGAATATCCAGACCCTGGGTAGTAGCCGCGTCAGGCTTTATAGCCCTTACCACAGTCATTATGGTCAGGACAATGGCTGCGGCTACAGACAGAACAAGGAATGCGACGCCGATTGAAGAGAGCAGATTGCTCATTTGGTCACTCCTCCAGGTTGGAATTCGTCAGTTCGCACGAACTTTGATCGGTAACCCTTCGCATTCGGGACGCTCCGCTTAGATCGAATAAGAAACTACTACCCAGTATGTCGAGCCGGGACTGAAGTCGACGCTACTATATCCAACATGTAAAGGGTCGGTTTTCGCATAGAGAATACAACTAATGTAAGACGCGCCACAATTTGGTGTCACATTGTATGCATATATCAAGTAGTCGCTGTTTGTATTTACGTCCCGAAATATTGCACAGCCCGATTCATTGGTCTTTCCATCTTTGTATGGTGCGTACTTCGAGCCGTTGTACCGGTAGAGGAGAACCGGGAGCTTCGAATAGGGAGCACCTGTCCCATACCCAAAACATACCGATACAGAAGGCGCGGCTGCTTCCACAGGAGAAGTAACGAGGCCCAGCATTGAACTCACGACGATGATAGTAGCAAGAACAAACGAACAAAATCGCGATCTCATGATGGCACACTCCTCTAGCAGGACGTTCCTCAAAAACTACGCATCAGTTTAGGCCGAATCGATTGATCGACTTGTGGAACCCGGAATTCCAATGAGCTGCGGAAGCAGGGTTCAAGTCATCTATCACCCAGTTCCGCATCGTGGCCGGAGCGACGACGGGACGCTTCGCCGCCTTCGGGAGCATCGGGACCGGGCTGCTGGTGGAGGCGGACAGGCGGCGGGTCGCCATCGTTCCGCCGTAGCGTTCGGCTTCGAAGAGCTCGGTCAGGCGCTGCATCGCGACACCCTCGATCGGATGGCGGTCGCGCGGCTCGTCTCGCGAGGGGTCGGGCGGCCTGGCTGATTGGGGACGGGTGGTTAATCCGAGGATAGGGACGCCGCCGGCATCCGGCTATACCCCGATTGGGGTATTTGCGGGAATTGCGTTTGTCAGGTGGCGGCTTCGGAGACCGGGCCGATCTGGTTGGACACCGGCGCGTCCGGCGGGATGGGCTGCTGCCAGCGGCGGGCGAAGGCGAGGTAGCCGATCGCGATGACGGCCTCGAAGGCGACCAGGATCAGGAGGGCGTTGCTGTAGCCGGTCCGGGCGCCGATCCAGGGGACGAACAGGACGCCGATGAAGCCGCCGAGGCGGATGGCGGTCATGAAGATCGAGAAGAAGCGGCCGAAGACCTCCTCGGGGAGGGTGTTCTGGAAGTAGGTCAGGGCCGGGGTCTCGGCGAACTCCGAGAGGATGCCGACGGCGACCAGGGCGAGGAGGACCAGCGCCGGGACGGGGAGCGTCGCGAACAGGCCGAAGCCGACCATGTTGGCGAGCTCCATCACGCCGATCAGGACGAGGACCGACCGGGTCATGTGGGTACCGAGTCCCGCGGTGAAGCCACCGAGGATCGCTCCCGCCGCGAAGGCGGCGTAGAAGATCCCGATGCCGTCCTCGCTGAATCCAAGATCGATCGACCGAATGATGAACATGCTGTAGGCGCCCTGAAGGATGAGCGTCCCGGTCAGCGTCATCAGGCAGAATCCCATGACGTCGGGGCGTCGCAGCAGCAGCCCATATCCGCCCGACCCGCTGGACGGCACGGGGCTGAGGTCGACCGATTCCGCGTTCTCTCCCTCCTCGTCCAACTCCGCTGCAACGCTGCGACGGCGGGAGCTGACCCGGGCCACGGCGGCGGCGATGACGAGATAGGTGAGCCCGTTCAAGATGAAGACGATGTTGACGCTGCTCAGGGCTAGGAGTAAGCCACCAACCGCGGGACCGACGACGGACGCCAGACTGTCTTCGAGACTCAGCAGCGCGGTCGCGGCGCCACGCTGTTCGGGGGTGATCCATCGGGCCACCGCGCTCCGGAAGGCCGGGAAGGTGATGACGTTGCCGGTCTCGAACAGGACCATCAGTACATAGAGCAGCCACAGGCTCGGGAATACGGAGAGCAGGACCAGGGACGTTGCCAGGACCGCCATGAGGATCTGGGATGCGATCAGGAGGCCGGGTCCCTGGACGCGGTCGATCAGGATGCCGGCGGGGATCTGGAGCAGCAGGCCGGGCACCTTGCGCAGGGCGAGCAGCCCACCGACGGCGAGGAGGTTGTCCCCGCCGAGCTGGTAGGCCAGCACCGCGGTCGCCACGATGTTGAGCCAGTCGCCGATGTCCGATAGCGACGAGGCGCCGATCAGGATGCGGGGCTCCGGCGCCCGGAGCAGACTGCCGTACCGCCCAAGTCCCGCCCGGATCGTGGCTCTCATAGCGGCGCGATCTCCTGTGATCGAGGATTCGTCTGGGCGATTCGATGGATGCACGAGCAGAAGACTGGCATCTTCAGAAGTGGAGACCACACAACAAGAAGCTCGTGGAGGAACCTGTCATCCCACGAGCTTCTCGGTATCGTTGATGAATCTGGACCGGGACTACGGCTTGCCGCGGACAACTTCAAGGGGCTCGTTCTCGAACGTCATGGTGGTCTCTCCTTCCCGGATGCTCTGATCGTCGGTGGGTCAGTGATGGGACTAGCCGCGGCCCTTGATGGCCTCAAGGGGCTCGTTCTCGAACGTCATGGTGGTCTCTCCTTCCCGAATGCTCTGGTCGTCGGTGGGTCAGGAACAGTACCGGCCCCGCGCTGCTCGAACGGTCTCACCCCTGAGATGTTCGATTGGAGTTGAGACGAGGATAGGACCATTGGCTACCCCGGGCATCCCCCGATGGGGGTATTTTTCGACATGGCGTGTCAAGGGGCAGAACGGAAATGCCGTGACCGGATCGGTTCGTCGCGGCATGGCAGCCCGTTCCATTGGGACGCGGAGCCGATGTCGTAGGGCCGACGTTTACGAGCCCGGCCGCCGCAGCGGCCATCGCTCCGCAGGGCGATAACGGTGCCCGTAATCCGGCTCTTCCGCCGTAACGCTCTGGTCGCGAGCAGACCCCTCCCCCAGCGAAGCGCGACCCCTCCCCGGCTCGGTGTCGGCACTGCGGTGCCTCACCGCCCGGACAGGGGCTCATGCTGGTCGGCTTCGCCGTCCTGAGGGAGTCGCCAGTTCGCGGAACGGCTCCCCTCTCCGGGACCGGTGAGTCGAAGTCGCCCGGAGGCGACGGAGCGAACCGGGAGCCGGGGAGGGGCTGGGGGAGGGGTCTACTCACCGGTCCGTAAACCTGGCCCGGCCTCAGCACCCGCCCTACTCGGTCCCGTTGCGGACGGCCCAGGCGGCCATGGCGGCGCGGGAGTTGACGTTGAGCTTGCGGCGGATGTTGCGGGAGTGCGCGACCGCGGTGTGCGGGCTGATGAACAGCGCCGTGGCGATCTCCGGGTCGGTGTGGCCCGCGGCGATCAGCGCCAGGACCTCGCGCTCGCGGCGGGACAGCACCTCGACCGGCTCGCCCCGTGCCCGGCGGGTGCCCTTCCGGGCGGCGGGCCGCTGGATCACCCGCCCGACCGTCATCGCGAGAGCCACCGCCTCGTCGATGGTCAGCTGCCGCCCCGCGTCGAAGGCGTCCTCGAAGGGGGTCGTCCCGGCCGCGTCCCGCATCCGCTCGATACTCGCCGCCCGGCGGCGCTCGTCGGCCGGTGGGCGGGGAATGCCGAGCCGGTCCCGGATCGCCTCCGCCGCCCCGGTCAGCTGGGCGGCGACGAGCGGCTGCCCGGCCAGCGCCGCGGCCTCGCCCAGCCCGCGCAGGCACTCCATCAGGTAGCGCTGGTTGCCCTGCTCGTGGCAGATCGCCAGCGCGTCGAGGTAGTGGGTCACGGCGCCGGCCTGATCGTCGCCCGCCAGGGCCGCGTCGCCGAGGGCGCAGCGGGCCATCGCCCAGCCGTAGTCGTCGCCGAGCTCGTCCCAGACCGTCACCGCCTCGGCGAGGTCGGTGTGGGCCTCGGCGAGCTGCCCCTGCCGGAGGTGGCTACAGGTCAGGTTGGTCAGCAGCACCGCCACCGCCCGCCGGTCGCCCCCGTCGCGCTGGATCGCGAGGGCCTGCCGGTAGAGGTTGACGGCCTGACCATGGGCGCCGCGGTCGTCGGCGCTGACGGCGAGGTCGTTCAGGCAGACGGCGACATCGCCGGTCGCGGGGCCGATCTCCCGCCAGAGGGTGAGGGCGAGGTGGTGGTGGCGCTCGGCCCCGGCGAAGTCGCCCTGCTGCCGGGCGAGGCGACCGGCCGCGCCGAGGACGCGGGCGTGCAGCCGGGGCTCGCCGGGGTCCCCGAGCGCCAGCGCCTGCCGGAGCCAGTTGCGCCCCTCGGTGATATGCCCGCGCACCCACCAGAAGCGCCATGACGCCGCCATCATCCGCGCCGCGACGGTCGCCTGCCGGTGGTCGACCGCCCAGCGGAGCCCGTCGCGGATGTCGATCAGCTCCTCGTCCAGCCGCTCGAACCATTGGGTCTGGTCCGGCCCGGTCAGCTCCCTCTCGGCGTCCTCGAGCAGGGCGCCCACGTAGCCGGCGTGGCGGGCGGCGGCGCGCTCCGTCTCGCCACACTCGCCAAGCAGCCCGAGCCCGACCATCCGGATCGTCTGGAGCATCGTGAAGCGCGACTGCGTGCCGGGCAGGGTTGCCCGCTTGATCAGGCTCTGGTCGAGCAGGATGGCGATCGACGCCACCGCGCCCAGCATCGAGTCCCGCACCTGCCGGTAGGCGTCCGCCCCCTCATGGACGTGTTCCGGCAGGGCGAGCGCGGGGAGGGGGGCGGTTCCGGGCGCGACGAACTCCCAGCCGATCGCGACGGCCATGGCCGCCCTGGCGCTGAAGAACCCGCTGAAGAGGCTCAGCCGCCGGAAGACGACCTGGT
>JAABUS010008244.1_pt1 | contig 11497 bp, 16 predicted proteins | sample 5560161 | NCBI WGS metagenome assembly JAABUS01 (sample SAMN10711885, study PRJNA513376) | rock metagenome | isolation source: Antarctica rocks | place: Antarctica: Victoria Land, Trio Nunatak nord | collected 2016-01-04
TTCTTCGAAAAAGGTAAGGAAATGATGAGGGAATGATCGCTTGCTCAAGCGCTTGACGATCGATGTGCTGTGTGTGCATGCTGTATATACATCATAGTTCAAACAGAATGCTGTTGTGAATTGCACTTTATTTATTGCAGTGCTGTCGCTTCGAATGGGTTCGTGTTAGGATGAAATAGCACTTGCGGTCGCATCCTTTATTGTAACACCTGTATATGCTCGGATGGCATGGTGGTCATGCGCTCAAAAGGGAACGGGCGGCGACAGTATACCGAGGTAGCCCTTGCGGTGGTACATACGCACCGGTGCGTCTCCGAGTGCTTCTGCCTTGGTTTTGAGTAGACGTTTCAGTGTCTTGAAATTGCGGTCCAGCAAGTGAGGCATGACTTGGTATGGGGATGCCGTTTTGCAGTAGTACATCCTGCAGGAAGTCTCGCTCTTTGGTCATTTCCCGTACTTGTGCTTCTATATTTGAAATGTTGTTTGAGGTCTCCTGCTCCTTGTCTTTGCGTCGCTTTCGGAATTTATGGGAGGCGGTGGCATTGCGCTTGCGTTTTTCGTCAGCGACTTTAGACGCAGCTTGCACGTCAAAAGGTACCTGAATGGGACCTTGCTCCGTTTCGAGCGTCAACATCTGACATTGGCTCTGGCCCAAAGCCTTTGATGTTGGCGCGTTGAATGGGTTGACTGTAGTGTCGATCGGTCCCCTGTGGGAAGTGCGGAGGGTATAGCGCTTGGGGAGACATTGGCTATACTCCAGCCGTGGCTGAGTTGACTATGCAGAAATATCTCCTCTTGTATTGCACTCTTGTCCCACCTCGATCACTATTAGACGTTGATGTCGAGCTATTCAATATTTACCATTCGTCGCCTATTGTGTAGTCAACTTATCTCACCACAAAATTTAAGGTGTCCGGTTGGTGCCGACTACTGCGTTAGTCACATGCTCGCCATTGACCCCACATCATCATATCCCTCATTGCGATACTCTAATCAGTGAAGCAAGCGGCACTTCATCGAGGCTGCAGAAGGTGTGATCTCCAAACACTTATTCGTGAGCATGGCTGATAAGACTGAAATCTAGTTAGCTTGTCCTGTCGCACCTCACTGAGATCCCAAAAGCCCACCATGTCTTCTCATCCAGAAGTCATCCGTGTTTACGCCGGCATCGATATTGATTCCGATTTGATAGACGCAGCGAGAGGTGAATGCGATGGTCTGGACCTCAATACCACAGATTCATTCAAGGTCTTCCGGCCAGGAGAGAAATGCGCCAAGATTATCGACTCCTTGAAGAACAAGGTGGGTTAATATTTAAGGCAGCAACGAGCGTTAACGCAACAGAGGCTTACCAGGTGGTAGATTTCACGAACGGCTACTGGGCGTACTGTCTTTGTACTTCTTCCCGGTGCTACTAGCAAGTACATGGAGGCAACCTGTATCGCTGTCCCGATCAAGAAGGAGGGCTTGCCAACCAGTGTAATAACTGAAACTGGACAGATCGTTACTGTGAATTGGGAGGAAGGGAAAGCTTGGGAAATACGTCAAAGTGTTAAACCAGCGGCAGTAGATAAAAAGGGAGGGACTTTGCTGCTATGGCATTTAAAGTGATGGACTTGCTCGGTGGGCCAGAAGGGTAGAACATGTTGTAAATTCAAATTAATATTTTTATTAGGCTTTCGGGTATTATCGACGTGGTATAAGAATCATCGCATATGATAAGCTAACCCGTTTTCGATATCTGGAACCCAAGGGACGTAGTTGCCATTGCCTGCCATGAGCCCAGCATCAGGGTTCACACTCGGAGCTTCGGCCCCGGACATACCTTCAGACTCGGCGAACCAAGGGACGTAGTTATTAGTGTTTGCCCCGAATCCAGCATCAAGGTTCACATCAGAAGCTTTGGCCCCGGACATATCATCAGACTCGGGGAACCAAGGGATGTAGTTACCAGTGCTTGCCCCGAATCCAGCATCAGGACTCAGACCAGGGGCCTGGGCGGGGGCATGGGCTTGGGCATCAAACGCATCGTCAGACTCGGGGAACCAAGGGACGTAGTTGCCAGTGCCTGCCGCTGGCCCAGAGCCAGAACCCAGATTAGTGTATTCGGCTGCAGATAGATTGTTGGATTGTGGATTTCTCTCTCCTTCCTGTGGGTTTGGTGGAACGCCCAATTGACAAGCATACTGCAAATTTTGACCCGGCGGGGATCCATAAGCTGTATTGGTAGGATTTCTTTGCAAAGAGGCTGGAATAAAATGGCTTGAGTGCTGATGGGCAGTGCCCGGCGTCGCTATACTACCATCAGTCGTTACGCGCGGGCCATCATATTCACCAGAGCTGAAGTTGTTACTAGAAGGATTCGGAGGATTTGTATGTATTAGATGCCGTAGCGACGGAAGACGCAATGCTGGAGATCGTTGAGTCCGCTCACGTTCATAAGATCGAGTCTCCTCTAATGATGGCCTCGCTGCGATGGTGGGAAGTGTATATGAATCTAAATCTGTCAACACAGCTCTGAATTATTCCGATCGTAGCCAGTGCTCACTTACTCATGCCGAGGTTCGTCAATCCTTGTACTCCGACCTCAGTTGTGAAGAAAGCCTGACCTGTGGGTGGATTCGACTCCATTCCTGATGAGTAGGCCTCGGGCCCGCTCTGTTGATGACTGCTCGCTAAGGGCATAAGTGCAGCCGCGTCCTCCCACTGGCTAGGCCTAGAAAACACACCTTCATGTGTTTGTGTCCGGAAGTGTTCTGCGTCTCGATGGCTGTGTTCCGCCTCTTCAAGGCCGTTGACCATATCCCTTGCTGTTGATAAGACTCGATTGCCAGATTGCGAAGTATCTTGATACTGCGACAGTTGAGCATCGGAGGGACAATCAAATTGCGGGAGATTAATATCCTGATTTAATCGGCGGCGCTTTCCCCATGGTTCAGAGGGAGAAGAGCAAGGCTCATATGGTTTGTTGGTTCGCGACAACTTCTTGCACCACACTGTAGAAAAATGAGCAGCGCCAGTGCCAGCAACGGTCACGTACCATCATACAGAGTCTGGCATTCATCATACCAGTCTGCCTTCTGCTCCACAAGTTCCTTGATCCATTCCGAATCGTTCATCATCGTCTTCAAAAAGGGAAGATCTTCGAACTTGACCGCTCGAAAAAGACTGTATTTGAAGCTCAAAATCGCTGAAATTACCCTTGTGCCGACTAATAGTTCGAAGACAAGAAATTTGATTCCGTGCTCGATTCCTCTTCTTGTGATATCCTGTTTTTTGAATCGACGATTGTTGCTTTCAAGGTACTCCACGATGTGTCCCAAACCCCGTTCTTGTGAAACCGATAAGTCCTTCACCAGCACGCTGACTTTTGACGATCCATAAGTGTGGCGTTCCCACTGGATATACTCATCAGCTAAGGACCGCTGACTCAGGCCCTTTCGAAACCTGGCCTTTGGCGTTGATCGACTTCCATCAAGCTGAAGATCAACCACACGAGGATCCTCGACTATCCGTTCTAGCTCATCCTCAATAGCTTCGAGTTCTGGTCTCGATAGAAACTCCTGGATCTGGGCCGAATCTTTGTCCAGCGCTTGGGTTAAGGTCAACACTGGTGGAGTCGGAGAGAGCTCGTGGCCGCTCAGGGAGGGTGAAGAGGAGGATTGTTGGATAGAGAAAGTTGTTGAGCCCTGAGAATGAAGAGCGAGCGAGGATGTGTCGGTGGTGTTTGGAAGAGTGGAGGACGAATTTGGACCATTCAAAGATGGTGTCGATGAACCCTGGGCAGCGAGAGCAGGCAGGAACGACTTGTTCGTGACCATAAGGGCTGAAGAGGAACTGTGATCTTCCGAAGGAGGTGAGCACGAGCTGTGATTGTTTGTAAGAGGAGGAGTCCAAGTGCCGCCATCATCCCCCACAACTGTCCGAAGCTTTTGAAAGGCTAACATTGCCTCAGCTCTATGAGGCAGAAACGCTTCTTTAGGAACATTGCAAAGAACTTTCAGAGCCTTCTGAACGTGGACGGTGTCGTTGTGAGACATGTATAAACTTAATGTTTGTGAGACAAGAGATGGTCGAAAGGACATGCTGCGGACGTGTTTAGAAGCCTAAGAGCACTGCGCTATTCTCCTTGTCTTTTGACCCCGGGGTGAAGCGTCGGGATTAAATGTTCCGCTAGACTCTGCGAAGTCAACCTTAATCCCTGTCTTTCGACCCCGGGGGTGAAGTGCCGGGATTAACTGTTCCGCTAGACTGTACGAAGTCAACCGTGGTCCACCTCCGCCGAGAACTTATGGCTCACACAAGGCCTACACTACAAAAGAAGATGGCTTTGATATCAACTTGATAGGGAATCTGCATCTCATACACGCATGTTCAAGGTCCAGCGTACATTCTACCCACTTCCCCGGCCGATCTATCCATCTAGTACACTATATCTTCCCACTTCGCCAGTTACTATTGGTTTATCGAGACAAACCCATCATGAATGAGGATCGCAAACCGTGGAAGTCAGGGAACTCGAGTCCATACTGTGAAAAGGATGCGCCAATGAGAAGATCGGTATCGTTCGTCCCTTTGATCGTAATGAGCTCTGAAGTTTCCTAATATGAAATTACGAATAAGGAGAGGAGCGACTGCTATATCATATCCGTGCATCTGTGCATGGGAAGTTTTATTTTATTTGCCTCGTTTTGCCTTTTGGACCAATCCACTGAACTGTCCCCTGCATTCTCACCTGCATGCCTCCTGTTTTAATTATGGAAAGAGTCTCACCGACAGTTCATCTTGCTGTCCTGGCTTGTGTTCTCGTTGCCACTCTTGCAGCACTTCTTCCTCTGCGTTGGCGACACGTTCGCTTGAATTCGTTTCAAGATCTGTGCCGTCAACTACAGACATGGATCACGATATTGAAATGCATCTCTGACATCGCCCTAGTCGTTTTAAGTGCTCTGAACGTCTCAACAATCGTTCACGATGGTAAGCAAAGGCATTTTCGACGGCTGTATATGTCGTAAGTCCTGACTGTGTCGTATAGGAACACACCTTTGGATCTCTATTGATCTCCTTCTTCGCTTCTCCATCACATGTGTAATAATCTTAGAGGTATGCCTTGAGCGAACATCTCAGACCAAACGCTGATTGTCGGCCATAGCATTTAATGGTGCAGCAGATCTTTCGTCAAACTCTCTTTGAACGGTTCTGCGGCTCTGTTAGTTTTGTTGCCATCTTTGCGTTCATCGTCTTGAGGTTTTTACCGTTTATCAGGTACGATCGTGGTATCATTGCAGAACTTATGCATGCTCATTTGAACTGCAGGTTGTACAACGAGGCATTGCATTTTTGAACTGTTTTTGCCGCCAACTTTTCGAAGACTTTGTGCTTCAGTTCCATTTACTGGTGAACTTTATACCAACTTCAGAGTGATCGCAAATGGAAGTCTCCTCTTGCCATCAGCGCCATTTCTAGTTCCTTGGTCACCCTTTCGACGCTAGTAGCTTTGATAGTGAGACAGATGTATTCATGAATTCGAAGTCCCCTATTCTCTGAGGTAAGTCGGGTGATAATAGAAGCTCAAGGCGAAAGACAGTACTGATAAAAACCGCAGGCTTTTCTACTACTCATCACCGGGCAGTTCTCGCTACGTAGCAATATCATGGAGAGAAGTCAGGCTCTCAAGAAAATCCACGGAAATATGCCGAACGAGTTCCCAAGTGAACCACGGCAGCGCAATACTGGCACTAGCAACGAAAGATCCTTCACCACATCGACATCAAGGAAACCATTGATCGACGATTCGAACGACCCCAGAGAGCTTTACGCGTTCAGCTTATCAGCAATTCAACTGGGAAAAAAGGAAGGAGACGGAGAAGGAGAAGAGGTGATTCTCCGCATGAAAGAAGAGATTCATGGTGTTTCTGGTGAGACTAGATGCCCCCTTGATTGCCCTACCTTTTGTCGCTCTTTACTCTTCTCAGTCCGTTCTGACCTTATGCTACAGCTTATATCCCTGAAAAGTCCTCACATTCCGGCAATTCACGTCCATTCATGTGCTGCTCCTACATGTCGCCATCGCTGGGCTGGTGCCGTCGGATGACACACTTCACAAAAGATCTCCTTGCCAAGGACGAGGACCCCGAATCAATTGTGCTAATGCTGAAAGCGAAGTGGCCTCAAATGGCTGGCCTTGTAGAGGTCAAATGGGTGGAGTTTTGTGCATGCAAGGGCCAATCAGAGGAGTTGATAGTAGAAGCCGAAGAGATGGAAAATACAGCGAAGCTGGGTTATGATCACTGTAAGAAATACAAACAGCAAGAAGCGGACGAGATCATCGAGAATTGAAGCTGGTGGCATTCAGAACTGAAGGGGGGTTCAAGGGTTGTACGTCATAGATGAGGCTTATGTAGAGCCGCCTCTCATCTACGGTACTGCTACTTTCAGTACTGCCATTTTTAGTATCGTCACCTTCAGTACTCTCTTTGACAGCATTCCCTTCCACTTCTGTCGCCGACACAACCCCGAAGTCCGGTATGAGAGCTTACTTTCTCCACGATTACGTATGTTCCTCATGGAGCACACATTAGACATAGTCTTTCGGTAGAGATAATATTACCTCATCATGTGAAATGGCCCGAAAGAAGGGTAACGTTCGACGTCGAGCCTTGCGCGCACAGGAAAGATGAAAGGCTATGATAAGTAAAGATTCATCCTATTTGCGGCTAGGTAGCATGTTCACCCCCAAATTTTGAGGGCTCTACGGTCGATTGGGACTTTTTCATCTCCATTCCTATTTCTGGGGCGGCTTCATTCCCGATTCTAGGACTTTCATAGGCTGTCTTTGAAAGCAGGTTCATGATTGATCTAATATTCATGAGGGGAGTCTTACGCCTGCAACCCTTTCCCGTCACATGTGTGTGTTCATCAATCCACCGTAATCCTCGACTGAGAAACAATCAACCTTGAATAACCTTTACTCTTTGGAAGTTAATTCTTGTAGATGCACTTGGATCACGATCATGTTGATCCCATCACATACACGGGACGTCTTGCAGGAGTCCTCCCTCGATCTCTCCGGCCACGCAGCTTTCAACAGAACCATAAGAACCTGTTGAGTCAACGAAAAAATTGGTTTCTTTAGGATTTGCATTCATGGCAAATCCTACCCCATTACCTTCTCCAACGGGACCTGCTTCAGCCACTCAAGCTAGAGATGCGAGAAAACCTCAAAGTCAAAAACCCCTTCAGGCTTCCAATGAAAACGACTCTGACGCCGCTCTCGACACATCATCTAACACTAAATCTTCAGAGACCGCCAACGGAAGGAGTGACAGTGGGCACAAGCAAGATGGAAAAGAAGCGCAGAATGGAGAGAGCTGTCTAGAATTGTGTCGTCTATCGAAACGCAGGTCAGATGTCGAAAAGTTGCTGAAAGCCGTGGTTGACATCCGCGAAGATTCCGGTGATACTCTGATCGTCGTGGATACTGCAGTCCTTGATATCGCCAGTCTAGAAAGGTTGCTAGGTTGTGAAGCGAAACGAGGACGCGATGTGCTACATTGTACTCAAGAGAACGCAAGCTCTGATACTGGAAAAATACTGCTTAGTGAAATAAGGGATGAATTACGTTTCTGCGAGACTGCATTGCATGTCAGACGGGCTGGGGCTGAATCAGCTTTCAAATGCTATGAGATGATCGCAAAAGCCTGTGGGGTTTACGACGTTTGGGACGTTTGGAACGAAAGAGCAGGCGAAGAGAATGAAAACGCAGAGTTCGTCGCCTGATTCAATATTAAGATGAATGCTGACAATATCAATAAAGTGACCGAACGCAAGACTGCAGTGACGGGAAAAGCAGTCAATCATTGCTCGACGAGGTTCGTACAACTTCGAGCGAGGCCAAACAACAGCGAGTAAACCAGCGAGAAAACCTGGAGCATGATTTTGAGGAGGGGGAACGAAGAGAGGGCAAGAGATGGTGTTGTCGTTGCAAAGAATGGACAGAACCGACGAAAGAATATCGGTGCGGGGATCGTTATTGCGATCATCCGCGCTGTAATGACTGCAGAAAGTAAAATGTCTTCCCAAGGGCTTAATAGGCTTTAGACTTTCTTCCTTCCTGTCTTCTTGATATGCGGAGAGGCCCAGATCGTTTGTGTAGATAATAGATTGTGCGATGGAACCTACCGTCAAGAGGTCGAGAGAATGTATGTATGCCAGGTATGTCGCTGGAAACGAGCCAGACCTTGCATTTCCCAATCGACGAGGGTCACAAGCGCCAAAACTTTGAAAAGCGTGAATCAGCCGGGCATAAGCTCGCCATCGTTTCCCAGTCCAAGGCCTCACCAACAAGGCTACTCCAAAGCTTCCGCGAAACCCTGGAAGTAAACACGAGCTAGGTTACGTGATAGATCATACATAGGCCGAAGGAGTTGATCACCTCCACCCCGAATTTGAAGGCGCTTTCCTGTTTTGAGGAAAGGAGACTCATCAGAGTATCTGCACCCCTGATCTTCACCCTGCGCTTGAGATGAAAGGGCGGCCCAGAGATAAAGCGTGTCTGTTGGAACTGGGCTTATATACAACGGCAAAGGGCATCCCATTCGATTCTCTTTTTCAACTTCGCTCGGACAACCTTACGTTTTGTCTGGTCCCCTGCTGGATATTCACAGTGCAATGGAATCGACCAATAGTAAGTCAGTAGCGACGTTTATCCGGCAGTGAAAGTAACAAAGGCGCAGGTTCCACCTCCGTGTCGCCACCCGTCGAGTATCGATGGACAACCAACGGCCCTTGCGTGTTTCTCACATCGTGGCGGCAGAATGATTGGGAAACAAGATTCCGACCGGAGCAGTACACTTTGCCAGATCTTTGTACTCAGTCAACACCGCTCAACAGGATTTTGATGATTCAACCTCTAAGAATCTTGCCATTTGAATTCTTCAACTTTGTCTCTCAATTTGGGTCTGTTGATTACGCAGTGTGGTCAAGACAGTCTTTGACTGTCAAATTTTTCTCAAAAGAGCACATCGATAAATGCTTTGACGAAGTTGTCGAAAAAGGGTACAATGCGGCGATCACTGCGGTAGGTGCGATATTCAATATGGAACTTCGATGGCTAAATCAGATATAGGAGCGCCCTTATCAAATACTCGAATTCCTGCCTCATGGGCCCCTGCACACTAGTCAATGAAGGCAAGAGCGAGGTGGTGCTGGAACTTAGATAGATATCGTGCAAAACGACAACCGTTTTCTTACCGTGTGCCTGCCTGATCTCCACCACCATCTCAAGAATCCTCAGCCGTACATCGTAGAGCCCATCCCTTTCGCTGTTAGACTCATTCTCGTGCAGAATATGGCTCCACCTCCCTGCATGCATGGCCGAGACCTGCCACCTAGGTGTCTTTATCCTTTGCTGTTCCTTTTGGGCCCCAGACTAGTGGCTCAGCCCCTCTTCCCTCATCCGAACCAGACATCTAGCTCCTTGTTAGCTCGATTCGAAGACGGCGAATGAATGGATGGCCTTTCAGCCTCGTCTTTTGTAATGAGGCTCTTCTCCTTCCCACCATAAGAGATCTCTAAGATCCCATATATTCTTCACATAAAAACGACGGATCCTTCACATCTTTGACTTGACCACTCCTTTTTAAACTCATCGAACTGAAGCATGGCTTTTAGCAAAGCTTTTGAGGCTATAAAGTCTGCAGGTCCGATGGAAGGCAATTCAAGGACGAGTATCACACAGTTGCCTGCCAACGTTCTCGAAGCATTCATCCCAGGCTATTCGGTCATCTCGAAGTTCCTGCTCGATGTGCTAGGCTTCGATATCACTATCGTTGTGTCCGCCGGCCTTCTGATCTTTGGGCTCCTCACTTCTCTAAAATTTCTTGGCCAACACGCATACGCTGTCTTTGAGGAGTACTTTACATGCTTCATCAGCATCGACTCTGACGATGACATCTATTACCACATCATGGAGTGGCTTGAAGGCCATAAGGTATCCATTAACTCACGTAGCTTGATGGCCAAGACTGGACAAGAGCATGCCTGGGACTTCCACGACCTGGACACGACAGCGGATGAACTGGATCCAAACACTCTCATCAACTTTAGTAATTGGGATTTCAAAGTTCCTCCAAAATTCCAGCCCTACTTTGGTCGTCATATCTTCTTCCATCAAGGCCGGTGTTTTGAGTTCCGTCGCTCTATTAAACAGATGATGAGAGGTAGTGGTTTCCGTGAAGCAGAGAGCATTCGGCTTACCTGTATCGGACGCTCGTCCCAGCCTATCAAAAATCTCATGAAGGACTGCCGTAATCACTACCTGAATAAGGAAATCGCTCTTACCGTTGTACGCAGACCGGTAAGTAAAGAGGATAGAGGAGGACACAATATGTGGCAAAAAGTTGCAACGAGACCTTCTAGACCTATGCACACGGTCGTCTTGAACCACGATGAGAAGACTCGGGTTCTGGAGGATATAAACGAGTACCTGCATCCAGCCACTCTCAGGTGGTACGCCGCTCGCGGTATTCCTTATCGTCGTGGGTATCTGTTTCATGGAGTAAGTATAATCCTATCCCAAAGGTCACTAAATGCCTTTTACTCTTGCTGACGTTTTCAAAAGCCCCCTGGGACTGGCAAATCCAGTTTTGCCTGGGCCATCGCTGGCGTTTTCGGCCTTGATATTTACTGCATCTCGCTTGCGGATCGAACTCTTACAGAAGAACACTTGGGGATAATGTTCAGTTCACTGCCCCGACGCTGTGTAGTTCTGCTTGAAGATATCGACAGCGCCGGCCTGATTAAACGCCAAGAAGAAGGCGAAAAATCCGCCAAACCAGCCGACGACGCGGCCGCGAAAATTGGCGCCGAACTTAGCAAGGCCCTTAAGGACGCTTCGGAGAACAACGGGAAAGGTAAAAAAAACAAGGGAATCAGCTTGTCTGGTCTCCTCAACGCTATCGATGGTGTGGCTTCGCACGAAGGAAGAGTTCTAGTGATGACAACCAACTGCCCCGAAAAGCTTGACGAAGCTTTAATTCGACCAGGTCGTATAGATATTAAAGTTGGATTTACCATGGCCACACGTTCCCAAATCTCCGAGCTCTTCACTCGCATGTACTTCCCCGATGACAGCCCTTCAAGACTCATTGCTACTTTCAGCAAAGAAACCCCCAGACAACAACAACAACAACAACAACAACAACAACAACAACAACAAGAAGTCGACGATCTTCTTGCTCAGGAACCTGCCATCCTCCAGTCCTGCGCCAACAAGCTCACGTCCATCGGCCCCCCCACCCTCGCAAAGAGTGCCAGCGATCTTGCCACCGTTACGCCTTCCAATAGCCCTTCCCCCAGCGCAGCTGTCACACCCGCGTCGATGAAGTTGAAGGATATGGCGGAAGACTTTGCGATTAAGTTGCCGGAGAACATGCTTACGCCAGCCGAGATACAGGGGTATTTTCTCACGCGGAAGAAGGACCCACGGAGGGCGCTG
>JAABUS010008246.1_pt1 | contig 11497 bp, 8 predicted proteins | sample 5560161 | NCBI WGS metagenome assembly JAABUS01 (sample SAMN10711885, study PRJNA513376) | rock metagenome | isolation source: Antarctica rocks | place: Antarctica: Victoria Land, Trio Nunatak nord | collected 2016-01-04
CGACCGCGGGCGATATCCAGGTCACCAACCCCGAACTCGTGCTGTGCCACCTCGACGAAGGCGCGACGCTCAACATGGAGCTGACTGCGGAGATCGGTAAAGGCTATGTGCCGTCTTCGGAAAACCGGCCCGTCGATGCGCCGATCGGGCTTATCCCCGTCGACGCGCTCTATTCGCCCGTGCGCCAGGTTGCGTACAAGGTGGAGAATACGCGCGTGGGCCAGGAGCTCGACTACGACAAGCTGACGTTGACGGTGGAAACGGACGGCACGGTGTCGCCCGAAGACGCTGTCGCCTACGCGGCGCGCATCCTCCAGGACCAGTTGCAGCTGTTCGTCAACTTCGACGACAAGATGCAGACGACGTCCGTGCCGCAGATGGCGGGGATCGCGGTGCCGTTGCAGCCCGACCTGCCGTCCGATACCAACCAGCTCAACCGCTATCTGCTCAAGAAGGTCGACGAACTGGAGTTGTCGGTCCGTTCGGCCAACTGCCTCAAGAACGACAACATCATTTACATCGGCGATCTGGTCGGAAAGACCGAAGCCGAAATGCTGCGGACGCCGAACTTCGGACGCAAGTCGCTGAACGAGATCAAGGAAGTCCTGTCGTCGATGGGGCTGCGGCTGGGCATGGAGATCCCCGGCTGGCCGCCTGAGAATATCGAGGACATGGCGAAGAAACTGGAACAGGAGATGCTCGGCTGAGCCGGCCAGCGGCTAGCGCGAGCTAGCCGCGGACTCGGCGACAGCCCGGCCGGCGGGGCGGGCGGCCTACAGCCGCGCGAACCCGTCCGGCGTCACGACGCGGCTTTGCCGCGGCGATGTCACCGAGATTACGAATCGCCGTTGGTTACTTTTAATTAACCCTCCCCCGAGTACCCAGTCCAGGCAACTTACTGGGAAAAAGGGTACCCTCATGCGCTCACGGCTTGCCGCACTCTCGCTGCCGCTTCTTTCGCTCGCAGCATGCGGGGGTGCCGGAGCGGGCGGGGTTCCGACGGGCTTCGGCGCGCCACCCCCAGTCGCGACGCCGACACCAACTCCGCCGCCTACCTCCACGACGCCGAACCAGGCGAACCTGTTCGACGTGTCGACCACGACCAGCTTCGATGCTGTCGGCGCGCTCCAGTCGCTCAAGACGAGCCCAGAGAAGGGCACGCTCTACATGGGCAACGCCAGCACGGTGGCGACGCCGAGTGGCACCATCACCTACAATCCGCGCGACGGCATCTTCACCGTCGCTTTGTCCGACGCGAAGGCGGGCGTCGCAAAGACCATCAATTTCCAGGACCCCGCACACCGGGCGGACGCCGACGGCGCGCGCTCCGGATCCTACCAGGTGCCGTTGCTTCCGGGCTTCAACTATCTGCAGGCGCTCGATGAAAAAGCGCAGTTCACCTTCTTTTACCAGCGGCCCGGCACCACGGGTTCGTTCGTAAGCCTCGCCGGTTTCGAGCGCAGCGAGCTCGACAAGGACACGGGCGAGTTTACGGCCGCACAGGGCGTCTTCGTCTTCGGGACCAGAACGGCAACCATTCAGACGCCGGAACGCGGTACCGGGACGTATGACGGTCAGTTCCTGGCATCGATGGTCGGCGACCAGCGCGGCGGAACGGCACCGGCGCTGCAGTGGATCAACGGCACCAGCTCGGTCGCCGTGGACTTTGCCGCGCGCTCGGTCGCACTCTCCCTCAACGGTGTCGTGGGTCCGGCGTATAGAAACGACATGCTCGTCGACAACAGCACGTTGGCCATCGGTTCGGGCGCGACGTTTACGGCAACGGGTTCGGCGAATTGGGCGCAGGGCGTCAACGCGTTCGCCGGCCGCTTCTCGTCCGCCGCGTTCGGGTCCGGATCGACGGTCACCGCGGTGGACTTCACCTCGGTCAGCGCAGGCACCGGCGTCGCAGGCGCGAGCTCGATCGATGGCACGTTCTACGGCCCCACCGCCAACAATGTCGGCGGTAACTTCCGCATCGTCGGCGGTATTCCGAACCAGCGCGTCGACATACTGGGTGCGTTCGTAGGGGCCAAGAAGTAGCCGCGTAATCGCCAGGAGACGACGATGCGCTACCCCATAGCCTTCGCGGCTGCACTCGCCGCTTCATCGGCGGCGGCGCAGCCGGCGTCCGGTTGCGAGGGCGCGGGCTGCCGGATCAGCCTGACGCCGCAACAGTTGCTCGCCTCCGCCGACGGGCTCGTCGCCCGCGGTCTTCATGCGCAAGCAAAGCCGTTGGTGGAAGCGCTGCGGCTGGCACCCGGCTACAAGATGCAATCCCGTTTCCTTCTGGGCCTGATCGCGTCCGCGGCCGGAGATCCGCAAACGGCGGCGGGCCACTTCAAGGCGATCCTGGCGGACGATCCCCGTCAGACGCGCGTGCGGTTGGAACTCGGGAAAGCCTTTCTGGCCATGCGCAAGTCCGCCAGCGCCGACCGTCAGTTTGCGCTCGCGGCCCAGGACAGCGAACTGCCGCCGGAAATCGCCCGCACGATCAGGACCGTGCGCGACACGATCCGCGGATCGCGGGCCTGGCGTCTCGACCTAAATCTGGGCATCGCGCCCGACAGCAACATCAACAACGCGACATCGGCACAGTCGGTCACGGTTCTCCTCGGCGACGCGGCGATCCCGCTGGAACTCAACGAGGAGGCGAAGGCGCGATCGGGCATGGGCCAGGTCGCGCAGCTCTCCGGCGGGCTCCGGCTGCCGTTGAGCGACGAGGTGTCCGCGATCGCCGAGCTCGATGGCAGTGGCACCAACTACAAGGGTTCCGATTTCGACGATTACGTCGTCCAGGGGGCTGCCGGTGCGGAGTACCGGGTTTCCGAGACGAGCAGCGCGTCGTTCCAGACGGTCGGCGCACAGCGATGGTTCGGAGGCAAGGCGGTCAACCGGCAGTTCGGCGTGCGCATCGGCGGACAGCGCGTGGTCGGAGGCAGCGACCGTTTCGGGGTTCAGCTGGACGTGCGCCGGACGACCGCATTGTTCGACCGCAGCTACAGCGGCTGGCAAACGGCGCTGTACGGCACGTACGAGCGCGCGATCTCGCCGACGATCGTCGCTTCGATGGGGCCGTTCGTTCGGCGCGACGGACTTCGCGAAAAAGCATTTTCGAATACGGAAGTGGGCGGCAATTTAGGCATTGGGGGCGAACTTAGCCACGGCATCAACTTCGGTGCCAGCGTTGGACTGTCGCGCGCGCTCTACGATGCGCCGTTGGCGATCTTCGACGTCAATGCCCGCAAGGACAACCGGTTCGTCGTGCGTGCGACCGTGGGCAACCGGAAGCTTCGCGTCCTGGGATTGTCGCCGCAACTCGTCTGGACCTACACCAAGGTCGACTCCTCGCTGCACTTCTACGATTCCAGTCGCAGCCGGTTCGAATTCACGGTTGCGCGCTATTTCTAGCGAGCCGCGGCGCTGAACTCGGGCGTGTAAAGCTAGGGGTGCGCCTTGACTTGGCGGCACCATTGCGATGTAAGCCGAGCGCACTGGGCGGATCCATCGCCCGGCTGGAAGTGCCTGATACGGCTTCCTGACGAACGACAGGAAAATTAAATGCGTCACGGTAATAGCGGCCGCAAGCTGCAGCGTACATCCTCGCACCGCGCGGCGCTGTTCCGCAACATGGCGGCGGCGCTGATCAAGCACGAGCAGATCACGACGACGACCGCCAAGGCAAAGGAGCTGCGGCCCTATGTAGAGAAGCTGGTGACGCTGGCCAAGCGCGGCGGGTTGTCGAACCGCCGCCTGGCGCATGCGCGGATGCTCGACGACACGCAGTTGGTAAAATTGTTCGACGTGATCGCGCCGCGCTATGCCGACCGCGCGGGCGGATATTGCCGCATCATCCATGCGAACATCCGCGCGTCGGACGCCGCCGCGATGGCGATCATCGAATTCGTCGACCGGGACGTGTCGGCCAAGGGCCAGGACAGCGGACCCGTGCAGACGATGGACGACGACGAGTACGAAGAAGCCGCCTGAGCGGAGGTCTTCCGCCCCTTGCGAGTGGCTGCTAGTCGTCTGACTTCGCGGCTTTCCCGAGGGGTTGTTCCATGCGCTTCACTGTTGCGGCATTTATGCTGTTCACGACGGCTTGCACGATGAACCGGACCGAGGTCGCCCAAGTGCCAGCCGCGCCGAGCCGAGCCGCATCGTTGACCTACCCCGCGACGACGCGCGGCGATGTCGTCGAAACGCAGTTCGGCGTGCCCGTCGCCGATCCGTACCGCTGGCTGGAAAACGACGTCCGGCAGGACCCTGCGGTCGCCGAGTGGGTGGCGCGCGAGAACGCGGTCACCGATGCGTATCTGGCGACGCTGCCCGCGCGTGACGTGTTTCGCAATCGGTTGCGCACGTTGTACGATTACGAACGCTTCGGCGTGCCGCGCAAGGCTGGGTCGCGCTACTTCTACAGCCGTAATTCGGGGCTTCAAAATCAAGCCGTGCTGTTCGTGCGCGACGGGCTCGATGCCACCCCGCGCATGCTGATCGATCCGAACACGTGGGCCAAGGACGGGGCGACCGCGCTCGCGGAGTGGGAGCCTTCGGAAGACGGTGCCCACGTTCTTTACGGCGTGCAGGAAGGCGGAACCGACTGGCGGGTCGTGCGCGTGCTCGACGTGACGACCGGACGCGTGCTTCCCGACGAGATCAAGTGGGTCAAGTTTTCCGCGCTAGATTGGGCCAAGGACGGATCGGGATTTTACTATTCCCGTTTTCCGGAGCCCAAGGCCGCGGCGCAGTTCCAGTCGCTCAACGAGAACCAGGCGATCTACTTCCACAGGCTCGGCACGACGCAGGCGCAGGACCGGCTCGTGTTCTCGCAGCCAGATAAGCCCAAGCTCAGCAACGGTGGCCAGGTTTCCGACGATGGGCGCTGGCTGATCGTGACGTCGTCCGAAGGAACGGACGACCGCTACGACATCACGCTGATCGATCTGACGAAGCCCGGGTCCGTACCGCGGCCGTACGTGACCGGGCGCGAGAACAACTGGTCCTACATCGGCAATGTCGGCCAGACCTTCTACTGGATCACCAATCGCGATGCGCCACGGTTGCGGATCGTGTCGACGGACGTCGGCGGCTCGCCTGCGCAGGCCAGGCAGCTCGTGGCCGAGGATGCCGCGACGCTCGACGGCGCATCGATCGTCGGCGATCAGTTGATCGCGTCGTACCTCGTCGACGCCAAGACCGAGGTGCGGACCTACGACCTGAACGGACGCCGGACGGGCAAGGTCACGCTGCCGGGGATCGGTTCGGCGAGCGGGTTCTCGGGCGATGCGGACGACAGCGAGACGTTCTACGCGTTCTCGAGCTTCAACATGCCGACGACCATCTACCGCTACGATAGCCGCAGCGGCGCGACGTCGGTGTTCGCGCAGCCCAAGGTCGCGTTCTCGCCGGACGATTTCACCGTGTCGCAACGTTTCTACCGTTCCAAGGATGGCACGCGCGTCCCGCTGTTCCTCGTCCACCGCAAGGGCCTGGACTTGGGCAAGCCCAGTCCGACTTTGCTTTACGCCTATGGCGGGTTCAACGCGTCGAGCCTGCCGGGATTTTCCGCGACGCGGTTGGCGTGGATGGAGCAGGGCGGCGTGTTCGCGCTCGCCAACATCCGCGGCGGGGGCGAGTACGGCAAGGCATGGCACGATGCCGGGCGGCTCGCCAACAAGCAGAACGTGTTCGACGACTTCATCGCGGCGGGGGAGTATCTGATCCGCGAGGGCGTGACGTCGAAGGACAAGCTCGCGATCCAGGGCGGGTCGAACGGGGGGTTGCTCGTCGGCGCTGTCGTCAACCAACGGCCCGATCTGTTCGCCGCCGCGCTGCCCGCCGTCGGCGTCATGGACATGCTGCGGTTCGACCGCTTCACGGCGGGGCGCTACTGGGTCGACGACTACGGCTATCCCAATCGAGAGCCCGATTTCCGCAACCTGCTTGCTTATTCGCCGTACCACAACATCAAGGGCGGGCGCGATTATCCTGCGGTGCTCGTGACGACGGCGGACACGGACGACCGCGTCGTTCCCGGCCACTCGTTCAAATACGCCGCCGCGCTGCAGGCGGCACCCACGGGCGATGCCCCCAAGCTCATCCGCATCGAAACGCGCGCGGGGCACGGATCGGGCAAGCCGACCGACAAGATCATCGAGGAGTATGCGGATATGTGGGCGTTCATCGCGCAAGCCACTGGCCTGGAAGTCGCGTCCGGGCCGTCCCGTTAACGCACAACGACGAGCGGTTCATCGCGGTGACAGCGCACCTCGTCTAAGTGGTTGGCATCACCCGCTTTCTGGGTGCCTATCATGTACGGAGGTTTTGTCATGAAGACGGTATCCAGGACCGTGACGGGCGCGCTCGCCGCGGCCTTGCTCACGACGGCGGTCGCCACCCCTGCCGACGCGCAGAACTACCGCCGGTACCGGGACTACGATCGCGGCAACGGCATCAGCCTGGGCGACGTCGTGCTCGGCACGATCATCGTCGGTGGAGTCGCCACCGCGATCGGCGCGTTGAGCAGCGGCAATCGCAACACGCGCGGCTACGATTCCCGTTATGGCGGCAATCGTGACGGCGATCGGCAGGCATCGGTAGAGGCATGCGCATACGAGGCCGAGCGCGAAGCCGGCCGTCGGTTCGGCGGACGTGCGCAGGTTCGCGACATCGACGTGGACCGCGGCCGCAACGGCTATCGCGTCCGCGGAACGGTCGAGGTGCAGTCCGACTACCGCCACGGCCGTGACGGTTACGGCCGCGACGGTTATGGCCGTGACGGTTACGGCCGCGACCGTTACGACCGCGAGCGCGTTCAGTTCAACTGCGAAGCCTATGGCAGCCGCGTGACGGGCTTGAGCATCGGCAGCAACTACGCGCAGGGCTACTGATCATCCGGCCTCCGCCGGGACGACAGTGATCGACTGGACTAAGGGATGCGCGGGCCACATAGCCCGCGCGTCTTTGTTTTTGGGTACCCCATGACCGTTCAGCCGACCGACTCGATCCTCATCGTCGATTTCGGTAGCCAGGTGACCCAACTCATCGCGCGCCGCGTGCGCGAAGCGGGAGTGTACAGCGAGATCGCGCCGTTCAACGCCGCCGATGCCGCCTACGATCGATTGAAGCCCAAAGGCGTCATCCTTTCCGGCGGACCGGACAGCGTCACCGATGGCGCCAGTCCGCGCGCGCCGCAACGCTTCTTCGATGGCGCGCAGCCCGTCCTGGGGATCTGCTACGGCCAGCAGACGATGGCGCAGCAGCTCGGCGGCAGCGTCGTCGCTGCGTCCGGCGGAAGCGAATTCGGGCGCGCGTTCCTCGAAGTCACCGGCGATTGCGCGCTGTTCGACGGGCTTTGGGCGGCGGGCGAACGCCATCAGGTGTGGATGAGCCATGGCGACAAGGTCGACGCGCTTCCGCCGGGGTTTCGCGTCGTCGGCCGTTCGGACAACGCGCCGTACGCAGTCGCCGCCGACGATGCGCGCCGCTTCTACGGGGTCCAGTTCCACCCCGAAGTCGTGCACACCCCTGACGGAGGCAAGCTGATCGCAAACTTCGTGCGCCGTGTATGCGGTCTGCCCGGCGATTGGACGATGGCGGCGTTCCGCGAGGCCAAGATCGCCGAAATCCGCGCGCAGGTCGGGGACGGCAAGGTCATTTGCGGCTTGTCGGGCGGCGTCGACAGTGCGGTTGCGGCGGTCCTGATCCACGAAGCCATAGGCGACCAGCTCACCTGCGTGTTCGTCGATCACGGCATGCTGCGCGCGGGTGAGGGTGAGCAGGTCGTGTCCCTGTTCCGCGAAAGTTTCCAGATACCGCTCGTCCACGTCGATGCGTCCGATCGGTTCCTGGACGGGCTCGCCGGCCTCACCGATCCCGAGGCCAAGCGCAAATTCATCGGCAAGACGTTCGTGGAAGTTTTCGAGGAGGAAGCGGGCAAGATCGGTGGGGCAGGGTTCCTGGCGCAAGGAACGCTGTATCCCGACGTGATCGAAAGCGTCAGCTTCACGGGCGGGCCGTCAGTGACGATCAAGAGCCACCATAATGTCGGCGGCCTGCCCGAGCGCATGAACATGAAGCTCGTCGAACCGTTGCGCGAACTGTTCAAGGACGAGGTCCGCGTCCTGGGCGAGGAGCTGGGCCTGCCGCATGCGTTCGTCGGGCGTCATCCGTTTCCGGGGCCGGGCCTCGCGATCCGCATCCCCGGCGAAGTGACGCGCGAACGGTGCGACACACTTCGCCGAGCGGACGCCATCTACCTCGAGGAGATCCGCGCCGCCGGGCTTTACGATGCGATCTGGCAGGCATTCGCGGTGCTGCTGCCGGTCAAGACCGTCGGCGTCATGGGCGACGCGCGCACCTACGCCGACGTGTGCGCGTTGCGCGCGGTGACGTCGACCGATGGCATGACCGCGGACGTGTTCTCCTTCGATGCCGCCTTCCTGGGGCGGGTCGCGACGCGCATCGTCAACGAAGTGCCCGGCATCAACCGCGTCGTGTACGATTACACAAGCAAGCCGCCGGGTACGATCGAATGGGAGTAGGGGGAACGGCGGCAATGGCGCGTGGTCGACGGCATAGCCCGGGCAGAAACTCATCGAAAGCGAACTGTGCCGTGAACTCGAGGTCAGCCGCCCCTCGTTGCGGGAGGCGCTGCGCGCGCTTCAGGCGGAAAAGCTCATCGACCTCGTCCCCAACCGAGGTCCCTCCGTCGCCAGGCTTATCGCCGATGACATCGAGGCGATCCACGAGGTCCGGGCGCTGCTCACGGGCGAGGCAGTGTACGACTTCACCAAGGTGGCGAAACCTGAGCAGAAGAAATCGCTCGCCGATGCGATCGAGGTCCTGCGGCGGAGCGTAGAGGAAAACCTGCCCATCAAGCAGCTCGCCGCGACCAACGATTTCTTCCTCGTCATCAAGCTCGGATGCGGCAACGACGTACTGACCGAGATGGTGTTCCGGTTGATTTCGCGGATCAATTTCCTGCGGTCGCAGGCGCTTATCCACCAGAGGTGCGGCGTCCTCTACGCCGAGGAGATCGAGGCCATACTGGGCCAGATCAAGGCCGGTGACGCGGAAGGCGCCCGCCAGGCGACACGCAAGCACATCGCGTCCGCCTGCTCGGCCGCGCAGGAACTCGCCAGCGTGACGTCGCTCGGGCGGACAGCCGCCGCTCGCGCCAGTGCCGGGCCCGCATCCTCGGCGCGGACACCCGAACGCGCCGTCAGGCGCGTGGCTGCCCAGCGCCGCTCCTGATTCGCCAAGCTCTCGACCGCTGCCGCCTCGCTATCCGCGAAACTGCGAACGCCGCTTCCTTCACTCCGGTCTAGAGCCTGATCGTTTGAGGTGGAAGCGCGCTTGCGCTGCCGCCGAAAGCGTGAATCAGGCTCCAGATCATATGCTGGACCTTGATTAACGTTTCAGGCTGATTTCAGCCTGAAACGATCAAGGTCTAGAGCATCCACATGGCATCAGCAGGGCCGGCGTCCGGCGCACGAGCATCGCGATCGTTGAAGGAGCGTGTCGGCGCGCTGCGCAACCTTCGCCCGTTCATCGCGCTGGTGTGGACGACCAGCCGCACCCTGACGGTCGCCTCGCTGCTGTTGCGATTGGCGCGGGCACTGATTCCAATCGTCACCTTGTATATCGGAAAGCTCATCATCGACGAGGTCGTCGGGCTGGTCCGCCTGCCGCGCAATCCCGACACGTTCCACCAGTGGTTGGGCAGCGGGTTGCTGAGCCGTCTCGGGCTGCTGCTCGCGGCCGAATTCGCGCTGGCGATCGCCGCCGACGTGCTCGGCCGCGTCGTCGAGCTGACCGAGAGCCTGTTGTCCGAACGCGTGACCAATGCATCGAGCGTCCGGCTGATGGAGCATGCGGCGACGCTGGACCTCGAGAGTTTCGAGGATGCCGGGTTCCAGGACAGGCTCGAACGCGCGCGTCGGCAGACGAGCGGCCGGATGACGCTTATGGGCCAGCTGTTCGGCCAGGCGCAGGACATGGTCACGGTGGTGAGCTTCGCCGCCGGGCTGGTCTTCTACGCGCCCTGGCTGATCGCCTTGCTGCTGCTCGCGCTGGTTCCCGCCTTCGTTGGCGAGGCGCATTTCAACGCGGCGAGCTACTCGCTCGCCTTCGGCCGCACCCCCGAACGGCGCGAGCTCGACTATGTCCGGCAGACCGCCGCGAGCGTCGAGACCGCAAAGGAAGTCAAGATCTTCGGATTGAACGGCTTTCTGATCGAACGCTACGTCCAGCTGGCGAGTTCGTTCTACCAGGCCAACCGCAAGCTCGCGGTACGGCGCGCGCGCTGGGGCGGGCTGTTCACCGCGATCGGCACCGTCGGCTATTACGTCGCCTACGCGTATATCGCCTGGCGGACGCTGCGCGGCGAGTTCTCGATCGGCGACCTGACCTTCCTGGCCGGATCGTTCCGCCGGCTGCGCAACCTGCTCGAGGGGCTGCTGTCGAGCTTCTCGTCGACCGCGAGCCAGGCGCTGTACCTCGACGATCTCTTCTCCTTTTTCGAGGTCGAGCCCGAAATCCGCGCGTCGGCCGCGCCGCGCCCGTTTCCTCGCCCGATCGCGCGCGGCTTCGTGTTCGAGGATGTCGGCTTCATCTATCCCGGCGCCGAGCGCTGGGCGGTGCGCGGCCTGAGCTTCACGCTGGCGGCGGGCGAAGTGCTCGCGCTGGTCGGCGAGAACGGCGCGGGCAAGACAACCTTGGTCAAGCTTCTGACCCGGCTCTACGATCCCGACGAGGGGCGCATCCTGCTCGATGGGCACGACCTGCGCGACTACGACCCCGCTGAACTGCGCGCCAACACCGGCGTCATCTTCCAGGATTTCGTGCGCTACAATCTGAGCGCCGCCGACAACGTCGCTGTGGGCCGTATCGAAGCGCGCGGCGACCGGGCGCGGATCGCCGCCGCCGCCGGGCGCAGCCTTGCCGACGAGGTCATCGAAAAGCTTCCGAACGGCTACGAACAGATGATCGGCAAGCGCTTCCGAAACGGCGTCGAGCTTTCGGGCGGCGAGTGGCAGAAAGTCGCGATCGCCCGCGCCTATATGCGCGACGCCGAGCTCATCATCCTCGACGAGCCGACCGCCGCGCTCGACGCGCGGTCGGAATTCGAGGTCTTCCAACGCTTCAAGGAACTCAGCCGCGACAAGACCGGCATCCTGATCTCGCACCGTTTTTCGAGCGTGCGCATGGCCGACCGCATCCTCGTGCTGGCGGGCGGCAAGGTCGAGGCGGCGGGCACGCATGACGCGCTGATCGCGCAAGCGGGCCGCTATGCCGAGCTGTTCGAGCTCCAGGCCGCGGGGTACCGCTAGGGCATTTCCCGGCCCGGTTGACCCACTATGTTCCCCGGCGAAGGCCGGGGCCCAGTCTCAGCAGCTACGAAAGGCTGGACCCCGGCCTTCGGGGTCCCCGCAAAGCACTACTTTGCGGGGTGCCCCTTCGCCGGGGAACACACCAACCAAGCCGAGAACTG
>JAABUS010008248.1_pt1 | contig 11496 bp, 12 predicted proteins | sample 5560161 | NCBI WGS metagenome assembly JAABUS01 (sample SAMN10711885, study PRJNA513376) | rock metagenome | isolation source: Antarctica rocks | place: Antarctica: Victoria Land, Trio Nunatak nord | collected 2016-01-04
ACCCAGTGTCACGGTCGATCGGCCGGAAATTGCTCATGCACAAAAGCTCCAGGCGGAAAAGAAAGCCAATTCGTCCCGTAATGCTAACCCATGCTCCCGCGTCGCGTTAAGTCCGACAGGCTGCTAGCTGGCGGCCAATGATCTGTAGTCCCACCGGCATGCCGGCAGCCGCCAGTCCGGGGAGCATCAGGACGTGGGGGTTTGGGTCTAAGCGAGCCAAAGAACGTTTGATAGCTGAACTGTTCGGATGTGATGATGCGATACGGGCCGAGGTAAAGTCCCGCCCGGACGCTATCTTTGCCGAGTTGTGCCGCTCGCTCGGCGCAGTGCATGGCGTCTCTGCAAGCGACGGGTTGATGCACGCCACGCTTGTCAAGCTCGGGCTGACCCATAAAACGCGATGGGTCCTTTGCGCGCCCAGCTGGTATTGCCGCATCACGTCCAGCATTCAAGGCACTAACAGGCTGCGCAAGTTTGGTTCGAAAGCTTGCGTCAACCGAGCCGATTATCTGAATCGAATTGAGGAAGGCAGATCGGGAAAATACTCCGGCACATTACGGGCAAACGGAGCAGCATTCTTACTCAACGTGTCGTCTCTATTCGTTTTCTGCAAGTTGTTTGATGCTCTCCGGCCGGCGAGTCGCCGTTCTCCGGATCGCAACGTGAACGGTGGTACGGCCGCCACCACCTTTTTTGTGAAAACCCTGCAAAGCCGCAGAAATCGTCCCTCCGCATCTCCGCATGGCACGGGACTTGAATACTCCTTGTTAATCGTGGGGCTGGGGCTGGCAACCGCGGTTGTCCAGCGCTCCCCGCGCGTCGTTCGCATTCGGCGTACGGCTTCATCTTAATGTCTATGGACAGCGGAGATGGGTTTATGAACATCGGCACGCTCTACCTAATTGTTGCCGCAATCGGCGTCGTGTTGGCAGTCATTGCCTATTTTATAAACCGGACCAGCGGCCGGTTCTTCGTGGCGTTCACCTTGATAGAGATCGTCATCATGGCCGTGATCGGCGTCATCAACGGCGTCCTCGGCACTCCGAACGCCATGCTCGGCCGGCTGTTCATGACATTCTCCGGCAGCTACGGCTTCCTGGCGTTTGCCGCGATCTGCGGCGGCTTCTACATTTCCGGGCCGCTCTGCGGCTATATCATCCGGAAGCCCGGGGCCGCGACGCTGGCTGAAACCATGAACGGTGTCGCCCAGGTGCTGTCCGGCAACCCGAACGGCATTATGGTGATCGGCGCCGGTTTCCTGCAGGGTTTCATGTCCGACCTCGGCTTTGCCTTTTACGGCTATCGGCGCTGGACTCTTTCTGTCCTCGCACTCTCCGGCGCGTTGGCGCCGCTCTTGCAACAGATCCCGGAGGTTTACTTCTTTGGCGTCGGCAATATGGGCATCAGCTATAACGTGCTGGCACTCGCGATCCGCATGGTGAGCGGCGCCGTCTATGCCTTGATCCTGGTCAAACCGATCGCCCACGCCCTTGCACGAGCCGGCGTCCTGCGCGGCACCGAGCTTGCAGGACAGGAGACCGAGCTGCGTGCGCAACGCCCTGTCGTTGTAGGCAGGCGTTGACCCCTTGGCAGATAGGCCGGCCGCCGTCACAGCGATCAAACAGGCGCACAGCACGACAAGGCTAGACGAGGCCGCACCCGAGGTCGCGAGCGCCGAGGCACGCTCCTCGACACCAACCGTAGCCCGACCCAGTGGCGATCGCCTCATCGACCTGCGCGCGGTTTCTTATACCTACGAGGGGGAGATGACGCCGGTGCTGCGGGACGTATCGCTCGTGGTGCAGGAGGGCGAGTTCGTCCTGATCCTCGGACCCAGCGGCTGCGGCAAAAGCACGCTGCTGCAGCTGCTGAACGGCACGATCCCCCACATCCTGAAAGGCCGGCTGCAGGGCGAGGCGGTGGTATGCGGACGGGTTGTGGTGGAGACCAAAGTGGCGACCTTCGCGACCGAAGTCGGGATGGTGTTCCAGGACCCCGAGGCGCAGATCGTCAACATCCGGGTCCGGGACGAGGTCTGCTTCGGGCTTGAGAACCTGTGCTATCCGGCAGAGATGATCCTTGAGCGTCAGGCGGAGGCATTGGCCTTCGTCGGCCTCCCTGGATTCGGCGACCGATCGATCTTCGACCTGTCCGGCGGACAGAAACAGCGCGTCAGCATCGCCGCCGTGCTTGCGGCGCGGCCACGCCTTCTCGTGCTGGACGAGCCGACCGCCAACCTGGACCCGGCCGGCATGGCCGAGATCTTCGCGGTGCTTGACCGGCTCAACCGGGAAGCCGGCACGACCATCGTCATGGTCGAGCATCGCGTCGACGAGCTGGCCGACCGGGTGTCGCGGGTCGTGATGATGGATCGCGGCACCATCGTGTTCGATGGATCGCCGAGAGATACGTTCTCGCGCCGGCGGTCGGCGGTCTCCGAAGATGCGCAATCCGTCCCGGTCAGCGCCTGGTTTCCGCAGGCAGCGGAATTCGCCCTGGCTCTCGGCGACGGTTGCGGCGTGGCGCTGACACCGGCCAACGTGCCGTTGAACGTGCGGGAGGCGGTCGCATTCGCCGCTGTCCTGGTCGGCGAAGGCATAGCCCCGGCCGCTGCAGTGGAGGCCAAGCCCATTGATCCCAGCAGGCTGCTGCTGCGCGTTGAGCATCTGACCTTCGGCTACGACCGGAAGCGCCCGACACTGCAGGATATCAACTTTTCGCTCCAAAGCGGCGGGATGGTGGCGCTATGCGGCCGCAACGGTTCGGGAAAGACCACCCTAGCGCGGCTGCTGATGCGCATCAACCAGCCGCCGCGCGGGACCGTTTGGCTGGGGACCGAGGACCTTGCGGGCCTGGAACCCCGCGAGATCGCCGCCGAGGTCGGTTACGTGTTTCAAAACCCGGACCACCAATTCGTCACCGACCGGGTCTGGGACGAGGTCGCCTACGGCCTCCAGGTGCGCGGCTTCTCCGACCCGGCGGTGCAGGACCGTGTCGAGGAGATGCTCACGATCGTTGATCTGCAACGATACGCCAATCGCTCTCCCTTCAGCCTGAGCCTGGGCGAGCGGCGTCGGCTGAGTGTCGCCACCATGCTGGTGCTGGAGCCGCGGCTGCTGCTGCTGGATGAGCCGACTATCGGCCAGGACCACGAGCGCGCGCAGCAGCTTATGCAACTGATGTCGCGCCTGCGTCAGCGCTATGGCACGACGGTTTTGATGATTACGCACGACGTCCGCCTCGTCGCCGAGTGGGCGGAACGGGTCCTGATTTTGGGGCAAGGGCGCCTGTTATACGACGGCCCGCCTCATGCGATGTTTGCTGACACCGCACTGCTCAGCGAGGCTGGGCTGCTGCCACCGCCGGTCTTTGAGATCAGCCGGGCCTTGGCGGAAGCCCACCCAGTCAGTCCGATCCGGCCTACGCTTTCGCTCCCCAACCTGGTAAGCTCGATCGCCCTGTCACGAACGTCTGTGGTATGAGTCGGTCAACGGCCTTCCAGTTCCGGGCGGGTCAGTCGTTCTTCAACCGGCTAGATCCGCTCGCGAAGCTCGTCTGGGTCGTGGCGATCTCTCTTCTGGCTTTTGGCGCCTACATCGCCTGGGTGCAGATCATCATCGCGGCGGTCGTGTTGTTCACGGCGCTCGTCCTGGCCCGAATTGCGGCGGGTGACATTCTCCGCGGCACCTGGCTGTTCGGCATCGCCTGTATCAGCTTCTGGATCATCCAGACGCTGACCTTGCCGGGAACGCAGGTCGCCTTTCACATTTTCGGCCACCCCGTTTATGCAGAAAGCGCCGACTACGCTCTGGCATCCGCGCTGCGGATCTACACGATTGTGCTGGCGTCGCTGGTGTTCGTCCGCACCTCGGACCCGCGCGAACTCGCCATCGCGTTGGTGACGCAGATGCGTATGCCGTACCGGATTGCCTATGCGTTCTTTATCGCCCTGCGCATCGTTCCCACGATCGAGGAGGAGATCAAGACGATCCGGGCCGCGCAGGCGGTGCGCGGGGTCGCCCGCAAACGCGGGCTTGCCGGACGGATCGGCGAGACCAAGCGCTATGCCATGCCGCTTTTGGTCGGCAGCCTTCGGCGAGCCTCGATGATGGTGATGTCCATGGAGGCCCGTGCCTTCGGGGCCTTCCCGCAGCGGACCTTCGTCGACGCACCCCACATGGCGATGTCTGGCGTCATCGTATGCCTTGTCATGCTGTTGCTGGTGATCGGTTGGTACTCGGCCCTTGGATTTGGATATGTCCACGCAGTGTATGTTTTCTCGACGAACTAAGTGACGATTGCATTGCGAGCCGACGTACATCGTTTCAGTCTAGCCGATCCGAGTGATGTGTTGGGCCTCCGTGATGGAATCGTCGCTCTCATTGCCGAGCGCGCTGCGTAGCGGCCATGGTCGTAAGCCGCAGGCCACGTGTCGTTGTCGTCGGAGCCGGGATTGCTGGAAGCCTGATCACAGCGGGACTTGCAGCACGACCCGACATCGACCTGATTTGCCTGGAGCGGGTGGGGCCGCAAGACCATGAAGACGCGGGCACCGGCCTCAACATAGGACCCAATGCGATGAAATGTCTGGCGGCGCACCTGCCGGACAGCGCCGCTGCCATCGTTGCCCATGGCCTGCCCTGGGCACGCTGGCAGATTTTGCTCACGGACGGACAACCCCTCATGGACCTTTGCCTGGATACCGTGGCGGACAACCCCGGCATACGTATCCGTTGGGCCGAACTCTACGCTCTCTTGCGCCAGCCAATCCGCCGCAGCATTATTTTTGGAGCGGAGGTGACCGCCTTCGAACGCGGCTCCGGCGGCGTCCTGGTAACCTGGAAGGACCGTTCCACCCAAGCGGAACAGGTCATCGAGGATATCGACCTGCTTATCGCCTGCGATGGCCGATACTCCTTAATTCGCGAATACGTGCTGGGCGGCCCAGAAATGCCCAATTTTCTTGGCGTCTGCCTGTTTCGCGTGCTGTTTCCCGCTGGGGACGAATGCCCGATCGACGACTATGGGCAGTGGTTCAACGGCCCTAACCGGCTGTTGGCTTTCCGAGTGCCGGGGCAGTTCGTGTACTGCGCCGGCTCGTTCCCTATTCCTGCCACGAGCGCCATTCCGGAGCAGATGAAGACGCCCGCATTCCTTGCAGCGGCCTACCGCCCAGAACACGGCGAACCCTCCCCAGAAGCTGCCTATCTGATCGAGGCACTCCGGCGATACGCCGACCACATCCATTGGGCGCGACTTCAGGAGGGATGCATTGCCTATAGCCGGGAGGCTGGCGTGCTGCTCGTCGGCGACAGCGCGCATCCCATGGTGCCGACCTTGGGCCAAGGAGCGACCCAAGCCTGCGAAGATGCCTGCGTCGTCGTCGATGAGATCAAGAACGCCCTTGCCTCCGGCCGGCCACTCGCCGAGGTCGCCGAACGGGTGGCGCATCGCCGGACAGAGCGTGCCCGCTTCGTTGCTGATTTTTCTTGGGAGGCGACGGATACGATGCTGGCAGGGGCAGATCCGGTGGCGGGGACGCTGGAGAAATTGGGACCGCGCTTCCAGGGTAAGTTACAACGGCTTTACCGCGATGTGCCGATGCCATGCGGCGAAGCGATCGGACGTGCCAAGTGACGGGGGCGGCAAACCCGGCTGAGATGCGCCGCCGCAGGGTGCTGCCCGGGGCTGTTCACGAGGCTGCCGGCTCGCTCGCACGACGCAAGGGCACGGACCGAGTGTTGCATTTTTCCGCTTGAAGAAAGGACTAACGATGAAGCTGGATTTCACGGGCAAGGTCGTCATTGTCACCGGTGCGGGCGATGGCATCGGCCGGGCGGCGGCGCTCGATTTCGCGCGTTCGGGTGCGAAACTGGTGGTCTGCGTCGATGTGCACCATGCCGAGGAGACCGCGGCCGCGATCACAGCGATGGACGGCAGCGCGCTGGCGACGGCAATGGACGTGCGCGACAGCGCTGGATGGGCAGGATTGGTCGAGCGGCTCGTTGCCGAGTGGCGCAGCATCGACGTGCTGGTGAACAATGCCGGCGTCGCGATCCCGGGCGACACCGCGGTGGATATGGATGAGGCTGGCTGGGACCGCATCATGGACATCAACGCCAAAGGCGTATGGCTCGGCATGAAGCACGTCCTGCCGGTAATGCTGCGCCAGGGTGCGGGCAAGATCTGCAATGTTGCCTCCACCGCCGCCCATATCGGTTTACGCGACGCAGCCGCCTATTGCGCGTCGAAAGGTGCGGTCCTGGCGCTGACCCGGCAGGCGGGGGTGCAGTATGCCCCGGCAAACATCCAGATCAACTCGGTCTCGCCGGGCACCACGATGACTGGGCTGCAGCGCGATGTCACGGAGGCGCAGCGGGCGGCCTTTCTTCCGCTTACGCCGATCGGACGCTTTGCCGAACCCAAGGAGGTGTCAGACTCGATCCTGTTCCTTTGCTCGAACGGCTCGTCCTTCATCACCGCCGCCGACCTCAGCATAGACGGCGGCATGGTGGCCGTCTGACCCTGGAGTTCACGCTTGCCGGTCCCTTCAGGCCTCTCGCCCGCGGCACTCGCGTCGATGGACGGCACAGCGAAACAGCAAACGGAGAAACGTCGATGAACGTGCTGCTCACCGGTGCCGCCGGCCTGATCGGCATGGCATTGCGTCCGGGCCTAGAAGCCCGCGGGCATTCGGTAATGCCGATCGATATCACGTCATTTGGACGAGATGATCCCGATCTGGAACTGGTGGCGCTTGATGACCGGCCAGCGCTCGATGCGTTGGTCCGCCGGGCAGGCATCGACGCAATCGTGCATTGCGGGGCCATTTCAGGTCCCATGATGGCAAGGGGCGAACCGCTTAAAATCGTTGCGGCCAATATCGACGCGACCGCGATGCTGTTGGACGTGGCACGGGCGTTCGGCATGCGACGCTTCGTGTTCTGCTCGTCGATCAGCGTCTATGGCGACGTCGGTCCGGCCGTCATTACCGAGGCTACGCCCTTGCGGCCCACATCCGTCTATGGTGCCACGAAAGTCGCCTGCGAACAGCTCATTCGAGGCTTTGCCGCCGAATACAAGATTGACGGTGTGAGCCTACGTATCGGTCGTGTTTACGGACCTTACCGTCGCGCAAACTGCACTATCAAGGCCTTGATCCACTCCGCCGCACAGAACGCAGAACTAGAAATCCCGTGCGATCCGATTTTTATTTACCATTACGTCTATGTCGAAGACGTCGTTGACGCCGCCTTGGCTGTGCTGGAAGCAGCTTTGCTGCCCAATCGGGAATACAATGTAGGTTCCGGCCAAGCTTTGACGATGCCCGACATCTTGCAGACGGCGGCATCCGTCATCCCGGGATTACGTGTCAAGCTGCTCCCCGGCGCGGACGACGTGCCCGATCGGCAAACCACGTTCGACATATCTGCCATCGCCAAGGACTTCGCCTGGAAACCACGCCACGATCTGGCGGGCGGCATCAGCGCCTATCGCAAGGCCCTTCTCGCAGATGCTTCGTCGAGCGAGTGAACGGTTCTGTCAAGGCAACCATGTCGTCAAGCCGACCTGTTGAGGTTTACCGAATGTCCGGTGACCGCTGTTCGCCCTGGCGCATCTGGTCTAGCTTTGTCGCATGTTATTCCGCGAAACCCTGCACGCCGCCCCGGCCCTGGCGATTAGCCAGCCCGCCCACGCCTGGGTGTCCGGCCAACTCCTGCGCGCCTGGGCGGATCCGCTGGACGAGCCCCTGCTGCTGGCGGCCGAGCAGCACGATCTCGGCTGGCTCGACTGGGAGACGGCGCCAAGCTTCGACCCGCAGACCGGGCGTCCCCACCTCTTCCATGCGGTCGGGGCGGCGGTGCATGCGCCGATGTGGGCCAAGGGCGTGGAACGGGCGCTGGGTGCGTGGGGCACGCGGGTGGCCTTGCTCATCTCGCGCCATGGCGGGCTGATCTACACCCGCTATACCGACCGGCACCGGGTCGCCGCTGCGGATGCGGCGGCAGCGAACCACTATCTTGAGACGCAGGCGCCGCTGCAGCTGACATGGGCGCGGGCGCTCGGGCTGGACGCTGCGGTGCTGGCGCATGACTCCGCGTTGGTCGCGCTCTCCGACACCCTGTCGCTCGCACTCTGCGGCGGGTTGAGCACGCCATTGCAGGTCGAGGCGCCGGGTCACGCGGGTGGCATGCGGACCTTGCAGCTCATGGCGCGGCCAGCGGACGCGGCAGAGTTCACGCTCTCGCCATGGCCTTTCAAGGGTGAGGTGCTCGTGGTGGAGGGCGAAGCGCGACCGATGCCGGAAGCGGGCTGGCTTGCGGATGAAGGCGAACTGCAGGCATGGCTTGCCGCGCCGGAGCGGGTGGTGTTCCGGGCGCGGCTGACGCCGGGCTGAGCGACAAGCGGATGTGCAGATGCTCTCATCGGGTCACGTTGGTGAAATGCATCAACAGGCACGCATCCCCATGCCAGAAACCCTGATCGACCAGATCCGCATCCACCACGCCGAACTCACTGGCATTCGGCGCGACATCCACGCCCATCCGGAGATGGGCCTGGCGGAGGTCCGTACCGCCGTTCTCGTCGCCGCGAAGCTGCGCGAATGGGGCGTGGATGTCACCGAGGGCGTGGGCGGCACCTTCACGATTGAATGGGGCACCACTCCCCTGATCAACCACCCCGAGCAGACCGTGGTCGCCGCCGCTGCCGCAAAAACGCTGGCGGGCGAGCAGGCAGTGGAGATCCCACCCGTCTCGGGCATGCTCTATGGAGCTTGATGCTCTCGCCAAAACTTGCAAGCCGACCGGTTTTCTAAGTATTGGCAAACAAGGCGGCGATCTCGGTCCGGTCGGATGTTTGCGTGAGAGCCAGCATGAGCAGGATGCGCGCCTTTTGCGGGCTGAAATCCTCGCCGGCCACAATGCCCGCTTCCCGCAGGTAACGTCGCCGCCCCACCCGGCCGCTCGCGGCACGGCTGCACTGCACCACCACGATCCCGGCCGCAACGGCGCGTTCCAGCGCCAGGCACTCCAGCGGCGTCGCGATGCCGGGCGCCAATCCTGCCGACACGATGCCGCGCGCACCCGCCGCGACCACTGCCTCCACCATCACCCCGTCCGCGCCGGCATAGGACAGGACGATATCCACCCGCGGCAAGTCGAACGTCGCGGCCGACGCAAAGACGGTATCCGGCGCATGCTGGCGGCGCGGGGCACGCAGAATGTGCACGCCGTCGCCATCCACGTGGCCGAGCGCGCCAAAATCGGGCGAGCGGAACGTTTGCAGCCGATAGGTGGAGGTCTTCACGACGTCCCGGGCCGCATGGATTTCGTCATTCAGCACCACCAGCACGCCCAGGCCCACGGCTTCGGGAGCGGCGGCGACCCGAAGCGCTGCGACCAGGTTGGCACCGGCATCTGTGCCGAGCGCGCTGGCCGGGCGTTGCGCACCGACCAGCACTACGGGATGCGCGGTGGCCAGGGTAAGATTGAGGAAAAAGGCAGTTTCCTCCAGTGTCGCGGTCCCGTGGGTGATGACGAAGCCCGCGATATCCGGATCCTGCGCCGTCGCATGCACCAGGTCGCGCAGGGCGATCCATTCCGCGGGTCCGATGGCCGTGCTGCCGACGGCGCGGAACGGCACCGGGATCGGCTGGGCGACCAAGCCCGTCTCCTTGAACCTTGCAAGCAGCTCGGACGCGGTCAGCTTGTAACCAAATTCTGGATAGTCGAGGGCATCGAGGCTGCTGGTGGCGACCGAGGAGATTGTGCCACCGGTGCCGATGACGGCGATCTTACGGCGGGTCATTGCAAGCCCCTGGCACGCACCTTCATCACGAGCTCCCGTCCAGGCACATCCTACGCACCCGGCACGTCAACTTGGAATGGGTGCTGCTTCATCCAGTGCCGGGCGACCTCGACCCGTCGGCAGATCCATACCCTGTCCCGTGCCATGACGTAGTCCATGAAGCGTGCGAGCGCGTCGCTGCGCGCCGGACGTCCGCTCAGGCGGCAGTGCAGGCCGATCGACATCATCTTCGGCTCGCTTTCGCCCTCTTTGTAGAGCTGGTCGAACGCCGCTTTGAGATAGGTGAAAAAGTCGTCGCCTGATGTCCAGCCGGGGCTGAGGGCGAACTTGAAGTCATTGGTGTCCAACGCGTGCGGCACCAGCAGACGAGGCTGGCCGCCCACTTTCACCCAATAGGGCAGGTCATCGTTGTAGCAATCCGAGTCGTAGAGCGTATTGGTCTCCTCCATCACCAGTCGTCGGGTATTCTTGCTGTAGCGGCCGGTGTACCAGCCGAACGGCTCGGTGCCGGTGATCCGCTTGATCGCTTCGACCGTTTGCCGGATGTCTTGGCGCTCCTGCTCTTCTGGCATGTCGGCGTAGTCGATCCAACGCCAGGAATGGCTGGCGACCTCGTGCCCGGCCTCCGCCATCGCAATTCCAGCCTCTGGGTTGCGCTGCAACGCCAAGCCGACCGCCCAGGCGGTGAAGGGCAGCTTGCGCTCCTCAAACAGCTTCAGCAGCCGCCAGAATCCGGCACGGCTGCCATATTCGAAGAGGTCCTCGACATTGTAGTTGCGTCCCATCACCGGGGCCACGTTCGCCACGTCCGGGGTGAGATAGGTTTCCGAGTGCGGATCCCCGTCCATGACGTTGCGCTCGCCGCCCTCCTCGTAATTCAGCACGAAGCTCACGGCGACCCGGGCGGCTGCTGGCCAGCCGGCACGCGGCCGGCGCCGGCCGTAACCCACAAGATCTCTGGTCCGCGTGTCACCCATCAGCTTAACCTCCTTGAGAAAATGTGCAGCAAAAAATGCGCAGCAGACTCAATGCCGAACGGAGAACGCCGACGTCGGCTGTCCGGCACTCTCTCGTTGCTCGCCGGGTCGTGCAGCACGTGCGAGGGTGGGCAAACGTGCCCCGAGCATTCGGACTGTCGCGTAGTAACAGAGGCCCGTGACAATCAGCGCAACCATGGTCGGAACCCACTGGATGGGAACGAGCAAGGTGCAGAACACGAAGCCAACGCCAGTCCATCCAATGGCGACCAGGTTGAAACCACCCCAATACCAATAGGGGCCGCCATGCTCGAACAGCGCGACCACATCGACCTGCATGCGTTTGATCACCACGTAGTCCGCAATGAGAATTCCAGCGGAGCCTGTTGCGAATTTGCCGGCGTCCGGGTGATGGATGGGTGGGAGACGTGCAGAATGAGGCGTGAGGCCGCCTTATGCAGCTTTCTGCATCCTTTTCGCGGCTCGTTCTGTGGCTTTTTCCATGCGGCGGACAGAGTCCCGGTGTAGCTTGCGCAGGTTGTGCACGGCGGCGTCGAGCAGCCACTCGCCGCGGCAGCGGTCGAGGCCGCGCATGCTGAACCGGCGGGCGCCCTGGCGGTCCTTCATCTGGCCGAACACCGGCTCGACCGAGGCGCCGCGCTGGCGATAGCGGGTGCGTCCCCGCTTGGTGCGCAGCTTGCGCTGCATG
>JAABUS010008249.1_pt1 | contig 11496 bp, 9 predicted proteins | sample 5560161 | NCBI WGS metagenome assembly JAABUS01 (sample SAMN10711885, study PRJNA513376) | rock metagenome | isolation source: Antarctica rocks | place: Antarctica: Victoria Land, Trio Nunatak nord | collected 2016-01-04
AACGCGATCGACCGCGGTCCCGAGGCAGCCTTCGCCGCGCTGAAGGGACTCAGCGATGACGCTGCCGCCGCGGCCGCCGAGGAGTGGGTCGAGCGCCGCGCCGAGCGCCGGCTCTACGCGCTGCTGGCGCCCCACGGCCTCGGCCGCCACGTCGGCGAGCTGATCGCGATCCACGGCTCCGCGGCACCCGAGGAGATCCGCGCCGACCCCTACTCGCTGACCTCCGTTCAGGGCATCGGCTTCCACAGCGCCGACCGCCTCGCGCTCGCGTCCGGGACCGCCCCGGGATCCCCCGAACGCACGCAGGCCGCCGCGGTCCACGCCCTGCGCGAGGCCGAGGGGCGCGGCCACACGCACCTGCCACTACCCGAGCTGATCGTCGCGGTCCGCGCCCTGCTCGAGGCCGAGCCGTCGATCGGGCACATCTCCTCCGCGCCCGAGCTGACGATCGAGGGCACCCTCGTCTACCGCGCCTGGACCCACCGCGCGGAGTGCTGGCTCGGCGCCGCGTTGCGTGGGATGGCCGGCTCGGAGCCCGCGTGGAGCAGGCCCCCGCTCGCCTCCGAGCTCGTGGACCTGACCGACCTTCAGGCGGAGGCGACGACGAACGCGCTCACGCGGCGCCTTTCGGTGATCACCGGCGGGCCGGGCACCGGCAAGACGCATCTCACCGACGCGCTGGCGCGAATGGCGGACACCCGGGATCTGAAGCTGCGCCTCCTCGCCCCCACCGGCCGCGCGGCACGGCGCCTCACCCAGGCGACCAATGGCGCTCCCGCCTCCACCATCCACAAGGCGCTCGAGTGGATCCCGGGCGAGATCCCGGGCCGCGACGAGGACGCACCGATCGAGGCGGACCTCGTGATCGTCGACGAGGCGTCGATGCTCTCGCTCGAGCTCTGCCGGGCCTTGATCGCCGGAATCGGCCCCGAGACGCACCTCGTGCTGATCGGCGATGTCGACCAGCTCCCGCCGGTCGGCCCAGGCAAGCCCTTCTGCGAGCTGATCGCGGCTCAGGTCGCGCCGACGGTCCGCCTCGATCACGTCTTCCGCCAGGCCCGGCGCTCGATGATCGTCGGAGCCGCTCACTCCATCCGCGCCGGCCGGCCGCCGCGCTCACAGCCGCACGACGACGAGCTCAACGACTTCTACACCCACAGCCGCTCGACTGTTCAGGCCCTCGCCGACGACGTGATCACGATGGCGGCGGAGCGGATCCCGGCCGAGTTCGGGCTCGACCCGGTGCGCCAGGTCCAGATCCTCGCGCCGCAGTACCGGGGGCTGCTCGGGATCGACGCCCTCCACGCCCGCATGCGGGAGGCGCTCTGCGGCGGCGCCGAGCGCTGCCTCGAGGGACGCTTCGCGATCGGCGAGAAGGTGATCATCACCCGCAGCCTGCCCGAGCAGGGGATCGCGAACGGCTCGATGTTCGTGATCGACGAGGCGGACGACGAAAACGCTGAGCTCCTGCTCGAGAGCGACCTCGGCGAGTTCCTCACGATCCCCTACCGCGAGGCCGCGCGCTCGCTGCGCGGCGGCTTCTGCACCTCGGTCCACAAGGCGCAGGGCAACGAGATCCCGGCGGTGATCGTCTGCCTCCACAGCTCCCACGCGCCGCAGCTCCTTTCCCGCAACCTGCTCTACACGGCGGTCACCCGGGCGCAGAAGCTCTGCGTCCTGGCGGGGGACCGCCGCGCCCTCGAGCGGGCGCTCGCCAACACGAGCGCCTCGGACCGGCACTCGCGGCTCGTCGAGCGGCTCGCCGGCGCGTAGCGGCCGCGGCGGGCGTCGCCGCTACGGGCGCGGCGAGGGGAAAGCTTGCGGGAGCATTTCCCGGAGATCTTCCTCTCGGCGCGTTGGCGTGCGCTCGGCGCGCGCCCCCCTCCCCATGAGCAGCGCCGCCAGCAGCATCGGCAGAAACCACGGGATGTAGAGGTAGAACCAGTGCTCGACCGTGAGCTGCACGGCGATGATCACCGCCGCGCCCAGGGCGGCGATCTGGGTGAGTGAGCGTTCCCTGGGGACGAAGGCGACCAGCACGGCCAGCGCCACGGCCGCCGCCTTGAGCGCCGTGTGGAGCCACTCGAGGTCCGCCTGTCCCCAGATGCTGAACGGGCTGACGCGCTCGAGCTGGCTGCGGAGGGTGCGGTCGTAGAAGTCGGCGAGGCCCGGGTCGACGGCCGGGTGGGCGAGCAGCAGCACGGCGCCCGCCAGGAAGGCCGCCGCGAACAGCAGAAGCGGCCGCAGCAGCGCGTGCCGCCCCTCGGGGACGCGCAGGCGCAGCCCCCGCTCCCCCGCCGCGTACAGGGGCACGAGCGCGAGCGGCGCGAACTTCGCCAGCGACGCGGCGGCGATCAGGCCGCCGCGTGCCAGGGGGCTCGCGAAGGCGACGAGGCTCCAGACGAGCAGGGCGGCGATCAGCGAGTCGTTCGAGTTGCTCTGCAGCGCGAACGTCGAGTAGGGGTAGGCGACCCAGGCGAACGCGAGGGTCGCCCCCGCCGCGTTCTCGGGCGTACGAGCCGGGAGCCTGGGCCGCAGCCGGCGCTTCCGGTCCGCAGCGGCCGGCTCCCCATCCCCGTCCTCCTCCCCCGCCTCGCGCCGGCGCACCAGCAGGCGTCCGAGCATGAACAGTCCCGCGACCGTCGCGAGGTCGAAGAAGATCGCCGCGGCATGGGCGGCGGGCAGCTCGTCCCAGGAGCCGCTCCACGGCAGCGCCGCCTCGAAGGGGACATAGGCGAAGTAGTTCGTGGGTCCGTAGGTGTCGCCGGTCGAGTTGTCATCGGGGAACGACTCGGCGCCGTAGATCGGCTGGGAGTCGGTGATCTTGTCGGCGCCGATCACCCCCGCGTAGCCGACGTCGATCACGCCCGAATCGGCCACGTTCGCGGCGATTCGAAGGACAATCAGCCCGATCGCGAGCGCAGCCAGCAGCGCGGTCGGCATCGTCGGGCGCAGCCCCTCGCCGGCCGGTCCCCCGCGGTCCCTCCCGCGGAAGCCGAGCCAGAGCATCCTCGCCAGCAGGTAGAGCAGCGGGGGGTAGTAGAGCGGGACCGAGATCCCGATCTCCGCCGCGTTGAAGAAGGCCTGGCTGATGCCGAACGACAGCAGGACCACCAGATCCAGGTGCACCCACTTGCGCCAGCGGCGGAAGTCCCAGAGGCCGAGCAGGAAGATCCCCGCCAGCGGCCCCCAGACCCAGGGCGCGTTGAGGATGTGGCCGAACTGGCGCTCGTGACCGCGCGCCATCGGCCAGTCCACCGCGGAGCCCGTCCAGGACTCCGTCACCTTGCCCGAGGTCGCGTCGACCACCACGAGGTTGACCTTCTCGCCGGCGAGGAAGTACCCGACCTCCCAAACCTGCACGGCCTCCGCGGTGACGGCGGCGGTCAGCTTCTCGCCGCCGCCCAGGGAGGCCTTGCGCTCGACGACCTTCGGGTCGGCGTCGGCCACCCGCAACGCCTGCAGGGCGCCGATCTCGTAGTCGTCCGGCGTGTCGGGGAAGCCGCCGGGCGAATACGTCAGGTTGGGGCCGAAGCCGCCCTGCTGGGAGGTGGTGTCGAGAACGTCACCGAGCGCGTTGCCGTCACCCGCCCTGGCGGTCCCTGAGAACGCCAGGGCGGCGATCGCCGCGAAGAACGCGGCGCAGATGCGCAGGCCGACGCGCCTCACGCCGGCCGGGGAGCTTCTAGCGGTCGACGGAGTCCTCGCTCGCTTGCGACGCCGAGGTCCTGAACTGCTCCTCATCGCCCTCCGCCGCCTTCGGCGACGATTGATCGTCCTCGACTTCGCTCACCTTCGGGGGCGGCGCTTCCTCGACCTCGCTCACCTTCGGCGGCGCCGCTCCGCCGCCGATCGGGCCCGCCGCGTCATCGGCGGGGACATCCGCCGCCGGGTTCGGCTTCTCGCGGGCCACCTGGGCGGCCGCCTTCGCGCGGTCGCCGACCGATCCGGGGCCCTTCGCGATTCCCTGCATCCGCCGCGCCTTCTCCTTCAGCGCGTCGCTGCCCCCCTGCTGGTCGACGACGGTCCTCGCGCTCTTCGCGCGATCCGCCAGCTTCTTGAAGTTCACCATCTGCCGTCCCCTTCTCGTAGGTCGCCGGCAACTATCGCAGCCCTCGCCGCCCGGCTCACCGGCGCGTGAACGTCCAGAGCTTGTTGCCGATGAAGTTGACCGGCGTGGCCACGGCCACCGCGATCGCCTGGGCCGGCAGCTCGCTCATCCCCGCCCCGTCCACCAGCAAGGCGAGCACCCCGAGGTTGACCGCGAGGCCAACGAGGCTGACGGTGAAGAACCGCGCCGCCTGAAAGCCGGCGTGGGCCTCGGTCGAGCCCTGGCAGCGGAACGTCCACTGCCGGTTGAGCAGGAAGTTGTTCGTGACGGCGACCGCGAAGGCGCCGATCGCGGCGAGGATGTGGTTGAGGTCGGCGCCCTTCGTCAGCAGCGAGAAGACGATCAGGTTGACCACGTAGCCCGTCCCGCCGACGACGGCGAAGTGGAAGAGCTGCAGCCAGTTGGCGGGCTGCTGCGTGCCGAGGTGGACGCGGCGGATGATCCCCCAGCTTCGGTCGGCCGCCGCCTCCCAGCGATCGCGAGCGCGCGCGCGCGCGCTCGGCTGCTCGATCGGCGCTCCGGGGGTGGTGGGCTCCGCTGCCATGGGCCGCGGATCGTAGACATCGCGGGGATCCGTCAAGCGCACCCACGGCCACCGCGGGGCGGCGCGCTCAGCGGGTCGCGCTCGCTTGCTCGCGGGGGGCCGCGGGGCCCTCCTCGAGCCCGAAGTGCGCGGCGATCAGGCCGGCGACGTCGCTGATCGCCCACTGCTCGCGCACGGGCCGCTCGCCGTCGAGGGCGACCGTGAGCAGGGTGCCGAGGGAGTCCTCGGCGAGCAGCGAGCCGTGGCTGCCGCCGGGGATGTGGGTCGTCCCTCCCCAGTCGACGCACTCGTAGCCCGGCGCGAGGCTGACCAGCAGGTCGGCGGCGTTGGGGTTGCGCAGCGCGGACCAGACCCGCATCAGCGCGTCGGGGTAGTCGGGCGCCTCGAAGCGGCCCGCGTCGAGCGTCCCCCCCAGCACCCCGAGCTCGCCCTCGAGGGACCACTCCTCACCGCGGCGGTCGCGCACGTCGCCGCCAGGGCGAAACCGCAGCTCGGCGTCGTCGCGGCGGATCGTCGCCTCCTCCCGCTCAGCGTCCAGCCACATGACCAGCTCCACGCCCTCGATCTTGCGGTCGAGTTGGTTGCGCAGCCGGGCCGCCAGCTTGCGCCGCTTCGCCTCGGTCCCGAGGATCCAGACCCCCGCTCCGCGGCCGCTCGGACCAACGGCGAGCTGGGTTTCGGAGGTGACCTCGGCATTCGGCTGTAGGACGCTCCAGCGCTCGGCGAGCAGGTCGGCCAGCGGCAGCGCCTCGGCCACGTCGCTCTGCGCGTGGTCGGCGACGACGATCACGCCGTTGCGCTCCAGGAAGGGATCGATGCCGCCGTGCGCCTCGACGAGCTCGTGCATCGCATCGTCTGCCAGGGCGATCGACGCAAGCGTCCCCTCGGGGCCGTCGCGGTGGGAGAAGTAGTCGTTGTCGGGGAGGGAGAAGAGAAGGAAGTCGTAGAGGTCGTGCTCGACGAGGTCGCGGCCGACGCAGGCGGAGTAGGCGTCGCGGGTGGCGGGCCGGGCAAGCGTCGGCTTGCAGGGGACCCGCCGCGAGGAGTAGAGCTCGCCGTAGAAGAGCTCATCGGGGCCCCAGACGGCATGGTGGAACTTGGCGGCGCTGGCGAACGCCTTGAGCAGCCCCTCGAGCCCGACCTCGTGGCGCGTGCGGCCACGGTAGATCAGAAACGGGGTGCAGGCCGTGCGCAGCCCGGCATCGCCGAGGCGCTCGAAGACGGTCAGGGCCTCGTGGTTGAGGTGGCCCATGTTGAGGTTGTAGACCGTGTCGTAGAGAGCACGGAAGAGGCCGAACGCCCGCGTCGCCTCGAAGCTCGATCCGTATTCGACGTAGCGCTGCTCGGCGCGGTGGTACCAGTTCATCCCCGGGATCCGGTGATGCTCGGGGCGGACGCCGGTGGTGATCTCCGAGGTGCAGACGGGGGTCACCGACGGGAATGAGGAGACGCAGTCGGGGACGAGCTCGCCGCGCTCGAGGAGCGCCTTGAACGTGGGCGCGTCACCGGCCTCGATGGCGCGCAGGAGCATGTCGCTGCGCAGCGAGTCGACGACGGCGAGGACGAGCTTGCGAGGCACGGGGGAAGGTTCGCAGAGGGTGCAGAGGGCGACGCGGAGGCTGCCCCGGCAGTCGGGCCCCCGCCGAGCCCGAGGGCCCCTACCTCAGGATCCGCAGGCCCTCGTACTTCTCGCCCGCCTTGCGGCGGCGGCCGAGGGCGAGGGCCGCGAGGGCGATCGCCGCAACGATCGAGGCCGGCGGCAGGTAGAGGGCGAGCGCGGCGAGGACGATCCCCGCGACGGCGAAGGTGATGATCAGGGTGTTCGCGGCGTCGCCGGCGGCCTCCGAGCGCGAGCCGCGGGCGCGGCGGATCGCCCCGTCGAGGATGTCGGAGGCGACGAGCGCGGCAAGGGCCGTGGCGATCGCTCCCGCGATCAGACCGGGCCACGCCGTCTCGCCCTCCTCGGCGAGCGAGGCCGCGAACGCGATCGCCCCGGCGGCGGCGAGGAGCGCGACGAGCGGGTAGCGGGCGACCTCCCGGCCGCGGGCGATCACCGTGAGGACGACCAGCGCGAGGAGCGCGATCAGAAACCAGGTCGCGGTGATGAACGAGAAGTCGGTCCCGTCGGGATGAAAGCCCGCCTCGAAGCTGCCCATCATCGAGGCGAAGAGCGCCGCCAGCGCGCCGCCGATCCCGATCGCGAGCGCCAGCCCGAGGCCCTGGCAGATGCCGTAGAAGAGGTCCATGGGCGCCGCAGGCTAGCGACCCCCGCCGCCCGCGGGTGCCGACCCGTCCGGGCTTCGGCCACACTTACGGCATGGACCCGGCCCGCCCCCGCCACGGCGACGACGACCCCTCCCCCGCCCCGCAGCCGCATCGCCGCGCGCACTCGACCTCGAGCGACCTCGAGCGCTACGCGGGGCTCTTCGCGCGCCGCACCCAGGTGATGCGCTCCTCGGCGATGCGGGATCTGATGGAGATCACCGCCCGCCCGGAGGTGATCTCGCTCGCCGGCGGCCTCCCCGACACCTCCACCTTCCCGCGCGACTCGTTCGCCGCGCAGATGACGCGGATCGCGCAGCAGTCGGCGGCGAAGGCGCTCCAGTACGGCCCGACCGAGGGCTTCGCGGAGACGAAGGACGTGATCCGCGAGGTGATGGCGGCCGAGGGGATGAGCCCGGAGCCCGAGGACGTGATCGTGACGACGGGCGGCCAGCAGGCGATAGACCTGATCTGCAAGGCGCTGATCGACCCCGGCGACGTGATCGTCGCCGAGGGCCCGACCTATCCCGGAGCCGTCCCGGTCTTCTGCTCCTACGAGGCGGAGACCCGCCAGGTCGAGATGGACGCCGACGGGATGCGGATCGACCTGCTCGAGGAGCTCCTGGCCGAGCTCGATCGCGAGGGCCGGCGGCCGAAGTTCATCTACTCGGTGCCGACGTTCCAGAACCCCGGCGGGGTGACGATGGCGCTCGCGCGCCGACGGCGGCTGGTCGAGATCGCGCGGGAGCGGGAGATCCTCGTCGTCGAGGACAACCCCTACGGCCTGCTCCGCTACGAGGGAAGCGCCCTGCCTCCCCTCTACCGGCTCGACGGCGGCGACTACGTCCTCTACGTCGGCACCCTCTCGAAGATCCTCTCCCCAGGCATCCGGGTCGGCTGGGCGTGCGCGCCTCCGCCGGTGATGCGGAAGATCGTCCTCGGCAAGCAGGCCGCCGATCTCTGCACCTCCACGCTGAGCCAGTACTTCGTGCGCGAGTACTTCGCCGAGGGAAGGTGGCTGGACTACGTCGGGAAGCTCGCGCGGATCTACCGCAGCCGCCGCGACGCGATGCTCGACGCGCTCGCTCGCCACTTCCCCGCGCAGGCGACCTGGTCGGAGCCCGAGGGCGGCCTCTTCGTCTGGGCGACGCTCCCCGACTACATCGACACGACCGACCTGCTCGCCAAGGCGCTACGCGAGAACGTCGCCTTCGTGCCGGGGCAGGCCGCGTTCGTCGAGCCCCGTGGAACCCACTCGATGCGCCTCAACTTCTCCGCGCAGAACGAGGACGAGATCCGGGAGGGGATCCGCCGGATCGGCGCCGTGATCGCCGAGCAGGTCGACCTCTACGAGACGATCACGGGCGAGCATCGGGCCGCGAAGCCCGCGCCCGACGGGGAGCCGGCGCCCGGCCACGTCCTCCCGTTCCAGCGCCCCGCCTCCCCGCCCGATCCGGAGCGATGAAGGTCGCCGTCCTGAAGGGCGGTCGCTCGCTCGAACGGGCGGTCTCGCTGCGCTCGGGCGCCCGGGTCGAGGACGCGCTGGCGGGCCTCGGCCATCAGGTCGTCGCAATCGACGCCGGCGAGTCGCTCGTCTCCCACCTCAAGGAGGACCGACCCGACGTCGCCTTCATCGCGCTGCACGGTCGCGGCGGCGAGGACGGGACGGTGCAGTCCCTGTTGGAGCTGCTCGGCGTTCCCTACACCGGGCCGCGCGTCCCCGCCTGCGTGCTCTGCATGGACAAGGTCCAGAGCAAGCACCGGATGCGCGAGGCGGGGATCGCGACGCCCGACTGGGTGGCGTTCGGAGCGGCGGCCTTCCGGGAGCTCGGGGCCGCCGACGCGATCGCCGAGATCGAGGCCCGGCTCGGGCTGCCGCTCGTCGTCAAGCCGGCTGCCCAGGGCTCCGCGCTCGGGGTCCGCTTCGCGGCCGCGAGCGGCGACGTGCCCGCGGCGCTCGTCGCGGCGCTGAGCTACGACGACCGCGTGCTGATCGAGCGCCACGTCGAGGGCCGGGAGCTCGCGGTGTCGATCCTCGACGGCGAGCCGCTGCCGATCGTCGAGGCGATTTCCGAGCAGGCCGACCGCTTCAACTACGAGGCGCGCTACGAGATCGGGCGCACCCGTTACGCCTGTCCCGCCGAGCTAGAGGCGGCTGACTCCGAGGCCGTGACCGCGACGGCGCTCCGCACCTGGGAGGCGCTCGGCTGCGACGGCTTCGCGAGGGTCGACGTGATGCTCGGCGACGGCGGCCCCGAGGTGCTAGAGGTCAACTCGATCCCCGGCCTCACGGACACGTCGCTTCTGCCGATGGCGGCCGAGGCGGCGGGGGTGAGCTTCGAGAGCTTCGTCGAGCGGGCGCTCGGGATGGCGCTCGCCTGAGGGCGGGCGGAGGCGGGGTTCAGCCGCCGTAGCGGGCCGGGTAACGCCAGACGCGGATCCGACCGCCCACCACCTTCATCGCGTCGCTCTTGTGATACCCGCCGCCGTACTCCTGGGCGCCTGAGACGACCAGGTTCATGTAGAGCGGAACGGGCGGGCCCTTGTCGTTGCGGGGGTCGGTCCTGGCGCTGTAGTTGATCTTGACAACCCCGCCCTTGGCGATCGGACAGGGCGTGCGGAAGTCGCTCTTGCCCTGCGTGCAGTTGTAGCCGTTCTGCTCGTCGACCTTGCCGTTGTCGGAGGCGACCTGCACCGGCAGCCCCGTGAACTCGGTCGAGGTGCGCTTCTCGCCGATGATCAGCTGCGCCTGAGTGAGCACGGCGTAGGGGAGGTGGGAGATGTCGGTGCGCGCCTTGGCGTCGGCGACGAGCGTCTCCCCCTGCTGGAGGGACGGGAGCTCAGCCGAGTAGATCACCCGGTCGGCGGTGCTCCCGCCGTGGGAGGCCACCGGGACCCTGCCGTTGACCGGAGCGCCGCTGGTGAGGAGCTCGCGGCCGGTGAAGAGCTTCGGGTCGGCGTTGAAGACGGCGGCGCTGATCGAGGCCTTGCTCTGCTCGATCCCGTGGTCGGAGTCGACGCCGATCACGACCTTGTCGTTGCGGCGCGACTTGCGGTGGTAGGCGGAGAAGACGACGTTGAGATGGCAGGCGAGCGAGCAACGGAGCTTCGGGCCGGACTGGACCAGCGCCTGGCGCTGCATCGGGATCACGCAGTGGTGGTTGCGGTTGGGGAGCTGCTGGCTGCAGGTGATCTTCCGCGGCTTTCCGATCGGGTAGCCGCGGGTCGAGGACGCCCTCTGACCCAAGATCAGCTGCGCCTTGACGTGCGGGTTGTAGTGGTAGATCGAGCCGACGCACTTCGACATCGGCTCGAGGCAGGTGACGGAGATCTCGACGTCGGAGAAGGCCTGCACGGTCTGGCCGGGGCGGATCGTCCCGAGGTCCTTGGGATCGAGCGTCGCGACCACCCGCGGCTTCTGGCGCGAGGGCTTGGCGATCGGGATCGTCTTCGCGGTCTCGACGACCTTCTGCTCGTTGACCGCGCCGCGTACGTGCAGCTGGCTCCCCTGCTGCGCGTAGGAGGCCGCGCCGCCGATCAGGAGCACGGTGAGGAGCGCGGCGAGGGTCGAGAGGGCGCGGGTGGAGATCTGCGGGACGGTGGAGCGGCTGGGGCGTTTCATGGTCCCGTTCTATCGGCTGCGGGCGCCTGGAGGGCCAGGTTGCCGCGCCAAAGTCGACGCGTGGCTAGTCGCTGCCGCCGGCGAAGTCCTCGGGCGAGACCTCGTCGAGGAAGTCCTTGAACTTCTCGACGACCTCCTCCTGGTCCTCCACCTCGTGCTCGAACTCGATCGACGACTCCTCGATCACGTCCTCGGCGGCGAATATCGGCGCCTCGCAGCGGACCGCGAGCGCCAGCGCGTCGGAGGGGCGGGAGTCGATCTCGACCTCGTTGCCGTCGATCGAGATCGTGATGGTCGCGTAGAAGGTGTTGTCGCGGAGCTCCGTCACCGAGACCCGCTCGCACTTCGCCTCGAGCTGGTCGAGGACGTCGGAGAGCAGGTCGTGGGTCATCGGCCGCGGCGTCGAGGCCCCCTGCAGCTTCATCAGGATCGCGGCCGCCTCAGGATGCCCGATCCAGATCGGAAGAAAACGATTTCCGTCAGTGGTCTTCAACAGGACGATCGGCTGCTTGCCGACCATGTCGAAGCTGACCCCATAGATCTGCATGCGCTGCAAGTGGGCGATCCAGGATTCGAACCTGGGACCTCGTCCTTATCAGAGACGCGCTCTAACCAACTGAGCTAATCGCCCAAACCGTCGCGGGATTCTAGTGGCCGCCCGGCCAGGGTCTCGGGTGCCGGGCGGGCGGCTCAGGAGCGGCGGAGCGCACCCGCCAGCGAGAGCAGCTCGTCGAGATCCTCGAAGCGGATCTGGGCGGTCAGCCCGCGCGCGCCGGCGCTGACGCGGACCTCTCGGCCGAGGGCCCGCTCGAGCGCATCCTCCGCCCGGCCGATCGCCGCCTCCTCGTCGGGGTGCGGCAACGCCTTCAGCTTGGGCGGCCCGGGCCCCCCTCCCTTGACGCGCCGTTCGGTCTCCCGCACCGACCAGCCCTCGCGGGCGGCCTCGCGGGCGAGGCG
>JAABUS010008250.1_pt1 | contig 11495 bp, 11 predicted proteins | sample 5560161 | NCBI WGS metagenome assembly JAABUS01 (sample SAMN10711885, study PRJNA513376) | rock metagenome | isolation source: Antarctica rocks | place: Antarctica: Victoria Land, Trio Nunatak nord | collected 2016-01-04
ACGATGCGAAGATGACGCAGGAGCGCGTGCAGCGTCAGTCCGAGGCTGAGGACGAGGCGCGTGCCCGTGAGGCGCGCGAGGAACGCGAGTCGGCCGACCGCTGACCGCCCGGCCCAGCCGAGACCACGGGCACAGCGTGCGGAAGTCGGTCGCCTTGGGGCCATTCGGAGGACGCGTACACCGATCCGCAAGCGTGACGCCGGCCTGGATACTCAGGGAAGGGTGTCACGGTGGGTTGCTTCAAGCACCCCCGGCGCGTTCGGCGCGACCGGGGAACGGCGATCGCGGAGTTCGCCATGGTCATGCCCCTGCTCTTCGCCCTGCTCCTGGGCGTGATCGCCTACGGACTGTGGTTCAACGACTCCATCTCGGTGCGGCAAGGGGTGGGGGAGGCGGCCCGCAAGGCCGCTGGGCAGTCGTCCTTCGCCTGGCTCAAGGACCCGGTCACCAACGCCGCGTTCACCTCAGGCCAAGAACGCCCCCGTGACCGGGACCACCGAGATGCACCTGGCCGAGTAGCACTCATCGAATGGAGAGCGCAGCGAGCGCTAGGACGCTCGGATATACCTCCCCCGAGAAGGGGCGTGGCACCCTGACCCCATGAGCACCCCCGCCGACGGCACGCCCTGGATGACGATCGACGAGCTCAACGCCAACCGCGGGGCGCTCGGCGAGACCATGGGCATCCAGTTCACCGACGTCTCCTATGACCAGGTGGTCGCTTCGATGCCGGTCGAGGGCAACACCCAGCCCTACGGAATCCTGCACGGCGGCGCCTCGGTCGTCCTCGCGGAGTCGGTTGGCTCCATGATGGCGGTCCTGCTGGCCGGGCCGGGTCGCGCCGCGGTGGGCATGACCATCAACGCCATCCATCACCGTCCGGCTAGCTCGGGCCGGGTGACCGCCACGGGCACGGCGCTCAGCGCGGGCCGCACCACGGCGACGATCGCCATCGCGCTCACCGACGACGACGGGCGCCGGGTCTGCTCCTGCACCCTCATCTGCCAGCTGCGCGACGCGCCACCGCAGATGCGCTGAGACGGGCCTAAGGGACTGCTGGCTTACTGCACCACCAGGGTTCCGCTCATGTTGGCGTGGAAGTCGCAGGTGAGCGAGTAGCTGCCCGCCTTGGGCGCCGTGAGCTGTACGGTGCCCCCGCGGCCGGCGACCTTGACGTCGAAGCCGCCCTGCTTGCTCGTGACGGTATGCGCCTCGGCGTCGTTGTTGGTGATGGTGATGGTTGCGCCGGCCGGCACCGAGGCCGGCACCGTGAACATGAAGTTCTTGATCGAGATCGCGACTCCGGCCGAGCTCGTGGCGGCGGTGCTCGTGGCGGCGGAGCTCGAGGGAGCCGAGGTCGGTGAGGATGACGTGCTGGTGGAGGTGCTGGGTGGCGCGCTGGACGAGGCGGCCGAGCTCGTCGACGGTGTCGACACCGGTGCGGCGGGGCCGGGGGTGGCCGAGCTCCCGCACGCGGTGATGCCCAGGGCGAGCGCCGCGGCGCCCAATGCGGAACGAAGTAGATTGCGGGACATGTCGACTCACCGTCCGCCGACCTCCTGGGCGTCGCGCGAGGTTCGCGCTGCGGGAGTCGCTCGCCACTATCGGGCCGGCTAACCAAGGGTTCGTCGCGGGGCGGGCGGCGGATGGATGAGGGCAGGGGCGCACCAAGGGGACCCCTCGCATACCTCCCTTCGACCCCAGGGCCTCGCCTCAACGTCGGCCGGTATTCGCCCACGGCTCGCACCCCGTTCATCTGGCGCCAGTTGGCTGCCAGGGGCGGACGGACGGCGTCCGCGCGTCACGAGAGGCAGCAATGACACGGCATTCCCATGGCGGGTTCGAGCACGAGCACGGCTCCGAGGGCGACCACCACCACGACGAGATCAACCTGGCTGCCAACCCGGCGTTTGACCCGGGCGTACCCGACTCCGAGCTGTCCCCGGCCGAGCTGGGTCGGCGCGGGTTCCTGCGCCGAGCGGGGCTGATGGGGGCGACGGCCGCCGCCATCGGCATCGCCGGGTCCGGCACCCCGGCGGCGGCGGCCGGGATCCGCAGCGAAGACGGCAGCCCGGACCGGGCGGTTCCCGGCGACCGGGCCGGCCGCAGCGGCCGCCGATTCCAGTGGCTCGCGGGCGACCACCACATCCACACGCAGTACAGCAGCGACGCGCAGTACCGCGTCCTCGACCAGGTGCAGCACGGGTCGGCCTACGGCCTCGACTGGATGGTCATCACCGACCACGGCAGCGTGACGCACGCCAAGATCGGCGTCGAGAAGGTCAATCCCGACATCGTCCGGGCCAGAGACGTCTTCGACGACCAGACCCTCGTCTTCCAGGGCCTGGAGTGGAACATCCCCGCGGCGGAGCACGGCACGATCATTGTCCACCCGGGCAAGAACGAGGTCGCGGTCCTCAAGGAGTTCGAGAACAGCTTCGACGGGGTGGTCAACAAATGGACGGCATCCTCCGCGGCCAATGAGCTGCACGCCCTCGAGGGCCTCGACTTCCTGGCCGCGTCGGTGGCCAAGCGGCGGGTCGACGATGCGGCCTTCTTCGCCAACCACCCGGCCCGCAAGGGTCTCGACTCGCCCCACGAGATCCGCGGCTGGCGTGACCGGCAGCCGACGATCGCCCTCGGCATGGAAGGAGCGCCCGGCCACCAGGCGGCTGGGATCAAGAAGCCCTACGGCCCCGGGTCCGGACGGGGCTACTACGACAACTCCCCGTCAGCGGACAGCTTCGCCGGCTACCCGACCGAGAGCTACATCACCTACGGCGGCTTCGACTGGATGACGAGCACCGTTGGTGGACTCTGGGACTCGCTGCTCGCCGAGGGCAAGGCGTGGTGGGTCACCGCCAACTCCGACTCGCACCAGATCTACCTCGACGACTCGGTCCGCAGTGGCACCGCCGCCGACTTCGCGGCCAACGGCCGCTACGGCGACCCGGTCCACGGCACCCAGGGCCCCCAGACGACCTTCGGCGACTTCTGGCCGGGCTACTACAGCAAGACGCACGTCGGAGCCGAGAAGTTCACGTATGCCGCGGTGTTGGACGCCCTGCGGGCCGGCCGGGTCTACGTCGACCACGGCGGTCTCGTCGGGGCCGTCGACGTGTCGGTCCGCAACCGGGGCGACAACCGTCCCGGCTCCCCGTTGGGCTCGGTGGTCACCCCCCGGCGCGGCTCGCGCCTCGAGCTGGCCATCACGATCCAGCGGGCCAGTCTGCCCAACTGGGCGCAGTTCGTGCCCCAGCTCAACCGGGTCGACGTCATCCGTGGCTCCGTGGCGGGGGCCGCCTCTGACCGCGACTCGTTCCTTGCCCCGGACACCAAGGTCGTCAAGCAGCAGGACACGTCGGGCACGGGGGCGATCAGCTTCACCTACGACCTCGGCGAGGTCACCGAACCGACCTACCTCCGGGTCCGCGGGACGGACGGCAACCGCAGCGCCGTCGGCCTGCGCGGCGCGACCGTCGATCCTAAGGGTCCGGCGGCCGACGTCCTCGGTGACGCCGACCCGTGGGCCGACCTGTGGTTCTACACCAACCCGATCTGGGTCATCCCGAAGGCGTGACCACTGCCTCCTGGCGCACCACCGGTGAGGCCGAGCACGCCATGTTCGGCCTCACCGGGATGGTGAGCCACCCGGACCTCGTCCTGGCGACCCACTTCGTCGGCGGCGCCGTGATCGTGACCGCGCAGGCCGACGGGCCGGTGCAGGTGCATGGGTCGACGGTCGACAGTGATCTCGACCCCGACCACCTGGCCGGCCTCCACGCCGGCCGTCACTCTGGTCGGCTGTTCCACTTCCCCGGTGCCGGTGACCTTGTCGGCCGGATGACCGTCGCTGCGCTGTTGGCCCGCTCGGTGGTCGACGACGTGGTGATGGTCGGTCAGCTAGCAACCCTTGACGTCGATGCGATGCTCGACACCCAAGGCTTCGTCCGGCCCCACTTCGTCGACGGCCGTGTCGTGCTCGCGGTTCGGCCCGCCGCGGATGGGGTGATCGTCCCGTTCGAGCAGCGCCACCCGACCCCCTGTTGCGCAGAACACTGAACCACCGCCGCTTCCACCTTTGTCCTTGGTATACAGTTGCGACATCACGGCGTCGTGAGGGCGCGCGACCGTCTCTGGGGGCTCGACGTATGCGTGAGGACGACCGGTCGGGCACCATCGGGCACCGCCACCAGGCCCTGCGCGATCAAGTGCTGGAGGAGATCCGCCGGCGCATCGTCGAGGGGCGGTACCCCCCGGGCGCACGCCTCACCGAGGAGCGGCTGGCCGCCGACTTCGGCGTCTCCCGCAACCCGGTTCGGGAGGCGTTGCGGGTCGTGGAGACCGAGGGCTTCGTGACGATGACGCCGCGCCGCGGCGCGGTCGTGACGACCCCCAACGCGGAGACCATCGGCGACCTGTTTGCCATCCGGGGGGGCCTCGAGGCGACGGCGGCACGGCTGGCCGCCGAACGGGCGACGCCCAAGGACGTCGCGGCGCTGCGCGGGCTGCTCGAGGCGGCGCGGATCGCGACGGAGGAGGAGGACCTCGGCCGGGTCGCGCAGCTCAACAACGAGCTGCACAAACTGTGCATCGCCATCACCGGAAACCGTTGGCTGATCCAGATGTCCAGCGCCCTCTACCTGCACGTGCACTGGGTCTTCCGCATCGGCGCCGCGGAGCGGGCTCCTCACTCGTGGGCGGAGCACATCCGCATCGTCGACGCCATCGAGGCGCACGACCCGCAGGCCGCCGAGGAGGCGGTCCGGGTGCACCTCAGCGCAGCCGCCACAGCCGCGATGGCCAACGCCTCAGCGACGCCGAGAAGCGTTGTGCGGCGAGCCCGCTTGGTCAACGCCCGACCGCATACCCCTGCATCCCCCGAGGGTTGGCACCGCCGCTGAGCACCCCGGTGTCGGGGTCGCGACGCACCGCGCACATCCGACCCAGACTCCACGGATCGCTGAGCCGCACCTCGTGTCCCCGTGCGCGCAGCCCCTCGACGACCACCGGGTCGATGCGGTCCTCGATGACGACGACGCCGGGTTCGGTGGCCCGCGGCCAGAACGACGAGGGGAACGCCGGCGTGTTCCACATCGGGGCGTCGATCGCCTCCTGAAGGTCCTGCCCCTGCACGACGTGACGCAGCAGGAAGATCAGCTGCCACTGGTCCTGCTGGTCCCCGCCGGGGGATCCGCACGCGAGCAGGGGCACCCCGTCCTGCAGCACGAGCGTCGGGGTCAGGGTGGTCCGTGGACGGCGGCCGGGTGCCAGCGAGGACGCGAGTCCCGGCTCGAGCCAAGCCATCTGGAGCCGGCTGCCCAGCGCGAAGCCGAGCTCCGGGATGGTCGGCGACGACTGCAGCCACCCCCCACTCGGGGTGGCGGAGATCATGTTGCCCCACCGGTCGACGACGGCGACGTGGCAGGTGTCGCCCCGGGTCACGCCGGAGGCGGAGACCGTCGGCTCGCCCGTGGTGGCGTCCTTGCTCAGCGCTGCACCGGTGCTCTGGGTATGCCTGGGCAGGACGGGGGTGCGGCCGTCGGGGCTGCCGGGCCGCAGCTCGATAGCCGTCCGCTCGTCGATGAGTCCGGCCCGCTCCTTGGCGTAGCGCCGGGACAGCAGGGCGGCGAGGGGCACGTCGTCGACGTCGCCGTACCAGGCCTCCCGGTCGGCGTAGGCCAGCTTCATGGCCTCCGTGGCGACGTGGATCCCCTCGGCCGTGGACGGGTCCAGAGCCGCAGGGTCGCCGTGTGCGTCGAGCAGCCGCAGGGTCTGCAGCAGGGCCGGGCCCTGGCCCCACGGGCCGGTCTTGGCGACCGTGACCCCCTGCCAGTCCACGGTCGCGGCGTCTTCCCACGTGGCCTCGAAGTCGGCTATGTCCTGCGCCGTCACCAGGCCCGGGTGCGCCTCCCCGCTGGAGTCGTGGTGCGGGCGGCGCATGAACGCGTCCACGGCCTCGGCGACGAAGCCCTCGCCCCACGCCCGCCGGGCGGCGTCGATCTGGGCCTCCCGCGAACCGCCGGCGTCGCGGCCGACCCGCACGAGGCGCTCCAGGGTGTCGGCGAGGACGGGGTTGCGAAACAGCGAGCCGGGCGCCGGCGGCCGGCCGCGGGCCAGCCAGAGGTCGGCCGAGGTGGGCCAATGCGACGCGAACAGGTCCTGCACGCTGCCGACGGTGGCCGCGACCCGCTCGAGGAGCGGGTGCCCCTCGCGGGCGTACCCGATGGCTGGTTCGAGAATCTCGCCGATGCTCTGAGTTCCCTTGTCCCGCAGCAGAAGGAGCCAGGCATCGACCGCGCCGGGGACCGCCGCCGCCAGGGGCCCCGACCCGGGCACGAGGTCCATACCGAGCCCGGTGAAGTGGTCGATGCTGGCCCCGGCCGGCGCCGGCCCCTGTCCGCAGAGCACCCGGGGCATCGGGTCGTCGGCCGTGGCGATGATGGCCGGCATGTCACCTCCGGGACCGTTGAGGTGCGGCTCGACCACCTGGAGGACGAACCCGGCCGTCGCCGCGGCGTCGAAGGCGTTGCCCCCCCGCTCCAGGGCCCGCATCGCACATTGGGACGCGATCCAGTGCGTCGTCGAGACCATCCCGAAGGTGCCCTGCAGGGTCGGTCGGGTCGTGAAGTTCAACGGGAGTCCCGTTCCGTGGTCTGGGTATTGGTCGGCGTATCGGCCTGGGCGGCGGCCCGGACATCGGGGCCGTTGCCTTCGTCGTCGACGAGGTGGCACGCCACGGTGCGGTTGCCGACCGGGCGCAGCGCCGGCACGTCGGTGACGCAGCGCTCGATGACGACGGGACAGCGGGTGTGAAACCGGCACCCGCTCGGCGGGTCCATGGCCGAAGGGATGTCGTCACCCAACAGCACGGGCTGCCGCGAACGTTGGCGGGCGGGGTCGGCCACCGGGGCGGCCGCCAGCAGCGCTTGCGTGTAGGGGTGGGCGGGGCGGCTAAAGATCGTCTCCCGCGAGCCGTGCTCGACCAGCTGGCCGAGGTACATCACGGCGATCTCGTCCGCGAGGTACTCCACGGCCGAAAGGTCGTGGGTGATGAACAGGCAGGCGAAGCCGATGTCGCGTTGGAGGTCCGCCAGCAGGTTGAGCACCGACGCCTGCACGGACACGTCGAGCGCACTGGTGGGCTCGTCGGCGATCAGCAGGGTCGGGTCGCTCATCAGCGCGCGAGCGATGCTGACCCGTTGCCGCTGACCCCCGGACAGCTCGTGCGGGTAGCGACGGGCCACCTCCGGGCGTAGGCCGACCCGCCCGAGTGCCTCGGCCACCTTCTCGCGCTGCGCGTCTCGCGACCGCCGCCCCCCTTGCAGGCGCAACGGTTCGGAGACGACATCGCCCACGAGCATGCGAGGGTCGAGCGAACCCGCCGGGTCCTGGAACACCATGGAGACGTGGGTGCGGTGCGGCCGCAGTGCACGTCGGGACATGTGGGTCACGTCAGTGCCCTCGAGGCGCACCTCGCCGTCGGTGGGCTCGAGCAGCCGCACGATGCACCGGCCGACCGTCGACTTGCCCGACCCGCTCTCGCCGACGAGGGCCACGACCTGACCGGTGCGCAGCTGCAGCGAGACCCCGTCGACCGCCCGCACGGGGCCGAAGTGCATGACGAGGTTGCGGATGTCAAGCACGACGTCCGCATCGGCCGCGGTCCGGTCCTGCGACGCCTCGGTGGCCGTGCTCATCGGTCGGATCCCCTCGGTTGGTCGTGCGGGTGCCAGCACGCCACGAGATGGGCCGAGGCAGCGGGTATGCGTGAATTGCCCTGCATCGCAGCGGGTCTCGTCCGACCGAGCTCGGAGAGCGGCGGCCGCTCGGTGCGGCAGTCGTCCTGAGCTGCAGGGCACCGGTCGGCGAAGGTGCAGGCGTCCGGCTGCACACTGAGCACGGGCACCAGGCCCGGGATCTCCTGCAGCCGATGGCTGCCCGCGTGCCGACCCGCCGTGGGCGCCGCGGCGAGCAGCCCGCTCGTGTAGTGGTGGCGGGGCCGGGCGAAGAGCTCGTCGACGCCGGCGCGCTCGACGACGCGGCCGGCATACATGACGACCACCCGGTCGGCGATGTCGGCGATGACCCCGAGGTCGTGGGTGATGATGAGGATGCTCGTGCCGAGCCGGTCGCGCAGCTCTCGCAGCACGGTGAGGATGCCGGCCTGCACGGTGACGTCGAGGGCGGTCGTCGGCTCGTCGGCGACCAGCACCTCAGGGTCGCCGGCGACCGCCATGGCGATCATCACCCGCTGGCGCATTCCGCCGGACAGCTGGTGGGGATACTGCTTGACCCGCTCGCGGGGTGACGGGATGCCGACCAGCTGCAGCAGCTCGACCGCGCGGTCGAGGGCCGCCGCCTTGGACAGCTTGCGGTGGGTCTGCAGGACCTCCGAGATCTGGCGCCCGACGGTGAGCACGGGGTTCAGCGAGGTCATCGGCTCTTGGAAGATGTAGGCGATCTTCTGGCCGCGCACGGCGCGCAGGTCGCCCGCGGAGGCGCCGACCAGCTCCTGCCCGAGGAGGCGCACCGAGCCGCTGACCGCCGCGCTGCGGGGCAGCAGCTGCGCGAGGCTCATCGCCGTCACGCTCTTCCCGCAGCCCGACTCACCCACGACGCCGACGATCTCGCCTCGTGCGAGGGTCAGGTCGACGTCGTCGACGGCACTGACGGTGCCGCTCTCGGTGCGGAACGTCACGGTGAGGCCCTTCACCTCGAGGACGGGGGCGGTGTCGGAGGGGGTGCGGTCATGCTTCTCCACGGTCAGCGTCATTGACGGCTCGCTTTCGGGTCGAGAGCGTCGCGCAGGCTGTCGCCGAACACGTTGAACGCCAACGCCAGCAGCATGATTGCGATGCCGGGGAGCACCGCCGCCCAGGGCGCTCGCACCGCGAACTGCTGGGCGTTGGCCAACATGGTGCCCAGGCTGGGCTCAGGAGGCTGAATGCCGAGACCGAGGAAGGACAGGACGGCCTCCCCGAGGATGGCGGCGGGGATGGCGACGGTGGCCTGCACGAGGATCACCGAGATGGCATTGGGGAGCACGTGCCGCAGCAGGATCCACACGTCGCTGGCGCCGTCGACGACGGCGGCGGCGACGAAGTCGAGGGACTTCAACCGCAAGGTGTCGGACCGCACGATGCGGATGACGCCGGGTATCTGGGCGATGCCGATGGCCACCGCCGCGTTGGCCAGACTGGCCCCGCGGATGGCGGCCAGGCCGACCGCCAGGATGAGGAAGGGGAAGGCGAGCAACAGGTCGGTGAACCGGGAGATGAACGCGTCCGCGGCGCGGAAGTACCCGGCGATCAGTCCCAGGGGGACGCCGATGACGAGCGCCGTCGCGACCGACAGCGCCCCAACGAGCAGGGAGGCCCGCATCCCGAACATGATGCGCGACAGCACGTCCCGGCCCAGGTCGTCGGTGCCCAGCGGGTGCCCCGGCGTCCTCGGTGGGCCGAGGGTGCGGGCGAAGTCGGTCTGCTCCGGAGCATACGGCGCGAGCACCGGGGCCAGCAGGGCGATGAGGATGGCGAGCGCAAGCACGGCGAAACTGGCGATGGCGAGCGGCGAGTGCAGGAGCCGGCGGGTCACCAGCCGTAGCCGGGACGACTCACGGCGGGCCGGTGCGATTGGCTGGGTGGCCAGCGCGGTGTCGGCGCTCACGCCGCCTCACCCCCGACGCGTACGCGCGGGTCGACGAGCGAGTAGAGCAGGTCGACGGCGAAGTTGATGGCGATGTAGGCCGTCGCGGTCACCAGTGTCACGCCCTGCAGCACGGGGTAGTCGCGCTGGAACACCGCGTCGATGGTCATCTTGCCGAAGCCCGGCAGGCCGAAGATCTGCTCGGTCACCACGGCCCCCGAGATGAGGCCACCGAGCTGAAGGCCGACGATCGTCACGACGACCAGAAGGCTGTTGCGCAGCGCGTGCCGGCTGATGACCGTGCGCCGGGGCAGGCCCTTGGCCTCGGCGGTGCGCACGAAGTCGGCCGAGAGGTTGTCGAGCATCGCCGATCTGGTCTGGCGCATGATGATCGCGGCCAGCCCGGTCCCGAGGATGACGGAGGGCAGCACCAGGTGGTGCAGGTTTTGCGCCGGGCTCTGCCAGAACGACACGAACCCGGAGGCCGGGAACAGGCCCGTCGCAACCGCCAGGTAAAGGATGGCAATGAGGCCCAGCCAGAAGTGCGGCACCGACAGGCCCAGCAGGGCGAAGGCGTTGGCTGCCCACTCGGCCGGGTGGCCGCGGCGGACGGCGGCGACGACACCGGTCGAGACCCCGAGCAGCACGGCAATGAGGATCGCCAGCACCGACAGCTCGATGGTGACCGGGAGCGCGGTGCTGAGCATGGACTTGACCGTGGCGCCGGTGCGGATCGAAGTGCCCAGGTCACCCTGCGCCGCGTGGCTGACGAATCGCCAGAACTGCACCGGCAGTGACTGGTCGAGGCCGTACTCGCTGCGGATCGCGGTCAACGCCTCCGGGGTCCGGTCCTCGCCCGCGAGGGCGAGAGCCGGGTCACCCGGGAGGGCGCGGACGCCGAGGAAGACGACCAGGGTGGCCAGGACCAGGGTCACCAGCGAGTGCCAGGCCCGGTTGAGCAGGTAGCGGCGCACGCGGGCCCCTGCGCTACTTGGCCGCGCCGGCGAAGGCCACCCGGATCACGCCGTCCGGGAAGACCCGCACGCCCTTGACCTTGGCGGTGACCCCGGTCAGGTTTCGCTGCCGGTAGAGGTAGATGAGCGGGCCGTCCTTCTGCAGCTGGGTGACCACCTTCCCGTAGAGGTCCTTGCGCTGGGCCAGGTCGGTGCTCTGCCGCGCCTGGGTGAGCAGCTGGTCGACCGCCGGGTTGGTATAGCCGCCGACGTTCTGGCTGGCGCCGGTGCCGACAAAGTTGGTGATGTTGGCGTCGGGGTCGATCCGGCCGGACCACCCGAGGGCGAGGAGGGAGAACTCGCCGCGGTCCTGCTGGTCCAGCAACGCGGCATACTCGACCGGCTTGATCTTCAGGTCGAAGCCGCCGTCCTTGACGAGCGCCTGCAAGGCCTGGGCGAAGCGGAGGCTGTCGGGGTTGTTGGAGACCGACATCTCGACCGGGAAGGGGACGGTCACGCCGGCGCTCTGCAGCATCTGCTTGGCCTTGGCCGGGTCGTGCGCCGGGCAGGCCTGTGCCGCGGTGGACGAATACTCGCTCTGTGGCGCGATCGGCGAGCAGGCCACGGTGTTGAGGTCGTTGAAGACGACCTTGACCAGACCGGCCCGGTCGATCGCCATCTCGAACGCCTGGCGCACCACGGGGTTCGACGCCTCCGCGCGATCGATCTTCTTGGCCGGCTTGCCGACGCCATCGACGTTCCCGGTGTTGAAGGTCAGCCCCTGGTAGCCCAGCGACGGCGAGCTGAGGACGATCAGCGAGCTGTCCTTCTGCAGTGTCGGCACGTCTTGCGTTGACAGCGAGTCGGCGACCTGCACGTCGCCCGAACGCAGGT
>JAABUS010008252.1_pt1 | contig 11493 bp, 11 predicted proteins | sample 5560161 | NCBI WGS metagenome assembly JAABUS01 (sample SAMN10711885, study PRJNA513376) | rock metagenome | isolation source: Antarctica rocks | place: Antarctica: Victoria Land, Trio Nunatak nord | collected 2016-01-04
GGGCTGCTGGCTGATAGATGCCGTCTGGAAGCAGCCCTTGCCTCCATAAAGGGCCAAATCACAGCTGCAGCCTCACCAGCACGCCCAGCGCCACCACAAAACAAGGCTCTGGTCAGAGCTTCTGTTGACTCTTCTACTCTCAGGTCAGTCTGATCGGCAATGTCAATCTTGTCATGACACTGGAATGGCATGATCAAACTGAGGACACCATTGCCAGAAGCAAAAAGGTTGCAAAGTGGTTGCCGCACAGTTACAAGCAAGTTGCATGCAGTGTCGGGTGCAGATGTCGGGAAGTTCCAACGTTGATGCAATCTTAGTACACATGCTTCATGTGTGCAGCAACCTGTTCACCTGCAGCACAGAACCATGTCTAGTTGCATGCACGTAGCTGACTGAAAGCTGAAAAGTGTGCAGGGGCTTGAGAAGAGCGCTGGAGGAGGCAAACCTGAACTCGGCCAAGTCCAGTCCAGCAGGCAGGTCAAGCCAGACTCCCTCTGCGCTGCCCAAGCAGCCTGCCATAAATGAGCAAGCTTTAACTGCTGATGCAACTCCGGCTTCTGACTCAGAAAACCAGCAGCCAGAAAACAGTCAGGTAATGATCCAGACATGCCTTGCCTGCGGGCTCTGCTACTCTGGGCTGTTGCATGTGCAAAGTGCAAGATCACAGGCCTGTGCTGTCTCTGTAAGCCTTGGCCCATATGCTGCCACTCTGTTTCCAAATGGATGCCATCTCTCGCGACAGTGTGATCTATTGTTACAATGCAACTAGGATCAGCACATCCATGTTCAGACCTTAGTAGCATACCATGTGGTCCTTAGTCAAATTGACATCGGTGTTGCAGAAGTCTCCGCCTGCCTCCATCAGCCCTGATGCTCCCAGGCCTGCTAGTACTGGACCCAGGCAGCAGGCCCCGGTGCCTCGTTCAGCCCCTTCTGGCGAGCATAGCAGTATGTGGCTGGCACCCCCTCCCTCTGTCAGAACACCCACTGGCTTGTATGCCATGCTGAACCCTGGAGGCACAGGCCAGTCTGGCGCCCTATATGACTTGCTCAAGAGTGCTGACAACTCACCTAGGTGACCATGCATATTTTGTGGCATTGAATGGCTGCATTGATGGACAGTACCAACCCAGCAACAAACAATTTCATCAAGAACTACACTGCAGCAGGCAGGTCCATTGTCATGTATGTTCCCTACCTGATGCAGGTCTTCATATGCCACGCCGCGTGTCCTGACTCCCAATTGCACTCCCAGAGTAGCTGAGGCACGAGTATCAGATACTGTCATCTGGAAGGATTCTGTGGACAGCAGTGCAGACAGCCATGTCATGACTCGCCTGCCCTCCCTGCCCTCCTTGCATGCCTCTGCTGATTTGGCACACCCCCACAGTAAGCTCTCCATCTCTCAATGCCAAGTGCTGCAATGATGGCTCATGCTGAGGTGACTCTCTGAGGAACTTAAAGATGCAGTTGCACTAAGCAACATGATGGGACTATAATTGCCACCTGTACTATGGAAAAATACCATTATGTAGTTGTCATGGACAACAGGTCGCCAACATTCATATGAGAAAGCTACATGTGCATGTATTCAGAGAGTTCACTTGTGCAGGGCACAAGGGCGGCAGCTTGAATCTGAACCACTCAGTAGATGCTGCAGATCTAGTGCCAAGCGAGGCATCCCACCACAGGTGAATAGACACCTTGGATCACACATGGTCTGCTGATACTCTCTTGCAATATAGCACAGGTCTTGTTCACAAGGGAACAGCTATCACAGGATAGACACACATTGGCAGCAGCTCTCTGATTATTCCTGATGTAGCTGTTCACTAAATGTCGAGTCATTGAGTGTTACTATGAGCTTTGCCCCATCATTTTTGGCCTTTGCACAATTTAGCCTCTGTGAAGTCTTTGCCTGCTATACAAGCCAGATCATTTGGCACGATGTATCAGACTCTCCATGATCCAGGCATTTTATTAGGCTTAACAGATCAGTGCATTCCTGGAATCGTGTATCTGAGATCTGGAAGCCAGATCAGTTGGCTTATTGTAGGGCAACCAGTAATCGATCAGTTGCTGGCTCCTGGGCTGCGCCGCACAGGGGGGGAGAGGGACAAGCAGGCAGGGAGGCCTCTGACAGGACCCGCTTGGTGCAGCACTTTGGTCCACATGCTGAAGACGTGGAACACATGGGTGAGCGGTATGTGGATGACCAGATGCCAGGAGCTGTGCAAGTGCCCCGCTGTGAAGACCCTAGACCCAGGTTTGCCTGCACCTCTGCTTCCTGCAACCTGCCTCTATGCCAAAGACTCTGCACCTCTGAGTCAAATTCCCTGAGGGTACCCATTCTGCTGATGGCGTGATGTGCCTCTGGCTTTGGACATGACAGCTGTTTTAGCAGAACAAAAAGTTTGACTGGAAAGCAGATCTGGTGCTAAAATGTCATGGATAAATCTGATGTACTTTGTGATCAAGGAGCGTTGCCATGTTATCGTGGCCAAGCAGATGTCAGTGCTGGCTGAGACTAGCATTTTTTCTTGATTACTGTGATCACACAACATGTCGTTGCATGTGCACGCACTTCTTATTACACCACAAAGCAGTAAATAAGGAGGACTGGCAGCAAGTTGTACGGGTTGGTGCATGCAGATTTGCAGAGTTTGCACTGCTGGAGCAGCCCAGCAGTGAGTCTCTGGGCCAAGGCAGGCCTCCTGGCCCTACCCAAGTAGAGATTGTAGTGCAGGTCAACCTTACTGCCCTACTGAACTGGTGATTACAGTCTGCTTGTTGGCAAACATGCATAGCTGAAAGGTACACATGCACAGAGCTGTCTCACAAACAACGCGCATGTACGAGGGCTGCCCTGTCCGCTGTGCTGCTGTCAATTGTGTTCACAATATCATGACGTGGACACAAAGGATACTGTTGGACAGCAAGACTAGCTAAACTTTCTTACAGTAAAATCCGACAAGTAATAAATGACACTACTTGCTATCCACCTGACAGCTCTGCCTTTGTTGCATACACATGCAGAAGTAGAATGCTCACAACTGCCTACAGGGGCATGAGGAATTTGATGATGAGATCACACTAGCAGGGTCAGGGCGGGTGACACCCTCTGGTGAGTTGCTGCAGCAGGTTTTCCAGGCTGCCAGCCCTGGTAATGATGCTATTGCTCCTCCAACTGCATTTGAGCTGGCTGGACCACAACGGGAGACATGGTCAGAGCAAAGTGACAGGTAACAATGATTGGTGCGTGCAGACTATATTGAGAGTTTACTGCATACATCATCCGTCAGTTGCAAGCCACCTAGCTGTGCAAAAGTGAATGGCTTGATGCAATATGCAGGGGTGAGGCATGTGCTGCAGCCAGCATGTCTGCTCATTCTGAGCCACAGGATGGTGGCAACAATCTGCATGATGCTGTTGAGCAACAGCTGGATGGTGATGATCATGGACGCACTGATGTTGCCTCCCCTTCACAACCAGGCAGGCAATAGCTGTTGTGTGCACAACGCCCCGCTTGTTGAATCAACCAATGAAAGAGTTACGGATTATGATTGGTCCATTGCTGTACACAGGAGCCTCAGCATAAATCAATTGCTTACTTGCACTGGGTTTATGCAAGCAAATATGATATGCTGGGCAAGAACCAAGTAGAACATCAACTGTGTGACATAGACGGGAGTGTCACTATATTTTTCCATTCAGGGAGTGGGTCTGTGGGCAATCAGGATCACACAGATGCGGAAGTGCAGGAGGTACTGGCGCACGCCGAGCAGCCTCTGCCCTCCCTCACACCTTTCCGCAAACCTGTCCACAGATCAGCCAGCCTGCGCCACAGCTGGTCACAGCAAGCATCGGTACGGGAACAGGCCAGCTGGACAACTTTGCATGACTTCATATGACTTGACTGCATACACTCATGATTGCTATGATGTTTGATTTCAAATACTAGGGACTCATCAGTTTCCAGGAGGTGCAGCCTGTACTATACCGGCCCACTTCTCCTTTCACTTGCGTGCCTGTGTTGCGCAGCCCAGCAACAGCACGGGAAGCGATGATTACATGAACAGCAAGAAGCGTAGCAGCTTCCTGGGACGACCACTCAAAGAGCTTGAGGACTTATGGTGATCTGTCATGCATTGTTGTGTCAATCCAGTAGTGTCTCCAATCTTTGTCTTCAGATACAGGATGCAGCAACCAACGTCTGCAAAGGTGTGCTCAGTCAACAGCATGCATGTGATGACATGTGCCTAGTCAAATAGTCTCGAAGAGCAGTTGTGAAGGCAAACAAATGCCGAGTATAACAAAGATAGTTGATTAAAAAACGCCTTCTGCCCACACAGATTCTTCACTCAACACCTTGACATGAAGAAGCCCATTCTGCCTGTGGGGTACTGCTGTCAAACAGCTACGCACAAGCTCCTGAAACCCTGAAATGCAAGGCAAACTGTATCACTCTTGGCAATGCTGTGAAACACAAGATTCCTGCCTTGTCAAAGATACCCACCACGTTGTGCTTTTGGGCCCAATTCCTGTGCCCCGTCCTTGACCTCGAGCTGGCACAGCTCGCAGCTGCCTTCAAAACAGAAGTCTCTGCATGACATTGAAGTCTTTAGTCAGTGCATGCTGTTTGAGCCCTAGATGCTTGAAGATTGGCATACCTGTTTGGTTTGACAGCACCTGATAGCTCTGCAGCTTGCAGCAGGCTACTGCCAACAGGAACGCGAATGCCCTGAGTTCAGCATATACACGTGCAAAGGCAACACTTGAACTGCTGAAAAACTTGACTGGAAAGGCAATTTGCTACCAGCTGATCATCTGTCCCAGTCTGAAATTGTATTTCTATGCTTTCTGCACATTGGTCGTTTGGCCCAAAATACGTTCCGGGCAGAGCACCGTCCTGGAACCTGCAAAGCGACTGTGCCAGTCGATATGCACTAGGTGAAACACTACAAGTGGCCTCACCTCACCTTTCCGGTCCGACAAGACCTGACTTGGGCCCACTTGCAGCTTTCGCTGATGCAGACGGAAGTACACCGTGCGTCGGGCGGGCCTGCCGGTGCAAAGCTATTGAGTTGAACTTTAGTATGCAGTGATGGCCTGTCGCAGGAGAAAATGTGCCTGCTGACCTTGTCGCGGTCAAAGACTTTCCAGACAGGCAAAGTCGTGAAGCACAAACACGAGGCTGCATGCGATCTGGTTCGCTCAAGTCGCGCTGACTGCGTTTGACCAGTACAAGTGCGTTGATCAAAGTGCCGGCTTCATTCGTTTGTGTTTTTCGGTCGTATTCAATCAATCAATCAATCAATCAATCAATCAATCAATAGGACTTTACAGCCAGCTCGCCCTTTTGACTAAATTGCGGTCTTTCATCAGAAAACGAAACAGACAAAGAGTGACGCAGACACAATCGCCATCAGAAAATTGTCACCTTGCATGGAGCAAAAAGAAGTCTAACTTAGCATATGATCGGATACTAGATACCACTGTCATGATCAATGCAAGACGTCAATATGGAAGTCATAATACACAAGCTTGTAGTCTTCTTGTTCTTCAGCGATGGAGGGGCGGCACTGACAATGTTTGTGCTTGTGCCGTGAATTTTGCTTGTGTGAGCGCCAAATGCTGCCGATGACATGACGGTATACCGTTACCGTTTTCGTTACGTAAGTACATAGTACATGCATGCATGCATGCAGGCATGCTTGTTCATAGTAACTGCAATTGAGACTTGTACATTACATGCGCATTAAAATTAGACCACATCTGCGACTGCACAAGGGCGCTTGTGCTGCACCCAGCTACGGCAAGCAAGAATGGCATCAAATTCTTATCACCTCATGTGCATTTCATGCATTCGATCAAGCATCGCAGCATGAACAGGGAAATGAACAGCTGGTCAAGCAAGCTATAGCTATTTGTTGACGTCTGTGTTGCTCAAGCTAATTGCGCGGCAAGTACGTGCAGTCCACACTTGCAGCGTATGTCCAACACCACATGTCTCTACAATCAGCTATGCAGTGCTATGCTAGGCTGAGGTAGACAAGTGGGTTCGTCCTCGCAAGGCATGCAAAGCAGAAGCCGCACACATTTGAACCAGCTGCCAAATCCCTTCGCGAGTATAGGGCTTGCGGTAAGCATTGTCACCCGGCCGTCCCAGCGAATGACTCGATCTGACCAGCATGTTACTCAGGTTGCTCAAGGTGGTGTCTGTTCGCTTGGAGCATACTTAATTTTTGGAGTCTCTTCGGCGATCCCTATCTGCATAGCTTTGGCCATAGCTGTTGCGAAACAAGCACGCAGCGTGAGTGGCACGAGGTGCTTGAGAAAGTGTATACTGCAAAACATGACAGGGAGCTCTGTGCAACACAGGTTGAAGAACACAGCACACAGCAGCAGGCAGGACATGCACTCGAGGTAGGCATGCAACGGCATAGCCATCTGCGTGACTTTGCTTGCCACTGCCATCTCTGCCATGATACGCATAGCAAAATTCTGAGCTGGGTAATCTGACAGTGCAACTCAAGCTACAGTTGATGAATTGTGTTGCCATCATGCACATGTCAGGGCATGCATCGCAATCCTCTTGCATGTGTCTTTCAGGTGCAAAAACTGACTCTTGCACTGAAGCATCAGCAAGAAGAGCATTTGGCTGTCATCAGAAAAATGAAGCTGGAGCAGAATGAAGTACTGCTGAAATATCATGAACTGGAGGTTTCCCTCCGGCAGTCATGATCAGCAAACTGTGTGTCATCTTGAGTTGTAAAATCTTGCAGAACATGCTAGTTCCCGGCTCAGTCTGCAACTGCAAATCGACACAAACAGCAAGTTGGCCACTGCCATGATTGCAGCTCATTTGATACCAAGCTGTGAGCATGGCAGTTTTCCATACAGGGAGTAATAATGGACATCAGAAGTGCAATGCATGCTGTAAGAGCTGAATATGCTTTGGGATCACACTGACACGGCGGTGGTGGGCACGGCATACTGCGTGGTGACAGGTCAACATTCTGCACACATGACAGTATCAGGACAGGTGGCTTGATGTAAACGAGAGCTGAACTCGTTTATGTCTTAGTCGAAAGATCTGTAGAGTGTGCGCAAGCCAGCAGTTCGGTCATAATCAAAAGTTTGTTGGTTTAATGCCACGAGTCAGCCAACACCAAAAGTTAAGCATGCTCAAGTGACACAAACGACAATTAGAGGCCTACTCACAGCAGCTCTGTAAGTATACTTCATGTGTGGCCCAGCAAGGCAAACTTGGAAGACTCAAACACAACAATCTGATAAAGCTTCAACACAAACTCCTCAGCCTCCAGATCAAGAATTGGACCCAGCTCATTTAGTAAAGCGTTAGGCGTAGAATGCTTGTTTAGCTCTCCCTGGACAAAGTTGAGCAGTGTGGCTTCTTGCTGTCCCAGCAGCCTCTCAATCTGCCCAGAAACCCACTTTCCAACCTTTTGACCTATCTTGGGCTGACCAGCATTGTATGCGTCCCAGTTGATGGCTGTTGTAGCAAGGGTCTGCATGCTACGAGGTATCTGCTTCTTCAGCTTTTCTATCTCCTCATCCTTGTTGATCACTGGGGCAGCTACTGTGGGAGCAGCTGTTGCTGCTGCTGCTGCCTGTGCAGCTTTCTGTTCCTCCTCGCTGTAGTTGAGTGGAATGAGCCTTCGCTGAGGCGCATCCTGATCCTCATCCCCACCAAAGACAGTGTGCCAGCCGCCCTTGGCAGCAGGGGCAGCAGCTGATCTGAGTGCAGTGCTGTCTGGAGGCAAAGTGTCAGCTGTAGTGAGCGGTGAGGGGCTGGGGTGCTGCTGATACGGGGAGACAGAGCGCGGTGGGGCCTGAGCTGCCGCCATCATGGCCTGGTAGATGGGATCATTGTGGTCAACCTCTTCCTCAGCCCCATTGGCCATATCTTGGTCATGCTCCTCGGTATCAGACCTGGCTGCTTCCTCTGTGTGTGACACGCAGGACATGGTCAGAGCATGTCTGGCAGAGCATGTTTAGCTAGGCAGGGCAATTGCTGATGCCTTTGATATGATTTGCAGATCAGATGAACACCATATTTGCAGTGAATGTGCCTATTTGCAAAGTCACAGCAATCTTATGCAGGTGATGACGGACACTTGCCAATTCACATCAGCCTGGCAAGGATGCTCAGCTGCTCAGAAACACACAGCCTTGTGCACAAGGCCTGATCAATGAAGCAAATGCACAGGCTAACAGGCAACCCGGGCAAGTAAAGGAAGGAGGTTGAACAGAAAGCTGACCATCAGCTCTGAGCCGGACTTCCTCTTGCCGTTTCTGGTGAGCAGCAGCGCGCTCTGCCTCCTCAGCTTCCTGGTCAGCTGCATCCTGCCTTGCCTCTTCCTTGCGCTTGCGCCGCCGGCTCTCAGCATGGCGACTGCATGAGTAACAGTTACAAATTACATAGTAACAGTTTTGACGGGACCCAACATCACCCTCAAATATGCATCATCTCTGAAGAAATTGATAATCTGGGCGTATGTCAGCACAGGAAGCAGTATCACTTCGTAACCCAGCAAGATGTACTGTACACTCTTAGCTGCAATTACAAAAGGAGGCATGAAGGCTCACAGCATAACAAGAGCACACTGTGTGCTCACCTTATGTGAATGGCCTTGCGAGCCCAGGGCTCATCATCTTCATCCTCATTTCCAACCTCGTTGTCAGTGCGGATAAGCTTGATGCGATCCTTTTCTGCTGCTTTGCGGTCTGCCCGCTCTTTCTCAACGGCTTTATCACGTAGCCTGCATCATGACCATATCAGTTGTCTAAGCATGGACTCAGCTGAAGCAACAACATGTCCACATAATGTGACACCTATCATAAAAGCGCAACTAGCATGCAGCTGCTGCCATCGACATACTGGATTCAGATATGCCTGCAGTTGCAGACTATAGAAGCAAGCCCAAGCCCACAAGGGGACTTGCAGCATCAAAAGCATCGCACCAATGCTTCACTATGACTTTGGCATGTGACACGGCAGCATGAGACATCGCGCTATACCGGATGGCATGACCTCACAGCGTATAAGGGGCAGACACACATGGCACAAACCAGCAGGCAAGAAGGCATGATGGCATTAAGATGCCCACATACCTTGTAGTGTGGACCAAGCTGCCAGTCTACCTATCAATAGCTGTGTATGCGGTACAGCCAGCATTGCTGTGCAGCTTGTGACACAAGTCATACTCAACACCACCTACATGCTGATGTCACGTGAAGTGACACACGTGTTGCATGTTTGCAGGGATACTAGGCGCAACAGGCAACCTCCAATCAGACAGAAGTTGTGTGTTGTGGCAATTCAGTGGTCAGGGACATAGGCCTGCTTGCTTTGAAAGCTACGAGTATAGAGTCTGGCATCGCACAGTAGTTGGTGCTTCAGCAGGAGCCTCAGGTTTGGCATAGTAAATGGAAGCCCAAGAGCAAGACCAGCTTCAAGCAGAGTGCAACTTATGGATTTGTTGCAGTGGACTTGCTGAAGAAGGTAGAAGGAGGGCTATTTCACTGACGTCAATCAAGAGACATAACAGGCTTACCAGGCAAGCCTGTCACACATGAGTCACATCACTCTCAGCTGAGGCAGGCAACCAGCGCATGTCTGCAACAACACCCAGGTGTATTGTCAACTGTGAACTTCTCTGCCGACACCCCATGCGCATTATGGGCCCTGTAACATGAAGCCGTCTAACCATAAACACCATGCTGGGCAGGTTGCCAACATGCTGGAACTACTTGTGTTGGCCCTTAGTTGGCATGGTACCTATGCTTGTTGTCTGAATGGCAGGAACGAGAGTTAATACCTTTCAGTGTGTTCCCATTCTTTCAGCCTCTTCTGGTAAGCGCGCTCCTGCTCAGCCTGCCGCATCTCTACCTCCCGCTTCTCGCGCTGCCGCTCCCTCTCAAGCTGGCGCTCAGCATTCCTGTCTGCGCTCGTGCCTCTCTCCCGTTCCCGACTGGTGTGAGTGCGCTCCTTGCTAGCTGAGAGCTGATCACGCCCAAGCGATCTGCGGTCACGACTGGGAGGCGGAGGCAGGATGTCATTGAGCAGGTCTGTGGCCTGATCTGCAGCAATGCTACCTGCCTGCTGTGCTGCTCTGTCGCTGACAAGTGCCATGATCTTGGCCAAGATGGCATCATCTTGCTGATCATCGGTCTCCTCTGTCTCCGCTTCAGCTTTGACCTCTGCATCGCCATCTGGTTGGGATGCCTCCTGCTTTTTGCGCTCTGCTTGCCGCTGCTTACTTGTCTGGTAGTCATCAATGTATCGCTGCGTTGCAGTGTTGCACTTTAGGAGCAGCTCCTGGCCATCTAGTGAGAGGTTGTGCAGGAGGCGCAAGGCTCTGAGCACGCCCTCTGCGGTTTCATACTCACAAAAGCCAAACCCCTTTGACTTGTTTGTCTCTGGATCTTGCATTGGTTTCCAGGACTTCACAGGGCCACAGGCTTCAAGCAGTGTCTGAACAGTCTCATCTGATACTGAAGATGCAATCTTCCCAACATACAACGTCGTGCTTTTCTGTGCTGGTGCTGGCGACGGGTTGCTGCCTGAACAAAAGAAAGCCAGAGGGTCAAGGCCTCTACAGACTCAGAAATAAGACACAGGACACAGTCGAGACTGCAAAACAAAAAGGTAAGATCATACCTGGTGGGGTCAGCACCACCGGACCGACAGGTTGAGGCATCATTAAAGGTGGACGCATCAAGTGTGGCGGAGGCAGGCCTGGTGCAAACAGGTTTTCACAGATCAGCCTAGAAGCCTAATTGTCACAGAGCACATAGTGTACACCTTGTATTGCACCTGGTGGCATGGCCAGACTGCCGTTCATAAATGGAGGCCTTGGAAAAGCGGGCATGCCATGCATTGGCGGTCCCGGCCTGAACTGCATAACTGCTTCTGGCGATCTTGACAAAGCTGTCCTGCTGGACTAAAAGCGAAGTAGCTGCAAAACTGCCGCAGGGCGCCACGTGTACATCAACTGCCTGACCACTCGGGCAGAACAAACGCTCCACACACTCGTATTCCCGACGTCGTACTCTCGAATGACTACGTTTGGAAGACGCCGATATGAAAGTCTCGAGGAAGAAGAGGGCCGACAGCCATGTGCTCCCGTGACAATTTTCGTGACTGCCTCGTTAGGTCTGGACTGACATCGATATCGAAAGTGCAACCCAGCGTCGGTCCAAATTGCTCATTTCACTCCTTGACAAAAGTAGCCAAATCTCTGTCTGTGTTCAATCCTCCAAAATTTCCGCAAGGTCTGGTCACACATGGAGCTGACCTTTTTGTGCGTCAACGCTTTGCTATAGTCGCGGTGCCCGGGTTCAACTTTGAGTCGGCCCTGCGTGCCCAACTCAGGCTTTGATATCTCAGTGCATGTCTGATGTGGCGGCAACCGACTTTCCGGTCGGTTGTGCAGTGTCAGTTGTGACACAGGGTGAACAGGTGCA
>JAABUS010008253.1_pt1 | contig 11488 bp, 11 predicted proteins | sample 5560161 | NCBI WGS metagenome assembly JAABUS01 (sample SAMN10711885, study PRJNA513376) | rock metagenome | isolation source: Antarctica rocks | place: Antarctica: Victoria Land, Trio Nunatak nord | collected 2016-01-04
TCTCGGTCTCGTACGGCGTCTGCCCGCTTTGCAACCAGCCGTTTACCCGTCAGGGCCATCATGCCAGCCGGCGGCGCTATCACGACGCCTGTCGCCCGCATGTCCTCAAGCAGTTGCGACGACATCCACGCCCAGGCCAGATGGGAACGATTCACCCCGGCCCAGCAACAGACGCTGCTCGACCGGGCGCATCGGCACACGCGCGATCGCCAGGCGGAAACACGTGTCACCGACTCCAGGCGCATGCGCCGGTGGTGCGCTGCGGAAGATGATGCGATTCGTGATCCCGCCGCCCCGCCCGACCATGACCTGGCGGTTGAGCTGGGACGGACGCTCTACGCCATCCGCGGCCGACGGGCGTGGGTGAGCCCATTGAGAGCGCGGTGCGGCACTGACCTGACAAACGAGTTCAAGCCTCATCGATTACGACAATCGTTCCGATCATGCCGGCGGATTCGTGCGGGATGCAGCAATAGCGGTATTCGCCGGCGATGGTGAAGACATGGATCCAACTCTTGTCGCGTTGGATCAGGCCGGAATCCCACGGATCGGCGCCGTCCGGTCTCGCCACGTGGTTCGGGTTGCCAACCTTCGTCGGGTCGCAGGTGGCGGTGTGGACCATGCCTTTCCCGGTGTTGCGCCAGGTTACGGATTCACCGACCTTCACAGTCATTTTCGTCGGCTGAAAGACGAGCTCGTCGTTGATCTCGACGGTCTTCTCAGACGAGCCCCCACAGGCGGTGGCGATCATCGTCAGCACACCCGCTCCCGTTGCCAGTCGCAATAGAGAACGACGGGAACGGCGCAGGCCGACGAAGCTCGAACGCTGCTCACTGCCGTTGGCAGCCAGATTCGATCCTACGCGCGGACCGGAACTCATTTGATGAACACACCCGTGACGTACAAGGCGAGCATGCCGACCATCACTCCGGCGAACGCGGTCAACGGCGACGACTGCTTGCCGTCGCGTCGCCAGACCAGTTCGCGCCCGATCTGGAACGCGACCTGGAAGACTGCGCCCGCGCCAATCGAGAGGAAGAGAACGGACAGCGGCTGCGAAACGAGCAGCCCGCCAATCCAGGCGCCGACAATGGCGGGGGCGCCCGCCACCAAACCGAGCATCGCGAGCTGGCGGAACGAGGGCTTATCTTTTGCGATCGGGATCACGATGCCGAGTCCTTCGGTGACGTTCTGGAGAATGAAACCGACGACGAGGAAGGTGCCGAGCGCGGCGGCGCCGACCGCATAGGCTGCGCCGATCGCGAGCCCCTCACCAACGTTGTGCAAGCCGATGCCGACCGAGATCAGCGACGCGAATCGCATCCGACGGCTCGCATCCGATTTCACAGCGGCGCTCTGACGGCGGCCAATCGCGTCGAGCAACAGGAAGGTGCCAACCAGACCAAGTGCGACGATGCCGAGACCCTGGAAGGTGGCGGGCAGCTTGCCGGCCTGCTCGACCGCCTCGCCGGTCGCGTCGACTCCGAGGAAGATCAACAGACCGACCGTGAGCGCCATCAGAAAGAGCATCGTCTTCGGGCCGACTCGCCGCAGGGGTGCGAGCCAGAACATGCCAAGGATGACCGGGATAATCCCGACATAAAGGCCGATCAACGTGAAACTGCCGAGCGTCTTCCCGGAAGGCCCGGGCGTCTCAGTCGCCACGCCGATCTGCGTCGAGAAAGGGACCGAATTTCCGGAAAAGACCGTGATCTCGTAGCTCTCCGCCTGGACCCAAGGGTAATCGAGGGTCAGAGTCGCGCTGCCCAACCTGGGGATCTCGCGGCCGCTTGACAGAGAAAAGGGCCAGATCGCGTCGTTGATGTTGACTTCAGAAATCGTGATCGCTTTCGGGCTGGTGTTGCGAACATGGAGGTCGATCCGATTCGGCGTCAGCATAGTCCGCGAGAATTCAAGCGATTCGACCGGCGCAGCGGGTCGGACGTCGAGCCCGGCTCCGTTCGTCGCGATGAAGAGTGCGATCACGGCCGCAAGCAGAAGGAGCGGCGCGGTGATCAGCAGCACCGTGCGACCGTTGGGAAGACGCGATGCTCGAGAATCGGACGGATGCGATTCGGATGCCATTGTTATTCCTCCACCAGAAAGACGCCGGTCCAGCCCAGTTCCGCAAACTCGGTTTTGTGGGCGTGGAACATGTATCGCCCGGGAAATTTGTAGGAGAACTCAAGGATGCCCCGTTGGCCCTGCATCAGCGCGATCGTGTCCGTGAACTCGCTCGGCGTGCGAGACGTACCCGTGGGGTAGTAGTGGAAGAAATTCGCGTGGAGATGGAAGGAGTTGATGGGATCATATTCCAACAGATTCAGGAGGAAGATGCGGATCTTCTCGCCGACCTTGAAGACGATGGGGTGCTTCGGCAGATCGTAGTGGAACGGGATCGTGTTCACCGAGTAGAAGTCATTCGCGCCGTCGAAGTCGACGTCGAATCCCGCCATCACCATTAGGTATTCGCGGTCAACCGGAGCCCAACCTTCTTTCGGTTCAATGATGAAGGCGCCGTAGAGCCCCTTCGCGATGTGCTTTGCCAGCGGCGCAGTATGGCAGTGGTATTTGTGGACGCCGAAGGGTTCGGCATCGAACTCATAGGTGAACTGGCCACCGGGTGGAATCTGGCCCGAGGACGCATCGAACACCCCATCCATCGATGCCGGATGGATCCCGTGAAAATGCATGCTGTGGTGGTGGTCGCCACCGTTCGTAAAATGGATGCGGACGCGATCACCTTCGCGGCAGCGAAACGTCGGTCCGGGCACGCGTCCGTTGTAGGTCCAGGCCGCAAAGACCAGGCCGGGTACCAGTTCGATGTCCTTGTTGATCGCTGTCACCCAGTATTCGCGGAGCGTCTGCCCGCTCGGCAGTCGGCTCTCCTTGCCCCAATCAAAATCGGTCAGGATGTCGGTCGGGTTGAAGCCGTTCGCGGCGTGGTCGACTTCGCCGACCACCGCAGGCATCGGCATCGACCCGTCGCCCATCGTCATCGCGGCCGGCGTGCTCACGGCAGCCGGAGTCGCCTCTTGGGCAGGGGCGCTGTTCCAGGTCGCGATGGACGCGGCGCCAGCGAGCGTCGCGCCACCCAGTCCCGCGCGAACCAGGTTGCGTCGGCTCACGCCGATCGACGCCGGCAATCGAGGATGATCATCTAAACGATTCATTGGCAACACCTTCTACGTCAAAAACTGGTTCGAAACGGCGGACATTGAGAAACTGCTGAGCGCGATCCTCTTGATTGGCGAAAACGACGGACTCCAGTCGTCGCACGAGCAGATCCGAAACGGCGGGAGCGAGTCGCGTCGCCTCGAGTCGCGCGTCGGCCGGCGCATATCCGAACGCGTCGATGAGATGCCGCTGCACCAACCCCACCCGCTCAATCTGGATCCGTGCGATATGCTCGCCGTGATCGCTCAACGTGATCGCCCGTGTTTCACGGTCGGCCACAAGGCCTTTGGCACGAAGTCGCTTGATCATGTTGGTGGCCGAGGGATTGGAGATATCCAGCACGATCGCGATGCCGCGAACCGTGGCCGTTCCCTGAGCGGACGCAAGTTCGTGAATGACGACGAGGTAGCGAGCCATCGTGGCGGTGATTCCGTGTTGGCTCGGGCTGTCACAACTCCTAGACATGTAGTGTCTCCTAACTCGTATTCCGTCGAGTAGAAATCATAATTTTAGATGAGGCTAAAGTCAAGAGGGCAGATAACTAAATTTCCACAATGGGGCTGATGATGTAGTCGATCTGTGTGATCGGCACCGCCCAGATTCGTGATCAGGCGTATGAACATCGCTCCGCGACAATGGATCGATCGGCGTTCGACACAGGTTCGCCCCGGCCGACACCAGGTGCAACGGGACGCCGGCGGCGTCGGTCACCGCCGAGCGCTTCAGCCCCTGCTTGTCCCGGTCCACGGGTGACCGGCCGGCGGACTTGCCCGCTTCTCCCTATTGACAGTCGATCTGAGTACATGTATTGATAGGCCAGCAACTCCCCTGCACCTACCGTTGAGGTGTCCCAAAGGAGTTGTCAATGGCCTCCGTGCTCATCCGTCACCACGTCGAGATGCAACCGGTGACCGAACTCCTGGTATTGGACGGGGCTCAGGAACCGGTGCCGGTCGACACCCAGCGTCCGGGACCGCGCCATGATGCGCTGCCGCTCGAGCAGGACGTGGTGACGTTTGCCACTCCACATGACGGGGCGTTTCGCTGCGCCACCAATGGCGAAACGGCCGGAAGATGCCCTCCCGGCCGTTTCGCCTACATTACATCACCCAGATGGCGCCTAGGGGGCGACGCACTGGCCGAACAGGCCGGCCCCCCAAAAGGCATTCCAGGCCGGCAGCGCACGTGACCGTGGTGCTGCACATCGACCCTGGCCCGCCACAGGTACCGCACGGGGCGCAGTAGACGAGGTTCCCAACGCCGGGTTCGAGCAAGTGGCGCCGAGCGGGCGGCAGCACTCAGCCTGGGACAGGTTGTCGACCGGCCCGCACGCGACGCCCGACCCGTCTGCATGACCTGTTGGATGAGGTCATCGATCCCGTAGACGTTGCCCCGCGATGTTGATGCTGAGGGGTTCGCACTTATTCAAGAACCCCGTTTTCAGCTCTAAAGCTCTGGCATGCTGCGCACATCCCAAACAGCACGAGATGGTCGGTCGCGACCCGGAATCCATGCTGTTGTTCCACCTGGTCGAACATGGCCACCAGCATGGCGTCGTTCACCTCCTGCTCCCGGCCACACGAGCGACAGACCAGATGGTGGTGCTGTTCCAGGTGCTTGATCTCGAAATAGGTCTCGCCGTCACCGGTGTCTGCCGCGACAACCAGTCCTACCTCCAGGAACAGCTTCAGCGCACGGTAGACCGTCGAGCGATCGAGTGACGGGTCTGTGCGATGTGCTCCGGCATACACCGCCCCGAGCGGGACGTGACCACCGCTCGCGCAGAGCGCATCCAGAATCACGCCGCGCTGCCTGGTGACGCGATAGCCGCCCGCCCGTAAGACGTTCTCCCAGTCCAGAAGGTTATGGGTCATCCGGCCTTCCTTTCCTGCCGATCTTTGCAACAAGCGGTCATCCGGATCTGCCCGTCCTACAGTGGGGTGTATGAGTTGAACTGGCACCCGATGCGAGGCTGGTGACGCACCAGTGAGCAGGAAACGGAGAGCCGTCGTGGAGAAGGATACGAAGTTGTCAGGAAGCCTGACGCACAACCATCGCCATGGCGATGGTCTCCTCGGGTGGCTGGGGGCGATCTTCCATCTGCACGGACATGAACACGCGGAGCACGATCTGCAGGGCGACCCGGCATTCGCAACCAGCGAAGGGATTCGCACGGTCTGGATCGCCCTCGGGACATTGGCCGTTACGACCATCCTGCAGATCGTGGTCGTTGCTCTCAGTAGCAGCGTCGCCCTTCTGGCTGATACGGTTCACAACCTCGGTGACATGCTGAACTCGGTGCCGCTCCTGATTGCCTTCTATCTCTCGCGGCGGGTTGCCACCCGGCGGTATACCTACGGCTTTGGTCGGTCAGAGGACGTGGCCGGCGTCCTGATCGTGCTCTCGATCGTCTTCAGTGCTGCCTTCATCCTGTGGGAATCGATCGGCAAGCTCGTCGACCCGGAACCCATCCATCACGTTCCGTGGGTCGTGGCCGCGGCGATCATCGGCTTCGTCGGGAACGAGCTGGTCGCCATCTTCCAGATCCGGACCGGGAACCGGATTGGCTCGGCGTCGCTCGTGGCGGATGGTCTCCATGCGCGGATCGACGGGCTTACGTCACTCGTCGTCCTCGTGGCTGTGGCGGGGAGTGTCCTAGGATTTCCGATCGTCGATCCCCTCGTTGGCATCCTGATCGGCATTGCTATCCTGTTCATTGCCCGGGACGCCTCGACGCGTGTCTGGTATCGGCTGATGGACGCCGTCGATCCCCAGATCGTGGATCAGATCGAGCAGTACGCGAGTGAGATTCATGGCGTCGATCGGGTCGAGCGCCTGCGCGTCCGATGGGTCGGGCACGAGCTGCACAGTGAGGTCGGACTTCTGCTCACCGGTGAGCCAGCGTTTGTGGAGAGCCAACACATCGTCGCTACCGTGCGAAGCTTGCTGCTCCAGCACGTGCGCTATCTGACGGTCGTCACGATCGAGGTCGTCGCACCTGCGACTGACGCGCCGATCGCCACCAGCTCCCGGACATCTGCACCCGATATCCTGCCGCCCCGCTATCAGGACCCCTCTGTCACCGTCAGTGCGGCACCGATGGGTGCCGTCGCCCTGGCGTACGACGACAAGGGGAATGTCGCCTGGGACGAGATGTGGACTGGCTTCTGCGAGCTGGCGCTGGCGGGTGGTGCACCTCACCGTGGCACCCTGCTGGAACCCGTCAACGAGGCGGCGATCGCCGCCAATCCGGAGCGGTACGCCTGGGTGCTCGACGAACTCGAACGCGGACTTGTCCAGGTCACACGTTTGCCGGTTCGTCGTAGCTCCGTCCCGGGATGGATCGGCCTGGAGTGCCATGACGAGGAGATGGCGCTCTGGTTGCTCCGTGCGATCGTGGTCGAGAATGTCACGGTCCGTCGCGAAGAGACCGTGCTGTGGTTCCCGGCAGGACCAGACTTCCGGCTCGAGCGGGAGATCAAGAACGTGGTGACGGTCGTCGCCAAGACCACCCACTACTGGCAGGAGCATATCGCCGGAGCGGAGCCCGAGCAGAGGATGATCCACGCCGAAGCGGATGGGACTCCCTGGCCCTGGCCACTTTGGAGATCGGCTCGCGACTGATGAAACCGGTTCATCGAACACCTCGGCATCGGGCGCCTGATGGGCGCGCCCCATTTGCCGGTCGCACTTAGGGAGTAAATCGTAGAATTTCTACGTCCCCCCGTGCGCACGCGTCGGGACCACCGCCGTGCGTTGCCTCAGTGCGGACCTGGTCCGCGCGTAATCCTGCGGTGGTCGTCAGCCCGCCGTGGCGTCGTGCGCCCCCGGCCAGGCGATCGTCAGCAGGAACGCGCTCTCTTCCAGCGCCTCGACGTCATGGGGAACGTGGCGCTCCAGGCTCGCCAGCCGCCCCACCGGCAGGTCCACGGTCTCCCCCGGCGTGTGCAGGCGCACGTGGCCCGCGAGGGTCTGGACGCTGATCTGCCCCGCCACCTGATGCCGCTCCAGCCGCCCACCCGCCCGCAGGGCGATCAGCACGATGCGGAGATCGGGCTCCTTCACCAGCGTCGTCGCGTTGTGGCCGCGCTGCCAGGTGTGCTCCACGTGCAACCGCGCCGTCTCGCCCGCGAGGTCAAAGGCGAGCACCGGGGCGGCCAGCCGTTGCGGCGCGCGCTCGTCAGTCCCGGTCGTCTCGCCGGCGGGATGCCCTGCGGATGGCGGGTGTTGCGAACTGGGATGGCGATCGGCACCCATGGTGGCCTCCTCGACTTTCAATGACGCGTACCCGCGGCGCGACACCATTCGCGGCGTCTCAGATCTCCGCCCCGCGACCGTAGAACATCGTGTCCTCGCGCGAGCCGCCCTGGCCGTCGCCGCTGGTGCGGTACTCGGCGACCAGTTCGATCGCGCGCAGATACTTCACCATCTTGTACCCTAGCTGGGTCTCCACCCGCAAGCGCAGGGGTGCCCCGTGGACCAGCGGCAGCGACGCATCGTTGAGCGCATAGGCGAGGATGGTCTGCGGGTGCGTCGCCAGCAGCAGGTCGAGCACCTCGTAGAACGGGCGGCGCGGTTTGCCGCCGTAGGTGAACTGATCCAGGCCATAGGAGGTGAACTTGACGTACCGCGCCTCGGGCGATGGTTCGCAGCGCGCCAGGATCTCGGCCACGCTCACCCCGCGCCATTTGCCAACGCCCGACCAGCCCTGCACGCAGACATGCTCCGTGGTCTGCACCTGATCGGGCAGCGCGCGCAGCTCCTCCAGCGAGAGGCTGAGCGGGCGCGCCACCAGCCCGCCCACTTCCAGACGCCAGTCCCGGAACCCGTCGTCGGCCAGCGCGCTGAACTCGGGGCTCTCCGCGCCCTGCGGCGGCGCGCCGTTGACCCAGAGGTAGGGGGAAATGGCAGACTCCCGGTAGTGCTGCCTCGAGGTCAGGTGATGCAGCGCGAGCGACCGGAGGGGCGCTTCGATCCGGTCGAGGGCGATCTGGACCCGGCGTTTATGGCGGAGTGAGTACCACGAAGTCCAGATGTAGAGGCCGAGGACGAGCAGTAGAGCGATGATCGCGATGGCGAACGCCAAACCGACATTGCCCGGTCTGCCGAGCACGATGTTGGCGATGTTCTCGCGGAAGTGCACCACGAGTACGAGCGTGACGTGCAGCACCGTGAATAACGCGAACGCCGCCATGCCGAGGAAGTGGAGGCTGCGCGCCACCTGACGCCCGCCGAACAGCGCGATGTATCGGGGGGCGCTGGCGGCGATCGCGGGGGACATCGCCAGGCCGGTCAGCAGCATGCCCGGCGCGAGCACGAAGACGACGAACGCATAGGTCAACTGCTGGAGCGGATCGTAGGGCCGGAATTCGCTCAGCGGCGGGACTTGGAGACTGAGATAGATCAGGAGCGAATGCCAGGCCCGTGGAAAAATGTCCCAGGACGTGGGGATGAGGCGCGTCCACTCGCCGGTGGTGAGGAGCAGGACGACGTAGATGACGCCATTGAGCAGCCAGAGGAGGTTGGAGACACCGTGCCAATGGCGCCCGAGGCCGAGGTTCTTTTTGCCGGGGAGCGCGAGCAGCGGGGAGATGGCGATCTCCTCGTCGCGCGCGGTATGGATCACCGCCGGATCGGTCGGCACGGTGTGCTTTGTGAACTTCAGCCACTCCGTATTCGGGGTGCAGCCATCATGCCAGTATAGGCGCGGGTGCGCCCCGAGGATCTCGACACCGCTGCGGATCAGGAGGCCGACGAAGAGGAGATTGACGTAGTGGGTCAGGCGCAACCAGAGCGGAAATTCGACGCTGAGGAGGATGAGATTGCTATGCATGGGTGCACCCCTGACTACGCGCTGCCGTCATCCATCCGCACTGCGCTCCCGGGGCGAGAGCCCCGTCGACTCATCGTCAGCGAGGATGAGCGTAGCCGTCGCAATCCCCCGGCCGGACGCAGCGCCCGTGGCAATCGACAGATGTGCGCTGGAAAGCTGTCCGCCAGCCTCGCTAATGGATTGTAGGGAGAATTTGGGGATGTCGCCGTGAGCGTTGCCTTCGCCAAGGAGAGCAGCAGGCTGACCGCTGGAAGAGGCGCTCGGAAGGGAACGCGTCACAGATAGGCCCCGGCAAACCCGGCTCGACGCCATGCGCTGGATGACGTTTGAGCGCCAATCACCGGAGGCGCACCGAAAAGGACTGGAAGCCGTTGCTTGGATAGACCGCTCGCTTCACAGCCTCCGCGTCGCCGAGCTCGATCGTGGTCGTGCCCGCCAAGAGCGCTTCCAGTGCGATCCGCATTTCGAGCCGGGCCAGGGGGGCGCCCAGGCAATCGTGAATGCCCGCCCCGAAAAGATAGCTAGCGCGGTTGTCGCGATCGAGACGCACCTCATCGGGATTGGTGAAAACGTGAGGATCGCGGTCGGCGGCGATCCACATCAGGGTGAGATGCTCGCCCGCGCCGATTGTGCGGCCCCCGATCTCCACCTCGCGGGTTGTGGTGCGGCGGTTGGCGACGAGTGGTCCATCGCTTCGGAGAATCTCCTCAATCGCATTGGGCAGCAATCCCGGCTCGCTTCGGAGCTTCGCCTGCGTTTCGGGGTCTTGCGCGAGGTGCGCCACGAGAATTCCAAGTCCCGCCGAGACCGTGCCCTGACCGGCGGTCCAGTTGCGCAAAACGCTGACAATGTCGTCATCCGTCAGCGGTTTTCCGTCGACGTTGATCGCCATCAGGCTGGCGGTGAGGTCATCGCCCGGCTTCGCCCCGGCGTCCCGGCGGACGCGGAGCGCTTCCTCGACATAGGAGGCGAACTGATGGGCAAGCGCCGCGCCTGCCGCATGGTCGTGGGACAAGGCGGCCTCCTGATTGTCGTGCGTCCAGCCGTGAAGACGCTCCCAAACCTCGGGAGGCCAGCCGAGAAACGCGCACTGCGACTTCAAGCTGAGCGGATGAGCGAACGCGCGAATGAACTCGAATTCGCTGTTCGCCGGCAGCGCCTGAACGAGGTCAGCCGCGATCTTCCGGCATTTCGGCTCGAACGCCTGCATTCGCTCCGGCGTGAAATAGGGCTCCAGCGCGTTCCGGTAGCGGGTGTGCTCGGGCGGGTCTATTCCGTTTGGCACGGCGCGATGCTTCGAGGCGCTGCTGAAGATTTTGGGATCGGCGAGGACGCCGGCGATGTCGCCGTGCCGGAACAGCGACCAATTCAAGAACTCGCTGTGCGCGACGGGACACCGCTCGCGCATCGAATCGTAGGCCAGACGCTGATCGCCGAGGACGGCGACATCGCGGGGATTCCAGTCGGGGATAGGTCGCTCACTCACGGTTATTCCTTTCACGGCTGGTCCAATCCACTGTGTTTTAGTTGTTCTGGCGAAGTCATGACGACGTAAGCGGTTGCACGCGCGCTAACTCTTTGGCGCCGGGTCGTCCGTGGCCGATCCCGCCTTCGCGCCCAGGTTGCGGCCCACGTCGGGTCCGAACCGTCCAGCGGTATGACAATCCGTGAGTACATGATCATTTCCTTTCTTCTCCTCCTTCCATGGTATCAGTTTCATGGACGATGAAGGACGGCGACATGCCGAATGATCGCGACATCAGATCAGCAGAATGATCCAGACCACCCGCGAGGGTTGAGGTACCCATCATCAACAGGTGGCTTTATGAGCATTGCCGCCTGCTCCCCGCGTGCGTGCGCGTGAGGCCTCCATGCGGCAAAAGATCGTGGACGGGATCGCCTGCTCCCCGCGTGCGTGCGCGTGAGACACGCCAGGATGCCCCAACAACGCGATAGAGAAGGGAATGGCAGACGTGGCGATGGTCCTGCGGCCTCTAGAGCGGGTGCTCTGCTGCCCAGGTGCGCGCGGCGTGCATGATGGATTCCATTTCCGCCACGACGTCAGCTACAGACAGCCCCCGCTCATGGGCAATCGCGGCTGTCAGCTGGGCGGGTGATGTGCCGGCATAGTTCCGCATGATGCGCTCGCCCTCTGCCATGAGTTCCTCGTATGAGATCCCGTCAGTCGCGACGATGGACCGGGCGTAGAGTTCGCCCTCCGCATCAATGACGGGAGCCATCCGGACTTCAAGCGCATCAAGTCGGCGGGTAATGCTCATCTGTCACCTCAGATCCGGAGCCGTCTTTTCGCCAGCGCCAGGGGTTGCCGCGATGTAGGCAGCCATGGAGCACCTGGGCGTCTCGAGCGATACGATCCGGCGACGGCTCAAGGCGGGTGAGCTCGAGGGCCGGCAAGAGCCACAGGGCAAGCAGGGGTATCGCTGGATTGTGCAGCTGCCAGAGGATGCCCAGGATACG
>JAABUS010008254.1_pt1 | contig 11485 bp, 12 predicted proteins | sample 5560161 | NCBI WGS metagenome assembly JAABUS01 (sample SAMN10711885, study PRJNA513376) | rock metagenome | isolation source: Antarctica rocks | place: Antarctica: Victoria Land, Trio Nunatak nord | collected 2016-01-04
GCACGGCGACCGATCCGTTCGTCCACACCTCGACACTTCCCGTCGAGAACTCATCTGTCGCCCAGCTGATGCTTACGGAGGTCGCGCTGATCTGCGGCGTCGAAACCGTGTCGATCGTCGTTGGCCGCGAGCGATAGAGGATATCCGGGCGGACGTAGCGATAGGAAGGGCCGAGCCGGTCCATGATCGCGCGTACGGTCGAGGGGGTTGCGCGCTTCTGATCCATTCCCACAAGGACCGGTAACGGTCGATCGGGGTGAGCGGCGATGAAGTCCTTGATCTCGGTCACGGCGCGGTCGACATCGAAATCGCCGTCGCACCACGCGGAGAACGGGATATCAAGGTATTTGCCGTCGAGCTGCACGGCGGTCGTACGCTCATAGCCGGGTACCGGTGGGTCGGTCTTCGGATTCGGGACCCCGTGACCCTCGACCCAGCCGAGGATCTCGGGATACGCCGAGGCGGTCAGTTGGAGTCGATCGTAGAACGACATCTGATAGCCGAGCCAATCGCCGAAATTGCGGATCAGGCGAATGTCGAGTCGACGGAGATACTCTGGTGTCAGTTGTCCGAGCAGCTGCGGGTAGTCGGTGAAGTTCATCGCGTTGACATGATAGTAGGCGTAGCCGCTCGCCCCGGCGAGGAAATAGTCATTCGGTGTCGCTGTCTCGTAATAATATTGGAGGACAGTGGGCGCGATGTCGAGCATCTGCGGCGCGATCGTCCAACCGATCGGGACCTGACCACGATTCGTATCGTGCCAGTTCAGCTGCATCTGATTAATAACGAAAAACGGGTTGTCGCCCTCGGTCATGATGAACGAGATCAGCACCTGGTCATTACCGGGCGCGCGCGTTGCTGGCTGGAACGATGAGGAGGGTTGGCGATAGATATAGTCCGACACGGGGGGCAGTACACGGAAGAGCGACAGGTTGTATTGCAGTTGCAAGCCCATACCGAGCCATACTTTGCCTGCCTCACTCGCGCGATATACGTCGAGGTTCTCGTCCTCGGCGACGCCATATAGTTCGCGCACCGGGCCGATCGTCGTCCGGTAAAAATCCCCGAGATCACCGTCGAGGGTCGATTTGCTGAAGGTCCAGTAGCGCTGCTGAATGGCCAGATCGCGCCCACGCTCGGGCGCGCCATAGAGGTAGTCAGCGCCGCTCCAGCGCAGGGCCTTCAACGCCATCGACTGATTCGAGCGCGCGAAGAACGCCAGGTTCGCCGTGAAGGCCGCAGCCTCGTCAAGGTATTCGCCGCGGAGATCACGACGCACTTGCAGCCCGAGCGCCATGAGACTCGGGAGCGTGGCGGGGGTAGCAATGAGCAGATCGTCCCTACCGGCGAGATTCGTCGCGATGTTGTACGTTTGCTCGATCGTCGGATCGACCACGACGATCCCGGCGAAGCGACCACTCGGTGCGAAGCGCCGGAGCGTCGCCGCGTAGTCTAGGAGCGTCATGCCGCGCAATTCAGGCAGGATCCCCTCCCAAACCGGCAGCCCAGGGCTTTGCCCGGCCCCGCTCCGCAGCCACAGTACCGGCCCGTCACGATTCACAATGCCCTGGATCGAGACGAGGAGCAGGCGCTGGTCAATCGACAGCCGATCGACGTCGCTGACACCGAATGTCTCACTGGCCTGCGTTGCGGCATTGCTCGCGGCGCGCGCGTCGCCGGGTGTGAAAGGGAGGAGCAGAGTGTACGCGAACAATACCCCAACGACGAGGAGACGACCGTGGTGTCGGTTTTTGGACACGTGCCTCGCCGTTGCGGCTTGCTCGGAATGGCGCAGCATCACCTACGCTCCGACATGATCTTGCCCGCGCGCAGGGCGAGGGACGCCAACCAGGACAGATCATCGTCATTGAAGCGGTGTTCCTGCTCGTAACTTGACAGATTAAAGACCCCGAGCATCCCCCGGCGTGCGCTCCGGATCGGCACTGAGAGCGCGGAGTGGATGTGCATACGCCGGACGAACTGGCGGGGGTCATCACCCGCCTGCCCGAGTCCCCCGGGGATCATCAACGGGGTGTTATGGAGCGCGACAAACCCGGCAATGCCGTCACCTAAGGCTTGTCGACCGTTCTGCCGTGCCTCATCAGATAGCCCCGCCGCGGCTCGCATGTGCAACAGCCCCTCGCTCTGGTCGAGCAGCATGATCGACCCGGCAGACGCGCCCAGCGTCGTCACGGTATCCTGGAGGAGCGCGTCGAGCGCGCCATCTTGCAGTGGCCCCCGCGTGAGTGCCCGATCGAAGCGGCGCAGTGACTCGACGCGCGCATAAAGGGCGCGATGCCAGTGAATTGTACGCTGCCAGGAATAGCTGTGCGCTCGCAGCTGCGCCCGGTGACTCAGTTGAGTGCGTAATTCGATGTTGTCGCGCAGGAGCGCCAGCGCGCCCGCCAACTCCGCCGCATCGCCGACCGGGAACGACAACCCCGCATCACCCACAACATCGGTCACCCCGGGGAGATCCGAGACGACTGGAACGCAGCCGGCGACCATCCCCTCGAGCAGCACCAACCCGAAGGCTTCAGCACGCGTGGTGGAGGGCAGCACGAGTACATGGGCGGCGCTGAACGTATCGAACAAGGCGAGATCGTCAAGTTTACCGAGGAATGCCACATTATCTAGGTGACGATCGGCGGCCATCGCGCGGTAGCGTGATTCCTGGTGCCCGCCGCCGACGATCTGGAGTTCGACGTCGGGGAGCCTGGCGATGGCATCGAGCAGGATATCGAGCCCTTTATAGGGCCGCATCTGACCGACGAACAGGACCGTGAACCGCTCAGCCTTCGGTCGTTGCCCGCTATACCAATCCGCCGCGACACCCCACGGCACAATCGCGATCCGATCCTCAGGGATATAGCGCCGGAGGTTACGGGCGTAGGCTGGCGTTGTGACGATGACCTGATCGGCAAGGCGTGCAAGTTGCTTGTGTAGACGATTATAGATGTCACATAGGAGGCCCAGACCGTGCAGATCGATCTCGGAGTGATGCGTGTAGAACACCACCGGACCGGGCCGACCAACAGGGAGGGCACTAAAGAGGAGGGCCACATCGCTGAACGTGGGCACCGGGCCGTGGATATGGATAATGTCGTAATCAGCGAGCCGGGGCCGCAACAGATGCGGCGCTTTCCACGCCATGCTGGAGAATCGGAACTCACCGAGCGCGAGGCGCGGGATCTCGCTTAGCGAGAGCAGGTCGACTTGGTCGCCATACATTTCGAGCCCACTCTTGAGGCGACGCGCTACCTGGGAGATGCCACTTCTAATAGGCGGCACCTCGGAAATGATCATCAATATTTTTGTCACTAATCCTTGCTACCTACTAAGCTGACCATCGGCTAGCGGAGGAAACCGCCAGTACCTTGAACGATAGGCGAACAGCCCGCTGAATCCAATGCCACAAAAGTCCTACATCCCACCGCCAAAAGTCCCGAATTCCACCGCGCGAAGTCCTCCCCGCGTCCATACGCCTCTCTCGGCGACATGCCCGGAAACACGATCGCCGGATCCCGCACGAAGCCCCCTGACACTCGTATCGGTAGTTTTCGCCACGCACTTATCGATATCGGTCGCACTGCCCAACCTATTGCGCCGCCCTACTCCGCTGTCACGGCAAGACTGCTTCGAGATTACGGTCAGCCGACGACAGTGGCAGGGTTGCGTGCCACCGCAGCGCGAACGGCTCCTCGCTTTGCCAGCTGCTCTCTGCCATCGATACGGACACGCCACAAGCAATATATACCATAATTGTCGCGCGAAAAGCCATGGTCGGCATACCAATTGTTAACAGCTATTTGATTCAAGAGGTCCAATGTTTCACCGAATCGGCCATGATAGCTCTGCTCGTTCGCTCACTATCGCGCTATGGCGCGGCAATCAGGACGATCAAAGCGGATCCGATATGATTGAGAGATGGTAACAATATCCTGGCACCAGCGCCGCACGATCAATACATGAGATGGTTACAACAGGCTATGGATCGCGATCGAGCCATTATCGCCGCTGGTGCTGTCGAGGCCCAAACCTGGCGGACCGCGTCACTGCCCAAAGGACTCCCGGCACGAAGCATCCTTTGCCAGTCGATCGTGGCGATTGTTCCGCTCGCGGAGGGATGATTGGAGCAGCCGCGCAGCGTTCGCGGCGACGCTCGATGCGCTTGCGCCCGCGCGCGAGTGAGGTGGAACAGCGCGACACCGCCCGGCAAAGTTATACGCCGATGAGGGCTACGATGCGCGCCGCTGTCGCATCGTAGCCCTCATCGGCGTCGCTCTTAGGAGGCGACTAGAACGGCATCGCCGGGTGGTCGAACGAACATTCTCGCGACGCAACCGCTTCCGTCGGCTGACGATCCGCTACGAGTGGCGCGAGGACATCCTCCAAACCTCGCGCTCTCGGCCGCGTCCTCATCTGCTACCGCTTTCCCCAAGGAGACCGAGCGGCTGTGCAATGACTTCTACATATTGAGCGGAATATCCGCCTCGGAATATTCCCGGTCGCGATACCCGGGACTCTGCGCCAAATCGGCGGCGCGCCGACTAACGATTGAATCGACGGATAGTGCTCGCGAGATCGACCAAGGTGAGTCCCGCCGTGCCGCTGTAGAGGTCGTCGCTATGGGCCCACATCAGGCCGAGCATCCCACAGGCCTCCATCTGACGTGTCGCCGCATCCAGGAGCGCCGGGCCGTATACGGCGGGAATGTCATTCCGTCCCGGATTTTCGCCCATCGTTGGCAGACCCGCTCGGCGGGCGTTGTAGACGATCTAATGCGCTATCCCCGTCCTGGCACTCATCGTTTTTGCCCGATCCGTCCGCCATGGAGGAGACATAAACGACGACGTTGCGCTCCGGTCGCAGTCCCGCGATTATGTGATCCCAGGCAGCACCGCGGCCGAGGGTGCGACTCGTCCCGCCCGAGAGTCGGGATGCGATGGCCCTGTCATACTCAGCAGGCTTCGTCCCAACCCCGGGGAGTAAGACCTGCTGATAACCGGTGAATCCTTCATTGCGGTAGGTATCTAGCTGCCAATTCATGCCGTCGATCAATGCACCGAGATACCAGTCCATCCATACATCGGCCTGGGCAGGCGAAAACGCGTGCCCGTCGTAGGTGAGCTGGCCGGGATGCCAGCCAGGGTAGGGAGCCGGGGGGATCGAGTTCGGGAGCGGTGCTCGTCCCTGCGCCGCTTCGTCAAATGCCCAATAGCTCGCTTCCCACCCTCGCCGACTATCATCAGGATACAACGCCTCAACGAGCCCACCTGAGCCTACGCGAACGGCCCAGAAGCGATTCAGGTCGAGATCTTGGTTGACGCGGGCGATGTATGTGGCCGCGCGATTGCGCAAGGTCTGATTGAAGGTGAGATTGAGCGGGTCGGCCGCTATCCCGAACTGGTCGACATAGCGGCTGTTCGGGTATTCGTAAGCCCAAGTCGGCGGGTATTGCAGTCCAACCCCGAGTACGACTCGTAATCCCGACGCTGCGAAGGCATCCAATTCTTGGCGCATTTGCTCGATATAGGCGCGATCGAAATCGCCTTCGCTCGGCTCATAAAGGTTCCAGCCGAGTTCCAGATGCGCGATTCGGATTCCTGCGTCGTATTCCTTGCTTGCGTGCGTGGGGTCGGTCAGCAGCGTTCCGAAGAGATACGGACTATCCGACACGGGCGATGGACCCGTGATCGCCCGTACCGCGCCTACGCCGCGCCCCCAGACGCTGAGGAACAGCAGCACGAGTAATACCAGCGTGCTGAGGACGCTCACGTTCCGCTTAGGCATCCGCATATATTCCTGCTTGTCAGCACGACGACCGCAATATGATCGGCCCGCGAACTGACCTTGGTGCGCCAGATGGCATGTCGCCGCGCGACGTGTCACTCCGTCTGCATATCGCCGAAGACGATCCCGCTGCTGTCGCAACACGCGGCCAAGGATACCATCGGTTATCCGCCTGCGCAAGAGAAGCGTGTGATTATCGCAGCGAAATTACCGACGCGATCAGCATTCTCGCGTCGACTGGGGCGCCAGCGAGGGAGCGTTCGGCCGCCGTAAACCCGTGTCCGATGGTCGGGACTAGGGATGGGTAGCGATCACCTGTTGTCTGGTATGGCGAGGAGAAGGCGCGTACATGGGCACCGAGCGTGCCGCCAGTGGGCGACCAGAGTGGCGGGGCAGGTCGGCTCATCCGGATCGCTCACCGACGGATATTGCTGATGATGGTGGTGTAATCGCCGAGGGTGATACCGCTTGTATTGTCGAAAAGATTCGACTCGTGTGCCCACATCATCCCCTGCATGCCGCAACTCTGCATCTGGCGCGTTGCGGCCTGTAGCATCGCGATGCCGTATCGCGTTGTGTCGCTCCGACCGGGATTCTCTCCGTTTTTGGCCATACCGTAGCGGTTGGCGTTGTAGCTGAGCCATCGAGCAGCCGACCACGAATTAATCTGGGGATCGTTCAGGCCTACCGTGGGATCGCTGCTCAAGCAGGGATTATCGCCACCCGAACCATCGGCGAGCGACGAGATGTAGATAACGATCCGTGCCTGGCCAGCGAGTGCAGCGATGACTTTGTGCCATACCGCCGCACGACCCATCGTATGATTGCCGTCGCCCGCTCCGTTCAAGTAATTGGCGAGCGCAGCTGAATAATCGTCGGGGCGGCTGCCAAGACCAGGCATGAGTACTTGCTTATCCCCGCGGAAGCCGAGTTGATCGTACAGGGTGCTCTGCCAGATAATTCCGTCAACCATTGCCCCGAGGTACCAGTCGTACCAGCGTTGCACTTCGGCGGTCGTGAATGGGCGCCCCTGATAGGAGGTCTGGCCCGGTTGCCAGCCGGGATACGGGCTGCCCGGTATCGACGCCGGGCGCCCAGCCCCTCCCTGCGCGTTGGTATCGAATCCCCAGTAACTATTCGTCCCGCCTCCAGCTTCAGCACTGGGATAGAGCGACTCGATGAGACCGCCGGAACCGATCCGCACGGCGGCGAAGGTGTTCAGGTCGAGGTCTTGGTGGACTCGCGCGATGTATGCCGAGGCCTTCTGACGCAGCGCCTGATTAAACGTCAGGTTCAGCGGACCGGCAGCGGTGCCCCTTTGGTCGACATAGCGACTATTAGGGAGGGCGTAAACCCACGCGGGAGGGTATTGCAGCCCGACACCGATCACCACCTGCAGGCCCGCATCGCGGAATGCCTGCACCTTTTGTTTCGCTGCAGCGGCATAGTTCGCATCGAAGGCGCCCTCGCGTGGCTCGTAATTATCCCAGCCCAATTCGAGATGCACGACACGAACTCCAGCGGCATAGAGCACCGGAGCATATGCGCTATTGCTCAGGAGCGTCCCGAAACTATATGCGGATGACGGTGGCGCCGCTGTCGGGGTGACGGCCGGCGGGCGCGGTGTTGTGGTCGCGGCGCTCGGCGGTGTTGCTGTCTTAGATGGTGTGGCGGCGGCGGCGGCGGGCTTCGTCGCGGGGGCACGCTGCGACCTTATCGCTATCCAGAGTACTTCGGCATACCAGCCGCGTGTGGCGATAGCCTGTGCGCCGATACTCGTCTGGTCCGGTGCCGTCTGCGGGATAGCGCCCGTATTCTGTAAGTATGTCGCCACATCCATGGCATGATCGGGCGAGACATCGCCGTATCCGGTCGGCGTTTTCGCCGGTTGCCAAAAGCCCAGGCTAGTCATCGCCCGACTGAGGAAGCTCAGGGCCTGCTGGCGTGTCAGCGCCGATGTCGCCTGGAAGCTGCCATCCGGGAATCCGCGCGCGATGTTGCGATTGGCGAGGATCAGCACGGCTGTCCAGGTTTCGTCGTCTATGTCACCGCGATCGTTGAAGTTGCGCCCCGTTGGCTGGTTGCCCAGCCCCATGGCGCGCACGATGGTGACCGCTGCCTGGGCGCGCAGTAGGGGATATTCAGGGCCGTAATTCCCATCGGGGTAGCCGCGCAGGATCCCTTCCGCGGCGAGGCGATGTACCGCCTCGGCGTAACTTGCTTCAGTCGGCACGTCAGGGAATTCCGGTTGGGCCGCCCTGGTCTGCTGTTGCGTCAGTGACAGTATCATCACGAGGGCAAGTATAGCGCTGATAACGCGGAGCAAACGTGGCATGGCGAGCGTCCCCCATCGGGGTCGCTTTGTCGGCGTAACCCCGAGCGTTTCGGCAGCTGGGCTGACTACGAGAGTCCCCTAGCTTTGCGTCCCCATCTCACGATGGGTTTGCCGTTATCGATCGACTAGCGGAGGAAACCGCCAGTACCCTGAACAATAGGCGAACAGCCCGCTGAATCCAATGCCACAAAAGTCCTACATCCCACCGCCAAAAGTCCCGAATTCCACCGCGCGAAGTCCTCCCTGCGTCCATACACCTCTCTCGGCGACATGCCCGGAAGGGTATTGTCAAGGTGACCAATCGGCCTTGCGGGAGGGTGGGTAGGCGATACTCGGCGCATGAACAAAGACGACTGCGCCCCCAGCTATAAAAGGCACCGCTTCCCGCCGGAGATCATCACCCATGCGGTGTGGCTGTACTGCCGCTTCGCGCTGCGTTAGGGCGTGGCGTCAGTTGAGGAGGAGGGCCGAGGCGGCGAGATAGACGGCGGCGAGGAAGCTGCGGCGGGTCTTGTCGTAGCGGGTGGCGATCCCCCGGAACTGCTTGAGCTTGGCGAAGCAGTGCTCGATCAGATGGCGGGCGGCAGAGAGGTCGCGATCGTACCCCCGCTGCGCCTTCCGATTGCGCTTGGGCGGGATGACCGCGCCCTTGCCCGCCTCCCTGAGCGGCCCGAGGACGCGCGCCTCCGCGTCGTAGCCCTTGTCCGCGATGACCGTCGGGGCGGCGATGTCCGCCAGCAGCGCGTCGGCCCCGTCGAGGTCGTGCGCCTGCCCGCCGGTGAGGTGGAACGCGATCGGGTTGCCCAGGGCGTCCACCACCGCGCGGATCGTGGTGCTCAGCCCGCCCCGGCTGCGCCCGATGGCCTCGTCGCCGTCGCCCCTTTTTTGCGCGCGCCCGCGCTGTGCTGGTGGGCCCGCACGATCGTCGCGTCGAGCATGGCGTACTCGTTGTCGGCATCCGCGCTCAGCGCCGCGAAGACCCGCCGCCACCCGCCGCTCGCGGCCCAGCGGCGAAAGCGCCGGCCGATCGACTTGGCGTCCCCGAATCGCTCGGGCAGGTCCGCCCAGGGGATCCCGGCGCGATAGCGGTAGAGGGCCGCGTCCACGAACAGCCGGTTGTCCGCCGCCGTCCCGCCGACGTGCCCCGCCCGCCCCGGCAGCAGGTGGCCGATCCGCGCCCGCTGATCATCCCGCAGCGCATACCGTCGCGTCGTCATCCCGCCCCCGTCGCACGCATACCCGATCGCCACGCCGGGAGCCTACCACAACTGACGCCACGCCCTAGCGCGACGTAGCGGAACTCCTGGCGGTGCGCGGCGTGATCGTGACGGTCGAGACGATCCGGCGGCGGTGCCAGAGATTCGGCCAGCCCTACGCGAACGAGTTGCGGCGGCGACGCCCGCGCCCCGGCGACAAATGGCACCTCGACGAGGTCTTCATCGGCATCGACGGGGTGCCGCACTCCCTGTGGCGCGCCGTCGACCAAGACGGGAACTGGGGTTGCCCCGAGTCGACGGACACCTGATGATTGGGCCTGCGCCCAAGGAGGTGTTCGATGCCCCGTATTCACCGCCCCTCCCCGCCGGAGTTCCGGGCTGAGGTGGTGCGCCTGGCCCGGAGGAGTGACAAATCGCTCCCGGCCCCCGTCGGCGTCACTGGCTGCGGCGGGATGACGCCGACGGGGGCCGGGGCCAGCCCGGCGACCTCACCGCCGACGAGCGGGACGAGCTGCGCCGCCTGCGGCGCGAGGTGAGAGTGCTCCAGCAGGAGCGGGAGATCCTCCGAAAAGCCGCGGCCTACTTCGCACAGGAGACCTTGTGAACCACTATCGGTTCATCCGCGCGGAGCGGGCCACCTAGCCGATTACCCTCCCGTGCCGGGTGTTGCGCGTCGCCCGCGCGGCCTACGACGCCTGGGCGCGCCGCGGGGTCTCGGTACGTGCCATCGCCGATGCCGCATTGGCGCCGCAGGTCGCCGCCGTCCACGCGCGCCGCCGCCGGACCTACGGCTCCCCGCGGATCCACGCCGAACTGCGGGCGGGCGGGGTGCGCTGCGCCCGCAAGCGGGTGGCGCGGCTGACGCGCACGACCGTCGCGGAGCCGACGCACACCCCCGCGCCGAACCTGGTGGTGCGCGACTTCCGGGCGACGGCCCCTGACCGCCTTTGGATCGGCGCTAGCACGTCTATCGCCACCGCCGAGGGCTGGCTCTACCTGGCCGTCCTCGGCGACGTCCACTCCCGCCGCATGGTTGGCTGGGCGCTGGCCGACCAGCTGCGCCCGGAACTCGCGCTTGACGCCCTCGCGATGGCGCGCCACGCGCGGCGACCGTCACCGGGACTCGTCCACCATACCGATCGCGGCTAGCCAGTACGCCGCCGCCGCCTACCGAGCCGCCCTCGCCGCCCGTGGCATCGGCTGCTCGCTGCGCCGGGCGGGCGCGTGCCGCGATAACGCGCTGGCGGAGCGCTTCTTCGCCACTTTGAAAGCCGAGCGCGTCGACGCCCGCACCTGGCCGACGCGCGCCGCCGCCCGGCTGGCTATCTGCGCATGGCTGGAGGTCTGGTACAATCGCCAACGTCGCCATTCCGCCCTAGGTTACCTGACGCCCGTCGCCCATGAGGCGCAGCATTTGTTGTTGTTGCAGGAGCACGCCGGCTGGCGCTAACCTGTCCGTGTAAACGGAGCAACCTCAGTCTTTCCGGATAGGCTGTTAGGGGTCAGCCGCCGCGAGCGGCAGTCGATCAAGAACTCGTCGATCAGGTCGGATACCAGCATGGGGGTCCTCCTTCCGCGCGTGCCGCTCTCATCACACTGGCGTACCAGGAGGCCGGTCGCCCGTCAAACGCGAGGACGAGCGCGGGACCGACCGGGGACGACGGCGGGACGGAGCGGTGACAAACGGGTGAGGAGGAGAGGTCCAGTTGGTGTCGCGGACGGGCAATCGGGGAGCGACTGTCCCGCGCGGGAAGGGGGCGACCGGGAGGATCGAAAAACCCCGCCAGAATGCGGCTTCGCACCATACGGGGAGGTCATCGGGCTATTCGCCGCCGCGCTGTTTACGAAACAGCTGCTCTACCAACTGAGCTAGGTCGGCATGGTATATACACCAGATCGTCCAAGATGATACTCTGTGTGAGGTATGGCAAAAGTTGTCGAAAAGTCTAGGGGGCGGCTGACACCGAGTCGGGGCTTATCCGTGAGTGCGGCTGGCTGCTCCCGTACAAACCTTGAGTACGCAGCGGAGGCTTCGGCAAGTGGTTCGCAGATTCACCAAACGCCGACTCAATCGGGCGACTTGCCGATAGCGGGGGCGGCGACGCGCCATGACTGGCGGCGGGTTTCGCGCCAGTCGCGG
>JAABUS010008256.1_pt1 | contig 11483 bp, 11 predicted proteins | sample 5560161 | NCBI WGS metagenome assembly JAABUS01 (sample SAMN10711885, study PRJNA513376) | rock metagenome | isolation source: Antarctica rocks | place: Antarctica: Victoria Land, Trio Nunatak nord | collected 2016-01-04
TCGAAGATGTCGTCACGATGGAGCTCGATGTGCTGCCGAATGACGCGGCCGCGACGACCGACCTGACGTTCGTCCGCGTCCTGCCCGACTCGCCGGAGTACGGGGTGATTCGTCGGATCGACGACCAGGCGTTCCCCTGGTTGTGGCGCAACGGGCCGGTAGAGTTCGACGCTTACATCCGGATGACCGATGTCCGGATCTACCTCGGTCTAATGGATCGCCGACCGGTCTCCTACCACGGTGTCACGCTCTACCGGGGCTGGGGCCACCTGGACCGGATCGCCGTCCTGCCGGAGCTTCAGGGGCTCGGGGTCGGCTACCAGACGCTCCGTCACGCTACGGCGGTGATGGCCCAGAGCGGCGCCGAGACCGTCGGGCTCAGCACCCAGGGTCACAACCATCAGTCCAGGCAGCTCTACGAGCGGTTCGGTTTCACCCGGCAGGCGTCGAACGACTACCGCATCTACGGCCGCCCGCTCGGCGAGGAGCCGCTGGGCATGCTGCTCCGACGCGCACCAGACGTGCCGGCGTCCATCACGAACGGGGAGCTGGAACGATGACGAGCACCTTTGGCCGACTGTTCCGGATCACGACCTGGGGCGAGAGCCACGGTCCCGCCCTCGGCGTCGTGATCGAGGGCTGCCCGGCCGGTCTGCCGATCACCGAGGCCGAGATCCAGCTGGAGCTCGACCGGCGCAGGGTCGGTCAGAGCAAGGTCACGTCGCCGCGGAACGAGCGCGATCAGGTCCAGATCCTGTCCGGCGTGTTCGAGGGTGTCTCGACCGGGACGCCGATCTGCCTGATCACGTACAACAGGGATCAGGACTCTTCGAAGTACGACAACCTGCGGACCGTATTCCGGCCGGGCCACGCCGACTTCACCTACTGGGCCAAGTACGGCCACCGCGACCACCGTGGCGGCGGCCGGTCGTCGGCCAGGGAGACGTGGGGCCGGGTCGCGGCCGGTGCGATCGCCCGGAAGATCCTCGCCTCGGCCGGCTGCTCGGTGCTGGCCTACACCCGCGAGATCGGCGGGATCGAGATGGAGACGTTCGACGCGGACGAGATCGAACGCAACCTCGTTCGCTGCCCGGATCCGGTCGCGGCCGAGAAGATGACGAACGCCATCCTCGAGGTCAAGGCCGAGCGGGACAGCCTCGGCGGGGTCGTCGAGATCGTCGCGACCGGCGTCCCGGTCGGGCTGGGCGAACCGACCTTCGACAAGCTGGACGCGCTGATCGGCCAGGCGATGCTGAGCATCCCGGCGACCAAGGGCGTCGAGATCGGCGGCGGGTTCGACACGGCGCGCTCGCGGGGCTCGGTCAACAACGACACGTTCGAGATCGTCGACGGTCGGGTGCGAACGAGGACCAACTCCGCCGGTGGGTCGCTGGGCGGGATCTCGTCGGGCGAGGACATCGTCGTCCGGGTCGCCATCAAGCCGACCTCGTCGATCGAGCGGGTCCAGGCGACGGTCGACACGGACGGCAACGAGACCAGCATCGTGATCGAGGGGCGCCACGACCCGTCGGTCGTGCCCCGCGCCGTGCCGGTCTGCGGTGCCATGCTGGCGATCACCCTGGCCGATCTCATGCTCGTCAACCGGGCGGCGCGGCTGACTGGCAGCTACGAGGGGTTCTCGTAGGACGAGGACCGATCGCACTCAACTGGCATATTCCAAGCTTTCAGTCGGCGAGCAGACCCCTCTCCCGATCCCCGGCTCGTCCCGGCTCACCCCGACTGCGTCGCGGTTCATCCTCGGGACGTCCGGAGAGGGGGGTAGGCCCACTCGACGCTGGCTATTCCCGGAGAGCTTCAGCTCGACCAGCATGGAGCCCCTCACCGGGCCCAGAGAGGGGTTGGGGAGGGGACTGCTCGGCGGCAACCACGTTTCGTGCCAGCCAGTTACGGCCGATTCTTTCCACGATCTGTCCTAGCTTGAGCAGCCAACCGTCGCTCAGTCGGCCAAGACGGGCTCGGCGGCCTCCAGCCAGCTGGCCGAGGCGAGCAGGTCGGCGTCGAGTTCGGGGTAGAGCGGGAAGGCGCGGGTCAGCGCGAGGACGCGGCTCCGCGCTTCGTCGATCACACCGTCGGCGACCTCGATCTTCGCCTTGCTCGCCTTGCCGGACGACGTCGTCGCGGGGCGCGTGTTGCGCAGAACCAGCCCGATGATGGCGGCGATCTCCCGCATCTCGGCCGGACCCATCCCGAGCGTCGTGACGGCCGGCGTCCCGACCCGCAGTCCGCTGGTGTACCACGGGCCGTTGGGATCGAACGGCAGGCTGTTACGGTTGAGCGTGACGCCGGCCTGGCGAACGGCGGATTCGGCCTGGCGCCCGTTGAGGCCGTACGACTTCTCGACATCGATCAGGAGCAGATGGTTCTCGGACGTGCCGGTCACCACCGACATGCCTTCTTCCACGCAGCCGGCCGCGAGGGCCGCGGCGTTCTCGACGATCTGCTGGGCGTAGGTCGCGAACTCCGGCCGGCTAGCCTCACGGAAGGCGACCGCCTTGGCGGCGATCACCTGCGGCAGCGGTCCGCCCAGGATCGCCGGGCAGCCCTTGTCGACCCACTCGGCGAACTCCTGCTTGCAGAGCACGATCCCGCCGCGGGGACCACGCAGGGTCTTGTGGGTCGTCGAGGTGACGATGTGGGCGTGGGCGACCGGGTCGAAGTCGCCCGTGAAGACCTTCCCCGCGACGAGCCCGGCGAAGTGGGCCATGTCGACCATGAAGACCGCGCCGACCTCGTCGGCGATCTCGCGCATCCGGCGGAAGTTGATCCGGCGTGGGTAGGCGCTGTAGCCCGCGAGCAGGATCAGCGGCCGGACCTCGAGCGCCTGGACCCGGATCTGGTCGAGGTTGAGTAGCCCGGTCTCGTGGTCGACGGCGTAGGAGTACGTCTCGAACATCCGGGCGGAGATGTTGTGCCGGTACCCGTGGGTGAGGTGGCCGCCCGAGTAGTAGTTCAGGGCGAGGAGGCGCTGGCCGTTGAGCTCGGCGCGGACCGCCTCCCACTGCTCGGGCGTCGCCTTCGACGGGTCTTCGAGGCCGAGGCGCTCGAGGGCGGGGGCCTGGACCCGGGCTGAGAGGATTGCCGAGAAGGCGACCAGATTAGCGTCGGCGCCGGAGTGGGGCTGGACGTAGGCGTGGTCGGCGTCGAAGAGGTCCTTCGCCAGTCGGATGGCCTCGGCCTCGATCAGGTCGACATTCTCGCAGCCGGCATAGAACCGGTGGCCTGGGTAGCCTTCGGCGTACTTGTCGCTGAAGAGGTTGCCCTGCGCCAGTTGCGTGGCCAGCGAGCTGTAGTTCTCGCTGGCGATCAGCTTGAGGCTGGCCCGCTGATCCTCCAGCTCGCGGACGATCGCCGTGGCGGCGATCGGCGAGGCGGCCGCGACGGTGTCGAGCGCGGCGTAGTAGGCCGTCGCGGCGGTGTCGATCGCGTCGAGCTGGATCGAGTTGAGGTAGCGGCCGAGCAGGCCGGTTGCGATATCCATGGTGCAGGTCCTCCGGGACGGGGATGGCGCGGGTTCTGTCGATGTGATGCTACACCGCGAGGTGCTCTCGCTGCATCGCTGGCCCAGCCACGTCGCCGCGAAGACCGGGGCGATGACTACCCGATGATGCGGGTCTGGAACCGGTCCGACGGCGTCCGCTGGGCGGTCACGATCAGGCGATCGCTGGCGTCGTTCAGCGGGTCCAGGTCGTAGGATCCGTAGACCTCGAAGTCGACCCAGCCGCAGAGTTCAAGCATGAGCAGCAGTTCGGAGGGGTGGAGGTAGCGCAGGGCGAAGCTGGTCGTCTCGCGACGGATGGCGCCGTCCGGGCCGACGATGTCGTACCAGATCGACGTGGCGATCGTCTGCTCCGACGGTGAGACCCGGCGATCGCTGAACTTCATCACCCGCCGGCCGTCTGGAAGCTCCCACTGGCCGTCGAACGCCGTCCCGGCCAGTGCCTGGAGGTGCTCCGGGGTCGGGTTGAGGACGTCGACGATGAGTTGCCCCCGCGAATCGCAGGCCTGCCGGGCAGCGGTCAGGATCTCACGCTGCTCCTCGCCGCTCTCGGCATGGAGGAGGCTGTTCAGTCCGACGATGACCAGATCGAATGGTCCACCGGCGACCGTCGCCGCGGCCGTCATCTCGGCTTCGACCAGATGATATGCCGGAGACGATTCCAGCCTGGCCAGCTTGAGCCGGGCCCGATCAAGCATCGGCGCGGAGCGGTCCAGCCCCGTGACATGATGCCCGTCCGCCGCGAGCGGGGCGACGATGCGGCCGGTCCCGCTAGCGAGTTCGAGGATCGGGCCGCCGGTGGCATGGGCGAATTGCCGGTACATCTCGACATCGTCGTCGAACCCGGCGTGCTCGAGGTCGTACAACTCCGCGATGGTGGCGTAGGCATCGGGCCGGGCTTTGCTCACCGGACGCTCGTTCAACAGACGATCCATTGGCGGCCTCCCGGTCGACTGGGGTCGGAGCAGACGTATCAGGCCGGCCGGTCGTCGTCGCTGCGAGCCTGCTCGATCGCCTCGTCCAGCCGCGCGACCGCGTCCCGCATCGCGTCCTCGATGACGAGGAACCCGTCCCGGATCGCCGTCTCGAACTCGGTCAGGCGCTTGTAGGCGAACATCTCGATCTCGCCGACGTTGCGGCGGCGCTCCTCGTCGGACCGCCGCAGGAGTTCCTCGCTGCGCTGCCGGGCCTCGTTCAGGATGCCTTCCTCGGACGCCCAGTACTCCCCACGCTGCCGCGCCGTCGCCAGGATCTTCGCCGCCTCGCCCTGGGCATCGCCCAGGATCCGCTCCCGATCCCGGACCACCCGCTGCGCCTGGCGGATCTCGGCCGGCACGGTCTCGTTCAGCAGATCGACGAGGTCGAGGAACCGGCCCTCGTCGACGAGGATGTTGCGCGAGAACGGCACCCGGCGGCTCTCGCTCACCAGTCGCTTCAGCTCATCGATCAGCTCGACGATATCCGCCTGTGCGCCTTCGTACGGTGGATCGGTGGTGGTCATGCGGGTCCTGGACTCCTCCTGCGGGAAGGTCCTGTCCGGGTCGAGCCGGTCAGGTGGTCGAAGTCGTCGCCGGTCGAGCCCGCCCGGTTCCGAGCGTGGCGAGGGCCCGGAGGACATTCGGCGGAACCAGTCCGGAGACGTCGCCTCCGAGGCTGGCGACCTCGCGGATGAGGCTCGAGCTGACGAACGCCTGCTGGGCACTGGTCATCAGGCAGACCACCTCGATCTCTTCGGCGAGGTGATGATTCATGTGGGCGAGTTTGAACTCATACTCGAAATCCGTCACGGCTCGCAGCCCGCGGACGATGACATCGGCCCGGCGTGACCGGGCGTACTCGGTCGACAGACCAGTGTACCCCTCGACCCGCGTCCGGGACAGAAGACCCGGTTGCGCCTGGCCGGCGTCCGTCAGGGCCTCCGCGACGAGAGCGATCCGCTCGTCGGCGTCGAACATCCGCCCGGGCTTGCTCGCGTCCCGGTAGACCGCCACGATCACCTCATCGAACAGGCGCGCCGCCCGTCGGACGATATCGAGGTGGCCGAGCGTCATCGGGTCGAACGTGCCGGGATAGATGGCGATCGCCATCCGCATCACTCCTGCGTCAAAGGTTCGTCATCGGGTCCGGACGACGGTTCGTCGTCCCTGGGCCATTCGTAGACCGTGAAGCAGCTGTCGCCGTGACAGCGGGTTCGAACCAGTTCGAGCCGCCTGGCCGTGGCCGGGGGTGTCAGGCGCGGCCAGTGCCCGAGGACGACCATGGTGCCGGATTGTATCAGTGCCGATCCGCCGAGCGATTCAAGGACCTCGCCGATGTCCTCATCGGCGTAGGGCGGGTCGAGGAAGACCAGATCGAACGACTCCAACGATCGCGCCGACCGCGCGAGATAGGTCGAGACCGGGAGCTGATGGATCGTGCTGACGTCGAGATACCTCGTGTGTTCGAGGTTGGACCGGATCACCACCACGGCCGCGCCGGCCTGCTCGACGAAGTCGGCATGGAGGGCGCCACGGGAGAGGGCCTCGATCCCGAGCCCACCGGTGCCGGCGTAGAGATCGAGGACGCGGTCGGGCTCGGAACCGAGCGAGGCCAGCATGGAGAAGACCGCGCTCTTGATCTTGTCCGTCATCGGCCGCGTCGCCTTGCTCGGCGGCCCCTTGAGCCGGAAGCCACCCCGATCCCCCGCGATAACGCGCATCCCGACCTCCCACAACCCTGATACTGAGCATTGGATCAGTGTAATCCGGGGACCTCCGAGGACGTCTGGAGTGCTCCTGGGAGCTCGAGTCCTGGCTGAGGGATCGCGGTTTGGTCATGATGGTCCGGTGAATGCGACGATTCGGCCCATGGAAGACACCTTGAATACCGCTGCGAACGGATCGCCAGGAACCCGTGGAACGCAGTCGGACGAGATCGAGTGGCTCCCCGAGCGCGATGCCCCTGTGGATGCCGATGCGGCTCGCCTGCGACAGGGCGACCTGGTCGCGCTGATCGGCACGACGACGCGGGTGCTGGACGACTGCCGAATCGCGAACGGGGCGCTGGTCGTCGCGCCGTCGCAGCTGCCGTCGTATCCGGTCGGTGCGCCGGACGGCATGGTCTGCCGTCCGGGCGAGACGCTGTCCCTCGCCATCGCCGCCGCCGACAGGCTGGGCCGGAACGAGCGCGACTCGCTCCTCGCCTGGCTGACGAACCGCGCGGCTGGCTTCAATGATGACGGGTACCTGCGGCGCTCGTACGCGCTCCATGGTCGGGTCACCGATCGCCGCCCGGATCGCATGGGAACGGCAATGCTCCTGTGGGCGATCAGTGCCCGGCCCGAACGATGTACCGTGGAGCCCGTCCGCGCCATCGTCCGGCAGCTGGCGGCGGGCCTCGCCCTCGGGCGGGACCGGCGGCAGGCCTCGCCCTCACCGACCGTCGATCTCGCCGAGTCTGCCCTGTCCGCGATGGCCCTTCACGGGGTCTCGGCGATCCTGCCCGCCGATGAGTGGGAGCGGGCGGCGATCCGTGAGGACGAGCGGCGCGATTCCCTCATGACGACGGTGCTCGCCGCGGTCCGGACCATTTCGGTCGACGACGGGAACGGTCGGGAGGGAGCACACGGCTTCCCGGACGCCGACGTCGGGCCACGGCGTCTTTTTCCGGACGATGGGACCGAGCAGGCCGCGCTGGTCACCCTGAGTTGGGTCAAGGGAATCGACCCAGACCTGCGGGCCGCCGTCATCGGACGCGTGAGCGGCATCCTGCTGCCAGAGGAGCCCGACCACGAGGTCCGGATCCACCTGGCCGATCTGTTCTGGCTCTCGATCGCGCTGGAGCGGGCCGGGCGGTCCGTTGAAGCGGCTGACCTCTTCTCGACAGCGATGGATATGGCCGATTCCGACGGTCATTTCCCGGAGTGGGACGGGTCGCCGGGCGGGACCGAACCGCCGGCGAACCCGTCGCTGGCCGCGCACCTCGCGTTCCTCCTGGCCGCCGGTGTCCTTGGTCGGCTCCGTGATCTTCCCCGCAGCGGGTACACCACAGCCCGGCGGAGCAGCTAAGTCATTGTGAGCGACCGCCTGCTCAGTTGATCGCTCGCGGGGACAAACCCGGCCACGCTTCCGGTATTGGTGCGGTAGCGGTCGGCCGTCTGGCCCCGGCCGTAATCGGCCCGGCTCAGGGTCGGCGCAGCGCGTTATGCCAACTGTGCTCACTGGGACAATCTCGCAAACTCCATCGGGGCCGGTCAGTCGAACCAATGCCGTTTGGAAACCCGTCTTTCTGGGCGTCCGCTCGCGAGATGCGTCATACTTGCAGCACTTCGGCCCGCGGTGGCTTCCACCGGCGGGCCGCTTCATGCGCCCGCGCCGACCCGGTCAGACCGGGTTCTCGGCGCCCGGCGTCCCGCGCCGCGCTCATGTCCAGGGAGATAGCCAGTGGCTCTGCAGCTCGTGATCATCGGTCTGCCCAGTTCGGGCAAGACCACCGTCTTCAACGCGCTGACCCAGGCCGATGCCCAGACTGGAACCTATGGTGCCTCCGGCGACGAGCCGAACCTCGCCACGGTCAAGGTCCCCGACGCCCGGCTCGATCTCCTGACCGGGTTGTTCAAGCCGCAGCGCAAGATGCCGGCGGACGTCCAGTACCTCGACGTCGCCGGGGTCGCCAAGGGCATGGCGGAAAAGGGGATGGGTGGCAAGCTGCTCGGTCACCTCTCGCAGGGCGACGCCCTCGTCCACGTGGTCCGGGCGTTCAACGACGAGAACGTCGCTCACCCCGAGGAGAGCGTCGACCCGTTCCGGGACTTCGAGACGCTCAACCTGGAACTGATCTTCAGTGACCTTGCCGTCGTCGAGAAGCGGCTTGATCGCCTGCAGGCTCAGATCCCGAAGACGAAGGGGTCGGAGCGTGAGCAGTACGAGCGCGAGCAGGTCATCCTCCGGCGGTTCCACGAGGCGCTCGAGGCCGAGACCGCGATTCGCGAGGTGATCGGCGAGGTCGACCCGGAGGACCTCCGGCTGGTCCGCGGCTTCGGCTTCCTGACGCAGAAGCCGCTCCTCGTCCTGCTCAACACCGGCGAGGACCAGCTCGGCGAAGTCTCGACGAAGCTCGTCGCGGACGTGACGGAACGGTTCGGCCGGACCGGTGTCGCGGTCGAGGCGATCGCCGGCCAGATCGAGATGGAGATCGGCCGGCTCGATGCCGATGATGCGGCCGTCTTCATGGAGGACCTCGGCATCGAGAAGTCTGGGCTCGACCGGGTCATCGCCCGGTCGTTCGAACTCCTGGGTCTGATTCCGTTCTTCACCGTCGGTCCGGATGAGTGCCGCGCCTGGACGATCCGCCGGGGCGAGACCGCTGTCGAGGCGGCGACCGCCATCCATTCCGACATCGCTCGCGGCTTCATCCGGGCCGAGGTCGTCGGCTATGACGACTTCATCGCGGCCGGCTCGATGGCCGAGACCAAGCGCCTCGGCACCTTCCGGCGCGAGGGCAAGACCTACATCGTCCACGACGGCGATATCATCAACTTCCTGTTCAACGTCTAATCGAGCGGTTCACGGGACGGGAGTCGGCGATGACGGATCGACCTGAGGACGATGACGACTCGCTGGAGATCACGCTGCGGCCGGCGGCCGAGGTTGCGGCCCGTCTCGTCGCGCTCGCGACCGTCGTGCGACGGGCGGCGCTGGAGCTCGACCCGAGCGGCGACGCCGAGGGCGAACGGTTCGACATGGCCGCCTGGCTGCGGGAGGAGCACGTCACGCCGCTCCTGACGGCCGACGAGCGCTCCCTGATCGAGACCCGCGTCGGTGGACTGGCTCAGGACATCGCGGAAGATGCGAGCTGGCGGATCGAGTCGGTCGCCGTCCTCGCCTGGGCGGCCGGCCTGACCGACGAGCTGCCGACCTACGAGATGCCGTCGCCGCCGGCCGGGATCCTCGCCCTGATCCCGGAGCCGTGGGACAAGGTTCAGCCGTTCCGGGCCGAGATCGAGCTCCGCGGCGAGGAGGAGGTCGCCGCCGCCCGAGAGCAGGCCGAGCTCTGGCAGTGGCGCGGTCAGCTGCTCGCCGGACCGGACGGCGACGCTCTGCCGGCGACGCCGGAGATGCGCCAGATCATTCGCGAAGTAGCGGCCGATTCGGCCCGGGCCGGCCTGTTCGAGCGTTCGCTGAGCAACGACTTCCCGGTCGCTGGTCGCCCCTATCGAAACCTGACCGAGGACGAGCGGGCACTGCTGACCGACCTCGCCTCGGAGCGGCTGCGGGCGCTGAACTGGCTCTGCGGCTTCGGCTCCTCTTGGGACGACGCTCCCACCGATATCGAGTAGTGCCATGGACCGGCCGGAAACGGACCGGCGGTTCTGGGGATTGCGGAAAGACTCCGGTAATTCGGTACCACGCCAAAAGATCGCGACATGGAGCTTGACGGCGGAGCCCGGCCGTAAACGGACTGGGCTGAACGACGTCGGATTCGACGGTGCCTACATCAGGCGGCATGCCGGTCATGACTTCTTCAACGTCAGGCAGCTACGAGGCGACGAATGTCGTTCGGCCGGTCCGTCTCTGGCCGGTTGCCGGGGCGACTGAGCGACCTTCGGCCAGATTGATAATTCGATGTTCGTCTAATTAGGATGTTCATCGAACAAGGAGGGGACCCATGAGCGGCAACGAACCGGCCCAAGACGCCACGGCGGTGCCGGATCGGTACGAGGAGATCGCTCTGGCGTTTCGGGTGCTTTCGGATCCAATGCGGCTTCGAATCCTCGGGCTTCTGGCGCGTGAACCGACGACCGGGGTCGATCTGGCTGGCGAGATCGGGCTGAGCACGGCGACCATCAGTCATCATCTCAGCCGGCTCCAGAAGGCTGGCCTGGTCGTCGCGACCCCGGACGGCACCAGCAAGCGATTCGCCCTCAACGCGCCGTTCTTCGACCCGATAACGCTGCTTCCCGGCGCGGAGAGCGAACGGCGAACCGGAGAGCCGGACGCCGACCGGGAACGAGCGCGCACGCTGCGACACTTCTTCGACGGTCGCCGGTTGAAGACGATCCCCGCGAAGCGCAAGCAACTCGTCATCGTGATCCAGGAGCTGCTCGGCTGGTTCGAGCCGAACCGGGACTACCCGGAGCGCGAGGTCAACGAGATCCTGCGTGAGGCCCACGAGGACGTCGCGACGCTCCGGGGGAGATGGTCGACTACGGGTACTTGCACCGCGCCAACGGGATCTACCGTGTGGCGTCGGTGCTTCCCGAACGCGGCGCCCAGGTCCGCCAGGAGATCACGGGGGACGAGCGTCAGTGGCTGGCCGGGCTGCTCGCCTCAGCGACGCGGCAGGCGATCCACGCCGGTCGATCCTGACCCGGACGAGATGGCGACAGCCGCATAGCCGGCGTCGGCCGCCGCGATGAACTGGCGGATCAACGTCTCATCCTTCACGCCATCGACCTCGACACCACTGCTGATATCGACCATGAGCGGCCGAACCGTCCTGATCGCCCCCCCGACGTTGGCGGGAGTCAGTCCACCCGCGAGCCCAACCGGCAGATCCAGTCGATCTGAGACGCCCCGAACGACCGCCCAGTCGGCCCGGACGCCGGTGCCGCCGTGTGCCATTGGGTCGTAGCCGTCGATCAGAACGGCTACCGGTGGGACCGGACCGGAGAGATACGGCGAGATTCGCGTGGCAAAGGCACTTGCGCCCTCGCCGGGTAGCGCTCGAAAGGCTTTGATTGCCGGCAGGTCCAGGTTGGCGAGAAGCTCCGGCGATTCGTCGCCGTGGAGCTGGACGAGATCGAGTCTCGCTGCCCGTGCGCTGGCGTTGATCTCATCGGCCGACGCATTGACGAAGACGCCAACGACGAGGACGCCTGATGCGGCGGCGCGAACGGCGTCCGAGATCTGGCGAGCGACCTGGATCGTGACCTGACGACGGGCGGGCGCGAAGATCACCCCGATCATCTCGGCGCCGGCTCCAGCAG
>JAABUS010008257.1_pt1 | contig 11483 bp, 11 predicted proteins | sample 5560161 | NCBI WGS metagenome assembly JAABUS01 (sample SAMN10711885, study PRJNA513376) | rock metagenome | isolation source: Antarctica rocks | place: Antarctica: Victoria Land, Trio Nunatak nord | collected 2016-01-04
CAAACGATCCGTTGTTTAGGCTGTCCTCTTCCTTGATCGGTGTCAGAAGGGGGCTCTGAAAGTCGATCGGCCGACGCCAACGTGGGGCGATGGTGAACGGGCTGTTAATATAAGTCGCCAGCCGCCGCATCCCCAACTTTGGTGAGGGATCGAAAAAGTTCCGCTATTTTCGCCTGGCCGATTGGCGGTTTGCCTTTGTTAGCGGGGGGCTTGCGCATTCGGCTCGAGCCTGCACGCCATTGAGCTTGCGCTTCAGGGCGCGGCACGTCACGACGCCCCGCATGACGGAGGCCGCCCACACCCTGCTGTTGTTCGGAGCGACCGGCGATCTGGCGCGGCGTATGCTGCTGCCGTCGCTTTTCGGGTTGGATGCGGACGGCCTGCTTCCCGCCGACCTGCGCGTTGTCGCGACCGCGCGGAGCGTTCACGACACGTCCGAGTATCGGGAGCAGGTGGTCGCGGCGCTGACCGCCGCCGATCCGGAACGCCGGAGCCCCGAAGCTGTCGCACGGTTCGTCGCGCGCTTTACCTACGTGGCGCTGGACGCGAACGACGATGCGGGATTTGGCGCGCTTTCCGCCGCGGTCGGAGCGCCCGATCGCGGACTGTCCATCTTCCTGTCGACCGCGCCGTCGCTGTTTTCCGCAACGATCGGCGGACTGGCTTCCGCAGGGCTAAGCGGTCCCGACGTGCGGCTCGCGCTCGAAAAGCCGCTCGGCAGCGATCTGGCGTCGAGCCGCGAGATCAACGATGCGGTGGCGCGCTTCTTCCCTGAAGACCGCACGTTCCGCATCGACCATTATCTCGGCAAGGAAACGGTTCAGAACCTGCTCGCGCTGCGCTTCGGCAACGCGCTGTTCGAACCGTCGTGGAACGCGGGCGGGATCGACCATGTCCAGATCACGATCGCCGAGACGGTCGGGCTGGAGGGCCGCGGCGGCTATTACGACGGTTCGGGCGCGCTGCGGGACATGGTGCAGAACCACATGCTGCAGCTCGTCAGCCTCGTCGCGATGGAGCCGCCGGCGCAGTTCACGAGCGCCGCGGTGCGCGACGAAAAGGTCAAGGTGCTCCGATCGTTGCGGCGCATCGACACGCAGTCGGTGGCGACCTGCAGCGTCACGGGCCAGTACGAGGCGGGCGCGATCGGCAGCGCCGCGGTTCCGGGCTACGCGGACGAGCTCGACCGCGCGTCGACCACCGAAACGTTCGTCGCGCTAAAGGCGCATGTCGACAACTGGCGCTGGAAAGGCGTTCCCTTCTACCTGCGCACGGGCAAGCGCATGCCGACGCGCCGGTCCGAAATCCTGATCCAGTTCAAGCCCGTGCCGCATTCGATCTTCGCCAGTCGCGGCGCGGTGGTGCAGCCCAACAAACTCGTCATCCGCTTGCAGCCCGAGGAGACGATCAGCCTTCTGGTCATGGCCAAGCAGCCGGGGTTGGACCGCGACGGCATCCGCCTGCGCGAAGTGCCGCTCGACCTTGGCATGGCGAACGCGTTCGCCGACACGCGGCGGCGCATCGCGTACGAACGGCTGCTGCTCGACCTGATCGAAGGCGACCCGACCTTGTTCGTGCGCCGCGACGAGGTCGAAGCGCAGTGGGAGTGGATCGACGCGATCCGCGAAGGCTGGTCCGCGGCAGGTATGGTTCCCAAACCGTACGCGGCGGGGACGTGGGGGCCATCGGCGGCGATCGGGCTGACCGAGCGCGACGGCGTCAGCTGGCGCGAGTAGACGCTGGTGGAGTGGCAGTCAGCCGATCCCGAAACCATCGCCGATCGGCTGGCGCACGTGCTCGGCCGGGAAGGCGCGATCCTGGCATTGCCGGGCGGACGTACGCCGATCCCCGTGTACGAAGCGCTCGCGGGGCGGGGGCGCGCCGACGGCACGATCTGGCCGACGGACGATCGTATCGTTGCGCACGATCACCCGGCGAGCAACTATGGCACGCTCCGGCGCAGCCTGGCCGGGATGAACGTCGTCGCGCTGCACGAAGGCGCGCGCGTGCCGCACTTCGACCTCGTGTGGATCGGGATGGGCGCGGACGGACACGTCGCGTCGATCTTTCCGAACGCGCTGGACGGGCTGGTGACGGGCCGCGACGTGGTCCGCACGCGGCCCGATCCGCTGCCGCCCGAAGCGCCGTTCGACCGCCTCACCCTGACGATGGACTCGCTTGTCGATACGAACGAAGCGATGCTCGTCATCACGGGCGCGGACAAGAGACGCGTATTCGAAGCCGCGTTGGCGGGCGACGACCGGCTTCCCATATCACGGTTCGTCGCGAAGCTGTCCGCACCGCTGACCGTGTATTGGAGCGCGCAATGACCCACCCCATCGTCGCATCGGTCACCGCGCGGATCGTCGAACGCTCCGCCCCGCGCCGCGCCCGCTATCTCGACCTGATCGCACGCGAGCGCGAAACGGGGATCGGGCGTCCGCGCCTCAGCTGCGGAAACTTCGCGCATGGGTTCGCAGCGTCGGGCGAGGACAAGCCCGTCATTCGCGGCGGTCGTGCGCCCAATATCGGCATCGTCACCGCGTACAACGACATGCTGTCCGCGCACCAACCCTACGGCCGTTATCCGGAACAGATGAAGCTGTTCGCGCGCGAAGTCGGCGCGACCGCGCAGGTCGCGGGCGGGGTGCCCGCGATGTGCGACGGGGTGACGCAAGGGCAGCCGGGGATGGACCTGTCGCTGTTCAGCCGGGACACGATCGCGCTGTCGACCGCGGTCGCGCTCAGCCACGGCATGTTCGAAGGCGTCGCGATGCTGGGCATTTGCGACAAGATCGTGCCCGGCTTGCTGATCGGCGCGTTGCGCTTCGGCCATCTGCCCGCGATCCTGGTGCCCGGCGGCCCGATGCCATCGGGCCTGCCCAACAAGGAAAAGGTCCGGATCCGCCAGCTCGCGGCCGAAGGCGCAGTGGGGAAAGGCGAGCTGCTGGAGGCCGAGGCCGAAAGCTACCACGCGCCCGGCACGTGCACGTTCTATGGCACCGCCAATTCCAACCAGATGATGATGGAGGTCATGGGCCTGCACGTCCCGGGCGCGGCGTTCGTCAATCCGGGGACGCCGCTGCGCCAGGCGCTGACGCGCGCGGCGGTGCATCGTGTGGCTAGGATCGGGTGGGACGGCGACGATTACCGGCCGCTGGGCCTGTGCGTGGACGAGCGCGCGATCGTCAACGCCGCGGTGGGCCTTCTCGCCACGGGCGGCTCGACCAACCACGCGCTCCATCTGCCCGCGATCGCGCGTGCCGCCGGGATCGTCATCGATTGGGAGGACATCGACCGACTGTCCGCCGCGGTGCCGCTGATCGCGCGCGTGTACCCGAACGGTTCGGGTGACGTGAACGATTTTCACCGGGCGGGCGGGATGGCGTTCGTGATCCGCACATTGCTCGAAGGCGGGTACCTGCACGAAGACATCGTCACTGTCGCGGGGCGCGGGCTTTCCGACTATGCGCACGATCCCGCGCTGGAAGGCGATACGCTGGTCTGGAACCAGGCGTCGGCGGCCCCGCGCGATCCGGGCATGCTGCGGCCCTTCACCGATCCGTTCGCGCCCGACGGCGGCATGCGGCTGGTGTCCGGCAATCTTGGCCGTGCGACGATGAAGACGAGCGCGGTCGACCCATCGCGCTGGACGATCGAAGCGCCCGCGCGCATCTTCTTCGATCAGGATCAGGTGCTCGCCGCGTTCAAGGCGGGCGAGCTGGAGCGCGATGTGGTCGTCGTCGTGCGCTTCCAGGGGCCGCGCGCCAACGGCATGCCCGAGCTGCACAAGCTGACGCCTCCGTTGGGGGTATTGCAGGATCGGGGCTTCCGCGTCGCGCTCGTCACCGATGGCCGCATGTCGGGCGCGTCGGGCAAGGTTCCGGCCGCGATCCACGTCACGCCCGAGGCGCTCGGCGGCGGTCACCTGGCACGGCTCCGCGACGGCGACATCGTTCGCGTTTGCGCCGAACGGGGCGAACTGGTCGCGCTCGTTCCCGACGAGGAATGGGCCGCGCGCGAACCCGCCGCGCCCCCCCCGCCGCCGATCGGTACGGGACGCGAGCTATTCGCGTTCATGCGCCACCGCTGCGACGGCGCGGAGCTCGGCGCGTCCGCGATGCTGAGCGCGATGGAGGATGTGGCGTGACCATCGACGACATCATGCGCACCGCGCCCGTGATCCCGGTTCTCGTCGTCGAGGATGCAGGCCACGCTGCCGGGATCGCGCGAAGCCTCGTCGCGGGCGGGCTCACCGTGTTGGAGGTCACCTTGCGCACGTCCGCCGCACTCGACGTCATCCGCGAGATGGCGCGCGTCGAAGGCGCGATCGTTGGCGCGGGAACCGTGCTCAACCCGCGCGATCTCGACGCGGCGTTGGAAGCGGGGGCGCGGTTCATCGTATCGCCGGGACTGACCGCGCCGGTCGCCGACGCTGCCGCCAGCAGCCGCGTTCCGTTCCTACCCGGGGTCGCGAACGCGGGCGACATCATGCGCGGGCTGGACCTGGGGCTTGACCGGTTCAAGTTCTTCCCGGCCGAGGCGGCGGGTGGGCTCAAGGCGCTCAAGGCGCTGTCGGGGCCGTTCGGCGCAGTGCGCTTTTGTCCGACCGGCGGCATCACGCTGGCGAGCGCGCCTGGCTGGCTGGCCGAGCCCGCGGTGCTTTGTGTCGGCGGCAGCTGGATCGTGCCCGCGGGGGTGCCCGACTTCACCGCGATCGAAGCGGCCGCGCGCGCCGCGTCCGCCCTGGCGCTTGCATGAAAGCGCTGCTGGCCGCGGTGCTCGCCGTGCCAATGGAGCGCGTCGCGGGCAAGCTGGTCGCGACCGAAGGTGCGATCGACTTCACGCAGCCGCAAGGCGAGCCTGCGATCGTGGGGCCGGATTCCATGTCGTGGCGCGTATTCCGCAATCCCGTCACGATGTTCATCGGCGGTGTCGCCGCGGTGCTGCTGGAGCTGGGCGAGCCGCGCGTGCGGACCGCGGTGTGGACGCAGTCGAGCTTTCGGCGCGATCCGGCCGCGCGGCTGCGGCGCACGGGGATGGCCGCGATGGTCACCGTCTACGGCGCGCGCAGCCAGCTCGACGCGCTGACCGCCCGCGTCCGGGGGATGCATGGCCGCATCGGCGGTACGACGCCCGACGGCGAAGCGTATCGCGCGGACGATCCCGAGCTGCTGCGCTGGGTCCAGGCAACCGCGGCCTACGCGTTCATGTCCGCTTACCGCGCTTACGTCCGGCCGGTCTCTCGCGCCGATCGCGACTTGTATTATTCCGAAGGCGTGGAGGGAGGGGCGCTGTACGGCGTCACCGACGTGCCCGCATCCGAGGCCGCGATCGACGCCATGGTCGCCGCGATGCGTCACCGGCTTGCAGCGTCTCCGATCCTGCACGAGCTGCTCGATCTCGTCGCGAACGCCGCGATCCTGCCTCCGCCGTTTCGCCCGATCCAGCATGTCGTGGTGCGAGCGGCGGTGGACCTCCTGCCACCCGATCTGCGTCGCGACCTGGGGCTGCACCGGCGGCGGTACTTGACGACGCCCGAACGGCTGATGCTGCGCGCTTTCGCTTTCGCCGCGGACCGCGCATCGTTTCCGACGAGTCCGGCCGCGCAGGCACGTGTCCGCATGGGGCTGCCCGCGCACCGTTGACCGGCACCCCGCGCCTGTGGCACTCGCCGACTTTGGCCCGCGGGTATAGCTCAATGGTAGAGCACTAGCCTTCCAAGCAGCTGTTTTTCGCAGTTTTTAGCGGTTTCTGCTGTAAACTGCAGCCGAACTCGACTGAATGAAATCAATAGCTTAGCTTTTGAGTGTAAACCGGTAGCGCTCAGGCAGGCAGTCAATTGCGCGTGGAAAGAACCGCCTCAAAAGCCGAATTTGCGAACGGGAGTCTGCGGCGTGGTTGCCGAGCATCTCCAAAAGAATTTGGTTCGGCTAAAGTCGGAATCTTTGTCGCGGAAAGAGGATACCCGACCATTTATCTGGGGCTCATAAACCGCTGAAAACGCACAACCTGCTTTCTTGCGCGAAAGCCGAATTGTGCAAGGATGGGTACAGTCGGGAGCGGATCAGAGCAACCCTCGTCCGCCACGCTTATGTGCCGTTGGGGCCGTTCTTGGACCTTCAAAGCGTCTTAAACGCTGGCCTTTGCCCAGCTGCCGAGCCGCTGCGCCAGCCGGGCCACAACGACACAGGTGGTGGAAACCAGCCCGGCCGCTTTCGGGCATCAGATGTCGCATCCCTGCCGTTCGTTCAGAGGGATCGTGCCTTCCGCTTCGCGCCAAATTTCGCCGTTCGCGGCGGCCGACAGAAGTCCCGAAACCTGCCTTTCGTTCAGCTCGCTGCTGAGCGCCCGCTTGTGGCGGTTCCGCGATGGTACGCGTTTGAGTTGAGCCGTCTGGTAGGCCGCCGTACCGAGGTCGGAGGATCTGCCAACAGGGCAGTGCGGCAAGGTCACTAGAGCGGGCTAGCCTGGAATAAGCTGACACGAAGCGCTGCCGCTTTCCCGGGCAATCTGCTCAGATTGGCATCCGGTATCCGTAGAACTCATGATCCTCATTGTAGCCTCCAAGGCCAGCACCGAGGTGAGCGAAGTCATGGACGAACTCGATCGCCGCGATCCACTTGACCATCTTGAAGCCGAGCTCGTTCTCGCAGCGCAAACGGAGCGGCGCGCCGTGCAGCACGCTGAGCGGAGCGCCATTCATCTCGTAAGCAAGAATCGTGAGTTGGTGGCGCATATTGAACAGCTGATGGACGTCGTAATAGCGGCCGCCGTCGGCCCCATCGGCAAGCGAATAAAAGACCGCGTAGCGCGCCTCGGGCCCCGGCCGCACAAGATTCAGGATGTGGCGCATCGGAACGCCGCCCCATTTGGCGACGCCTGACCATCCCTGGATGCAGAAATGGGTGGTGATTTGCTCCTGCTTCTCCATCGCCTTGAGGTCGGACAGGGAAAACTCCTGGGGCGCCTCGACCAAGCCGCTGATCCGCAGACGGTAGCTGGCAAATCCGTCGGCCAGTAAGGCGTCGAACTCCTCGGAGGCCGGCATGGTGCCGTTCGGCCAGAAGAAGGGAGATATGTCTTTCTCGGTCAACTGCGAATGGACATCCCATCGCTCTGCCAATCCTTTGAGCCAGCCGATCATGAATGCGCCTGTGCGCTGCACCAGCCGGGCATGCTTGATCGTAAACGGAGAGGCGAGGAGCCACGCGGCCGTCATGATGGCCATCGCTAACACGAATAGCGGAAACCCCGCCCAGGAGCCGTTCTCGACGCCGCCGAACATGTGATTTGTGTTTTGCCTGAGTCCGGTGACGAACACCATCACGCCATGAGCCACAATGAACAGCGCGAACCAAGCGAACGAGAGGAAGTGGACCGACCGCATGGCCTGTCGGTTGAAGATCCTTCCGAACCAGCCGAGCTTGTTCGAGATCGCCGGGCTCTGCATCAGTCCGGTGAGGATCGACACGGGTGCAGCGATGAAAACCGTGGTGAAATAGCTGAGTTGTTGCAGACCGTTGTAGCGCGTCCAGCTGTGGTCGACCGGAAAGTTCAACGACGCATATTGAATTGCAGTGGAGAGCGCGGCCGGGAACACTCCCCACGTAAGCGGCACGAGCCGACGCCACTGATCGGTGGAGAACAGCAGTGCGTAGAAGAGGACGCCGTTGATTACCCACAGGAGGTTGACCGAGAAATGCCACCAGCGGGCGAGACCCAGCGAATGGCGGACGCCGGGGAGGCCGAGCCACGCGGGGATGGACACGGAATCGTCCTTGGAAGTCCATACTCGCCCCTTCGGGACCGGAACCTGGAAGCGGAACCAATCCGTTCCCGGCGTCGAGTCTCGCTTCCAGTAGAGTCGCGGGTGATCGGCGAGAATCTGGATGCCGGCCCGGATGATGAACAGCATGAAGAACATGTTCACGAAATGCTGGAGCTGCAGCCACCAAGGGAAGCCGGTGTCGACCGACGGCGCGGCCTGCGCGATGCCCGGGTAGCGCTTGATGAACGCCGCTACGCCCGGAAGTTCGCGCAGGCTCTGCGCGATGGCGATGAGGACGATCAAGGCCGCACCGCCGATCGGCAGTCCCCAAAGCACGCTGACCCACCGCTGACCGATCCGTATCCGCGGCACGATGCCGTTTTGGGGCGGCAGCCAGTGGTTCAGGAGTAGACGATCGTCCGCGCCGGTGAGTGCTGCTTCGAGCGGCTCAAATGCTGGGTGTGCGGCATTCTCGCTCATCGCCAATTCGCTCCCTGAGCGCTCCGACGCGCTGGATTCGTCAGTCGCTCAGCCTGGTGAGCGCCGAGCCCTTGTGTGCGGCGATATGGTCGGTCTTGCCACTCTTTATCTCGTATTGCGGCGACTCGGCGCTCGCGCGATGCGTGTGGCCCTTGTAATCGAAATCGCGGGTGTGAACCCGGATGATCGTGCCGCTGACGTGACCGGCTTCCGAGTTCCACCGGACTTTTTCGCCGACCTTGAACCGTCCGGCCATCGCTGCTCTCCTCGCGAACGGATATTAGTTGGCGGCGCTGCGCCAGTCATCCTGTATCGATGCAACAGAAGGAAAAGAGTCGTCGCATTCGATCACCTTCAGCGCGCTAAGATGGCTTGGCCGTACTTTACCGCTTGGCCGCGAAGGCCTGCAATTGCAGCGAACGCGTCTTATTTCCGCAGCGCACGGTCCCCATGTTGGTGAAGCACGGCACTGAAACCATTCGCAAAAACGGTTAAGTAGAGGTTTAAGGACACGTGACGACTTTCGATTCACTGCTGTCGGACGTTCGCGCCTGCACAGCTTGTATCGACGTGCTGCCGATGGGCGCGCGACCCGTCATTCAGCTGTCACCAACCGCGCGGATATTGATCGCCAGCCAGGCGCCGGGGACGAAGGTGCACAGATCGGGCATCCCCTTCTCCGATCCGTCAGGCGATCAGTTGCGCGAATGGATGGGTCTGTCGGCGGGACAATTTTACGATGCACGCTCGATCGCCATCGTTCCCATGGGATTCTGTTATCCCGGCCGCTTGCCCGCCGGCGGCGATGCGCCTCCGCGTCGCGAGTGCGCGCCCCTCTGGCGCGCAAAACTGCTGGAACAAATGCCCGCGCTGCGCCTGACGCTGCTGATCGGGACCTATGCGCAGGTCCATGTTCTCGGGCGGGGCAAGATGGCGGATCGCGTCATGGGTTTTCGCGAATACCTGCCCAAACACTTTCCGCTGCCGCATCCCTCGTGGCGGTCAAGAGTCTGGGCGACAAAGAACCCTTGGTTCGAAGCGGATGTTCTGCCCGCGCTGCGCTCAGCCATTCGGGAAGCCCTGGCGTGACTCAAGTCGATTCTCCTGGCCGCGCTTTGGGGCTGGGCACTCTACATCCGGCGCAAGCGCAAGACGCTGAATCGCCGCCTGTCTACACGATCGGTCACTCGACACGGACCATCCCCGAGTTCGTCGAGCTGCTGCGGGTCGGCGGCGTCGAGATGGTGGTCGATGTCCGCAGCATCCCGCGATCGCGGACCAACCCTCAGTTCAACCTCGATGCGTTACCCGGAGAGCTTGCTCTCTGGCAAATCGGCCACACGCAAATCCCGGAACTGGGCGGCCGACGCAAGAAATTAAAGACTCTTCCACCCGAGGTAAACGGCTTCTGGACCAACCAGAGCTTCCATAATTACGCGGATTACGCGCTGTCCGACGAGTTTCGGGTCGGCTTCTCACGGCTGACCGAATTGAGCCGCGAGCGGCGGTGCGCGATCATGTGTTCGGAAGCGGTCTGGTGGCGCTGCCATCGTCGATTCATCGCTGATTACCTCCTTCATGACGGGAGGGATGTCTTCCACTTGATGGGGGCCGCGCGGGTCGATGCCGCCAGGATGAATCCGGCGGCGCGCGCGGACGGTCCGTCGCTCGTCTATCCCGCCCTCGACGCGCCCATCGCGGGATGAGCCACAGGTCAGGCAGGCGGTCGTTGAATTCTACCTGCGTCCGCGACTAGGCCGGACGGGGCGAACACCGGCACCGATGAAACAGGTCGTGGCGTACGAAGTTGCGTACGCGATCGATGCTGGTAAACACGATCGCGTCGGGAAGCGGTGCGATCGGCGGCTGGTATCTCGCGACCGTGGTCATGACCGGCACACGGCTAAGCGCTACCTGTTCGAATTTCTGCATGCCTTGGAAGTAGCGACCTTGACCGTGGGTACGCGGTCGCGCCGCGCCAGATCGTGCGCGAGCAGTTCTCCGGTTGCGACAATCTCGAATGTGCGTGCGTCGATGTAGCGAACAGGCGCGCCGTCGAGCGGTGTCGTCCAGGCCGCGCCCCGGTGCTGGAAAACCGTTCGATTTAGACACCGGGAGTGGCAGCGCTACATCTGCTGCTACCCTGGAGCACAATCATAGAAATCAACCTGCATTTGCATGGGCCCAAGAGGCTCCACAAAGTGCGGCTGATCCGGAGGCACCAAACCAGGATGATCCGGGTCGAGGATCGTCTCGGAAAGGGGATCGAGCACCGCATAGCGGAGGCGTCCTTCCAGCACCCGGATGACGCCCCACACGCCCACCTTGGTGCGATGCTCCTTGCGCAGCCCGGCGGGCAGCGTGTTCTCATCGAACACAGGGGTGCTCTTGTAGGGTGCCGGCATGCTCATTACGACTGTGCGGTTCGGAAATGGACGGCACGATCGACGAGATCGGTCATGTGGTCGGCCGCCTGGATCGTGAGCGGATGATGGGTGAAGCCGGGCCGGGGAGAAATGTATTCCGCCATGTCGCGCGCCACCTGGAGCTGCCGATCCGAACCTTCCGCCAGCACAGCGATCAGCAGGTTCTCGAGCGCGATCACCCGGATGCGGAGCTGCACGAGTTCGGCGCTCGTTAGGTCGGGAACGTCCGCGGGCGTCTTGTGCGCCGCCGACGCGATCGCGCCGCCTTCATTGTCCCACCTGGACAGCGTGCGCCGGCGAAGCTCGGACGGGTTCAGGGGCGGATCGCCATGGGGCATCAGGATCTCCTCATTGGCGCGTCGTCGAAGGCTCGGCGGTCGCTCATCGGTAGCCGACGCCCTTCACATAATCGACCAACAAAGCTTCCTCGTACTCGGCGTCGCTCAGGAGCGCTCCGAGGATCGCCCGCGCGGTCAGCACCCCGATCGGCCGGTTGCCCGCGTCCACCACGGGGATGTTCTTCAGGTGCCGCCCCTTCATCAAGTCGGACACGTCCTGCAGACGATCCGACCCTCGACACAGCGCGACGTCGCGCGTCATCACAGTCGAGACGGGGCACAGACAGGTCTCGCCTTGACAGACGCTAATCTGCTTCACGACATCGGTCTTGGTGACGACGCCCCGTAATGCACCCTTGCCATCGCACACGATGACGAGGTCGGTTCCGGAACTCAGGAGCTTGGCGGCTTCGATCAGCGTGGCGTCGTCGGCGATCGTCACGAGCTTTTCGCGCGCCGCCTCCAATA
>JAABUS010008262.1_pt1 | contig 11481 bp, 10 predicted proteins | sample 5560161 | NCBI WGS metagenome assembly JAABUS01 (sample SAMN10711885, study PRJNA513376) | rock metagenome | isolation source: Antarctica rocks | place: Antarctica: Victoria Land, Trio Nunatak nord | collected 2016-01-04
CGGACGGTGCCGCAGGCTGGCAGGCGCGCCGGGCCGCGGCACGTTGGAGAAGGACAAGCCGCCGATCCTTGGCCTGATCCAGCGCGGTGGCCAGGTGGTGCTGCGCATGCTGGCCAACGTGCAGCAGACGACGATCAAGCCGGTCATCACCGCCGCAGTCGTCCTGGGCACCCTTGTCCACACGGACGAGTATAGCATCTACGCCCGCCTGCCAGCCTGGGGCTACGAACATAAAACGGTCTGCCACGCCCGAGGCGAATATGCCCGCGACGAGGACGGGGACGGGTTCTGCGAGGTCCACGTCAACACGATGGAAGGATTTTAGTCGCTTCTGCGCTCCTGGCTACGCCCGCACCGTAACCGTTCACACCCCCCTGCCGTCAGGTTGCCAGCTTCGTGGGGATGCTGGGCAGCGATGAGCCCTTCGGAGCGACGGCGGCCCTAATCCCCGGTGGCAATCCGAGTCACTGCGCCCCGACGCGTGCCGCGAAGATGCTACGCTTGGCGATTGCCACCATGGCCGGCAACTCCGTAAGCGGCCGCCCCGCCAGCAGTTCGTGCGCCAGCACCACGCAGTCCTGCCACTGCCCGACCAGCGTCGGGTTGCCGGTGGCCGCCTGCAGCCACAGCACCAGCAGCAAGAGCCGCTCCGTCCAGATCTCGCGTCGTGTCGGCAGTACCTCCTCCAGCATCCGTCGCACCGATACTTCCCGCTTCGGTCGTGGCCGCCCCTCGACGAGCGCCCGGACAGTCGCGTCGTCCTCGAACCACGACTGCATCATCACGTGCCTCTCGACCCAGCTGCCGCTCCGCTGCAGCGAGGCTGCGATTGCCGCCGAGTTGGTCAGTTCCGCTTCCAACCCCGCGAACAGTCGCTCGACCTCTGCCGACACGTCGAAACCGCGGCCCTTCCAGTCCGCCGCGCCGATCTGCTCGGCGATGTCCACGATCGTCGCCGACGGCAGGTTCCCTACAGCCAGGCCCCGCGCGATATGGTGCTGAACTACTGCGTCCAGGTGCTCACGCCCGATCCTGTGCCATGTCGCTGCCCGCAGCGTCTCTTTGATCGATTGGTTGATCTCCCGTCGCGGCACCGACGGGTCGCACCAGGCGTCGCGGATGCCGATCTCCTGCTTGAGGAGGAGCCCTGCGAACAGGCCGGCCCGACTGCCTGGCGTGGTGACGATCAGGCTCTGCGCCCCCGATCCGTCCACCAACGAGCTGTGGATCGCCAGCGCCGACGGTGGCATCCATTGTGCGCACGTCACCCCCTTCACCCGCATTTTGCGGGTCAGCCGGTCGATCGCTTCGCGCTCCGCCTCTGGCACCCAATTGCGGATCAGCAGGGTCCGCCGCAGCATCACCGGCGAGATCGTCTCCGGGCTGGCGACCTGCTCCAACACGGCTGCCGCCGCCTGGCGCACCGTCGGCTCGGGGTCGAGCAGCAACAGGGGCACTCCCTCGCGCAGCACCGCGTGCGGCGACAGGCCGAGTTCGTGGGTCATGTAGGCGCGCAGCTCGGCCGGCATCAGCGCGCCGGTCTCGGCCAGCCCCTCCACCACCATGAAAGGGTTGTCGGCCACAACGCCGATCTCGTCGACCAGCCTCCGAAACTGCTGCGGGATTTCCTGGGGCAACGGCGCCTCGCCGGGTGTGGCATCGACCGCCGCCATGGTCAGCGCCTCCTGCATCTCCGGGCGGATCGGCACCTTGGCTACCTTGAGCAGGTTGACCAGCTCGAACCAGTCCTGCTCTGGCAAGGCCTCGGCCTGGATCAGCGCGATCAGCTTCTCTTGGTAGGCATCGAGCATCTCCCGTGCCCAGTCATGGCCGCGCTCAAGCTTGTAGCGGATCAGCTCTAGTTGGTTGGCGAGCAGCCAGCGCCCCGCGGTGAGCAGCGCCTCGTCGCGCTTGCGGGCGGCGCTGGCGGCCACGGTGGCGTCGAGCAGCGGCCACAGGCTCTGCGGCTGGCCCTCCAGCCAGGCGTGGTTGGCCGTCTCAAGTGACGGTGCGCCGCTCTGGCGCAGCTCGGTGGCGACGGCACGCACCAGAGCTTTGGTTCGCCGGATGTCCTCGGCGGCGGGCGATGGGTGTGACATGGCTGGAGGCTTTGCCAGAAAGGGCTGCCACACGCCATCCTGTGCGGCATGGGCAAGAACGGCGGTTCCGCATTTGGCCTTTCTCAACCCAGATGACCACAACTGTAACCGTTCAAACCCCCGCCGTCAGGCTGCCAGCTTCGCGGGGATGCTGGGCAGGGATGAGCCTTTCCGTGCGGCGGCGATCAGGTCACGCGCATAGGTCCAGGGATCAACGCCACGCTTGCGGCAGGTGTCGATGACGCTCAGCCCGGCGGCGTAGAACCGACTGCCTTCATCGGTCCTGGTGCCGAAGGTGATGCGGCGCGCGATGACGGCATGGCGGAGCGCCCGCTCGGCATCGTTGTTCGTCGGTGGCAGCAGCGGATTGGCGACGAAGGCGATGACCGCCTCCCAGTCATTGAGGATTTCCCGGGCGAGGGCCCGGACCTTCTCCTCGACCTCGTACTGGTTGCACTGGCAGGTCCACTTGATGCGGACCAGCAGGCGCTTGACCCCCTCGTCGTTGTCGCCGTCCCTGACTCGCTCGATCAGGTGCCGCAGGTCGCGGACCAGATCGCGCCCGAAGGCCGAACCGGGCCCGTAGTAGCCCTCGGCTAGCGCCAACGCCTTGCGAATTAGGTGCGCCAGGCAGCGCTGCCGACGGGGATGATGGCGGTAGGCAGTGTAGCCGTCGGTCACCATCCACCCGAGGAACGCCTCACCGACCAGCGCGACCAGGTCCTGCTTGCGACGGCTGCCGATACGATAGATCACCGTGCTGGCCGTCACGGCCACCCACAGCCACAGCAGGGCCCCGCGCTGGTACCAGGGGGTCTCGTCGAGATGGACAAGTCCGGCAGCCCGCACCTCCTCGATCAATTCCTCGACCACCGGTTCGCTGGCCCGGCCGAACTCATGGATGCAGCGGTTGATCGTCGCCACCCCGAGTTCCAGGCCCAGCCAGTCGCAAAGAAACTCCGCTATCTTCGGCCGTGACAGCCGCAAGCGCAGCGACAACGCGGCAATAAAGGTCGCCAACATCGGGCCGACCAGGCAACGCTCGCTCATCTGCAAGTCTCGCTTGCGCCCTTCTACCGCCGAGCAAAGCCCGAATCCGGGGGCGGCGATCGTCTCGTGGCCGCAGTCGCACCAAGCGGCAAAGTAGCGGTGCTGCACCGCGTTGAGCTGAAGAGCCATGCTCCCGCAGCTGAGCTCGAGGACGTTGTGGGCGCTGACCTGCCGTCCCTTCCGTCCGGCCCCTAGCACGGCCTGGCATGCCCCGCACATCGTCGGCACGTGTTGGATTTTCTGGCTCACGACGATCGGCTCGCGGCGCCAGTGCCCTGGCATGCCCGGCCGCTGGCCAGGCGGTTTCGCCAGCTTCTGCTCCTTGTCCGCCTTGTCTTTCGCCTTGCCCGTCGACGCAGCAACCTTCTGACCGGCGCCGTCATCGTGGTCCTCGCCAGCTGGAGCCTTGCCGCCTGTCTGATCGCGCCGGTAGGGATCGTCGCTCGAAGGTGGCCGTGAACTGGTCGTAGAATCCTCGCACAGACGATTGGCCAGCGTGCGCGCCAGTTCACGGAACCGCCAGGCCAGATCCTCAAGCTCGGCCCGCGGCAAATCCGAGAGGTCTGCTCGTTCGTACTGGCTCAGTTCCGGGATGCTCAGGCGCGCCATAGGGAGCGTAGAACCCCGTTCGCTCCGTCACGCAAGTCCCCCCGTTCGCCGCCTCAGCCAGGTCAACCCACCCAGTCAGATGCCCGGAGGCAGGGGGATGTGAACGGGTCCCCCGCACCGCGGTATCTCGCAAGACAAGCTGCCGGACTACCTCGGCTTCTTCCAGTTCGTGCACAACGCGCGCCGGCGCGGCAAAGCCCTGCTCGGCACGCTCATCGCAGGCCTGGTTGCGTGACGGATCCGGCACCACCCCGGAGCCCGACAAGAGCCTTGTCAGATTGCTGCCGCGCGAAGGGTTCAGCACTCCCAAGGCCGTCTCTCTCAGTCGCCCATGCACACCTGCGTGCGCTGCGGGCACACCGGTTGGGGCACATGCTCCCGGCTTCCAGCACCCTGCCAAGGATCGCCATGATCCAGAAGTGCGCTGCCGAGGAAGTCGAGTGAGGCGGCGCCTATCAGGCACGCATGCCCGTGGCGTACTGCAGCTTAGGACGATTGGCCACCTCCATTGCTATTGAGGCGTTGAAGCCGACAGCCAAGCAGCCTGGCCGGCGCCGTCATGCACTGCCCGTCCCCTGCCCTATCGCCGGCTTGCCATACTTCGCAAAAAGGTCGCTGATGGCTTCGGTCAGCAATGCTTCGTTCGTGGCATCCCTTTCGAGACCGAGTTGGCGCAGCCGCTTATGGTCGGCTGGTTCGAGGGCGGCCGTGACCTTCTTTTTACCTTGCCGCGTGGCCGCGTAGTAACCCGCTTCGCGGTTGGGTGGCTCCACGGGCATCGGCTGCGCCGCGGCCGTCGGCGGTGCAAAAACAGGCTCAGGCGCCGACACCGCATGGCGCATGGTTTCCGCCAAACTCGGTCGCTTGCTGCTCATGCAGCTGCCTCTGCACGCGAAGCCTTATTGCCGCCTTGCCTGTTTGCTGGCAATTTGGCAACTCTCAAGCCGAGTTCCTGCCTCACCCATCGATAAAGCAGGGTGACCTCCTCCCCTGCCTTCCCTGCGGGCTCATACTCCTGCGCCGTCTGGCCGGAGATGAGCGAATGCGCATAGGCCGCCCGCTGCTGCAAGGTGAACGGCGCCACCTCAAGGCCATGGACAGCCACCGCAGCGCGCGCATCGGCCAGCACGAGGGGAGCGCGGGGCGGCATCGCGTTGAGGACCACATAGGCCCGCTTGCCGGCCAGTTTGACGATGCGGACCGTGGTTCCGATGGCGCGCAGGTCGAGGATGCCCGGCCGGGAGGGTATCAGCACCAGGTCGGCAGCTTCGGCGGCTGCCATGGCGACCTCACTGGCGTGGGGGGCCGTATCGATGAGCGCGAGGCTTGCTCCGCCCGCCCTTGCCGCCTCCAAGGCCTGCGGCAGCCGGGTCGACGGGACAGGCACGACGACAGGCGCTTCCAAGCGGCGGCTGTCCCTCCATCCGGCAGCGGAAGCCTGGGGGTCGAGGTCGACGACGGCCGCCGGGCAGCCGGCAAGTTCCGACGCAACGGCCAAGTGGAGGGTCAGGGTGGATTTCCCGGAGCCGCCTTTCTGGCTGAGTATGGCGATGGTGTGCATGAGCCTCCTTGCAGATTGCCTCATTGCTGGCAACTGCCGCCTTGCGGCAATTCGCATTGCCTGGTTGCCAGCACGTAGCAGAGCAAGGCGAACGCCGCCATGAAGAATTGCCGTACTGCCACAGTGCTGCTTTGCCGTGTTGCCTTTTTGCCAGAACACCGCGTTGCCAAGTCTTTGTCATGCCGGGTTGCTGGCAAGTTTGTCATTTGGCATTCCGCATTGCCATATTGCCATATTGCCAGCAAGCGATACGGCTAGTGAGCGACCCTAAGCAGAATTGCCATATTGCCCTCTTGCTGACTCTTTAGATTGCTGCGTTGCCTTAGTCCTGAGTTGCCGCATTGCTGGCAATTAATCCAGCCTTGGCATAGCTTCAATGCCGCAGTGAAGCCTTTCCGATGTCCTCGCCCGCCTATCCTCCCGGTTCGCCCCAAACCTGCCTTGCTTGGTCGGCAAGTGACGCCAGCTTCGCCAGTGGTTCATCCTGCACGGCGCTGACCAAGCCAGACACGGCATCTGCCCATTTCGCCCAGACGCCTGGCGGGAACACGGCGGCTTCCACAGGACCGGGTATGCCGTCCCGCGGCCCAAGAGTGCGGCCCAGCTCCATCGTGACCCCGGGGTGGCCCGTCAAGGTTTCCTCGACGGCTTGCCGCATGAACGCCGCCACCGTGGACCTCAGCCGGTCGTCGAAGCTTTCATAGGCGGCGCAGCGTCCATAGGGCTGGGTGAGGGACAGCTCGCTTCCGATCGACGCGAACGTGAGCGGCGACGTGTCCGCCCAGGGCGTGGCATGAAAGCGCTGTCGCAGCACGCGCTCGCCGTGCCAGGTCTCGGAATACATTTCCCGCTTTATGCGCCCCTCGGACAGAACGCTGCGGGCGAGCCGATAGATCGCCTGGAGTGCCGCCGCCTGCTGGCGCTCGAACGCTGCAACGAGGTCCCGCATGAAGGCAGCCCCGTGCTTCGCGCCGGGCCAGCCGACGACGTGCGCCTGGCAGGCCATCGGACCGTCCGGGTCGAAGGTCGCCACCGCGAGGCAGGGGATCGGCGCCGCCGCAGCCCGGCCATTGCTCACCATCAGCCGCAGGTTGGACGACAGCACGGCCATCAGGTTGCCCTTCGGCCAGGACGGCGCCTCGGGCGCCGAAGGGCACTCCTGGTTCATGGCCTCGGTGGTCGGAGCGGCCATGCCCGGCAGGTCGAACCAGTCCCGTCCCATCCCGAGCTTCGCACCGTTCTCGAACGTGAGGTGCATCGACCGCACGACGGGGCCGCCGGCGAGCCCGCGGAAAGCCAAGTCGGGCGGCTCCATGACAAGGGCGACCTCCCGCAGCTCGCGGGGCAGGTGGGCAGCGATCCGCGGGCAGGGATCGACCTGGCCTCCCATGACGACCGAGAACGCCGACCACCCCGTTGGGAACTCGCCCGCTTGCAACGGCTTCGGCTTGGATGCCGGCTGCGGCATCGAGCCCGAACGGAGTTGCGCTACATGATTGCCCATGTTGCGCACGGAGGCCGCCATGACCTCCGCCTCGCCGCGCAGCCCTTCCGCCGCGGTGCCGCCCATCGCGACGGCGCCCACGGCCGCCATCGTCTCCATCGGGCCGCCATGGCGCGCGTTGTCGAATGCCACCAGGCGGCCGCGGGGACCGAGGCATCCGGCGAGGTCCAGGGAGGCCACATGCGACCGGAACCTGCGACGGGCGGCCGGCAGGAGGGCAGCGCCGCCCTCGAGGGATGCGAAGTCGGGCTTGCCGTTCGGGCTGTCGGGATCGAGCGCCAGGATGCCCAGCCCGCGGTGCCGGCGCTTCAGGTCGGCCACGACCACCCGGAGGAAAGCCGTGCCGACCCCACGCCCGCGGTGCGACGGCGCCATTTCCCACCACCAGAGTATCGCCACGCCCGAGCGGAAGACGCCGCGCCCTTCCGATCGCCCAAGGTTCCGCACCGCCCAGACGTCGGCGTCGGACACCATGTCGGCGATCTCGGTGGCTTCGTCGAGCGACACGCCATCCCGGCCCCGTGGCACATAGAGTGTCGCCTGCGCGAAGCCGACCGTCTCCCCGTCGCTGCGCAGCCAGGCACGCACCTCACGCATCGGCATGGGCGTGTCTGCCGTCTCCTCCACCGTGGCGACCGACAGCTCCACAGTGCCCTGGGCTGGATCCTGCGTGGCCAGCGGGGTGGAGCTGGTCCGGACGCGGCCGTCCTCGCCGCCCTTGCTGTCGAAGCCGAACACCGGCAACCCGCGGCCGAACCCTGGCGAGGTAGGCAGCCCGCGCACCGCGGCGGATACCCGGGCGTCCAGGTCGGGCGAGCCGGAGCCGGTGCCGTGCCCGAACGTCGCGGAGAACAGGCCGGAGATGTCGGGCGCGGGCGGGGCCGGGAGCAAGGGGCGCATCGTCTCGCTGAAACGGCGGAGCGCCCTGTCCTTGTCCCTGGCGTCGCCCGGCTCGTGCGGGGTGCCGAGGGTCTTGGCCAGATGCTGCCAGCCGTTGAAGCCGCATGCGGCCGCGACGACCGCCTGGCAGCGCGTCAGCTTCTGCGGCCGTCCCATGCCGTCCGTTGCGGTTTTAAGGCGCTTCGCGGCTCCGCGGGCGGCGTCCAGGGAGGTGAACATCGTTGGGTTCCTGCGGCCAGATGGAGGCGCCCGCGCGTCCCCGCGGCCATTGGAACCGAGGGGGAGATCAACCGGTGGCATCCTGGCGCCCCTTGGGGCTTTCCGTGGCGGGAGAGGCGTCCAGGTGCGCCGCCTGCACGGTAAGCCAGAACGGGCCGGCCCAGCAAGCAGACGCGCCCCAAAATGGTGTCTCGGTTTGAATGTCCGCGGGGGAAGTGGAAACGGGGTCTGAAGGCAAGCAGCACGAGAGTCCGCTTCGCACCCATGGCGGTCATCGCGGGGTGTTGGGGGCGTGCTCGAAAGCGGACGTGCAGCCCGGTGCATAATTCAAGGTTTATGCAACAAGCGCGGCCTGTTCGATTTCTTGGAGTATGTCAATGTAGCTGCCTGCGCGCGGGCGCGAGCAAAAAACAGGTCTTCTGCTACAGCTAAGATTTTTTCTTTTTAAAAAGGAAATAGGCAACAATTATCATGTAAAGCGCTGTCCCCCAGTGAACATAGATGGGCGGAGCGAAGCCAAGATGGCGTAGAATGACCAGCCCATCGCAGAACGGAATGAAAATTGCAATAGCGAAGAGTGTTGCGGTAGTGCGCCGGTCTCCCCTCCAGAGAAACGGCAGGATTACGAGTCCCGAAAAGATGTCGCGAATTCCCTTGACCCACATAAGAGGAAACGCGGCGGGATCGTGGATTGGAATACCGTAGCCAGTTGAGGCCCCAACCGGGTTAAGTATGAAGTTAACGCCGACTGCAATAATGGCGGCCGGTATCACGAGAGTGAACCAAAAGAGCGGCGAATTCTTTCTTAAGATCGGACTATCAAAGTCTGTTTTCATTTTCATTCGCTTTCTAATTTCTCTTCCTTTTACTTGAGCGGGGAGCTTGCTGATGGTGTGAGGATCGTCGATTCAACGCCCACGATGTCAGAAACATCAAAGTTTTTGATATCGTCGGCAAATTCTTTGCTCTGCATATACCGCCGAACGACTTCGCCGGGTTCTTCGCCTGCCGCATAGGAAGCCAGCACGAAAAGCCGTGGCTGGACATCCCCCATCGCGGTCCAGAAACCATGAGCCTCAATACCGTACAGCGAAAAGCTATTAAGGTGGCGAGGATAAATCGCGTCCCTGTAGAGATCGAGCGCTTCTTTGGTGCGCAGCGTATACACGCGAAGTTCAAACGTTCGCATTGTCGCCTTCTTTTGTGTAAATCGTCGTTATCAGCACGTCTTCATCTTAATTCCCGGCCCGCTGTAGAGCGGCGTCCGCCAGGATCATGGCGAAAAAGCCGATCGCCGGTATGACGTGTGCGAAGCGCTCCCGCGCCCTCAGGAGCGTTCCAAGCGCGATGAGAATCAAAAGTGATAGCCCAACAAGCGCAATGCCACGCGTGGATCGAAGCAAGAGAGCCGCCGCACCCGCGAGCTCCAGCCCCCCAGTCAGCAGGCGCCATCCTCTGGGGTAGCCCCAGCGTTGGAAATTTGCTTCCGCGTTGGCGACATTGAAGAGGTTGGCGACCCCGGCACCCGCGACTGACACCGACGTCATGCCGTTTATAATTGCGGCGATGCTCACCACACCGCTCCGATCATTATGGCGGCAAACAGATGGGCCAAGTCGACGGGGTTGCGCATAACTGACCTCTGTAGCTATAAGGCGATACAAGACCGTATCGCATCATTCATGTAAGACGAAATCGTATCACATGCAAGGTGTCAGTTCCAGAAAGTGGCGAGCGGATGACCCGCGCAGGCTGCGCATGGCTGAGAAGCGCGCTTCGATCCTAAAGGCCGCCAGGCCTATTGTTCTCAGGGATGGCCTGGGTGGAACGACGCTTGACCGGGTCGCGGCTGAAGGGGGGATCGCCAAAATGACCCTCTATCGGCACTTCCCAAGCAAGGAAGCGCTGTTCGAGGGGCTGGTCACAGCCATGTGCGAGTACATGCGCGAGGGCCTTGAAAACCCACCGCCGGCCGGCGTTGATAAACCAGGCGCGAACAGACTCGCGGACGAGTTGCGCGCCTTCACGTCGGTGCTGATCGAACCGGACGCACTGGCGCTCTATCGCCTCATCGTTGCGGACGGCTGGCGTTTTCCAAATCTTGCTCGCATCTTCGATCAGTCCGGCATGCGCATTATCAGGCAACGGATAGCGGACTTGCTCGAATCCGGCGGAGTAGCTGCCGACAAGTCGAGGCAAGTTGCGGCGGGGGTAGTGGCATTAGCGCTAGGCGATGCTTACCAGCGCGTATTGCTTGGCATTGTTGAAGAGGGAGACAGCGAGGCGTTCGCACGGCAAATCGACGATGCCATAAAATATGGGCTTAGCTGGCGAGCCTGTTGATGGAGCATCAGCCGGTCGGCGACTTTGTTGCATAATTCAAGACTTATGCAACGTGGGCCGTGGCTTGAAATCAGGGGCTTACCCGTTGCATAAGTCCGTTCCGAAACTCCGGCCCGATGAGGCGAGTGGCTGCTAAGCGATGCCCTGCGGCCGGAAGCAGCCCTTCCGCTTCCGTGATGAGTTTCGGACGCCGCTTGGCGTACGAAAGTCTCCGAAGGACGAACCCGCGGGCCGATGGTGGTCGGTATGGGGATTTAGGACCTTGGCGATGCCGGAGCGGTCGGGCTCGGAGGCACGATCATGCGCTCGGACCGGGCGGGGACGCCAGTCTGAGGGTGCAATTTGCCGCTGATCGAACGCCTTTGGCGCTGATCGACGCTGCGACGCGGACCTTTGGCAGCATCAGGCACAAGCGAAACCGGTGACCGCAGCAGGGCTGCGATTTGCGGGTCGGGCGTGCCGTGCCGGGTCACGACGCTGTCCTGCCGGCTGACCGCGGCCGAGCCGGTGGCGCCCGGGGCTGGCTGCAGCGCTCGAACGTCTCGATGATGATCATCCGGCCGCCGCAGCAGGGACAGGGCGGGCGGTGATCCGATGGCTCGGGTGTCGCGTCCGGTGCAGCGGGCGGCGGCGGTGCGGCGAGGAGCTCACGGGCGCGGGCGAGGTTGTCGCGGCGTGTGCCGCTGGCGAGCAGGCTGTAATGACGGATGCGGTGGAACCCGCGCGGCAAGACGTGCAGCAGGAACCGGCGGATGAACTCGTCAATCGACAGCGTCATGGTGCGGTAACGCTCGGCGCCGTCGCGGCGGTAGTCCTTGAAGCGGAATGTGACGCCGCTGTCGTCGAGCCCGATCAGCCGGCGGTTCGAGATCGCGACCCGGTGCGTGTAGCGCGACAGGGTAGGCCAGCACCGCCGCTGGCCCCGCGAACGGAGGCTTGGCGTAGACCACCCTTGCGACAGGAGAAGTCCTGGGAAGGAGAATGGGATGTAACCTGAAACCTTTCGCAGCGATCCAGAGGGTTCGACCCCCTCCCGGTAGAGGCGCAGCCCGCCAGCCGGAAGCGAGTTTTGCATGGGCGGCGGCAACGTCGCTCGTGAAGCGTAGACAGCGGATGCTGAAGCCCTGTGTTAGCCTCGATATTATGTACAAGCTGAGGCCTTCGGCGTGGGTAGCCCGGGGGCGGCGTTGGCAGGA
>JAABUS010008263.1_pt1 | contig 11481 bp, 11 predicted proteins | sample 5560161 | NCBI WGS metagenome assembly JAABUS01 (sample SAMN10711885, study PRJNA513376) | rock metagenome | isolation source: Antarctica rocks | place: Antarctica: Victoria Land, Trio Nunatak nord | collected 2016-01-04
CATGAGTGGTGCTTTGTATGCAGAGTTGCACTCGAAGCCTGCTTCATACCAGTACTGATCACTTTTGCTGTCAGTGTCATGCTTGACTGGGTCAGCACCATACATGGCTGGATGGTGTGCACTGATATCTCTGGTGATGTGCTCTGAGCCACGCTCATCAGAATCCAGTCTTAGTGCTCCAGCAAGCGTCTTTGGAATGTCAAAAATACACGAGTGGAAATTGAATTTCTGCTGTTGCGCCACCCATGCCTGCATACTGTCATGTAAAAGTAGATGTGACTCAGACGGAGCCCCATACACTGATGACCAGAACACGTGTTCTCTGCGCCAACCAAGCTCTTGAATGAAATGGGGTGCCCGTTGCTCGACTTTTTTTGCATAACGCCTCCATATGTCTCGGTCATAGTAGCGCTTCTCTGCAGCCTGTCTGGAGCCCTTGTGCAGAAGAAGGGCGCCGAAAGGGTGGTTGAACGGTAGCAAACGGAGGACCACGCTCTCATAGCCATAATCACCTGACTCGCACTCGTACAGCAGCACGTATGTATCGGAAGTCATCTCTGCTAAAGGTCAACGTTAACGTTGTACGCCCGGAGTCTGACAGAAGTTCGCCAAAGCAGCAGGTGGCTTCTGAAGAGTTGACGGGGGTTCTGGACGGCCTCCTGAGACTTCACAAACGTCTCTGCAACAAGGTCCGTCACAGGACCGTGTTTGAAGCTATGTCAGCTGTGGAACTCAGTTCAGTTCCACTACAATGACTCATGACATGACTACATTGACTCATGACATGACTACCACCCATCCAATGTTTGTCACATAATGAAGTCGTCTGACCTGCTATATGTGATGCGTTAAGGTTCAGGACAGGGACGTTTGTTGCAGATGTTCACACTTCCGACCAATGCCAAAGATGCAGGCCTTGCGATACGACGACTCTGAGCAGGGCTTGTACCTGAGTTGTGATCAGACAAAACCGGTCCCAAAGTCAGGCGAAGCGCTAATACGGATTCTGCGAGCCGGCATATGTTCCACGGTGGGATTCTGTGTTTTCAATACTGACCTGAACTCAGGGCACGCAACAGCTGCAGACAAACAGGCCCAAAGTGGTGTGCACCGCGTGCAACTGAAGTTGTCTGTGTCTGTACAGGACCTAGAAATCATCAAAGGGTACGTGCCGGGGTACAAGTCTTCTCTTGGACACGAGTTTGTCGGTGTGGTAGAAAGTTGCGATGATTCAAAGTGGCAAGGTAAAAAGGTGGTGGGCGAAATCAACTGCCTGTGTGAGGCATATCAGCATTCTGACCCTGTCATGGTGCGCAACCATGCGCCAAACCGAGTCGTCCTTGGCATAATCAACAAAGATGGATGCATGGCTGAGTATATCACCCTGCCCAAGGAGAATTTACATCTAGTCCCCTCAGATCTGTCAGATCAGGAAGCATGCTTTGCTGAGCCATTGGCTGCGGCTTGCCGAATTGCAGAGCAGCAGGTATCCAAGCTACCCTGCTTGACAGTCCAGCTTGCTGTTACAATGAGTCACGTTGTTCAGCATGACATCATCTGCGCCATTGATTTCACACCCAATTAGAGCACCAGGCCTACCACTTGCATGTATTATATCTTGTTATAGGTAGAACAGGGCATGTCAGCTCTGCACTGCCATTTTGCAGGTCATTCAAAAGTCTGACAAGGTGGCAGTTATAGGCGATGGCAAACTGGGTTTGCTTGTAGCTCAAGCCTTGGTTGTACTGAAGGAAGTGAAGCACCTCACCCACTTTGGGCGGCATCAAGAAAAGCTGAGGCTGGTCAGTGGGACCAATCAAGTTGTGGTGAATGATGAAACCAAGACTGAACACAGTCAGGTGAGCATGAGTGAGATGGGTGGTTTTTGAACTGCTGCATGTACCACAAGATTTTTGTATACAAGCCAATGCACATAAGGCTTGACTGTCTTCCAATTGTGGTGCAATGTCAAGCAGCAGTGCTAGCCTTCGTCAGCCAGTGGCTTTATGCTGTGCTGTTGCACATTGAGCCAATTGCCGATCTGGAGCATTTTAGTTGCGAACAGCACAAGAAAATGACAGCCTCACGTGGTCGTTTGGTCGTCTTTGGTCGATATCATTTCACAGATCAAGCAAAGTCACATGTACACTACGAAGCTTGAGGTGGGACTTGCATAGCCAGGACTACCTTGTACACTGATTTTGGGTTGTGAATATTCAAAAACACTGCGTATCATCGTCCATTCTTTTGCCAATACTGCAAGATACTATGTATTGAGTGTAACCTATTCAGTATCACGCATAAGATTACCCTGTTCATAGATTGCACGATGAGACTTACTGCCAAGCCCTTGCTCACCTTGTGACTGTTGACAGTGCTTTGGGTCTCATCCAGTCAGATCCATAGGCAGATAGACGTGTGCATTGATGTCAGTCATGTCTCTGGTTCAAAGTCAGGAAAGCCAACCTGTCAAAAGGCGGTGACAAGTCTCACACAAGAGAGGCATTCAGCATACCTCTTGTTGTAAAGAACTGTGACAAGTCATTGGCAACCACAGACAGCAGCAAATGCAGTGAATCTGCAAACAATTGATGTTATCTTTGATGCAACTGGATCATTAGCACAGAATGGTCTTTTGCTTGTGCATCATAGCAAGCACATCATGCATGCACGCGTGCAGGCCTTTGATGTTGTCATTGATGCTACTGGGTCATCACAAGGCATTCTGCTTGCCTTGGCAATGGTGCGCTGTATGGGCACCATTGTCCTCAAGTCCACATGCTCCCTCAAAGATCCAGAGCAGCCTCAATGGAGCGCCATTGCAAATGACATGGTTGTCAATGAAAAGAGGCTTGTCGGATCTAGGTAATGGTGCATGCTGCTTTTGCTTCTTGTCAAAACGGGGTAATGGCGCATGCTTTTTTGGCTTTTACCTGTTGTTTTTTGTGTGTCTTGCCCTGTATGCTTGATACTGAAGGCTCTGATGCTGACCCTTCAATCTGCAGTTTTGCTGGCATTTGCAGCGCATTAACAAGTCTTTGTTGCTCGTTGTAGCATCAGGCCTTTTGCCTGTTAGCTAGTCTAAGATCCTCAAGGCAGCCTGTATTGGGCTGCCAACTTGCTATGCAAGCATGCATGTGACATTCGCTGTGTGAGAAACAGGTCTCGTGGAGACATTTGCCTGCAGTTGCATAGTTGGCAGCCTAGCTAGCATACATCCAGTTTTACCCAGCACCAAATGGCAAGTGGCCTGTTTGGTTTGCAGGTGTGGTCCTTTCCAGCCAGCTCTACAGGTTTTGCAGGACCCAAGGATGCGCACGCTTGTCAACAGCATGGTCACAAGTGCAATGCCACTGTCAAAGGGTCTAGAAGCTATCAAGCTGGCTCAAAGTAAAGGCGCTTTGAAGGTCCAGCTGGTCATGTAAGAAAAGGAAAGCACAGACTACGCCTCTCGGTGTCAAATTATTGGGAAACCAAGTGTTGTACCGGGCTGCCCAGGATGGTCATGTAAAGACTGTGATCACAAGCACACCGACTTCATACAGGCATGACAAGATCAGGCAGCAGGCCCAACTTGGCACCATACTGGACATAGCGGAATGAATTAATATTTAATAATAATGGCAAGAATGCATCTGCTGCTTTGCTCTGAGCCACAGTTTTGTTGGCGAATAAGGCCTTTGGTACAGTACTGCCACAATGAGGATACCTCGAGGATGGAGCTCCAGCCTCGGAACTCAAGCTGCAGCGTTGGGAGAACAGTCAGTGCAGCACCATGAATGCAAGCCATTGTGCTGCTCCTGTCATCAGTACCTGCTAGGATGCATTGTGCATACCTGGGTTGGATTTCAGCACTTGTACAGCCCGTTTGTCGCTTGCTCAAGCAGCAGCAAGCTCTTCAGCAAATGTGTGTGATCAGTGGCTCAACAGGCCACCATTGTGAGTGACCCTTGAGTGCTGCTGTCATCTGCATACCATCTTTTTAGTTTCATAGAGCATCAAGTTCTGTCGGAATCTCCATTCTCAGTCCAAAATCAAGAAGTACTGTTGGAACTGCAAGTTCCTGCTTTCGCAGATTGGCTGCAGTCAAGTCTGTGTTAGCAAGTGAGTAGCATTGATGTCAGTAGCTTTAGCATAAGAACAGCACTCCTGGTTTGATAAGGCATCACAGGGTGATTAGGTGGTTACGACTTGGAGGGGCTCGCGATTGGCAGCTTATCTGCAATATATATGTATATGTTTGTCTGCTTGCAGTGGTCATAACTTAGTCATACTGGATCAGAATGAGTCATGTTTTTGGCTGCAGCCAATGCCAAAGTGGACATACTTGTCAGCTGCGCGCACAGCAAACTGCAGCAGGATCGTGAGGCAAGTAGCAAGGGCAGTACGTGGCTTCGGGAAGGGTGTGACATTGTTTGCGCGACAGTAAAGCTTGGAATGTCCGCTCTGATCCATGAGGTACAGTGGTAGCGCGTTTACACACCTTACATAGGTTTGCGTTCACTACTGCTTACTGAAGACTGCAGCGCAGTAGAAGGACTTTGTGGCAACAGTCAGCCAGAGTCACCAAAGCTTCGCGAGTACTGCATATCACAACACAGGCCTCTTGAAGGTGTGTAATAGCACGATCTCTGTGTTCTGCGTGTGTGATATCTTCTGTTCATTTTACGTGCGGCCTGCAGCAAGGATGACCTTTGCAAGAAGGCTCGCACTCCGCATCCTTGCCAAGGTGGTTCTCTGATGACTTGAACACTGCGTAGAGAAGGCATAACAATACTTCTGCAGTATGAATCATACTGTATGATATGTTTCTCCACCATCCCAGCAGTTGCAAATTCATTACATTGTGTTCAGCATTGGTACCAGCATCCAGATCTTTACACTGCCATGTCTTATGGGCACTCTGTCAGAGTTGTTGGGAGGATTTTCTTGCTGCAGGAAGTCAATGGGGCATTAAATACAGTTCCTGTTGGAAGAAGCAGCATGATCAGCGGCCAGGGCGCCCCACGCTTTAGTCGCTGCGAGGTAACACTCATTCAGAAATGTTCCCTGCCAGCTACTCTACACATTGCACTACTTGGCTTGCATGTCATCCCCATCATAACACAGCTTGCAACACTTGGTGCCACTGTAGCAGAGTCAATTGCATTTTGCAATGCATTGACTTAGAATGCTCAAATTGTTTTATGTGCCTCTCAGGGTAGCCCCCAAGAGCCACTGGCAAGCAGGGTGCATGTTGCACCAATGCTGCCCATGTGCGCCAGGCTGCATCTACCCAGTCTTCACCTCTGTCATGGCAACAGCCACTGGCCACAGCAGCAGTCATGGAACACAACGGGCCGCCAGCTCATCAAAACCGATGCCACGTCAGCTTCTGCTGGCAAGACTGCTGCTGTTTATGCAGAGTTTGCCAAGGCAGGCATTTCTGCTGAGGCCACCCAGAAGGTTCTGAAGCAATACAAGCACTACCTGAATTGGGATGTGGAGACCAAACTGCGACCTGCCTTGCAGTCCTGGCTGCAAGAGCTGGGCACTGAGCAGCTGTCTATGCAGCTCCAGAAACAACCAGGCTGGCTAATGTGCACTTGTGGCTGATTTCAAGGGGAGTGAAAGCTGCAAGGGTACAACAGAAGGCACCCCGTGTCATGACACGGGATGTTGGGGCAGTACAAAGCACCTTTGAGGCGCTTAAGCAAGCAGCCTCCTTCTCAGATGCACAGATGTCTGCCCTTCTCCACAAGCACTCTATAGCTCTTTCAGTAGGACCAGAACGAGTTGTTGGGACGCTTCAGGCTGTCAGTCTGCTGTTGGGCATGCCATTGACTTCAGACAGCTTCAAAGAGGGCATCATGGCTGCTCATGATAGGCTGTTCCTTCAGAGTCCAGCCACCCTTCATCAGCGTGTGACTTTCTTCTGCCAGATGTATGCCACTGGGCCCCATGTTGCCAGGACAGCGCTCACAATGGGTGTGTTTACGACTCCAGAGCCTATGATGCCAACTAGAGCAGCAAAGATTCAAGAAATGCTGGGATGGAACAGTGAACTGCTGAAGCAGAAGCTCAGTGCACAACCAAACATCCTGAATCTTGAGCCTTCCACAATTGCCCGCAATGTCCAGGCAATGCAAGCTGCAGGCTTCTCTCAAACCCAAGTCTGGGAAATGTGTACCAAGGAGTCAACCCTATTGTGTTGCAAATGGACATCTGACAGGAGTGTTGAAAAGCTGCAGTTCCTCACATGTTTGCTAGGTTTGACCTTGGATGACATAGCCGCTAAACTCAACCTGCTGACTTGCTTCGTAGACCGCCATCTTGGCCCGCGAGTGTGGTTCTTGTTTCAGAGGGGTGCCATTGATGCACCTAACAACATCATGACATCAGGCATTTTTAGCTGTATGCTTCATTCAGAAGTTGTCTTCAGCAAAAGGTTCAGTGCACCATCTGCTTTAGTACCGGAAAACAAAACCTGCTGAAACTTGAAATAGCGACACCGTTCCAATTTGCTTGAGCTTTTGCATTTGTTGCAGTGCCAGCAATGCAACTGCGTTTTGCAAAAGTGAACTGCTGAATGGGGCAAAGATGCTAGTGTGAACTGACAGTGCACTGCACCGTGCAGAGACTTCAGACTGTTACCTGCATGCCTGAGGAAGGGTAGCATCCAGCCTGGACCATTGAGGTGTGTCTTAATGAATTGGTCTAGAGGCTGGTTGGAGTCTCTTCTATGCCCGTGTTCCGATAGACTCTGCTGGTAAGGCTTTGGGCCTGGAACAGACTACTTATGATACAGTGTGCATCTCTGACAAGGTTGTAGTGCCAGGCAATCTTGTGGCCCTTTGTTGCACCTTTTCAAATTTCCCGACAAGAAAGCTGTAGCCGCAATTGAGCATGGCACTTGCTGCAACGCAGCTTAGTGCTCTTGCAGACATGATTAGTTGGTGCTTTTCAGTGGCCTGTCATGTGACTAAAGACAGTCGCACCTCACCCTTGGTCCTCCTTTTGCAGAATGCAGATTGGCAGACCTGCCCATGAGCACTTGTGCAGATCTGTGAAGGCTGATGCATGATGCAGGTGACAGTGGTGTTGAGTGGTGAGGGCAGCATGGGCATGCCTGCACCTCACAACTGGGCAGCTTGACGCCTGGGTCAGGTGTGATCCTGATGGCTGAGTAAGTCTTCAGTTCACGGCTATTTCCAGTGCCATATTTTGTTGGTGAGCAGCCCAAACAGAGGCACACATTGAGTGCTTCTTGTGTTTTTGAGCTTTGCACCACTTAATCGTCTGCTGCTGGTTGAAACAAGGCGAGCTGCGTAGTGCTGCATCAATGATGTTGATTCAATGCTCAAGTTCAATGTCAGGTGTGTGCCCATCGCGCAGCATGACAACGAGATGCATGGCCTGAACAGCTTTAAGCCTGCTTTGACCGCCACAACAACTGTCATAATGCACACAACACAGTTCTGTGGCAAGAGGGCATTTGCGTGCAGGACTTTTAGTCCAGCCCTGCAGTGCGAATCCTCAAGACAGCAGCTGCTGATGAGGTTGTCTGTGGGGCCCGGCTACAGCGGGGGGTGACAGTCCATCCTTTTCTGACACCTCCCACTGCAATTGTTTGTTGGTAAGCAGCTTGTGTATAAAGATGTGTAAGTCAAGCCTGTTGTACATTGTGTAAATCAACCATTATGTTGCCATGCATCGATGCAGGTTTGATGTTGACAAAAGTCTCAGACTCAGTGATGTCAACTTTGCACATATCAGCAAACATTGCATGGACTGCCTGACAGGAACACAGTGTGCAGAGCCATGCCATGATGTCTGAAACCATACTTTCACTCAACAAACAGCGCTTCCTTGCAGGTTACCCAAGCCAGCCATTCTGTACTGGAATGGAGACCACATGATCAATGCCTTGACAGGTCATTCCCTCAGACATTCCCCAGGTCAGACACCACATTGGACTGCCTTGTAGGCCACTGTGTCATAGTGCTTGATGACAGTACATATCAGCATGTCTGATCTGCAAGTGGCTGCTCTCCTGCATGACATAGGAGCCAGACAAGCGAAAAATGATGTGATTTGCCAATGCTAGATGGCATGTGGGAGCATGCCTGCTCATCGCCCATCTTTTGGCCATGTGAGTGTACACATGTGTTGCTACTGAGCATGCTTCTCATGTGCCTTGCAGGCTATGTGTACAGTGGTCAACATCACATAGTGCACCCTTGATGCTTGCGGTACCCTTGATGCTTGCGGTTCACCACGGGGTGCAAGTAGTGGAACCGCTTATACTACTTTATGTAATTTCAGCCTTGTTGCAATAGCATGCACAATACACAACGGGAAAAATATGGCTTGCAACCTCATGCACATCGTGTAGCTTGAATAAAAGGGAATTCTGCAGCCAAAAGATTGTCAGAGCCACCCTCGTCCTCTTAAAATGCAAGGTGCTGCAAAGTAATGTGCACGCATGCATGTGCATGTACACTTGTGTTGATGTCATGATGGGCAGAGGTTCAGGTCGCGGTTAGAATTGCGGCTCAGATGTGTGACATTTCGCGTTTTGCAGCAGAACACCACATGTTACTGTCTGCTTGCTGTCATAGCCACATCCACATGCAAGACCTCAGTGGTCATGCGTTAGTCATATCGGATCAGAATGAGTCATGTTTTGGGCTCCAGCCAAGCCTGTGGGTATGTTTATCAGCCGCGCGCGCATGAGCCGCAGCAGGTCCAGGGGCAAATACCACGTGGCTTCAGGAAGGTTGTGGCGTCGAATGCCAGTCAACAAAGCTTGGGTCCGGCTTTGATCAACAATGCACACCGCTGCGAGTGGTAGCCCGTTTCCACCCCTTTCAGACGATTGTACTTACATTTGTATCATGGAAACTGCAGCACAGTAGGCAAAGCTTTGTGGCAGCAATCAGCCTAAGTTACCAAAGCTTCGCGAGCTGTACACATCACAAGACAGGCCCCTCGAAGGTGTGCAATAGCACAATGTCATAACTGCATGGGTGATGCCTCCAGCTTATTGTACGTGTGACCTGCAGCAAGGACCAGCATCAGGACGATGTTTGCAGGAAGACTCGCGTCGCGCAACCTTGCCAAGGTGATGCTCTGATAGCTTTAGCAGAGAAGGCGTAACAATGTTGCTGCTGTACAATGCGTCTCTCGTTCTAGCATTGCAGCTGTTGCAACCTCACTACATGAGCGGGCTCAGCATTGGTCACAGCATCCAACTCTCTGCATTGCCACATCTTGTGGACACTTTGTCAAAGTTGTCGGAACGATCTTCTTGCTGCAGGAAGGCATTGGAGCATTGGACACAGTTCCTGTTGGAAGAAGCAGCTTGATCAGCGGCCAGGGCGCCCCATGCTTTAGTCGCTGCCAGGTAACACTCATTCAGACGTCTTCCCTGCCAGCTACTGTACACATTGTACTAATTGGCTTGCATGTCATCCTCATCACAACACAGCTTGCAGGCAGTGCCACCATGAGTTGCAACACTTGCTGCTACCACAGCTACCACAGAGCTGCCATTCTCTGCTGTATGTTGGTGTGAAATGCTCAGGATGTTTGTGTGCCTCTCAGGCCAGCCCTCAAGAGCCAAGCGGGGTGCACGCCTTCCCATTGCTGCCCATGAATGCTAGGCTGCGTTTCCTCAGTCTTCACCTCTGCCCTGGTCACAACCACTTGCCAAAGCAGCAGCCATGGAACACAGTGGGCCGCCAGCTCATCAGATCTGATGCAAAGTTAGCTCCTGCTGGCAAAGCTGATGCTGTTCAAGCAGAATTTGCCAAGGCAGGCATACCCGCTGAGGTCACCCAGAAGGTTTTAGAGCGGTACAAGCACTATTGGAATTGGAACGTCGAGGCCAAGTTGCGACCTGCCCTGCAGTTGTGGCTGCAAGAGCTGAGCAGTCAGCAGCTATCTAAGCAGCTCCAGAATCTGCCACGCTTGCTGTTGTGCATGCCCAAGGGGCACACCAAGGTGCACCTGTGGCTGGTTTCAAAGGGAGTGAGCGCTGCAAGGGTACAACAGAAGGCATCATTTGTCATGACAAGGGAGATTGGGGCACTTCACAGCACCTTTGAGGCGTTGAAGCAAGCAACCTTTTTCTCAGATGCACAGATGTGTGCCCTTCTCCACAAGCACCCTGTTGCTCTGGCGTATGGACCAGAACGCGTGCTTGGGACGCTCCAGGCAGTCAGCACACTCGTGGGCATCCCAGTCACATCATGTAGCTTTGGAGAGGTTGTTTTAGTTGCCAGCAACAGACTATTTTTCATGAGTCCAGCCACGCTCCATCAGCGTGTGGCTTTCTTCTGCCAGATGTATGCCACTGGCACCCATGTCGCCAGGACAGCAATCACAAGGGGTGTGTTTGTGACTCCAGAGCCCGAGATGCAATCCAGAGCAGCCAAGCTTCGAGAACAACTAGGATGGGATAGCACACAGCTCAGGCAGAAGCTGAGTGCTGACCCACACATGCTGAACTTAGAGCCTTCCACAATTGCTCGCAATGTTCAGGCAATGCAAGGCGCAGGCTTTTCTCTGACCCAAGTGTGGGCAATGTGCACCCAGCAGACAGCCCTACTGGGTCGCAAATGGTCATCTGACACATGTGTTGAAAAGCTGCAATTCCTCACATGTTTGCTAGATTTAACCTTGGATGATATAGCTGCCAGATCTTACTTGCTGACTAGATCAGTTGGTGGCTTCCTTGGCCCGCATGTGTGGTTCATGTATCAGTCCGGTGCCATTGAGGCACCCAGCACTGTGACAACATCAGGCCTTTTTGGTTACATGATGTAACTTACATCATTTCTTCAAAAATTTTGTTCAGCAAAAGATTCAGTGCTCCATCTACGTTCCCTAGCATGGTATTTGACTCAGCTTTCATTGACCATTGGAAACAACGCTGGGGATTTCTGAGACAGCACATGAAGCTGTCTGTTGAGACCATTGCTGCCCACCAGGATCTGCTGCTCACATCTTTGCCTGACAGGCTGGCTCCCAGATGGCAGCTCTTGTCAAGCATCACAAGTGAGCAAGCAGCCTTCAAGGCAGAGGACCACCTCACAGCCCTGGCCACTCTGTCTGATCAAGATTTTGCTCAAGCCTTTAGGGCAGACGGTGAGCTGGAACATGGCAATTGAACAAGGCTATATGGCTGTTGCTTTTTGCACTTTGTACTGCTGTGAAAGAAAACAGACTACCTGTATGTATCAACACCATACATCCATGCGAGTCAGAAGCAATTGTAATGTACGACATCTATGAAATCAGCTTGGATTTTTGCAATATAGACAGGCAATTCAGTGAATTGAGATGAATTGAATCGATTGTGCGCAGTGCTAGCAGCATACAAATGTCCGTTGCTGCATGGAATCAAAGTGTTGGAGTGACTTGGCAATTCGATGTGTTCTGCCGTGCTGTACAGAGTATGGCATACGCCCCTGAAGGAGGGTAACATACTGCCTGAGC
>JAABUS010008265.1_pt1 | contig 11480 bp, 12 predicted proteins | sample 5560161 | NCBI WGS metagenome assembly JAABUS01 (sample SAMN10711885, study PRJNA513376) | rock metagenome | isolation source: Antarctica rocks | place: Antarctica: Victoria Land, Trio Nunatak nord | collected 2016-01-04
GAGTGGCTGCCGGTCGTCACGCGCTGGGCCTGGCGCTCGACCGGAGGCCAGCTCCTCTTCCGCCGTCGAGTGGTGAAGCCTCGTCCCGCCGGGACACTCGCGCTGCCCGGTGATGCCGCGCGTCTGCGTCAGTGGCTCGACCCTGAGAGCGGAGCGGTGATGGTTCACGATCCGCATCAGGCGACCTTGACAGCGATCGTGGGCGTTACCCATCCGGCGTTCATCTTGCTCGACCCGCTTGAACAGCAGCGGCGCATTACGAGCTGGGGCCGCGTGCTCGCGATCGCTTGCCGGTCGGGACGGATCGCCTCGGTTCAGGTGATGGAGCGGACCCTGCCCGATTCGGGCAAGGGACTCTCGCAATGGTGGTCCCAGCACGGTCGACAAGACGGGTCCTGGACGTCGACGACGTACGGCGAGTTGATCGACCGCGCTGGCCCCGCCGGCGAACGGCACGCGAGCACCGTCTCGGTGACCCTCGACCTCAAGGCCGCCTCCAGAGCAATCCGAGCAGCGGGTGGCGGGAACCGAGGAGCAGCGTCCGTGCTCCGGCAGGAAATGTCGACGATGACTGCGGCGCTCCGGGCCGCAGACCTCTCACCATCCGGCTGGCTGGAGCCGGGCGATCTGGCCGTGATTTTGCGCTCGGCGTACGACCCGATCGTCGCGGGTGCGCTTGAGCGCCACGGCGATCTCGGCCGCGACCTCGCCACCGCGGGGCCAGTCGCAGTCTCGGAGAGCTGGTCGAGTGTGCGCAGCGACTCAGCCCATCACTGTGTGTTATGGATCAGCGAGTGGCCACGATCCCTCGTCTACCCAGGCTTCCTAGCACCGGTCCTACTCTCCTCCGGCGTGCGTCGCACGTTCTCCCTGCTATTCACTCCGATGCGCACCGACCAAGCAGCACGAGACATCCGCAAGAAGAAGACCGAATACATCTCCGACGCAACCCAGCGCCAGCGAATCGGACAGATCGAGGACGCCCAGCAGTCCGCCGAATACAACGACGTCCTTCAGCAAGAAGCGGACCTCACCGCAGGACACGGAATCCTCCGCGCCACCGGACTCATCGCCGTCAGCGCCCCAGACCCTGAGGAGCTGGAGCGTGCCGTCGCCGACATTGAACAGGCGGCGATCCAAGCCTCTTGCGAGACCCGCCGCCTGTGGGGCCAGCAGGCCCAAGCATTCGCGGCTGCGGCTCTGCCACTCTGTCGAGCGGTGTGAACCGACGTTGGCACGGCGGTGCCCCGAGGCATCGGTAGCGCCGATTGAGCGAATCTCAGATTCCATGTCGGACCTTCTCGTTAGGCTTGCGGCGTGCCGCACAATGTCCCATCGCCACCTCCGTCGTCGATGCCGTCGTCGATGCCGTCGTCGACGCAGGGCTGGGTGTCGCCGCCGCCACCTTCAATGCCCCCTCCGGTTCCCGGCACGGGCCTCAACAGCCACCTCCAGCCCGGCGCACCGGCTCCGATGGCCGCATTCGGCCCTGGCGTAGCTCTGGTCGAGGACAAGTCACTCGCTGTCACATACCTGCTCTGGTTCTTCCTTGGGTGGATCGGGGTTCATCACTTCTACCTGGGCAAGGTTGGAAGAGGGATTGGCTATCTCCTGACATTCGCCTGGTTCACGTTGGGCTGGTGGGTCGACCTCTTCACGCTCCCTGCCCAGGTCAAGCGCATCAACTTTGAGCGTCGTGCAGGCCTGCGATGAGTCACTTCGCCGCACGAGGAAAGGCACGGCATGCCGGGTAAGAAGTGGGACTACTACAAGGTGGCCAGAGGTACACCCCTAACCCAGTCCAGGAAGTCCGCCGGTGCCTTCCGCGGGCTGGTGCATGGCGCGAAGGGCGTCAAGAAACAGGCCGAGTTCTTCAAGGTGGACAAGAAGCGGTCCATCCTTGGCACGCTGTTTGCCTTCGCGACCAAGTGTCTGCTCGTGGTTGTCGCTGTAGGCGCGGTCATCGCAGTTGGCGCTGTACTCGTCAAAGCCATCGCCAACGGTGTCGCTGCGGGTCTCGCCGACGTCGGAGAAGCCATCTCGGCTGCTTCCGAGTACGTGGTCATTGGCGCAGGCGCGGCAGCCCTGATTGCCATCACCGCTGTTGGAATCAAGATCGCGCGATCCGTCGCACGAGGACGGACGCAAGCATCCGAGCGGGCAGAAGCTCGCCGTGCGGCCGCGGCGGAAGCGAGTTCACACTTCCAGCAAGCCCAGGTGAAGCAGGCGGCTTCCGGACAGCAGTCGACGTGGGCACACCATGTCGCACCGGTCACCCATGTGCCGGCCACACCCGCTGACTGGTACCCCGACCCTTCGACCGCAGCGCAGTTCCGTTACTGGAATGGGGCGGCGTGGACCGACCACGCAAGGCCGCGGCACGCCGCCGCGGCAACGCCGGCGGGGTGGTACCCGGCCCCCTCGGACGCGTCCCAACTGCGATACTGGAACGGCACCATGTGGACTGACCATTTCGCGCCGAGAAGCGGTGCGTGGCCCGCTGTACAGCCAGCGACGATGCCCTGGTCCGATGCGGGCCGCGTCCCAACTGGCGGCGAAGCGCGGATCTCGATGAGCAGCGCCGAATGGCAGAACCACGTCCGTGCGTGGATGGCTGCCGGAGCCATAGAGCGAGAGCTGTGGCGCCGGCTGTCCAACGCTCAGATCAGCGACGCGGATCAACTCACCCTGGAAGCTCAGCGACGAATGGAGCAACTCACTGCTGAGCAGGGCGCGCAGCGAGTCAGACTGATGCTTGAGGCCAACCCTGGCTTGGGTGACGAACTGGGACTCTCCGAGTTCCTGACGTACTTCCTAAAGAACCTCGCTCCACTGGATCGGAATGAACCCGTGAGCATCGACCGCGCCGGCGAGCGACGGCGCACGCAGTAGCGCAGTGGCCTAGCGACGCCGCGCCTGACGGGAGTACTAGGCACACCTCCTTCTCGACCAAATCGAGGAGGAGGCTCCGATGCCCACGTTCGACAACCCGGCGGCTGACGCCGACGAAGTACAGACCGCGCTGCGCGTGCTGGCGCACGCGACCAGATCCATCGACGACCCGCGCCAGATCTACTCGGTGCTCGGTTCGCTCACCTCAGCGGTTGCGTCGCTGAGCCAGTCGCTTCACCAACTCGCTTCGTTCCACGACGCTGCGTCGCAGAGGTCGGCGTGGGTGTTCAGCGACTCGCGGACCGGGCGCGCTTCGGCGTACAAGGTGTCGTGGGAGCTCCACCGCTCCGCTGAGATCCTGCACCAAGTCTCCGAGTCGATCGGACACGCCCACAGCGCCGAAGCAACGATCAGCTACGACCATCGCGACTTTCCCGCACTGACGGACGCTCCTCGCCGCATCGCCGATCGCGGGCTGGGGCTATGACGGGCTGGAACGAGGGCCGGCTCCACAGCGCCGTTTTGCTCTCACCGCGAGGGGAGAGGCGTCGTGACCGGCGCACACGTAGGTCCGCAGCGAAGGCGCTCCTTGCCGATGACCGCGACGCCCGCAAGGCCAAGGCACGGGCGAAGGCGGCCGAGCTGGCTGCCGAGAGACGTGCGACCGTGGTGTTGCCGCTTGCGGGCGAACCGGGACCGGCTGCACTCCGCACGCCGGGTCGGCTCCGTCTCCCGCGGCATCAAGACACTTCGGCGACGCTGGCGGGGGCATACCCGTTCCTCGCCGAGGGTGGGCTTGGAAGCGATGGCGTCTTCGTCGGCCAAGACCTCTACAGCGGCAGTTCCTTCGTCTACGACCCCTGGGTGCTGTTCTCCCGCGGCCTGATCACCGCGCCGAACCTTGTTCTCGCCGGGATCGTCGGCTCGGGCAAGTCGGCATTGGCGAAGAGCCTCTACACGCGCTCCATCCCCTTCGGTCGTCGCGTCTACGTGCCGGGTGACCCCAAAGGCGAGCACACCGCCGTGGCCGAGGCAGTCGGCGGCAAGGCGATCGCCCTCGGGCACGGCATGCCCAACCGGCTCAACCCACTCGACGAGGGGCTTCGACCTGCCGGACTCGATGACGTGCAGTGGGCGGCGCAAGTGACATCGAGACGCCGCGACCTTGTCGGCGCCCTGGCCGAGACGGTGCTCGATCGCCGCCTCACTCCACTGGAGCACACCGCAATCGACGTCGCCCTCGCCGACACCATTCGCACCTCAGAGGTGCCGGTGCTCCCGATGGTGGTCGAGCGACTCCTCGGACCGGAACTCGCCACGGACGCCGACGGGAGGCTGGCAGAGGACGGTCGCTTGGTCGGCCACGCACTACGTCGCCTCGTCGCCGGCGATCTCGCTGGCCTCTTCGATGGCCCGAGCACCGTGCGCTTCGACCCCAGTCTGCCGATGATCTCCCTCGACCTCTCCCGGGTCACCGAGAACGCAACGCTGATCTCGGTGCTGATGACGTGTGCGTCGGCGTGGATGGAGTCCGCACTCCTCGATCCCGCCGGCGGTCAGCGGTGGGTCATCTACGACGAAGCCTGGCGGCTGATGTCGCACCCCGCGCTGCTACGTCGCATGGACGCGCACTGGCGGCTGGCGCGTCATTACGGGATCGCAAACATGCTGATCTTCCACAAGATCTCTGATCTCGACAACGTTGGCGACCAGGGCTCGGCGATGCGGGCCCTTGCCTCGTCATTGCTCGCCAACGCCGAGACGCGGGTGGTCTATCGGCAGGAGTCCGACCAGCTCGGCAGCACCGCTGCTGCCCTCGGCCTGACCGGAACCGAGCAGTCGCTCCTGCCGACCTTGGGCACTGGTCAGGGCCTGTGGCGGATCAAGGACAGGTCCTTTGTCGTGCAGCACCAACTCCACCCCGCCGAGCTTCAGCTCTTTGACACCACCGGTCGCATGAACGGGGCCCAGCCGCACACCTGACCACTGACGAGATGACCCCAGGAGGTGACGTCAGATGAGATCCCAGACCCGAGACTTGGCAGCGCGCGAGGCGATGCTCGAAGCGCTCCAGCAGCAACTCACTGCCTCGGTGAGCGCGCTGGTGACCGGCGAGGACTGGAAGCGCGCCTTGGAGTTCGCGGCACGGTTCCGCTCGCGGTCCTTCAACAACACGACGCTGATCTACGTCCAGCACTACAACGCCTTCCAGCAAGGCCGCGTGCCCGAGCCGACGCCGACGTACGTCGCCGGCTTCAGGCAATGGCTCAGCCTGAACCGGCACGTCATGAAGGGCCAGTCCGGGTACGCGATCCTCGCCCCGGTCACCGCACGGTTCGCCTCCTCGACACCAGCAAACGCCGAGACGTGGCGACGGCTTGGGCGTGGCGAGAAACCGCAGTTCGGTGAAGCCGTCCGGTCGAAGCTCGTCGGGCTCAAGCCTGCTCACGTGTGGGATCTCTCCCAGACTGACGGCGACCCGATCCTTGAGACCCCGCACCCAAGCGTGCTCCGGGGCCAGGCACCCGATGGTATGTGGGACGGGCTGGCCGATCAGATCACCACGCACGGGTTCGAGCTACGGCTCGTCTCGAACGCCGCGGCGATCGGCGGCGCCAACGGGCTCACCGACTATCTGACCCGTGAGGTGTCGGTGCGCATGGACATGGACGACGCGGCCCAGGTCAAGACGCTCGCGCACGAGTTGGGTCACGTGATGCTCCACGGACCGGACAATGCCGATGCTGCGATGCACCGAGGAATCGCCGAGGTGGAAGCGGAGTCGGTCGCGCTGATGGTGGCCGCGGCACACGGGCTCGACACCACGTCATACACAGTCCCTTATCTTTCGTCGTGGGCCAGCAGCGTTCCGGGCAGGTCGCCCGTAGAGGTCGTGCAGTCGACCGCAGAGAGAGTGCGTCGCACAGCGGTGACGGTCCTCGACAAGCTCGACACTCCACAGGTCGGCGATGGCAATCCGCCTGGACTCGACCGCGAAGCGTTGGCAGCGCAGCCGCAGGCTGCGAGCGTCGACACGATCTCGCGGCAGAAGGCCGAGGTGCTCGGACTATGAGCATGATCAATGCGGCGGCACGGTACCGCAGAGAAGACCGCTCGACGGTGCGCGTACCCGTCGTCATGCCGCTGGTCGAGGTGACTGTGGACGACGGAGGCCTCCTCGCAGTTCTGCTCGACCGGGAGCCGTACTCCCCTGACGGCGCCTTGCAGCGCGACGACCTCAAGCGTCTGCTCGATGACATCGCCACCGACCTCGGAACTCCAATCCGCGTTGAAGTTCGCGAAGCAGACGACTCCACCTTCACTGACATCGTGGCCCCTGATCGCCCCAAGCTACGGATGGTCAAGCCGGCCGAGCGTCCGGCGACAGCGATCGGAGAGGTAGCAGGCAGTGGCTTCCTCCCCAACGAGGAAGTAGCAGTCGCGGTCGTTGTTACCCGCCAACTCGCAGGCACTGACGGCACCGCACGGCTTCGACTTCCTCCCGCCTTGCTCGAAGCGCACCCAGGGCTCGTCGTACTCATGGGACAGACGTCCGGCGCGGTCATCGTGAGCGGCGGCGCGGCGTGAACCCTCGCGGTCAGGGAGTCGACGACGACCTCGTCAACCTAGGCCTCATCCTGATCGCGACAGTCGGCCTCATCGCCGGGATCCTTCGGCTCGCGGGGAGTGTCGCCGCTTGGCTCTCCAGCGCCGACCAGCCGACCGGCGGGTGGGAGGCGGGCTTTCGTGTGCTCGGTCATCCGACTGACCCAGCGGCAGCACTAGGTTCAGCCGATCTCACGGCCTGGATCTATTGCCTCGTGCTCGCCCTCATGGTGGCTGGCGTCATCGCCTGCGCGGTCATGCTGTGGCGGCTCATCGGCTCGATCAAGCACAAGACGTCCCACGATTCCCGTCGTCTGGTCGGCGTCGCCACCTGTCGCGACGTGCGAGCGGCCGCCTCACAGAAAGCACTGCTGGCACGGGGTCGCACCCTGCGACCCTCACTCGACCACCCGAGACCAGCGGACATCGGCTACCAACTCGGCCGATCCCGAGGTCAAAGTGTGTGGGCTTCGGTGGAGGATTCGATCCTCCTGCTCGGCCCGCCACGTTCCGGGAAGGGCCTCCACGTCGTCATCAACGCGATCCTCGACGCGCCGGGCGCCGTCATCACCACTGCCACCCGGCCAGACAACATCGCTGCCACGCTCACGGAGCGTCAGCGGCGCGGACCCGTGGCCGTGTTCGATCCGCAACGACTGGCAGCGGGCCTACCGGCTGGGCTGCGCTGGTCGCCCGTACGGGGATGCGAGGACCCACTCACTGCGATGATCCGCGCTACCGGACTCGCCTCAGCCACCGGACTCTCGACCGGAGGAGTCGAGTCCGGTGGCTTCTGGGAAGGCAAGACCCGCACCGCCCTCCAGGCACTGCTCCATGCTGCTGCGCTGGATGACCGCAACCCGGGTGAGCTGTTCGCCTGGACACTCTCGCCGTCTTCCGCAGCCGATGCCGTCGCGATCCTATCGAGCAACCCGAAGGCCGCACCCGGCTGGGCCGACTCGCTGGAGTCGATGATCCACTCCGACCCCCGCACCCGCGACTCGATCTGGATGGGCGTCTCTTTGGCACTGTCGTGCCTTGCCGACCCGCGGGTGCTCGACGCCGTGTCGCCTCGTCCAGGCGAGCACTTCGACCCCATCGAGTTCCTCACCGACAACGGCACCCTCTACCTTCTCGCAACCGGCGCTGGCGCGGGTGCGTCGTGGTCACTCGTAGCGGCGTTCATCGAGGACCTCGTCGAGACCGCCCGCCATCTTGCGGCGGCCTCACCCGGCGCGCGCCTCGACCCACCCCTGCTCATGGCCCTCGACGAGATCGGGAACCTCTCGCCACTTCCGTCGCTCCCTGTGCTCATGGCCGAGGGTGGCGGCACGGGCATCACGACGATGCCGGTGCTCCAGTCGCTGTCTCAGGCGCGCGACAAGTGGGGTGACCACACCGCCGGCGCGATCTGGGACGCCTCGATCGTTAAGGTCATCCTCGGCGGCACCTCGTCGGCCCGCGACCTCCAAGACCTGTCCGCGCTGATCGGCGAGCGGGATGAGCGCACCGACACTATCTCGGTCGGGGACTACGGTTCTCGGTCGCTTCAACGCTCCACAAGGCGTGTATCGGTGATGCCTCCCGAGACCATCCGCACGCTGCCCTTCGGCACCGCCCTCGTGCTCCTGCGCAGCGCCCCGCCCCTCGTCACCGACCTGCGTCCATGGACAAGTCGCCCCGAGGCCAGGCAGCTGAACAAGGATCGTACCGAGGTTGAGGCAACGCTTCGTCGTCGATGACTGATCAGCCGTCACCACTTCTCCTGCTTGAGGCTGGTGACGTGCCATGCACCGGGGTGGTCCGTGAAACAGGGGTGGATCGAGCGAACGGCTCGGCCTTGAGCTTTGAGAGTCGTCAACGCTCGTCTCGCAAGCCAGCGGTTGGGGTAGGGAATCTTGGTGCACATGGCGCTCTCCAATGACGTACTGATTGGAGTGGCGCCTCGGCTCTATGTCCGAACGACACGGCGGCGGTACGCACTGATGTGCCCGGCTCACCCGCATTCCTAGGTCCACAGAGCCGGAGGGACGCTCTCAGGTTACCCAAGCGCCCGCCGCTTGGGAACGTTCGCACACCTGACTCCTGAGAGCGGCTGCCAGCAGAGGTGCCGCGTGAGCTCAGGAGTCAGCCATGACGATTCCAACCCAGATGAGCCTTCAGGGGTTCATCGCCACCGCGCCGGAGCTGAACTTCACCGGCAAGGGTCACGCCCGGATGTTCTGCCGGGTCGGCATCGAGCAGCACCGCAAGGAGGTCGACGGGACCTTGGCCAAGCTCGACCCGGTCTACTGCGACCTGGTGATGTTCGACCGCTCTGCCGAGCGGGCGTACCCCAGATTCAAACCCGGCGACCAGATCGTCGCCTCGGGCTATGTCCACGAGTACGAGCAGGAGCGCCCCGGCGGTCCCAGTCAGATCCGCGAGCAGTTCGTCGCCCGTCGCATCGGGCACGACTGCGCGCGGACCCGCTACGTCGTCGACCGGATGCCGGCCAAGCAGCCCGACCCGCCGAACAACGAACTGACGGTGGTCAACGAGCCTGCCCAGGCCATCAGCCTCTGACCGGCGCGAGCCATGAGCACCGACTTCGACCACGGCCAGCAGACCCTGCTAGAGCCGGACATCGATGACCCTGTGGGCGGCATCGGCCCGGAATACGCCGTTGCCGAGCAGCAGTTTGGGAAACCCGGCTTCGATGACGACGAGCCGCTTCGCCCGATCAACTGGAATCTGCTGCCGGCCGACGAGGCGCTGGCCGAATGGATGGATCTCGACGGCTGGATCGACTGGCTTCGCAAGTCGTTCGGGCTGCCGCCCGCGGTGATCCCGCCCCTGTGGCATCGACACGACGAGCTGGTGTGGGAGCTCTCCGCGCTGCACACCCACTGGCTCAACGCCTACGACTCCGAGGGTTCACCCTCTGGGCCGATCGGGTGGCTTCGGGACTTCGCCGAGGCACGCCACCGGCTGCGCGAGTGGGTCTCTACCGCAGGCTGCCGACTCGATCGTGACCGACCCACCAGACAGACCGCCTGGCCGGGTGAGCCACCGATCGAGTCCAGCCCCGAGGTCGAGATCGTCGACCGCTACGCCGACTTCATCCAGTTCGTGCTGGACGACGTCGCCGCCCGGCGGCGCATCGAGGAGCAGGTCCGCGGTGCCGTGTAGCGCTTTCACAACGGCTCGATGCACCGAGTTGTCCACAACTCCCCAGACGCACGGCCTACGCCGCTGACTGCCCATCCCAGATTGAAGGCACGGGTCAGTCCGACCCCGAACGAAAGGCACTCTCATGCTTCTTGCCCACGCGCTGACCCTCGCCGAGGCGCGGTCGTACGTTGCGGCCCTTGCAGACCGGGCGCAGACCTTTGACGCCTCGGTCGAGTACGAGCGTGTCCTGCTCCAGTTGGACTTCATTCACGGCGACGACACACCCGCGCTCGACACCGCCGGCCTCACCGACAACTGCGAAGTCCTCTTCGCCGTCGCGTCCTCCTCGATCGAAGCGCTACTCGACCACGGCGTCGACGGACTCCAGATCGAGCTGGTCCTCGACATGCTCGAAGTCGCCCGAGACAAAGACCTGCCCTGATGTACGGCGAGCACTCGGGCATGATCCGTGCCGAGCTCACGGTCCTGCTGCGGCAGCACCGAATCCAGCAACGCCTCGGCGGCAAGGGCATCCAGACCGTCCCCGAAACGACCACCGTGCAGGAGCGCGAGGCACTCGGCCGACAGATAGCCCGCTACCGCCACAGCGTCCTCATCTGGTGCCTGCAAGCGGCGCGGGCTGCGAATCCACGCATCAACCTCTACGGCACCAGCGGCCCGTCGAGGGGACCTGCAGAAGAGCTGCTCCACCGGCTCACTGAGGCGGTCAATGCCTCTTCCGCTGGCCTGCCAACGTCAGAGGAACTCACGCAGAGCAAAGACTTCCCGATCGTCGACACCTGGCGCCTCGCTGCACGCGCAGCAGCGCTCGGCGAGCACGACTTCGGAGCGGGAGTCGGCTATGGCCACCTGAGCGAAGACCAGTGCATGACCGTGCTCAAGGATGCCGCCGAAGTCACCCGGGCTCTGGTCGGGCTCGATCGACGCTATGAGGGAATCCCGGGGTGGGAGAAGCTCAAGGACCAAGGGCGGGTCGGACGCGCGGCTGAGGTATGCGCTGCCCATGCCGGTTACGACGACCCCGACTACACCGTGGACCTCCGCGGTTGGCGTCCGCCTGCCGACCTCGACCGCGGTCCTGCACTGCCCGGCATCCGAGGGGTCCTTCAAAGCGAATCCAACCTGCTGGTCACTCTCAAGCACTTCCCTGATGCACACAGCATGCGTCTGGTCCTGGACTCGCAGCGGATCGCTTCCCAAGAGGTAGCCATGAGGGTCGGCGGCATTGCTCCCCTGCTTGGGGAGAAGTGGAATGCACGGGCGGAGACGTTCAAGGCGCTGATCTACGAGACCCGCAACGTGCGGGGTCTGCTGGGCAATGGCGGATCCTCTGCCGCCCGGGCCGCAGGCGTCGCCTCCCGCGCGCAGAAGCTCGACCTCGATGTGGGAATCGACTCGAAGCAGGTGCAGCAACTCGATCGACTGTTCAACCGGATCGACGCCCGTCTCGCTGATGTCGTCGAGCACGGCGTCTCCGAGCGCCTCTACTTCATGCGAGTGAGACTGCCGCGTATCGACGATCGGGCCGGCGGAATCCTGCAACCGGTCCGCACGCGCTACGTGCCGATCAACTCCCCCGTGCACACCGACCTCATCCCGATGGTCCGCGCCCGACTTCGACCGCCACCCGGGCCACCCTGCCCACCTAGGGGTGCGGCGCGAAGTCGGCGCGACTTCGAGGAAGCGATCACGCATCGCCCGATGCCGCGAGGGGTGACCACCGATGGCCCGTCCCTTTGAAGCACCCGCCTGCCGCCGCGCCCGCGGCCCGAACCTAGGAGACGACATGGAGAAACTCTTGTCCGTCG
>JAABUS010008266.1_pt1 | contig 11479 bp, 8 predicted proteins | sample 5560161 | NCBI WGS metagenome assembly JAABUS01 (sample SAMN10711885, study PRJNA513376) | rock metagenome | isolation source: Antarctica rocks | place: Antarctica: Victoria Land, Trio Nunatak nord | collected 2016-01-04
ATATAGCACGGTTACCTGCATGCTCGACGGCTTGGCAGGCGAGCATTGCTCGACACGCTAGTGGGCGAGCTCGACATGCTCGACAGCGAGCAGAGCGAGCAGAGCTCGACATGCTCGACAGCGAGCATGGCGAGCAAGGAGGATCTCCTTTAGTATATAGATCCCCTAGACACGACTCCCTTATGGATCGTGTTCAACTCAAGATAAGTTCTTACTTATTGTTATCGCTACATCTAGCTGCAACCCTTGTTACCAAGTGATTGCTTGCATTGCCTGAAGACGCCTACAGACCTCTCCAACAGTACAACCCTCTCTGATACCCCTAAGACCCCTTAGGAAGTAGCAGCGTAACACGTAAAAGCGTTGCAAGAAGTGTAGATCTTTTGTAATATTAAAAACTAGACTCGAAATCTTTATTAAAGAGATATCTAAATTAGTAACTAAATAAAATTTAAATCTATATTAGATTTAATGTATAAAACGAAAGACAAAAGAAAAAAGAAAAAAATAAGACAACGCTAACTATATAAGATTGCAAGCTTTATGCTTAGCAAGAATTGACCCAAATTTGATCTAGTTTGACCCAAATTTGATCAAGATTAAGCTCAAAAAATTAAGAGAAATTGAAACGAAAAGTTGTTTAACCGACGAACGTAGCTGGCGAATTGCTAATCTAACATCATGACAAAATAATTAAATATTGCATCGAATACTCGAAATTTTAAATAAATGCTAGCATTAATTGTTCGAGAAACTATAAGAGTTAGACTAATCGTTCGGTTTTAATAGTTGGAATCGAATTGTATAAATTATAAAAATACTAACTATATTAGGTTAAAACTTGACCTAATTAGATATAACTTTCGGGTCGGGTTATAGATTTTGGGGAAAAACCAACCCGAATAATTAGTCTAATAAGAGTATATTTATAGAAAGAATTTAATATATTGTTAAGCAATTAAATCGATTGTTACTCGCTTTTGTCTAATTAAATATATTAAATTTTTTAATTTTTTAATTTTTTAAATATTTTTTTATTTAAAGATTAATGTAGTTATATAATTAATACGTACAACAAAGTATTAAATAAATAGAATTTCAACAAATACAGATATTTTGTATTAGTTTTCGAAATTTTTTATTATTTTGTTTTTGAAAGACTCTAAAGCAAATCAAATGTTAAAATAAATTATTAATAGCAACAATAAAAGTACAAATCTAAATAAAATTTAACAAATATATTATCTCTTTGCATTATTATATAAACAAATATCTTTTTAATTATAACAAACAAGTTTGTACTTTTTGCAATATTTTAAATTTGTTTATTTTTTAATTGAAGAATAATATTGTTAACAATTGTTTTTAATTTAAGAGTTGCAATAAAGTCTTAAGCTATTAAATTAATAATATAAGTTAAACAAGAAATAAAATTTTGTTGTTTGTTTTATTAAAATTTTTGTTAATTTAAGACTTTGTTAAGTTTGTCTTTAAGAGTATCGTTGTTATTTGTATTATTAATAATAACTTCAAGAAATTTGTTCTTAATTTTAAAAAAATTTAATATCTTTATAAGCTTTAACATTAATTGTCGATTTATATATTTAATATTAAGAGAAATAAATTTAATAAAATGTTTGCGATATTAAAATATAATATCGATTCAATATATTAATATTTTAAGATAAACAACTTTTTGAAAACTAAATTATATATTTAAAGCAATAGAGATACATTAAGACTCTTTTAGATTTAATTTAATTTTGTTACAAATTTAATTAAAATTTGTAAAAATTAATTTTAATAATTTGATGCAATTTAGAAGTACTAGATTTGATCGAAGTATTTCTAGTAGTTTTCGAAAATTCGAATTATTAATAATTCGAAAAAGTAAATTCAAATTAACAAATATTTTGTATAGTTGATTTTTTTAATTTTTTTAATTAAAGAATAATAGATTGATATAGCTTTTTTTCTATTAATACGTTAGTTTTATATTATTTATTTGCATTATTAACAATAATTTACGCGAATAAAGACTAGATCGATTATTGATTATAATTAAGATCTTTTTGTTTTAAGCAAAATGCGAATTAAAGATGTTTCTTTATATTCGATATATTTAAATAATTGTATATAGTAGAATAATTTAATATCTTTTGACAACTTTTGCAAACAATTTTTGACAAGCTATTAATAGTTGAGGCTATTTAAACATATTTGTTTCAAAGTTTAAATTGTGTTTTAGTATTAATCTTTTTAACTTAACGTAAATAAACAAGTCTATTTTAAGTTTTATATAAGATACTTTCATTAATTGTAGTATATAATTATTATTTTTCAAATTAAATCTTAGTATTTGCATTTTACTTGATATATTCGTTTTCGTCTCTTAGTTTAAATAATAAAAAATTATTTAAAAAATTATTTAATACTTCTTAAAACTCTCTTTTTTTAATATTAAATGTACGATTAAAATTTCAATTAAATTGACTCGCAAATTAATTGAAATATAAAGTACTAAATAACAAATTGCGAGAAATAGATTTACTAGAATTATTTTCAAATAAAGACGATTATTAATTAGAAGCTTTTGAAGAATTAAATATTTTGCAATCGAAAATAGTATAAACAATATCTTTGAGTAATTCAAAGAAAAAATTTCTAAAGTAAAACGATAATGCAAAAGGATAATGCAAGTATAAAATAAATTAAGCAGAATTTTATACTAATAAGTAATTATAATATAATAATATAGCAAATTGTAATTTCGATAATATATTATAATTACACAGATTTTAAAATAGTAATTCTTGGCATAATAACGTAATTTTCGATTTCTTGACAATTCGATTCGATTCCTAATGTTGGAATTGTTAGGTCGAGTCGATTCCAATAGTTGGAATCGAAACCCGACCCGACGGTCAGTCTAGTAAAGATCGTCGTACAATTGTTGTTAATTGATAATCTACTAGAAACGTTCACACTTGTTACTCAAGATCTATTATTATAGAAGAACTAATTGTAAAGCGTCTTTATAGGCAATGTATGTTATCAACAAGTGTGTAAATCATATAACTCTGTTGTTTTGTTAAAAGAGATCTAAAGATGTTTTCTACGTCAAACCGATATAGAAGCATTCCCGGAAGAAATATCATTGCGCAACCCTAGTCCGAAACCTTAGAGGCCCGCTAAGGTAGCACCATAATGCAACCAAATCAGACATATTCGTGGACATGGGGTGTTAGGTGTTGTGCTGTGGAAGCTAGCACGTGATGACGCGAGTCCCGACTTCCTGCAACGTGAAAGTAAATCCAGAATCTGGTCCTGGATACGTTTGTGGGTTTCTTGTATACGATAAAGATGGACCCAAAGCCTATTCCCGCATTTTATTGTTGTTACCTGCTCAGGTCTATTCGGCACCATGCGTCTCATTACATCGGCTCTACACCCAATCCCCCAAGGCGCTGGGCTCAACACAATGGCCAGAAAAAGGGGGGAGCAGCGAGGACATCGGGAAAACGCCTACGACCTTGGGAAATGACATGTATCGTGAGCGGCTTTCCTTCCAACATTGCGGCTTTGCAGTTTGAGTAAGCCTTGACCTCGCTCTGTGACAGTCTGCATGTTAAGCGCTTCTCTGAGCTACCTTTTCACGTGACTAGCTTTTGTTAAGATCGCAGATGCTTTTGACTCTAACAGCCGCTTGCAGGTGGGCTTGGCATAATCCGCACCTGACCCGAAAAATTGCTAAAGAACAACGTATTACCCCGGTCAGAAAGCCAACGAAGTCTTGCCGGAAGAGACCCTCTCGCCCTCGAACAACTTTGGGGCTCAAGCTAGCAAATTTGAACCTCCTACTCCGCGCGCCAGGGTTTGCAAGGTGGCCGTTACTGGTCCACTTTTTCTGCAAGGACGTATATCAGGAATGGCAGGCCTCGTGTAAGACAGCCACAGAGCAAATCAGTAACGGTATCGAGGTCGTAATGAATGATATACCGCCATCGGAATTATCGGCAGAAGAAAAGAACCCACAAGACTCCAAAGTAGAAAAGGCGCAGAAGAAAGAAGATAGAATACCAAAGCAAGCAGCGCTGAACCTGGCCAGGATCTCATCCCTTGATATCAGCTACAGCGCATTAAGATATCAAATCACCAAAAGCCTCGAGCTAGGTCTGGAGGGATCCACTTCTTGTGGCATTTGTACCCAGATTCTCGAGTCTGAAGGTTCCACACTGCTGGTTTGCCCGCAAACAGACTGCGGCGCCGCCTTTCACATAGCATGTTTGGCACGCACATTCTTAGACAAGGAGCAGGAAGTGTCCGTCTTACCCACTTCCGGGGCTTGTCCAGAGTGCAGTGCAAAGCTTCAATGGATTGATCTAGTGAAAGATCTTAGCCTGCGAACCAGAGGCGCAAAAGAGCTGGACCGACTTCTCAAGAAACCCAGATCACGTAGAACAAGGACTAAGAACTTTGAGAATGGACTGTCGTCACAGATCGTCGTGGAAGAGACTGATGACGATTACGACGCCGAAGTTAAGAGCAATAAATCTGACGAAAATATATTTCCAGGACCAAGTGGGTATGAGGAATCTTTGCCAGACGACTGGCACCAACCCGAGGATGACGACGATGCAATCTCTGTGACCAGTATCCACTCAATGATCTCGAGTACCGTTGAGCATTCAAGTCCATTCCAGTCACGACCAGGTTTGTCGCGTCTGAACGCTGTGATTGAGGAGAGTGACTGGGATGGAGCCGAGGTTTTGGACTGACTGTAGGTTGCCGAAACACGTTGGTCTGAGCTCTTGGGGGCGATCAAGGCCATCTCGATATGGTTCTGAGAGGCTTCTGCATCCCTTTTCCCTGGAGAACCTTTTCTGTTAAACCCCGCATGTCTCTTTGAACATCATCTAACGAACGCCCAGCGTCGATGAGCACCATGTCTTCTCCATCTGGTCGCTTGAGCAACTCATGAAAGAGCTCTCTGACCTTATTTTGCATTTCGCTAGTCTCGTACTTCTCCGACCCGAAGCCTCCTCTTGTCATAGCCACTTCGGGCGCAAGGTTAAGAAATATGCATATATCCGGTCTTGGAAGCCCGACTTCTGGCTCTCGAGCCCATTGGAGATTCAGATCCGGTCTGTCCTTTGCTGCCGAATACACGATACCAGAATAGTAGTAGCGGTCCACGACTATGGTGAGTCCGGCATTGATATCTGCCTTAATCTGCACGGCGGCCTCCCATCGGTTCGCGGAAAATAAAAGGTGGATCACATGGTCATCTTGAATAGTCTCGCCTTTTAGATAGGCATCGATCGACTTGCCAATTGAGGTCGACCTGTCTGGCCGTCACGTCATGATTCAGCCTTAGCCACGAATATGGGAGCGACAGCCCAATTTGGACTTCTCACCTGGGAATCTCATGCGCTTCATTTGATGCCCGGTAGCCCTGAGATGATCGCACAACAAGTCACACTGGGTTGACTTGCCGGCCCGATCCAGCCCCTCGACGACGATGAGGGCCCCGCGACTGGACGACGGCATGATGTGCGTATTGACTCCGTTGGATGCAGGTGTTCGAAGCCTGAATTTGGTTCCGATGATCTACAATTAGCGCCCGAGCTTCCGTTTCGCGCCAAGACAAGAATGATTAAAACAGGTCCCTATTTCACTCCGGTCTCATCAATGACCACAACCAGTATCGCTGGCTCCTGACCATATCTTGTGAATCAACGGTACGGCCTGCATTCATAAGTACAATATGCAGCCACCGAAACTCTGCATGAGCCGGCGGCGAGACATCGATTCACGATTACGCGCAAACGATGATTCTATTGCGACCAAGAAAGGCCGTACAATTAGGCAGAGGTCGTGAACAAGCTTGTTTCATGGACTATCTTGGACTCATCTATTGCTCTGTGCGCTCTTCATTGCAATATTACAGGTTCCGCAGCTTTCGTAACGAACCTTCACCTCAAGTGATCATCTGTGATTGCATCAGCTGTGGGCTCATAGCTCAACTCCTATGCAACGGTGCGATCTATGGCTTCTCGTAGATCCAGTCGAACTGAGCGTTCTTGTATGACAGAACCTCGCCTTTGCCGAACCAAAGATCAATCTCTTTCTTGGCATTTTCGACGCTGTCAGAGCCGTGGCAGACGTTGCGGCCAACATCCTAAAATCCAGTCAGCAAGAACCGGCTTGAAAGAATAAGGTGCCATGTACGATGGCATAGTCACCACGAATGGTGCCTATAGCAGACGCGAGTGGGTTGGTTGCACCCAATATATCTATCATCATGGATCAGTTCACCAGGCTCCACATGCCAGTACAGGCCGCTTCTTTCGTACCTCGGCCGGTCTTGACAGCAGAGCGCCCTTCCCAAACCATGGCGCAGATGGGCCCGCTCAGCATATCTGGGAATGTTTATTACTCCCAAATGCGTAATTATAGCACAGTCTTGAATCCAAAACTTACAAGTGACGAGACCCTTGTAGAAAGGCTTGTCAGACAGATCCTCGTAATGCTTCTCGAGATGTTCCTTAGAGGGCGTGACCAGCTTCATCGCTGCGAGCTTGTACCTGTTATTGCGTTCAACATGCGTTCGTGATGGGCCTTTCGGGACCTATAATTCACCCTCGCTTCTCGAATCGTGAAATAATATCGCCAACGAGCCCTCTCTGCCCAATTTGTTAGACAACGTCCCATTCCGTACGTATTCGCTCGTGGGATCTTTCGTGACTGATGAAGACAGCATACCTGGACGCCATCAGGCTTGATTGCAATGAAGCTGCAAGCAGAGGTCAGCCCCAGCACAGCGTCGTCGGATACCACTGCTGGGACACTCACGTCTGCTCCCCGGCGCTCATGTTGGCAGAATGATCTTTTGCTTCTTGCGCTTTGATTGTCTGGCTAAGGAGACCTCGTGTCTTTGGGTTGAGTTTACTGAAGATTGGAGGATCGTGAGGAGAAGTGGAAGAAGAGGACGTGGTGGGTTGAGCAGTGACTTTTCCCTCCATTTAGGCTTTTCGACTGTCTCAAAGTGGGGCAAGCAGCTCGTGGTGGCTTGAATCCGGCTGTCTCAAGGGGCTAGAGCAGTCGGGATCTAATTTAGAGGCCGGGCCAGGGGTAAACGCGAGAATGAAATACGGCGGGCGACTTTGGAGCTTGAGCCACGTTTCAGACATGCCCAGCAACTGGGGTGAGTTGACTTTCCGTCTCTGCAGCGCTCAATTAGGACATTATTGAGCTTCAGCATGTCCTCATCAAGGAGTTGGTCGAGCTTGCTCCCGCTTCTGCTGTGTGTGCTATATATCCTGAGACCAGCTTGTAAGCCGCGCAATTGACAATGCTTGGGTTTACATGGAAGCTAACGAATGGCATTTACAGTCTCGGTGAAGTATGAGAACTTCAAACGATGCGATCAATCAGGCTTTTGCAAGCGAAACCGAGCCCTTGCCGACGAAGCTACCTCCAGAGGCGATGTATGGAAAAGCCCCTATACTTTAGATCCGGCGACCATCAATGTCAAGAATGGCATTCTTAAGGGCATGGTGTCAAAGTCCCTCGGCGAAGGGATGGGTCCGGTTTCGTTACCGCTCACAATCGTATTCTTAGAGACTGGGGTCGCGCGGGTCACATTAGATGAGGAGAAACGGCAGAAGGGGGACATTGCATTGCGGCATGGGAGTGTAGCTCGGAAGGAGAGGTACAACGAGGCTTCGAAATGGGCTATCGTCGGCAGCCTGAATACAGACAAGAAAGCAGCTCCATCCTTGACTGCAGAAGCGACGACCGTCACATATGGACCGGACAACGGCTACAAAGCCGTGATCAAGCATGCGCCCTTTGCCATTGATTTCTGGCGGGATGAGGAGATCCAAGTTAAATTTAATGGGAAGGGATTTCTGAATATGGAGCATTGGAGGCCAAAGATTGACAAGCCTGCGGTACCTGAAAAGGAGATCAAGGAAGGAGAAGACACTGCCCCGGAAGCTGAGGCAGCACCTACCGATGCCAGCGATGATGAGAGCACTTGGTGGGAAGAATCATTTGGAGGAAACACAGACTCGAAGCCAAAAGGCCCCGAAAGCGTTGGGCTTGATATTACGTTCCCCGGCTATGAGCATGTTTACGGTATTCCTCAACATACCGGGCCCCTATCGTTGAAGGAGACCAGGTATGGACAAAGGACGTCAGCTTAAAGCCAGACTAACGTAGTACAGGGGAGGCTCTGGCAACTTCGATGAGCCATATAGACTATATAACAGCGATGTCTTCGAGTACGAGCTGGACAGCCCAATGACTCTGTATGGTGCAATAACCTTTTTGCAAGCCCACCGAAAAGGCTCCTCTGTTGGGGTTTTCTGGCTCAATGCAGCCGAGACTTGGATAGACATTGTCAAGTCCAAGGTCTCCAGAAATCCTCTAAGTCTCGGTATCAAAGGCAAGACAGATACTCAGACCCATTGGTTCTCGGAGGCTGGCCTCCTAGACATCTTCGTCTTCCTCGGTCCTACTCCTAAGGATGTTATCCATGCCCACAGTGACTTGACTGGCTATACCACCCTTCCTGCTGAGTTTTCTATTGCCTATCATCAATGCCGCTGGAACTACGTCTCCGACGAAGATGTTCGAGACGTTGATCGTAAATTCGACAAGTACAGCATCCCATACGACGTCATCTGGCTGGACCTCGAGTACACCGACGAGAAGAAATACTTTACCTTTGATCCACATACGTTTCCCGGTCCACTAGGCATGGAATCACAACTTGACTCTCACGGCCGCAAGCTCGTTGTACTCATCGATCCGCACATCAAGAATACTAATGACTACCCCATCGTAGACGATCTGAAATCCAAAGGACTTGCTGTACGTAACAAAGACGCCAACATTTACGAAGGCTGGTGTTGGCCGGGATCTGCCCACTGGATAGACTGCTTTTCTCCCGAAGCCCATAAATGGTGGGCAGGCCTTTTCCAGTTCTCATCTTTCAAGGGCACAGCTCCGAACGTGCACATCTGGAATGATATGAACGAGCCCTCTGTTTTCAATGGTCCGGAGACGACGATGCCGAAAGATAACCTGCATTACGGAAACTGGGAACACCGTGATCTGCACAACATCAACGGCCTCACATTCGTGAATGCGACATACAATGCCCTGCTAGCGCGGGAGCCAAAACATCCCAAGCGGCCTTTCGTGCTGACAAGGAGCTTCTTTGCTGGATCCCAACGCATGGGCGCCATGTGGACCGGAGACAATCAGGCTTCTTGGTCACACCTTGCGGCTTCGATTCCCATGATCCTTGCCAACAACATCGCAGGCTTCCCCTTTTCTGGTGCCGACGTTGGCGGCTTCTTTGGCAACCCTTCGAAAGAGCTCTTGACGCGTTGGTATCAGGCCGGGATCTTCTACCCTTTTTTCCGTGCGCACGCACATATCGATACGAGGCGCAGAGAACCATATCTGGCAGGCGAGCCATACACGAGCATTATCACGCAAGCCATCAGGCTGAGGTACCAACTTCTCCCCACGTGGTATACTGCTTTCCATACTGCCTCCATAAGCGGCGAGCCAATCATCAAACCGCACTACTACGTTCATCCCTCCGACGCCTCCGCCTTCCCTCTGGACTCCCAATTCTACATTGGGTCCTCTGGTCTGCTTGCCAGACCAGTCGTCGATGAGGATGCCACTACTGTGTCCGTTTACCTTCCACCCAACGAAGTCTACTATTCGTACTGGGATTACACAGCCTACACCGGTGCAGGGAAGGAGATCACAGTCGCGGCGCCGCTGGAAAGGATCCCGCTGTTCATGCGTACAGGCAATATCTTCCCACGGAAAGACCGCCCGAGGAAATCGAGTGGACTGATGAGGTGGGATCCATACACGCTTGTCGTAGTCCTCGACTCTGAAGCGCGCGCTACGGGAGAGTTGTATGTGGATGATGGCGAGACGTTTGAATACCAATCTGGGGCGTATATCTGGCGGAATGTGACTTTCGCCGGCGGCAAGCTGTCGTCAACGGCGGTAGAGGAAGTGAAAGGAAAGAAGGCGAAGGAGTATCTGAAAAGTATGGAGGCCGTAGGGGTCGAAAAGATAGTGATTGTCAATGCGCCGGCGAGTTGGGAAGGGAAGGAGAGCGTAACAGTCAAGGAAGATGGGACAGCGGACAGGAAGGTGCAGTTCAAGGTTTGGGGAGCCAAGGACGGTAAGGCAAGGTGGGCGGTTGTAAGAGATCCGGGAGTGGGCATCGGTAGGGACTGGAGTCTGACTTTCTAAGAAAAGCAAGAGAAATCAGAGCCAAGATTTAAACAATGTACCCTCGAATCAGCCCCCTTTGGGTCTCTTGGGGTGAGCGTCGCCTTGCATTGTGCCATGCCTGTGCCCAATAGTTCGCCCAATTTTTGGCATTATGTATTAGCATATGAAGTTGATCACGAAGAAGCTGTGATGACCGAGTGGTTAAGGTGCCGGTCTTAAGTTAAATAATTAAACCGGTGGATTTATCCGCGCAAGTTCGAACCTTGCTCACAGCAATCAACAGATTATTTATTTCTGCGAAGTGAAGAATAATTTTTTTCAAATCTCCCAGCTTGAGTGCTGCTGAGTCCAGTATACTACTTTAATCTCTTCACTGTGGTGCTCTAGCGTATATCAAGCCTGATTCGTGCAGATTTGCGCCAAGACCATAGTGGTTCCCGATAGACTGGCTCTTCCTCAATAATCTTCTACAGATCATCGGTCCTGCAATAACGTCAGACCTGTGCATTCTGGCGTCCCAAGCCTTTCCAGCGACGTCAGCTCTTCACCTACAAACATGGCCTCCCTCATCCCCTCCTATCCCACTCTATGCCGTCCCTGCCTCCGCCGTCTCGCAGCTCAAACCCCCCCAAGCCGAACCCTCGCCACAACGCCAACCCGACACAAACACGGTATACGGGCTCCCCCCCCCACCCGCATCTCCCCCCCGACCCCAACGTGTCCTTACCTACCCGCACGCTAACAACTCCCCCCGCGCAGGCGCTCTCCCCACCTTCCTCCCGACCTCCTCCCCCGAACTCGACACCCTCCTCTCCACCTTCCGCACCAACGTCTTCCTCCCCTCGCACCTCATCCACGCCCAACGCTCCCTCCTCTACCGCCCCAAAAACGCCCCCCTCCTCACCAACCCCGACGAGCCCGCCACCGTGCGCCTCGGCCCCGAAGTCCACCAGCTGCATCCCCTGAACCACCTCCGCGATGAGCCCGCCACGCGGCCTTCGGTGGCTCGGATATTGGAATTGATGCAGGAGCCAGCGGACTGGCGGAATCTACCCGGGTTTCTGGAGGGGTTGAAGACGAGTGGGAGGAGACTGGGGAGGGGGCAGGTGGAGAAGATGGTGCGGAGGGCGAATTATGGGGGGAGGCAGGGGGTGGTGATGGATGTGCTGAGGAGGGTGGAGGGGACGGGGGTGAGCTTGGG
>JAABUS010008268.1_pt1 | contig 11479 bp, 11 predicted proteins | sample 5560161 | NCBI WGS metagenome assembly JAABUS01 (sample SAMN10711885, study PRJNA513376) | rock metagenome | isolation source: Antarctica rocks | place: Antarctica: Victoria Land, Trio Nunatak nord | collected 2016-01-04
CGTGCTGCGCCGCCGGCGACCGGACACGCGCGACGCGCTCCTGTCCGCCGCGCGCGAGGTGCCGGGGCTCGACCCCGTGCGCTTCGCCTACGCGCTTGACTCGAGCGCGACGGTCGAGGCGTTAGGCGCCGACCTCGAGTGGGCGCGCGAGCGCGAGGCCGGCGCGCACGCGTTCTTCGTCGGCGGTGAGCGGGTGGAGGCGGAGGGGCTCGCTGCCGCGCTCGCCGCGGCGGGGGGCGCGCCTGATCGCGCGCGGCCCGGGGTGGAGGACGTGCTCACCTCCGACGGGCCGCTGGCGGCCGCCGAGGTCGCCGCGCTCTGCGACCTCGCGCCGCTGCGCGCCACGGGCGAGCTGTGGCGCCTCGCCCTCGACTTTCGCGCGCGGCCCGAGCGGCTCGGCTCAGGCGAGCTGTGGCGGGCGGGCTGAGGGCGGGGCCGGTCGCGGCCGGCTCGCCTGCCACCTCACGGCCACGACGGCCGACGACGACCGTGCGCTCGAAGCGCTCGCTTGACGCTAGGCTCGCGTCATGGGCAACGTGGGCGGTTCGAAGAGCATCGAGGTCGACGCGCCGATCGCGGCCTGCTGGGCGCTGGCGGCCGATGTCGCGAGCGCGCCGGAGTGGCAGCACGGGCTGGAGGGCATGGAGGTGCTCGACCACGACGCCGACGGCCGGCCGTTGCGTTGCGAGACGACGTCCGACGCGAAGGTGCGCAAGGTCAAGACGATCGTGCGCTTTACCTACGAGGAGCCGACGCGCGTCTCCTGGACGCAGGAGAAGGGTGACCTCAAGACGCTCGACGGCGCCTGGGAGCTCGAGGATCTCGGCGACGACCGCACGCAGGTCACCTACCGCCTCGACGCTGACCCGGGTCGCGTGCTCGGCATGCTCATGCGGGGGCCCGTGGAGGGCAAGCTCCGCGACGTGATGGTCAACGGTCGTCCCGCGGAGCTCAAGGCCCGCGTCGAGGGCTCCTAGCGGTAGCGCGTCGTCCGCTTCTCCGCGCCGGTCGGGATGCTCGCTGCGATCTGCAGCCTGCCGGTCCCCGGCAGGCGCAGGCGATAGCGGTACTGGCGGCAGGCGCGCACACGAACGCGCTTGGCCAGCGTCCGCGTCTTCCCACCCGCGACCTGGCGGACGGTCAGGCGCGCGCCGTGGGCCATCCGCACCTGGACGAAGCGGTTGCCGTTGATCGGATCGGAGACGACGACGGACTGGATGAGGTCACCCTTGGTGATCCGGCCTCGCTTCACCGCGGTGGTGCCGCAGGGGGGGACGACGGGCGCGCGCTGGACGGCCGGGAGCTGGACGGGCGGGCTCTGGACGGGCGGCGTCATCCCGGGCAGCGGGAGCTTCGTCGTGCCCGGCCGGCTGGAGTAGACGTCGTCGCCGAACGTCGCGAGGTTCAGCTGGTTGGCGTACCCGAGGTGCTCGGAGATCCCGAAGGTCTCCTCCAGGGAACGCAGGAGGGAGTAGTGGTTGTAGGGCACCGTGCTGGTCGTGCCCGGCTTGACGAAGCGCGACAGGGCGATCGCGCCGATGCGCCCGCCGCCGGGCCCTGGAGTCAGGATGCCGCCCGGGCTCGGCGTGTTCGGCCCGGTCGGCTGGCTGCAGCATGAGCTCGAGTCGGCGTTCGTGCCGCTGGCCTCGGCCTCGTCGAAGGTCACCAGGATGAGCCCGTCCTTCTGGAAGGCGGGAGAGGCCATGATGCCCGGGATCGTGCGCTGGAGGAACGCGTCGGCCGCGACGAGGCCGCCGGGGCGCCCGTCGACGCAGGTCGGCTCGTCGTGGCCGTCGTCGCAGAGGTTCGGCGAGACGAAGGAGAAGCTCGGGGTGGTCGCCTCCGACTTCAGGTCCTCGGCGAGCCTGCTCAGGTCGACGTTCTCGCGGTCGCACTGGGCCTGGGCGTCGATCTGCGAGTGGAAGTACATGTACGGGTTGTGGCGCGTGGCGTACTGATCGCCGACTTCGGCGCTCTGCGTGTCGTCTGCCGCGTTCAGCGCGGGGTGGCGGCAGCTGTCGCGGGCCGGTCCGTTGGCCATGTCCTGCAGGTACCCCTTGTTCGTCAGCCCCTTCTCGCGGAGCTGGTCGGCCAGCGTCCCGACGGAGGCGGGGTACACGCAGCCCGTGCCGGCCAGGACCCCGTTGCCGACGTCCGCTCCGCCGCTGAATTCCGAGTACCTGAGGCAGTCGGCTTGGGTCTCGACGTTGGAGGGCTGCCCGGACAGCATCGCGATGTAGTTGCCGAGCGAGAAGTGCGTCGTGCCGTGGTACTGGGTGAGCAGCGCACCCTGACCGGGGAGGTCGCGCGAGAAGTACGGGGCCTTCGCGTCCGGTCCGAAGGACTCGGCGTAGGAGGTGTTCTCCAGGACGACGACCCAGACGTGGCCGATCGGCGGCGGTGCGGCGGAGGCGGTGGCGGGGGGCAGCGCGGCGCCGGCGCAGGCGAGCGCGGCGAGGACGGGCAGGCGGCGGAGCATCGTGGACAGTCAACGTGACCGGAGCCGCGAACCCGCGCTCCTTCACAGGATGGTCACGCCGCAGGGCTTGGTTGGCGCGCCCAACGGCTTCCCAGAGCCCCTGCTCCCCGGGCGCACGAGACGTCGAGCGCGCTCCCGGAGCTCAGCCGTAGCGCAGCCCGAGCGGCGGCACGGTCACCGCACCGCCCTCGTCGGTCACCGTGCCGATGCGCGCCGTGCCGGGGTGGAAGGCGCCCAGCAACGCGACCGCATCCGCGGCGCGCTCCTCTTCCACGACGGCGACGAAGCCGCAGCCCATGTTGAAGACCTCCCACATCTCGGCGGCGGGAACGTCCCCGCAGCGCGCGATGAGGGTGAAGATGGGCGGCACGGGCAGCGGCTGCTCGATGCGCCAGCCCAGGCGGGCGCCTCCGAGGCGCAGCAGGTTCGTCAGGCCGCCGCCGGTGACGTGCGCGAGGCCGCAGACCGGAACGTCGGAGCGCAGCAGCGCGACGATCGCGCGCACGTAGATGACGGTGGGCTCGAGCAGCGCGTCGACGACGGAGCCGCCGCCGAGCTCCGCGGGCGTGTCGCCGAGCGCGTGCCCGCCCTGCTCGAGGACGGCGCGGCGCGCGAGCGTGTAGCCGTTGGAGTGGCAGCCGCTCGCGGGCAGGCCGACGATGGCGCAGCCCGGCCGCGCGTCCGCGCCCGTGACGATCGCGTCGAGCGCGACCGTGCCGAACGCCGTGCCGCAGAGGTCGAAGCCGTGCGGCGTGGGATGGCCGCGGATGAGCTCCGGGACGACCGCGAGCTCGCCCCCGGGGATCTCTATGTTCGCCTGCTCGGCACCCGCCTTGAGGCCCTGGGCGATGCGCGCGAGCGCGGTCGGGTCGGCCTGCTCGACGGCGAGGTAGTCGACCAGGGCGATCGGCTCGGCACCGACGCAGATGATGTCGTTGACGTTCATCGCGACGCAGTCGATGCCGACGGTCTCCAGGCGGTCGGCCTGCTCGGCGAGCACGAGCTTGGAGCCCACGCCGTCGGTCGAGAACGCGATCCCGAGGTTCGGCGCGACGCGCAGGACGCTGGCGTAGTGGCCGCTCTCGAGGACCGAGGCGCTGGGCCGGTCCAGCGCGATCGTCCTGAGGACGTGGACCAGGGCGCTCACCCCGGCGTCGGCCCGCCCCGTGTCGACGCCGGCGGCGGCGTAGGCGTCACGCATCGCCGGCAATGCTGCCACGTTGCCGGTCGGGGCGACGCCGCGACGCGCCGGCCGGCCGCCGCGGCCGCCGCCGCCGTGGCGTCTAATGCCTCGCCATGCTCCATCAGGCGCCACGCTGACCGAGGAGCTTGGTCAGGCGCCGGATCGTCTCGAACGCTTGGTCGTCGTACGAGTCCTCCCATACGAGCCGGAGCACGCGGTATCCGAGGATCTGGAGGTCGGCGTCGCGGTTGCGGTCGCGCTTCATCTCCCGGCGCCGCGCGTGGTAGGCGCGACCATCGAGCTCGATCGCCAGGGGCACGTCCGCATAGACCACGTCGACGACGAACCGGTCGACGCGCAGGTTGAGGCCCGACGGGCGGGGGAGCGCGTGGCGACGTAGGAAGCGGAGGAACTCCCGCTCGAACTCCGAGCGGGCGTGGGGCTCCTCGCGCTCGATGAGCTGACGGCTGCGATGACGACCGCTCCGGTTCCCCGCGCGTTGCCTCGCGGCGATCAGCTCCGGCACGGTGAGGTCCCACAGGCGGTCGGCGACGGCGGCCAGGTCGTGCCAGGACAGGAGATCGGCGAGATCGACGAGCGTTCGTTCCCGCCGGGTGACCCGGACGCCGTGGCGGACCGTCACGTCGGCGGGGACCAGTGGCGAGCGGTGCACGCGGAGACCGTCGCGGCTGCGCCCGGCACGCGGGGTCGTGAGGTGCAGCCGGTCGTGCTCGGGCACCCAGTGGCCGAGCGCGACCATCCCCGTCTGGTGGCTGAGCGCCGCCCACGGTCCGCACGTCAGAAGCGCCGAGCGCCACCGCCCCTCGGGCCGCAGGGCAGTGTGGCCGACCGCGAACACGCCCATGTGCAGCCGTTGGAGCCGGCCGTTCACAAGCCAAGAGGCGATGGTGCCCGGGGGGACGCCGAGGTCGCCCAGCTCGCGGCGCGAGACGACGCCGTAGTGCCACGAGGCCCAGTCGAGGACGGCCGGGTAGCGGTCCGTGGCGTGTAATGGAGCCATGTCCTCCACTAGGCGCCACGCTGAGCTTCTCGCCCCCCAAGCTGGCGCTCAAGCGCTCGTGGCCATCCGCTCGAAGACGGCGAGCGCCTCGCGTCGCGGGATGGGGTCGAGCAGCGACTCCTGGAGGAGGTCCTCTGCGTCGGGGTAGCCCGAGGCGAGGATGGCGGCGGCGGCCGCGTCGAGGTCGTAGGCCGTGCGTCGCAGCTCCACGCGGCCGCGGTCGACGATCGCCCAGAACGCGCCGGCACGTCCCTCGTAGGGCATGCCGACCGAGCCGGCGCCCGCGATGCGCCCGTGGTCGTACTGGTGGTGCGTGTGGCCGTGGATCACGAGCGGCTCGCGCGTGCCCGCCAAGGCGGCGTCGACGCGGCGCCGGGAGCTCGCGGCGGTGAGGATCTCCGTGTCCGCGCGCGGCGAGCCGTGGCAGTAGCGCACACCGTCCGCTGCGAGGCTCACCGCGAACGTCGCGAGGAAGTCGCGCGCGCGGCGGTCCAGCCGGGCGGCTGCGAAGTGCGCGGCGCGCGCGGCCGGATCCTCGCGGTCCTCGGGCAGGCTGCCGTCCCACGCGCCGATCACCTCCCGGTCGGCGTTGCCCATGATCCACAGCGTCGGCAGCGTCTCGCCGAGTGCCACGAGCCGCTCCAGGGCCTCGACGGGCATTGGGCCCGAACAGATGTCGCCGCCGCTGACGACGAGCCTGACGCGCGCTTCCGCAAGCTCGGCCAGGACGGCGTCGAGCGCCGGCAGGTTGCCGTGCACGTCGGCGAGGACGGCGACCCGCATGCGGCTAGGCTCCTTTCGCCAGCACCGCCAGCGCGAGCGCCGTGCGGTACGCCGCGTAGGGCGCGAGCGACCGGTCGCGCTCCACCTGGCGGATCAGCCACGTCGAGGCGAGCGTGGAGGCGAACGAGGCGCCGGCGCCGACCGCGAAGCGCACGCCCATGCCGGGCGGCAGCCCGCGCCGCGCGAGTCGGTTGCCCTTGAGCAGCGAGGCGCCGACGATGATCGGCAGGGCGACGTGGCGGGAGAGCGCGTTGGCGTCCTCCCGTCCGAACCCGCGCGCGCGTGCGGCCGCGAGCGTCATGCCGTTGCGCGAGACGCCCGGAACGAGCGCGCACGCCTGCGCGAGGCCGAGCAGCAGCCCGTCGAGCGCCCCCGCCTGCTCCCGCGGGCGGTCGGCGCAGCCGCGCGCGTCGGCCGCGGCCATCGCGGCGCTGCCGAGCAGCAGCCCGACGGCGATCGAGCGCGGGGTCCCGCAGCGCCGCTCGATCGGCCGCTCGAGCGTGTAGCCCGTTACGGCGGGCGGCAGGAACGAGAAGGCCACGAGCATCGCGCGGCGCCGGTCGAAGCCGCGCGCAGCGTCGCCGACCTCCGTGCGCAGCGCGACCAGCAGCGCGGCCGCGGTGCCCGCGTGGAGCGCAACCTCGAACGCCTTGCGCAGCTCCGCGTCGAGCTCCCCGTAGGGCCAGTCCGCGAGCCACGGCACGAGCGTGACGTGGCCCGAGCTCGACACCGGCAGCAGCTCGGCCGGACCGTGCAGCACGCCGAGCGCGAGGGCGTGCCGGAGCGGGAGCGCGGCCTCAGGCCGCATCGACCGCGGGCCGTCCGGGGCCGCTGCGGTTCCTCAGGTAACGCAGTAGGAGAAGCGCGGCGCCGAGCAGCAGCAGCAGCGCCACCGCGTAGTCGACGTAGTGCAGCTTGTCCTTGATCTCCGTCCAGTTGTCACGGGCGGAGCGGCCCGCCAGCACGAGCCCGAGGTTCCAGGGCAGCGCGCCCAGAAACGTCAGGACGCTGAAGCGCCCGAGCGGCATGCGCGCGCCCCCGGCCGGCAGCGAGATGAACGTCCGGATCACCGGCAGCATCCGCGCGAAGAACACCGCCGCGCTGCCGTACTTCGTAAACCAGCGGTCGGCCCACGCGAGCTGGGAGGGCTTGATGTGCAGCCGGCGACCGTGCTTCTCCAGGATGCCCTCGCGGCCGTAGAAGCCCACGGCGTAGGCGATCCAGGAGCCGACGAGGTTCGCCACCGAGCCGACGAGAACCGCCGCCAGGAGCGAGTACTTGCCCTCGGAGACGTTGAAGCCGGCGAAGAGCATCGTCGCCTCCGACGGGATCGGGATGCAGGCCGACTCCGGGACCATGAGCAGGAAGATCCCGGGAAGCCCGAGGTCGCCCACCACGCGCGTGGTGAAATCGGCGAGCTTCTCGGTGACCGAGGCGTTGACGACCAGGGCGGCCAGGAGCGCGAGCACGACGTCACGGTATCGGCGCGGCCTGAACGCCGCCTGTACGGTTCCGCCCTCCGTGGCCGTCCCGCTCTTCGATCCCGCGACGCCCCTCGAGCCGCTCAGGCCCGCCCTCCGCGCGGCGATCGACGACGTCCTCGCGACCGGCCGGTGGATCCTCGGGCCGCAGGGCGCGGCCTTTGAGGCGGAATGGGCCGCCTACACCGGCACGACGGACGCGGTCGGCGTCGCCAACGGCACCGAGGCGATCACGATCGCGCTGCGGGCGCTCGGCGTCGGGCCCGGCGACGACGTCGTCGTGCCCTCCTTCACCTACTTCGCGAGCGCCGGTGCGATCCCACCGACCGGGGCGCGCCCCGTCTTCTGCGACGTCGACCCCGCCACGAGCTGCGTGACGCTCGAGAGCGTCCGCGCGGCGGTCACCCCGCGGACGAAGGCGGTGGTGGCGGTGCACCTCTTCGGCAACGTCGCGCCCGTGCGAGAGATCGAGGAGGCGCTCGGGCTGCCCGTCGTCGAGGACGTCGCGCAGGCGTCGGGCTCGCTCGCGGCCGACGGGCGCCCGGGCAGCCTCGGGGCGATCGGCACGTTCTCGTTCTACCCGTCGAAGAACCTCGGCGCCTTCGGGGACGGCGGGGCGATCACCACCTCCGACGCCGCGCTGGCCGAGCGGGTGCGCACCCTCCGCTTCCACGGCGCCAGGGACAAGGTGACCCACACCGAGGTCGGCTACAACTCGCGCCTGGACGAGCTCCAGGCCGCGATCCTCCGCGTGCAGCTCCCGAAGCTCGACGGCTGGGCCGACCACCGGCGCGCCGCGGGCTCCTGGTACGCCGATGCGGGCCTCGCCCGTCACGCCGCTCTCCCGGAGTCGACGGAGGGGTCGCGGCCGGCGTGGGGGCTCTACGTCATCCGCGTGCCCGAGCCGGACGCGCTCGCTGCGCGGCTGGCCGAGCGCGACATCGGCGCCCGCGGCTACTACCGGGTGCCGACCCATCGCCAGCCGGTCTTCGCCGCCGAGCAGGGCGACCTGTCGCTGCCGGGCACCGCCGAGGCCGCCCGCACCCACCTCGCGATCCCGATGTCCGCGGCGATCACCCGCGAGCAGGTCGAGGAGGTCGTGGAGGCGATCCGCGACAGCGTGGGCTGAGTGCCCCGAGTCCGAAGTTCGCTGGCGATATCCGGGCACCTCGTCGCACCTGACGCCCGGCGACGGTCAGTCAAGTACGTCAGTACGAATCAGGCCGTCGCCGGACGGCAGCCATCGACGATGCATCCCGGATATCACGACCGAACTTACGACTCGGGGCACTGAGTGCGCGTCTGGGTCGACCTGACGAACTCGCCGCACATCCTCGTCCTGCGGCCCGTCATCGACGCGCTCCGTGCGCAGGGGCACGTGGTCGAGGTCACCGTGCGCGACTTCGCGCAGACCGTGGGGCTGGCCGAGCGCTTCGGCCTCGCCCATACGGTCATCGGTCGCCACCGCGGGGAGAAGCTCGCCGCCAAGGCGCTCGGCCTGGCCGACCGCTCCCTCGCCCTGGTCGGCTGGGCGCGCCCGCGGCGCTTCGACCTCGCGCTGGGCCACGGCTCCAACGACGTGTCGGTCGCGGCGCGGCTCCTGGGGATCCCGTGCTCGACGATGTTCGACTACGAGTGGGCGACCGTGCAGCACACGGTCAACTGCCGCCTCGCGCAGGCCGTCGTCGTCCCCGAGGCGATCGCTCCCGAGCGGTTGGAGCGCTACGGCGCGCGCGGGAAGCTCCAGCGCTACGCGGGCCTCAAGGAGGAGTACTACCTCGCGGACTTCGAACCCGACCCCGCCGTCATCGTCGAGCTCGGGCTCGACGTCAGTCAGCCACTCGCGATCGTCCGCACGCCGCCCGTCGTCTCGCTCTACCACCGCTTTGAGAACCCGCTCTTCGCGCAGGTGCTCGCCCGCCTGGAGGGCCAGCAGGCCGTCGTGCTCCCGCGCGTGGCCTCCCAGCGCGAGGAGCTGCTCGGCCGCGGGTTCGTCGTCCCCGAGCGGGCGGTCGACGCGCAGTCGCTCATCGCGCTGGCCGACGTCGTGATCTCCGCGGGTGGGACGATGAACCGCGAGGCCGTCGCGCTCGGCACCCCGGTCTGGACGACGTTCGAGGGACGCCTCGGCGCGGTCGACGAGCGCCTGATCGCCGAGGGCCGCCTGCACCGGCTCGAGCACGCGGAGGAGCTCGTGCTCGAGAAGCGCACGGGGGCGTCGGGTGAGCGTGTCCGCCGCGACCCGCAGGTGCTCGTGGAGCTGCTCACAGCGCCCGTATGCTGATGCGTCTGCCGGTCGGCGCAACGGTCAGTCGGAGCGCTCCGTGCCGCGTTCGAGCGCGCCCGCGAGGGTTGGGATGTCCTCGAGATCGCCGGTGGCGACGCGCATGACCAGCGCGTACGCCTCGTCGTTGGTGAGCGTGAGGCGCACGCCGTTCATGCCGGAGAAGGCGATGGTCGCGGCGAGCGCCAGGCGCTTGTTGCCGTCTACCAGCGCGTGATTGCGTGCGAGGGAGTGCAGGAGCGCCGCCGCCTTCTCGTGGATTCCGACGTAGGCGTCTTCCTCGAAGGCCGTGGCCCGGGGCCGGGCGAGCGCCGACTCGAGCAGGCCGTGATCGCGCACGATGGCTGGGATCCCGAGTGTCCGCTCGGCGACGTGCAGGAGTGACTCGAGGTCGAGGAAGATCACTCGCCGAGACGCTCGAGCGCCTCGGCGTAGCGCGGCAGCTCAGCGTCGAGCACGCGATCGAGCAGCTCGCGCCGGCTCGTCGTGTCGACGTACTCACGCACGGCCTGTCGCGCAATCTCCTGCATGGAGCGCCCTTCGCGCTGGGCACGCCGGCGCAACGCATCGGCCTCGTCGTCGCTCAGTCGCAGCGTCATCGCCATCGGACCATGGTACCACATCTGATACCGTGCTTCGTGTCGTTGCGCCGCAGCTCCGCCTAGACTCCCGTCGCGTGAGACGCGCGGCCTTCCCGCTGCACCGCCACTCCCTGCCGCAGGTCGCGGTGGACGCGGTGCTCGTCGCAGCCTCGGTGCTCCTCGCCTACCGCCTGCGCTTCGACACGGACATCCCGGTGCGATACGAGGACCTGCTGCGCGCGACGCTCCTGCCGACGGTGGGCATGAGCGTGATCGTCTTCGCGGCATTCCGGCTCTATGAGAAGTGGTGGCGCTACACGGGGCAGCGCGACTACGTGCAGATCGTCCAGGCGCTGATCGTCGCGACGCTCGCGATGGCCGCCTACGCGGTGGTGCTGCACCCCGTCACGCAGCCGTCGCGGGTCGGCGGCGAGGTGACGGTATCCGTCCCGCCCGGCGTGCTCGCGTTCTTCTTCCTGCTGGCGCTGTTCCTCGTCGGGGGCGCGCGCTTCGTCGCCCACGCCGTCTACGAGCGGCCGCTGCGCGGCTTCCGAGCCAAGGCCGATGCGCGGCGCATCCTGATCGTCGGCGCCGGCGACGGCGGCCGCCTCGTCCTGCGCGAGATCATGCGCAACCCCGAGCTCGGACTCAACCCGGTCGGCTTCGTCGACGACGACCCGCTCAAGCGGCGCCAGCGCGTGGACGGCGTGCGGGTGCTCGGCACCACGGGGGATCTCGTGGACATCCTCGACGAGGTCGAGCCCGACGAGGTGACGATCGCGATCCCGTCGGCGCCCGGCACGCTGCGCTCGAAGGTCGTCCGCGCCTGCCGCGAGCGCGGGATCCCGGTGCGGACGCTGCCGACGGTGTTCGAGCTGCTGCAGGGCGGGGCGAACGTCGTGCGCCAGGTTCGCGAGGTGCAGGTCGAGGACGTGCTCGGGCGCGAGCCCGTGCGCATGGACATAGACCGCGTTGGACGCTACCTGGAGGGCAAGGTCGTGATGGTCACGGGCGCCGGCGGCTCGATCGGGTCGGAGCTCTGCCGGCAGATCGCCCGCGTGGCGCCGCGGCGCCTCGTGCTCGTCGACCACGCGGAGGACAACCTCTTCGCGATCCAGCGCGAGCTCGAGGACGACCGCCACGTCCACCCGAGCACCCTGGCGGCGGTGCTCGCGGACTGCAAGGAGGGCGAGCGCATGCGCGAGGTGTTCGCCGAGCAGCGCCCCCGATTCGTATTTCACGCCGCGGCCTACAAGCACGTGGGGCTCATGGAGCTCAACCCGGTCGAGGCGGTGCGCAACAACGCGCTCGCCACGCGGCTGCTCGCGCAGGTGGCGGGCGAGTACGCGGTCGAGCGCTTCCTGCTGGTCTCGACGGACAAGGCGGTCCAGCCCGCGACCGTGATGGGCGCCTCCAAGGCCCTGGCGGAGTTCGCGATCGAGGAGGCCGAGCAGCGCTGGCCGGGCACGCGCTTTACCGCCGTGCGCTTCGGCAACGTGCTCGGCTCGAGCGGCTCGGTCGTGCCGATCTTCCGCCGCCAGATCGCGCGCGGCGGCCCCGTCACGATCACCGACGAGCGCATGCAGCGCTACTTCATGACGATCCCCGAGGCGGTCCAGCTCATCATCCGCGCGGGGAACCTCGGCGCCGGCGGCGAGGTCTTCGTG